>Ga0194127_10003348_pt1 | contig 20675 bp, 20 predicted proteins | sample TA2KigC100mmetaG_FD_148624 | JGI IMG/M metagenome (GOLD analysis project Ga0194127, IMG submission 148624) | Freshwater microbial communities from Lake Tanganyika, Tanzania - TA2015036 Kigoma Deep Cast 100m | ecosystem: Environmental > Aquatic > Freshwater > Lake | place: Tanzania: Lake...
CTGACCCATGAGTTCCCTGCCATCAAAGAACGGGCACAACAAGAGGGGGCAACGATTATTTGGGGAGACGAAACCGGAGTGCAGAACACGGCGAATGCAGGCCGAAGCTATTCGCCCAGTGGCAAAACACCGGTGATCAGGAAATCAGGAAAGCAGCTCAAGGCGAACATGATTTCAGCCATAACGAACCGGGGTGAAGTCCGGTTCATGATTTACTCGGAAAAGATGAACCAGCAGATGTTTATTCGTTTCCTTGAACGGTTGATCTCGACGTTCTCATGCAAAGTGATGTTTATCATTGACAACCTCAAGGTTCACCACGGAAAAAAAGTTGCCGCATGGATCGCTGAGCACTCCGAGCAAATAGAACTCTTTTTCATTCCCGCTTACAGCCCTGATCTGAACCCTGATGAGTATCTGAATCGCGACCTGAAGAAAAACGTTAATGTTCGCGTTATTCCCCGAACGGAAAGTGAGCTGAAAATGAATCTCTACGGGTCATATTCCCCGCCGCTTGCGGCGTGACATGATATATATTAGTTGGCATGAGCGAATATATTCACAAGAGCCATAATGTCACTGTTCTGATGTATCACATAGTGCTACCAGCAAAGTACAGACGCGTGATTTTTGATGATGAAGTGGATGGAGTGCTGAAAGACGTGTGTTTGGATATTGAAAATCGTTATCAGATCAAGTTTCTGGAAATCGGTACGGATAAAGATCATGTGCATTTTTTGATGCAATCAGTCCCAACGTATAATGTCACGAAAATTGTAACGATGATAAAAAGCATTTCTGCCCGAGAAGTGTTCAAGCGCTGTCCCAAAGTAAAAAAACTGTTGTGGGGTGGCGAGATGTGGACGGATGGGTATTATGCTGGAACGGTAGGTAAGCATGGAAATGAAGACATGATAGGCAAATATGTCAAAGAGCAGGGAGGTACGTATCAAAAACTTTACAGTGATTATCAGTTGTCACTGTTTTAGCAGATGAAATCTTCAATACCCCGCTGCTTGCGGCGGGGATTCTTTATTCTTTTATCGTTTATGCGAAAGCTGCAAAAGCTACCTGATCGCGTGATGAGTTATTTCAATTCAAGCCCTATCAAGTATGCAGCATAAGCTTCGACGCATGTCATGTATTTGCTTGCCGAATTAATAACGTAAATCCCAGGCAATACCAAAAACTATCCTGTCACTCTGCATGCAAAATCTTTCGACCCATTATCAGCAGCTTCTCGGCCTCCCATCGCCATGGAAAGTAGACCATGTTGATTTATCCATACCAAACAAGCAGGTAATCGTCAAGCTTCTTTATACCGGCAAAAGCGTCCGGTGTCCGGAATGCGGAGAGTCCTGTGCCATCTATGACCATGCTCCCGAACAGAAGTGGCGCCATCTGGATACCATGCAGTTCGAAACCATCCTGATAGCCCGCATTCCAAGGTGCAACTGCAAGCAGCATGGAGTCAAGACCGCAGGAGTACCCTGGGCAGACAAGCATTCCCGCTTTACCCTGATGTTCGAAGGGTTTGTTGTTGAGCTGCTCCAGCACTGTTCGAACACTCGTGCCGTTTCGAACATGCTTGGCTTAAGCTGGCATGCAGTCAATCAGATCATGCGTCGAGCGGTAGCCAGAGGGCTGGAACGACGCGATATGGAAGCCGTTGATCATCCTGGTATTGACGAAAAGAGCTTTCGGGCAGGGCAACAATACGTGACGCTCTGTTATGACCTTACTGGCGGACGGGTACTTGAAGTTGTTGAAAACCGGACCACCGAGGCGACCGGGCAGTTGCTTGGCAGCCTTACTGAAAACCAGCGCAGCACGGTGAAAGCAGTGGCTCTCGATATGTGGCAACCCTTTGCCAAAGCAGTAGCCAACCTTATTCCGGGGGCAGATATCGTGCATGATCGCTTTCATATCAGCAAGTATCTCAACGAAGCTGTTGATACAATCCGCCGTCAGGAATCCCGCAAGCTCAATGAGTCCGGAAACAAGACCCTGAACGGAAGCCGATATGCATGGCTGCGTAACCCGGAAAACATGACCGATAAGCAGCGGGCAAGCTTCGATGAACTCATGACCTGCGAATTGAAAACCGGTACAGCCTGGTCACTGAAAAACATATTCAGAGCGTTCTGGCGGTTTACCTGTCCGGACAGTGCCGATTATTTTTTCACCTACTGGTGTGGGGTGGTAGATCGATCAGAGCTGAAGCCCCTGATAGCGGTAAAGGATATGCTGGTTCGCCATAAAGACAACCTCTTCAACTATTTCAAACACCGGGTATCCAATGCGGTATCCGAAGGGTTAAACAGCAAGATCCAGATTATCAAAGCCTCTGCCCGAGGATTTCACAGCTTCGAGAGCTACCGAACCAGAATCCTGTTTTACTGTACCAAGCTCAATATGGCAATCAGTTGATGCTGTATTTTGCCTTGAGCTGTTCCATTAAATTCTGCGAAGAAATGAACTATGAAAAAAATACTTTTAATATATACTGAACTTCTTGATTATCGAATACCAATTTTTAAGGAAATAGGATCAATTTATAATCTTACTGTTACTCACTCAGGAGTAAAAAAAACTCACAATAATCAGGGTTTTGAAGAGATAGTACTTCCAGTTAAAAAGTATTTATGTTATCATTATCAAAAAAAAATAATAAAAATTATACGAAAAGGTAATTATGATGCTATTATCTTTTTTGCTGATATTGCATGGTTGTCTACAGTTATAGGATTATATGTTTGTCCAAAAAAAATTAAAAAAATTACATGGGGGTTATGGCTAACAAAAAATTCTTATGCTAATCGTTTACGTGTTAGAATTGCAAAACTTGCTGATGCTAATATTTTCTATAATGATGCTGCCGCTCAAGACTTTAGAAAATGGGGAATAAATGATGATCGCATTGAAGTTGCACGCAATACGGTTGTGGTTGATTTTCCGGAACGAAATGATAAAACAATAAGAGACTCTATATTGGTTGTTGGTTCATTTAATGAAAGAAAAAAAAATGATGTGGTGATTGAAGCCTTTAATAGGATATCTCATATTTTAATAAATCCTATTAGATTGGTTTTTGTTGGTGGGGGATATGATAAAAAAAGAATTATTGAAATTGCACAAAAGCAAATATTTTCTGAGAGAATAGAGTTTTATTTACCTGAAACAAACTCAATAAATTTAAGTATTTACTATAGTAAAGCAATATGTGCTGTAAATTATGGGCAAGCAGGTCTTTCTATTCTTCAGAGTTTCGGTCATGGTGTTCCTTTCGTTACAACGCGTAACGCGATCTCGGGAGGAGAAATAGAAAATATTATTCACGGTTTTAATGGGTTTCTTGTCGAACCCGAACAAGCTTCACTTGAAGACTATTTGTTGAAATTGTGTTCAAATACAGAATATGCTGCCAAATTAGGTGCAAATGCACTTAATTATTATAAAGAATATGCAAATGTTCAGGTTATGGTTTCTGGATTTCAGAGAGCAATAGATGGTAGATCATAAAAGAATAAAAAAATGAGTAATGCGATATGTGTTTCCTGTGGAAGTGATAAAGTCGAAATAATACGAGTTAAAAAAAACCTTTCTTATTATAGATGTAGAATTTGTAAGCATTGTGAGCTTGTTTTGGGCACAAATATAAGGAATGCCTTTGAGTCTGCACAAAAGAAGTATTTTTCTCAAAGTTTGCATTCATTAGAAAATATTAATGATGATCAAGATGCCGATATAAATAATAAACGTATTTCAATTGTGAAAAAATGGCTACCTATAAATAGTGATATAATCGAAATAGGGCCAGGTTTTGGGGTATTTGCTATGAATGTACGTAGTTTTGGTTATAATATATCATTAGTAGAGCATTCAAAAGAAATTTCAGATTTGCTTAAGGTAAAATATGATTTTACGGTTTATAATGGTGAGTTTGAAAAGCTCTCAGTTAAATTTAATACTTTTGATGCATTTTGTTCGTTTCATGTTCTAGAGCATGTTGTTGATCCCGTTGAGCATTTGCGCTTAGGATTGAACTGTGTTCATTCAGGTGGATTTGCATTTATAGCTACTCCGAATTCGCAATCCTGGCAACAACGTTTATTCCCTAAGTTATCCCCTAATTTTGATTCAGCACATCTTAGAGTATATTCGCCGTTATCATTAAAAAAAGATTGTCAAGATGCAGGATGGGAAGTGTTAGAAATACATTATCCGGAGTATTTATCAGGATGGTTTAGGGTTTTTACAAAAACCATTAGAAGAGTAAGAGGAGAGGATGAAGAAGCAACAGCTGGTAAATACGCGGGTTCAAAGACGAAAATAATTATATATATAATCAAGCTTATCGGTATGCTATCTATGCCATTACGATTGCTGCAAAGTGAGCTGAAGGGTGGTAATGAAATATTTATTATTTTAAAAAAACCAGTAAGTAATGATAAGCTTTAGGTGTATATAAAAAGTATAAATAAGTTTGAGATGCAAATAGATAATTATAAAAAAACCTACCAAATCTGCAGTAAAACAGTGATGGACACATCAGATTCGCGAATAATATTCGATGAAAATGGTGTGTCTGATCATGCTATCGATTATTATAAAAATGTTCTCCCTCGTTGGCAAACAGATGAGCATGGTGAGCGAGAATTAATGAAAATCATTGATAGAATTAAAAGAGATAGCAAAAAAAATGATTTTGACTGTCTTCTTGGATTGAGTGGCGGAGTAGATAGTTCCTATATGCTGCATATGGCTGTCAAAGAGTTTGGCTTGAGGCCCCTTGTTTTTCATGTAGATGGAGGCTGGAATTCTGAGCTGGCAGTACATAATATCCATGTACTTGTCGATAAGCTTGGGCTTGATCTTTATACTGAAGTGATTGATTGGGAGGAAATGCGCGACTTTCAGTTAGCCTGGTTCAAGTCCGGTGTGCCGCATATCGATCTTCCACAAGACCATGCTTTTGTCGCCACATTGTACAATTTTGCAGATAAATACAATGTAAAGTACATTTTGAATGGAGGCAATATATCTACTGAATGTGTTCGTAATCCGATGGAGTTCTTTTATTATGGTACGGACATGCTGCATATTCGCGATATCATTCGCCGTTTCAGTACGGTCAAGATGGAAAGTTATCCATTCAGCTCGATCTATCGGCACAAGATTTATCTTCGATGGGTGCGAGGCGTTAAGGTTGTACGTCCACTGAATTACAGACCCTATATAAAGGAGGATGCCTTACGTTTGCTGGAGCAAGAGTATGGATGGAAACCGTACCCTCAAAAACACTTTGAATCCAGATTTACAAAATTTTATGAAGGTTACTGGCTTCCGGAACGTTTTGGATTTGATCCAAGGCGCGTTCAGTTCTCAAGTCTGATTCTTACAGGTCAGATGACGAGGGATGAAGCGCTTGCGCGTCTTGAGCGTCCGGCGTATGACCCGGCAACTTTGCAGCAGGAGTTTGAATACATTGCCACAAAACTTCGTATCACTACCGATGAACTACAGAGTTACTTTACAATGCCAAAAAAGTTTTATTGGGACTATCAGAATCAGGAACGTTTTTTTAATGCCGGCGCTCGCGTACTTAAAGCGATAGGCCTTGAGACTTCCATTAAACGATGATTACAATAGTTGATTACGGTCTGGGAAATATCCAGGCTTTTATGCATATCTACAAGCGCCTGAATATTCCTTGTATTCGAGCGACCACGGCAATGGAGCTTGAGCTGGCAGAGAAAATTATCCTACCGGGGGTAGGCGCATTTGACTGGGCCATTCAGCTTCTTCAGAAATCAGGCATGAGGGAAACGCTTGACCGTTTAGTGCTTGAAAAAAAAGTTCCAGTGCTTGGTGTTTGCGTGGGTATGCAGATGATGGCAAGGCGAAGTGAGGAAGGGGTTGAGGAGGGTTTGGGTTGGATATCCGGGGAGGTAAAGCGTTTTGATGATGCGATTTTTACAACGAGAACGCATTTGCCGCATATGGGCTGGAACGATGTGGCTTTTGAAAAACATCCTCTTTTTAAAGACCTGATAGCTCCAAGGTTTTATTTTCTTCATTCATATTATTTTTCACCTGATAACCAGAACGCTGTCTTGGGAAGAGCAGATTATGGTGGAATATTCGCCTCAGTGGTAAATAATAACCATATTTATGGCGTCCAGTTTCATCCAGAGAAAAGCCATCATTGGGGTGTTCAGTTACTCAAGAATTTTGCTGACTTATAATACTTATGTTGCGTCCTCGAATTATTCCATGCCTGTTGGTTCATAAAGGCGGTTTGGTTAAAACGACAAGATTTTCTGAGCCGAAATATGTGGGCGATCCTCTTAATGCTGTCAGAATTTTCAATGAAAAGCAGGTTGATGAACTTATCGTTGCTGATATCGATGCATCTGTGAGGGGGTGCGAGCCGGATTATGCTTTGATTGCAAATCTTGCTTCAGAGTGCAGAATGCCGTTGTGCTATGCTGGTGGGGTAAAAACCGTCAATCAGATAGATCGCATTATTGGGTTGGGTGTTGAGAAGGTAGCGCTCGGCAGTGCAGCGGTCCAAACCCCAAAGTTGATTACAGAGGCGTCTCGTCATGTAGGCAGCCAGAGTATCGTTGTTGTGATGGATGTGAAGAAAACCGGGCTGCTCAGGCGTTATGAGGTATTTACGCATAATGGCAATAAGGCTACAGGGTTGAATCCTGCCGACTTTGCTCGTCGTGTTCAAGAACAGGGGGCAGGGGAGATTCTTGTTAACTCCATTGAGCAGGACGGTGTGATGAAGGGCTATGATTTTGCATTGATTGACCAGGTACGCGAGTCAGTGAGTTTACCTATTACGGTTCTGGGAGGGGCTGGTCAACATCAGGATCTCAGTGAACTTTTCCGGCGTTATGGGGTGATAGGCGCAGCAGCAGGAAGTCTGTTCGTCTTTAAAGGGAAGTATCGTGCCGTTTTAATTCAGTATCCAAATGAGGCAGAAAAAGAGGCTTTGCTTACGGCTGTCAATGTATAAGAGAGTCGCGGTTTGGAATGGATATAAGTAATTTGTAAGGAGGTTTCTCGCAGTTGAAACAGATTCTTCAGGATATGAGCAAGGGGAGCACCACTCTTGCTGAAGCTCCGGCTCCGGTAGTGAGTACCGGTACGTTGCTGATTGCCACATCAGTCTCTCTGGTATCCGCTGGTACGGAGAGAATGCTGGTGGATTTTGGTAAGGCTTCGTATATCGATAAAGCCCGTCAACAGCCTGAAAAGGTGAAAATGGTGCTTGAGAAGGTGAGAACCGATGGTTTGATGACAACCTACGAGGCCGTTCAGTCGAAGCTTGCACAACCATTGCCGTTGGGGTATTGCAATGTAGGTCAGGTTATCGATGTCGGTATTGGCGTTGAAGGATTCAAGGTGGGCAACCGGGTGGTATCGAATGGGCCTCATGCCGATGTGGTTAAGGTGCCGAAAAACCTTTGTGCACTTGTACCGGATGAAGTAGATGATGAATCCGCCGCATTTACGGTAATTGCGAGTATCGGGTTGCAGGGAATACGACTGATACAGCCGACGCTTGGAGAGAGTTTTGTGGTGACCGGTGCGGGGCTGATTGGGTTGTTGACGGTTCAACTGTTGCGAAGCCATGGGTGCAGGGTTCTTGCAATCGATTTCGATCAGTCGAGGCTTGAACTTGCCCGGCAGTTTGGCGCGGATATCTGTAATCCCGGAAAGGGAGAAGACCCTGTTGCGGCAGGGATGGCGTTCAGCCGGGGTCGCGGTGTCGATGGCGTGCTTATTACAGCCTCAACCAAGTCGTCTGATCCGGTATCGCAGGCAGCGAAAATGTGCCGTAAACGGGGGCGCATCGTGCTGGTTGGGGTAACGGGGCTTGAGCTGAACCGTTCTGATTTTTACGAGAAGGAGCTTTCGTTTCAGGTTTCGTGTTCCTACGGGCCTGGCCGTTATGATCCATCTTATGAAGATGCAGGAATCGATTACCCGTTCGGTTTTGTTCGATGGACCGAGCAGCGCAATTTCGAGGCGGTACTCGATATGCTTGCAAGCGGACGTCTTGACGTCAAGCCGCTTATTACACATCGCTATGCTTTTGAAGATGCCCCAGAGGCATACAAGTCGTTGACCGACGATCCTTCTGTGCTCGGCCTCTTGCTGCGTTATTCGTCACCGGTCGAGCAGCGAACGATCAGGAGCGTTCCGCTGAAACCTGTAGCAGCATTGCCGTCAGGTAAGCCGGTTGTCGGGTTTATCGGGGCAGGGAACTATGCTTCACGGATGCTTATTCCGGCATTCAAGGCGGCAGGTGCGCAGTTGCAGAGCATTGTCACTGCCGGTGGGGTGAACGGCGTAATCCATGGCGAGAAGGCTGGTTTTGCGGAAGCCTCTACCGATCTTGATGCCATGCTCGGCAATTCGGCGATCAATACTGTTGCTATCGTTACCCGACACGACACCCATGCCCGTTTTGTCGTTCAGTCGCTCAAAGCCGGCAAGCATGTATTCGTTGAAAAACCTCTCTGCATCACCTTCGAAGAACTCGGTCAAATCGAGCAGACATACTCAGCACTCAGCACTCATCTTTCATCTCTTGCCACTCGGAACTCAGAACTCAGAACTCAGCACTCAGGTATTCCCTTGCTGATGGTCGGTTTCAATCGCCGGTTTGCACCGCAGGTTAAAAAAATGAATGAGCTGCTGCAGTCGGTTAAAGAACCGAAATCGTTCATTATGACCATGAACGCGGGAGCGATAACGGCTGATCACTGGACGCAGGACAATGGAGTCGGCGGAGGCCGTATTGTAGGGGAGGCGTGCCATTTTATCGATCTGATGCGGTTTCTGGCCGGTAGCCCGATTGTTTCCGTTCAGGCCAGACGCATGGGCGATTCGCCGGGCGTTGCGGTTACCGAGGATAAGGCCGCCATTACGCTTGGTTTTGCAGATGGTTCGTTCGGCACGATTCTCTATTTCGCCAATGGCTCGGCAGCTTTTCCGAAAGAGCGGATCGAGGTATTTGCGGCTGGCCGGGTATTGCAGCTCGATAATTTCAGGAAGCTGAAAGGGTTCGGTTGGCCAGGGTTCGGGCAGATGAACCTCTGGAAACAGGATAAGGGGCAACAGGGGTGCGCGGCGGCATTTCTGCAGGCGGTAGAGCAGGGCGAGAAGAGTCCTATTCCCTACGACGAAATAATCGAGGTGGCGAGGGTAAGTCTTGAGGTTGTGGAGTTGCTGCGGAAGCAATCATGAACGCTCTCTTGAAGCTGTTGCAGAAGGTTCGGACGGTTTTGGCTCTTGGGTTGGTCAATCTGTTCAGGGTTGTTGTGTATCGGGTTGGGGTCAAGTCGGGCTTGAATCCGGTACGCCGATTGCGTGCAGAAGTGCCACGGGGTGTTTTTTTTTATGCGGTTTCGGGTACGCAGATAGCGGCTGAACCGGTTATTGGTTGGGAAACAGAAGCATCCCTTTTTGGACATATCCCCATCAGGGTGTCGGAGCAGCCTCCGGACTGGCTTGCGAACCCTTTGACTGGAAAGCGTGGCGAAGGGGTTGAGAGAGTCTGGTGGCAGATTCCGGATTTCGATGCTGCGGTTGGCGATGTCAAGCTGATCTGGGAGTTGTCGCGTTTTGACTGGGTGCTTGCTTTTGCTCAGCGCGCCCGGAATGGCGATGCAGAGGCGTTGGAGCGGCTTAATTGCTGGCTGGGCGATTGGTGTATTCAGAATCCGCCGTATTGCGGCCCGAACTGGAAGTGCGGACAGGAGGTCTCCATTCGGGTGATGCATCTTTCCATGGCAGCGTTAATACTTCAGCAGACAGCAAGACCTGCACAGGGTCTGGTTGATCTTATCAGGCTCCATTTGCAGCGTATCGCCCCTACCATCAGTTATTCCATGGCGCAGGATAACAATCATGGGACTTCCGAAGCTGCAGCTCTTTTTATCGGCGGAAGCTGGCTTGCGACGCTGGGTATCAGGGAAGCGGATACGTGGGCATCATCCGGGCGCAAGTGGCTGGAAAACAGGGTTCGCCGTCTGATCGATGCGGATGGCAGTTTCAGCCAGTATTCGGTGAACTATCATCGCCTGATGCTCGATACGTTGAGCATGGTTGAGGTGTGGCGCAGGCATTCGGGGGCAGCTGAGTTTTCCGGGTTGTTTCAGTCGAGAGCGGCTGCTGCTGCCCGTTGGTTGGCTGCTATGGTCGATCCGGTTTCGGGCGATGCTCCGAATATCGGCGCTAACGACGGCGCCCGTTTGTTGCAGTTGACGGGAACCGGTTATCGTGACTTTCGGCCATCAGTGCAGCTTGGTATGGCACTGTTCACCGGGGAGCGAGCTTATGGTGAGCATGGCCCGTGGAACGACCAGCTCGCATGGCTTGGGGTTGCAGTGCCGGAAAAGGTTGCTTCGGCGGATGCAGTCAGGGTTTTCGATGGCGGCGGGTATGCCGTTCTGAAGCGGAATCGGGCTATGGCAGTGTTGCGTTACCCGCGCTTCAGGTTTCGCCCCAGCCATGCCGATGCGCTGCATCTCGATTTCTGGCTGGATGGAGAAAACCTGTTGCGTGACGGCGGCACCTACAGTTACAATACCGATCCGGAATGGCTGGGTTATTTTCCGGGTACGGCAAGCCATAATACGGTGCAGTTCGATGGCCGGGATCAGATGCCGAGGCTGAGCCGTTTCCTGTTCGGGGAGTGGCTGAAAACGGAGTCTGTGGATGAGCTGGTCGTTAAGGATGACGTGACAAGCTTCGGTGCGAGCTATCGCGATGCATATGGCGCAAGGCACCGGCGTTCCGTTCGACTTTTCGATAATCGCATGGTTATACGGGACGAGGTTTCCGGGTTTTCCGGCAATGCGGTGCTGCGCTGGAGGCTCAAACCGGGAGAGTGGGTTCTTGACGGGCAGTTGCTGTCGGATGGGCGGTATCAGCTTTCAGTTTCATCCAGCGTGCCGATAGCACGAATTACATTGACGAGCGGTTGGGAATCGCGCTATTATTTACAGAAAACAGCTGTTCCGGTTTTTGAGATTGAAGTGCATGAACCGGGTGTTTTGATCACGGAGTGTAAATGGTAGTCATTGAGTTTTCAAATCACTTGCGTGATATGCTTTCTCAGCGGAATATTTCTGAACTTTGGGTGAGGAGAACTGTTGAGTTACGGATCTTCAGCCCCGTAGGGGCGAAATGTCGGTAGCCCCGGGGTGCCGAACCCCGGGTACGGCGCCCAACCCTCCTGTTTTGGGTTTCGACCCGAAGGGGCGGCGGTTGGTCGGAGGCCCGAGGTGTTAACGCGTGGGGTGCGAGCTTCGGATAGGGATATTCCGTCCCTTTACCTGATTTTGTGTTTCGGGTGGTTTCAGGGTTTGAATAGCCGGGGTGTCAACCCCGGGTACGGCATGAGAAACCGGGTAAGGGTGTGACAGCTTTTTTTGATCGTAGATTAAGGGGGAAAACATGAAAATTACTATTGATAAGGAAACTGATACGCTCTATTTCCGGCTGGATGAACATAAGATTATAGAATCTGAAGAGGTGCGACCTGGCGTTATTCTTGATTTTGATGAAAACGACGCAGTTGTGGGTGTGGAGTTCCTTAATGTTTCATCAAGAGCAACAAAAGAAGATTTATCGAACATGCAATTCCAGTCCGCATAACAATATGGATTTTTTACATGTTGTTTTTGAGACCAGATCAGACATCCTGACGATGGAGTTTCGGTGGTAACTATGCGAGTTCTTTATTTTCATCAGCATTTTTCAACTCCTTCAGGTTCGACCGGTACCCGTTCGTATGAGATGGCTCAGCGATTGCTTGCCAGAGGCCACGAGGTAACCATGGTTTGCGGTAGCGGTCAGATGGCAAATACCGGGTTATCAGGCTCAGCGGTAAAGGGTATGCGCCGGGGTATGGTTGACGGTATCGATGTTATCGAGCTTGCGCTTCCGTATTCCAACTACGACAGTTTTCTGAAGCGTACCAGGGTTTTTATGCTGTTTGCCTTGCGCAGCGTCGGATTTGCCTTGTCGTTACCGTACGACCTGTTGTTTGCTACTTCGACTCCTTTAACTGCAGGAATTCCGGGTATTGTTGCCAGTCTGTTGCGGCGCAAGCCATTTGTTTTCGAGGTGCGCGATCTGTGGCCTGAACTGCCACGGGAGATGGGGGTGATTACCAACCCGGTTGTGCTCTGGGCAATGGGTGTGCTTGAATGGCTTTCCTACCATTCCGCAAAAGGGTGTATCGGGCTTTCGCCGGGCATTGTGGAGGGTATCAGGAGCAGAGGAGTTGCTGCCGATAGCGTGGCTATGGTTCCGAATGGCTGTGATCTGAAGTTTTTCAATCCGTTTGAGGGCGAGTCCGTGAGGCCCGGCGGCATCAGGAATGATGAGTTTGTTGCCGTGTTCACTGGTGCTCATGGTATGGCTAACGGTCTCGATGCTGTGCTTGATGCTGCCTTGGTACTGAAAAAGAGAGGGAATACCCGTATCAGGCTGGTTTTTATCGGGGATGGTAAATTGAAACCGGAACTTGTTGCGCGAGCCGATCGGGAAGGTCTGGATAATTGCCTGTTTCTTGCTCCTGTCAACAAACGAAAACTCACGGCTTATCTTCGCGGCGCCGATGCGGGTCTGATGATATTGGCTAATGTGCCGGCTTTTTATTATGGCACCTCTCCGAACAAGTTTTTCGATTATATCGCAATCGGGTTGCCGGTTATCAATAACTACCCTGGCTGGCTGGCTGAAATGATTACACGATCTGAGTGCGGGATTGCCGTTGAGCCTGACAACCCCGAGGCCTTTGCCGACGCTCTCGAGAAAATGGCGGCAAATCCTTCTTTGGTTAACGAGATGGGGTTGCGTGCACGCGAGCTTGCGGTATCCGAGTTCGATCGGGAAAAGCTTGGCGACCGGTTTGTCGATTTTCTTGAAAAGGTGGCATTAAGATGATGGAGTACCGTATGGTTAAAAGATTGTTCGATCTCTTGCTCACGATTCCCGGTACTCTTGTTATTCTGCCGTTCCTGCTGGTTCTTGGATTGCTGGTCCGGATATTTCATGGCAGCCCGCTGTTTTTTACGCAGGTGAGGCCGGGCAGGCATGGAAAGCCGTTCAGAATGTACAAGTTCCGGACGATGACCGATGCGCGGGATTCTGCCGGCAACCTGTTGCCGGATCATGAGCGTCTGACCCCCCTTGGCAGGTTTCTCCGTGCGACCAGCCTCGACGAGTTCCCGGAGTTGATCAATGTGTTGACAGGCGACATGAGCCTTGTCGGGCCACGGCCTCTTCTGATGGAGTATCTGCCGCGGTATTCCCCTGAACAGAACCGTCGGCATGAGGTTAAGCCGGGGATGACCGGGTGGGCTCAGGTAAATGGACGTAACGCCATCAGTTGGGATGAGAAGTTCATGCTGGATGTCTGGTATGTGGATAACCGGTCGGTTTGGCTTGACATCAGGATACTGATCATAACCATGCTTAATGTGTTGATGCGTAAGGGGATCAATCATAATGCGACTCAAACGATGCCATTTTTTGAAGGAACACAGTTTACAAAGGAGGCAAGCCGATAATGAAACGAAATGGGCTTGCCATTCTTGGCGCGAGCGGTCACGGAAAGGTTGTGGCCGATGCGGCTCTTTTGTCGGGTTGGGATAGCGTGGCGTTTTTCGACGATGCATGGCCTGCGGTTTCTGAGGTTGGGCTTTGGCCGGTTGTCGGGGATTCGAACTCTCTGACTGAACAGGTTTCAAAGTATGGTGGCGTAGCTGTTGCTATCGGCGATAATGTTATTCGGCTTGAAAAACTCCGGTTGTTTGAGAGCAGCGGGTTGCAGCCGGTTACCATAATTCACCCATCGGCCATAATAAGTTCGTTTGCTTTGATAGGCGCAGGTACCGTGGTCTGTGGGGGTGCGATCATCAATCCGTTCGCTGAAATCGGATTCGGGTGTATTGTCAATACCGCTGCTTCCGTGGATCATGATTGCATTATTGATGACGGAGTGCATATCAGTCCCGGCGCTCATCTGGGTGGCGGGGTACATGTAGGGAGGGCTACCTGGATTGGGCTTGGTGCATGCGTGAAGCAATGTATTCGAATCGGCGAAGATTCAATTGTTGGTATGGGGGCTGTTGTCATTCGTGATGTTTCTGCCGGTGTAACAATTGTTGGTAATCCGGCGCGTGAAATTGAAGTGAGGTCATCATGAAAGAGAAAATTGTGGCCATTATTGGGGAGATTGCGGCTGAATATGGATGGCGTGTAATCGATGATTGGCAAGAGGATTCGGTATTGCTTGAGAGCGGTCTGGATTCTCTGGGGTTTGCTATTCTGGTGGCTCGTCTGGAGGAGGAACTTGAGTACGATCCTTTTACGATGATGGACGAACCGGTCTATCCGAGGACGCTGGGAGAGTTTGTTGCTGTTTACGATCGTTATGCTTCATGAAGGCTGAGGCGTTATCCTCTATTATCGGGGGTTTTGCCGGCGGGCAAACGGTTGTATCGTCTGTAGGGGCAAGGCTTACTGTCGGTCAGCTGCTCGAACATGCCGATGAGCTTTTCCGGAGATCGCTCGTTACGTCGGGGAGCCGGATTGCGCTCTGCGGTTTGGCGGCTTGCGACCTGATTACTTCTCTTACGGCATTCGATGGCAGGGTCGGGGCGATGCTGCTGCTTCCGGCATTTGCGGATTCAGCAGCAAGAGATAGGTTTCTTGCCGCTGCCGGTTGCACTCACAGGATGGACGGTGACGGCATTCGTGTATTGCCGAATCGTCTCGAAGAGGGCTGCTCTTCGGATGCCGATGCAACGCAGTGGTTGCTACCGACCTCCGGGACGACCGGCGTTCCGAAGTTGATCGGGCATACCCTTCTGTCTCTCACCCGTACTGTAAAAAGAGATGTTGCAAAGGGTCGCGGTTTTATCTGGGGGTTGCTGTACGATCCGTGCCGTTTTGCCGGGTTACAGGTTATTCTGCAGGCGTTGTTATCGGGTTCTTTGCTGAGCGTTTCTCCATCGTATGATTTTGACCGGCAGGTTGAGGGTTTGATTGCGGGTGGCGTCAATGCGCTCTCGGCTACGCCGACGCTCTGGCGGAAACTCCTGATGGATGGGCGAATCAGGGAGTGCCCGTTGCGGCAGATAACGCTCGGCGGCGAAATTGCCGATCAGTCTCTTCTGAATGGATTGAAGCATTGTTTTCCTGCAGCAAGAATTGTTCATATTTATGCCTCGACAGAGGCTGGAGTTGGCTTTTCCGTTCATGACGGCATGGCCGGGTTTCCTGCGGCATGGCTTGAAAGTGAACGTGCGCCTGTTCCGATGATGGTTCGCGGTGACGGGCATCTTCTGGTCAGGCCGGCAACAGTTCCCGAGGGGGCGGAAACAGCCGGGCGGCTCGATGCAGATGGCTATCTGGATACCGAAGATCTTGTTCGGGTTGCCGGCGATCGGGTGTTTTTTTCAGGACGGGCTTCAGGGGCGGTAAATGTTGGCGGCAACAAGGTTATGCCTGAGTATGTTGAAGAGCATATCCGGCGTGTGGATGGCGTCTTTGATGTCTGTGTTTACGGCAAGAGAAGCAGCATGATGGGGCAGATTGTTGCGGCGGATATTGTGTGCGAATCAGGGGTTGATTCAGCTGAGTTGCGCAGGGAAATCCTTCGGTATTGCCGTTCGGTAATGGAGAGCTGGCAGGTGCCAGGTATTATTTCGTTCGTGAGTGAACTGCATGAGAATGCGGCGGGAAAACGCGAAAGGAAGACATGATGAAAGTAATTGTTGTTACAGGCGCTACGCGCGGTTTGGGGTTTGCCATTTCCCGGCAATGCATTACAGACGGGTATAAGGTTGTTGCCGTTGGGCGCGCCATGACCGAGCCGTTGGCTTCGCTGCTGGAGAGCTATCCTGAGCGTATTGTGTTTGAACCGTATGATTTCGCCGATACGGCGGGGATTCATGCGTTTGCCGTAGGCATCGTGAAACGGCATGGGAGGCCCTGGGGGCTGGTGAACAATGCGGCTATCGGTACCGACGGGGTGCTTGCGACGCTGCATGAACGGGATATTGCCGATTTGATAACGATCAACATACAGGCGCCGGTTCTGCTTACAAAGTACCTGTTGCGTTCCATGCTTCTGAACAGAGAGGGGCGGATTGTTAATGTTTCTTCGATTATTGCCTCTACCGGTTTCAACGGACTTTCCGTATATGGAGCGACCAAAGCTGCAATGGCGGGGTTTACGAAATCGCTGGCTCGTGAAGCAGGTAGAGCGAATATAACCGTCAATACCCTTGCGCCAGGGTTTATGGAAACCGATATGACGTCGGCGCTTCAGGGAGAGAAGCTTGAGTCGGTCAGGCGCCGTTCTCCACTTGGGCATCTGGCTGCCGTTGAAGATGCCGCTCATGCTGTGAGTTTTTTGTTGAGCGAGAAGGCATCGAGGGTGACGGGAACGACCATTACGGTTGATGCGGGATGTTCAGCTTGAGGGAAGAGATAGTGATGATGGGGGGACGGGAGTATTGAGCACTTCGTGCTCGGGAGTATGCTCGCTGTCGCATCGCGGAGTATCGGGCGCTTGGCACCCGGGAGTATCGCTTCGCGGTAGAAGAGGGGGGAGCGCTCGCTTCGCATTGCTGAAGATCGGGTTGTGCGTGTTAGGGTGAAGAGGCTGGTTAGCTTGATGGCTTGTTGGCTGAATAGCAGGAAAAGATATTGGTTGTTTTGCTATCTGGCCATTGAGCTATATTGCACATCAAGCCATCTGGCCATCAAGCTATCAAGCTATCCAGCTTTTTCGCCATCCAGCCATCTCGCCAGAGGCTTATTCATGATTTGTTAATAATCCCCCAGGATTTAATGACAACATGCCGGAGAAGCAGAAGCATATCGATAACCCGTTTTATAAGGGTTTTTACGGGAGCGAAGAGCTTGCGGGGATGGGGTTCGGGGCGGTTGGCAAGAACGTTAAAATCGCCAAGGGCTGCACGATCGTCGGGCTTGAGAATATCTCGCTGGGGAATAATATCCAGATCGATGAACAGGTGTTTATTGCGGCGAACAAAGGCTTTCTCGATATCGGCGATTACGTGCATATCGGCGGCGGAAGCCATGTGAGTTGCGCCGGCGGCGTAACGATTTCGGATTTTTGCGGTTTGTCGCAGGGGGTGAGAATCTATTCGGCTACGGATGACTATACAGGGCACTCGTTAACGAACGCAACGGTTCCCGAACGGTTTAAAAGTGTTAAAGTCGCACCGGTCAATCTCGGCAGGCATGTGCTTATCGGATCGGGCAGCGTTGTTCTGCCGGGTGTTACGATAGGAGAAGGTTCAGCGGTAGGAGCGCTTTCACTTGTCAGTATGTCGCTCGATGCATGGGGTGTCTATTTTGGTTGTCCGGCAAAGAGAATCAAGGCGAGGTCGAAGAAGTTGCTGGAGATGGAGAAGCTGTTGTTGAGGGAGGAAGGGGGGAGAAAGTACTGAGTGATGAGTGCTGAGTACTGAGTTGGGGAGAAGAGGTTGTCCACGAATTTACACGAATTTTCACGGATTGGCGCCTGGTTTGCTCAGCTTTGCTGTTCAATACAGTCGCCGGTTTGTTAATTGGGAAGGGAGGGGGAAGATCGTGTTGCGGGTTAAGTGTTACGTGTTACGGTGAAGAGGGGGGGAGGATTGTGGGCCGTGAGCGGTGGGCGGTGGGCCGGTAGTCGGTAGTCAGTAGCTCGGGAAGAGGTGAAGAGGGGGAAAATATATTTGCTATCAAGCTATCAAGCTATCAAGCCATTCAGCTATCTCGCCATCGAGCTATCTGGCTGTCCAGCCGGGAGGTGGTGAAAGAAGCGATACTGCTTTTTTTAGCGCGCCACCTTGATTAAGAAAAATAAACAACAATCAATCTTAAGGTTATAGTCTTATGGTAGTTCAGTTTCTGGGTTTAGGGTATATCGGGTTGCCTACGGCTGCGGTGGTGGCGCGTAAGGGGGTTCATGTTCATGGAGTTGATGTTAATGCCCATGTTGTCGATACTATCAACCGGGGCTTGATTCACATTGTTGAACCGGGACTTGATACGCTGGTTCGGGATTGCGTTGCCGATGGGTATTTGAAGGCTTCGGATACTCCTGTTGAGGCCGATGTGCATCTGATTGTTGTGCCTACGCCGTTCAAGGGGGTGCATGAGCCTGATATATCGTTTGTCGAAGCGGCTACCCGAAGGGTTCTGCCTTTTTTGAAGGGTGGCGATACTTTTATTATCGAATCTACCTCTCCGGTCGGTACTACCGAGCAGATGGCGGCCCTGATTTTCAGGGAGCGACCCGAGCTTGAAGGGCATCTGTATATCGCATATTGCCCCGAACGCGTTTTGCCGGGGAATGTTCTGCATGAGCTGGTTCATAATGATCGGGTTATCGGCGGTATTGATGAGGCCTCTACGGAAAAAGCGATGGAGTTTTACCGGTTGTTCGTGGAGGGCGAACTGCATGCGACCAATGCACGAACTGCCGAGATGTGCAAGTTGACGGAGAATTCGTCGCGCGATGTGCAGATTGCGTTTGCCAATGAACTGTCGCTGATCTGTGACAGGGCGGGCATTAATGTGTGGGATCTTATCAAGCTTGCCAACAAGCATCCTCGTGTGAACATCCTGCAGCCTGGTTCGGGTGTTGGCGGGCACTGTATTGCGGTTGATCCGTGGTTCATTGTTGCCGATTACCCTCGCGAGTCGCGCTTGATCGGGATGGCTCGTGAAATCAATAACTACAAGTCGTTCTGGTGTGCCGAAAAGATCAAAAATGCCATGCTGGAGTTTGAATTAAGGCATGGACGGAAGCCGCTCACCGCTTTGATGGGGTTGGCGTTCAAGCCGGATATCGATGATTTGCGGGAGAGTCCGGCGAAGTACATTACCCAGAAAGTGATGCAGAGCGAACAGGATAATTTTCTCGTTGTTGAGCCGAATATTCCGGAGCACAGCGTGTTCAAACTGACAGATGTTGACGATGCGTACGAGCGTGCCGATATTGTTGCGTTTCTTGTTGCACATAAGGAGTTTAAGTTGCTCCCATGGCGTGATGACAAGGTGATGCTTGATTTTGCCGGGGTGTTCAGGAGGCACTGATTGGCACGGATTTGAAGGGCACGGATTGGCACGGATGGGAGGGGGACACGGATTGGCACGGATGGGAGGGGGACACGGATTTCATGGATAGGAGGGGACACGGATTTCACGGATGGGAGGGGACAGGGATTGTATTTGATTTTGGAACTTTTTTTTGAATGGAGGGGGTATGGGGCTTTTGTTTGAGGGGGAGACTTATCGGGTTATTGGGGCGGCTATGCGTGTTCATGGGGAGTTGGGGGCGGGGTTTGTTGAGAGTGTTTATCAGGAGGTTTTGGGGAGGGAGTTTGCGGCGGCGGGTATTCCGTTTCAGGCTTAGCGGCGGTTGAGGGTGTTGTATGAGGGGAAGCCGCTGGATAAATATTTTGTGGCGGATTTTGTTTGTTTTGAGGGGATTCTTGTTGAGATCAAGGCAGTTACCGCTATGCCCCTGAATTTCATAAGGCAGGTTTTACATTATCTTAAGGCGACAGGTTATCGTATTGGACTGCTTATCAATTTCGGCGCGTCCGGTCTCCAATGGAAACGCGTCATCGTGTAATATTTCAATCAGTGTTAATCAGTGTCCATGAAATCCATATCAAATCCGTGTAAACGTGTTCTTCTTGTTTTCGGTACTCGTCCTGAGGCGATCAAGATGGCGCCGTTGGTGAAGGAGTTTGAGAAGTATCCTGAATCGTTTGAAACGATAGTTGCTGTAACGGGGCAGCATCGGGAGATGCTCGATCAGGTGCTTGAGTTGTTTGACATTGTGCCGCAGCATGATCTGAATATCATGCAGAAAGGGCAGGATCTTTATGATGTAACATCCCGCGTGCTTCTTGGTATGCGGGATGTTTTGCGTTTGGTGCAGCCTGATGTGGTGTTTGTGCATGGCGATACGACTACATCGACGGCATCGGCGCTGGCGGCGTTTTATCAGCAGATTCCTGTTGCGCATATAGAGGCGGGTTTGAGGACTCATAACCGGTACAGTCCATGGCCTGAAGAGTTGAACCGGCAGTTGACGGGTCGGCTTGCAACCTGGCATTTTGCCCCGACTTCCCTGAGTCGTGAAAATCTGCTTGCTGAAAATGTTGCAGAGGAGAGTATACGGATAACGGGAAATACGGTGATCGATGCGTTGTATTGGGTGTTGCAGAAAATCGAGGCTACTCCTGATATCGAGAACCGGATTCTTGAAACGCTTGGCGCATTCGGTTTGCCCGGGAAGCTTGTCGGGAGTTGGACGAATGGCGGCGAGAGAAAGCTTGTTCTGATAACCGGGCACCGCCGGGAAAATTTCGGTGACGGGTTCCTGAATATCTGTAACGGAATCAGAGCGCTTTCGGAGCGATATGCGGATGTTGATTTTGTCTATCCGATGCATCTGAATCCGAATGTCCGCAAACCTATTCAGGATGTGTTCGGCGGGACATCGGCCGATAGTGACGGTATGCCCGCGAATGTCCATTTCATCGAGCCGCTTGATTATCTGCCGTTCGTGTATCTGATGAATCGTTCTTATCTGGTGT
>Ga0194127_10003356_pt1 | contig 20618 bp, 17 predicted proteins | sample TA2KigC100mmetaG_FD_148624 | JGI IMG/M metagenome (GOLD analysis project Ga0194127, IMG submission 148624) | Freshwater microbial communities from Lake Tanganyika, Tanzania - TA2015036 Kigoma Deep Cast 100m | ecosystem: Environmental > Aquatic > Freshwater > Lake | place: Tanzania: Lake...
ATCCTATCTCGCGGTCGCAGCCAACGCCAGCCGGAAGTCGGTGCCGGAAAGAGGCGCCGAAACCAGGCCGCCGGAGGGATGGAAGTTTCGGGGGAGGAAGGCGAAACGAATGGCGGGGACGACGGGACTCGAACCCGCAACACCCAGATCGACAATCTGGTACTCTAACCAATTGAGCTACGTCCCCGTAACCCGGCAAGAGGCGGGCAATCATACGGATCGCCGGCCTTCGTGCAAGCCGTTTTTTCGGCGCGGTTACGAAGCGCCGGTAACCTCGGCCACGAGGTCGTAATCCAGCCCCTGCAGGACCCGCGCCGGGACCACCCGTCCGGGCCGCAGGGCGACCCCGCCGCGCGGCGCGAGGAAGGTGACGCCGTCGACCTCCGGCGCCTGCCCGCGGTGACGGCCGGTCCAGCGCGCGTGGCGCGGCGCGGCGGAGCCGCGGGCGACGGGTTCGTCGGCGATCACCTCGACCGTCCGCCCGACCCACGACTGCAGGGCCGCGCGGGACACGCCGCGCTGGGCCCGCATCAGCTCGTCGCGGCGGAGGCGCGCCACCGTGGCCGGCACGCGGTCGGGCAGCGAGGCGGACGGCGTGCCCTCCTCGTGGGAGTAGACGAAGACGCCGGCGTGGAGGAAGCGACCCTCGCGCACGAAGGCGAGGAGTTCGGCGAAGTCGTCGTCGGTCTCGCCGGGATGCCCGACGATGTAGGCCGTCCGCATGCACAGGCCGGGGATCCTCCCGGCGAGGCGGTCGAGGAGGCGCAGGGTGTCGTCGCGCCCCATGCCGCGGCCCATCGCGCGGAGCATCGCGTCGGAGATGTGCTGCAGCGGGAGGTCGAGGTAGGGGCACCAGCGCGGGTCGGCCGCGAGCGCGTCGAGCAACTCGTCGCCGATGAACTTCGGGAACGCGTACATCAGGCGGAACCACACGGAGCCGCGCAGGGTCGAGAGCGCCCGCACGAGGCCGGCCAGTTCGCGGCGGCCGGTGAGGTCGTGGCCGTAGCTCGTCGTGTCCTGGCCGATCAGGCAGATCTCGGCGACGCCGGAGTCGATCAGCGACCGCGCCTCCGCGAGGATCTCGTCCACCGGCCGGCTCACCTGCCGCCCGCGGATCCCGGGGATCGTGCAGAAGCGGCAGCCGTTGGAGCAGCCCTCGGAGATCTTGAGGCAGGCGGAGTGCCCGCCGCCGCTGAGCAGGCGCGGCAGGCGGTGGAAGTCCGCCAGCGTCCCGACCGCGTCGCGCACGGCGGGCGGCGCGAGGCCGAGGACCTCGCGGCAGAACCGCGGCAGCCGCGGGAACTCGGCGAAGCCGGCGGTCGCGTCCGCCGCGTCGAGGAACTCGCGCAGGGCGGGCACCGATCCGGCGCGCTCGACGAGGCAGCCGATCGCGACGATGCGCGCGGGGCGGCCGCGACGCCGGCCCGACGCGAGATCGCGCAGGACCGTCGCGGTCTCCTCGCGCGCGTCCTGGATGAAGCCGCACGTATTGACGAGGCAGAGGTCCGCGTCCTCCGGCCGCTCGGCGATCAGGAAGCCGTCCTGCACCAGCGACGCGAGGATCCGCTCCGAGTCGACCGTGTTCTTCGCGCAGCCGAGGCTGACGAGACAGGCGACCGGCGGACCGGCGTCGCGGGACGGATCGGAGAGGGGCTTCGGCACGCCGCCAACCTACCGCCCGGCGTCCCCCGGCGCAATCGCGGGCGGCAGACGGAATACGGAAGACGGAAGAACGAACACCGAACATCGAACACCCAACACCGAACACCGAAGGCCCAACCCCCAGTACCCAGAGCCCAGTACCCAGTACCCAGAGCCCAGTACCCAGTACCCAGAGCCCAGTACCCAGTACCCAGAGCCCAGTACCCAGTACCCAGAGCCCAGAGCCCAGTACCAAGCGCCCGCCCCCTCCCGCCTCATCCCACCGCGCGGCGGAAGACCCAGCTCCGCCGGTGGAGTTCGTGCAGGAGGACCAGCAACGCGAGGCCGTGGACGGCCCCCGCGGCGGCGGCGGAGGGGATCAGGAGCCCGAGCATCAGGAGGAGCGACGTTGCAAGGACCGCCCCCGCGGCGGAGCCGGCGCCCTTGAGGGCGGCGTCCACCGACCGCGCCCGCGCGACGCCGGCGAGCCACCAGAGCAAGGGCAGGCCGGCCAGCACCGCCGCGGCGATCCCGGGCCGGTCCAGGGCCGCGGCCGACGCGCGGACGGCGCCACGGCCGGCGAGGGCGGCGACGGCCAGCAGCGCCGCCCAGAAGCCGCGGTGCAGCGGCGGCTCGCAGTCGAGTCCCTCCGCGGGCGGCGGGAAGCCGGCGAGCATGCGGCGATTGAAGCTGATCCAGAAGTAGATGGGGGTCCAGAAGACCTTCACCGCCGGGATGCGCAGGATGCGTCCGAAGGTCGGGAACCGTTCCCCCAGAACGAAGAAGAGGGCGTCCAGCCCGTAGCGGACCCGGTCCGACTCGAGATCGCACAGCGGGATCTCGCGCCGGGCGCGGTCGAGGTCCAGCCGGCGCCGGACCGCCTCCGGCACCTTCGAGAACGCGACGCGGCCCGCCGGCTCCAAGATGCCGCAGCGAACGAAGGCGCCCGTGTAGAGGCGGCACATCGGGCAACTGTCGTCATACAGGATGACCTGCTGGTTCACCGTCGCCATGGCTCAAATCTGGCCCGGCCCCGGGCGAAGTCAAATCCGGACACCCGCGCCGCGATTGACGCCGGCCGCCGCGGACCGTATACATATCCGCCTTTCCGACGTGGCGGGATAGCTCAGTCGGTAGAGCAGAGGACTCATAAGCCTTTGGTCGGGGGTTCAAATCCCTCTCCCGCCACCAGCCCTTGAACCGCTGTCCATGCGGGTTTGCCGCGAAACTCTCGCGTTGTCGCGCTCGGACCGGCGCGTGCCGAAATCCGTCCCCGCGGGCCGAATTCATGGCACACGTTCGGCACACGTTCAAGCCGGACGGCACCGCCGCCCTTGCCGCCAGTCGCCAACCCGCGACCGCCGCGGGGCGCAAGCCCGGCCGCAGCACCGCACGCGAGGATGCCCCGCCGGCTTCCTGTGCGCCTCGTCACGCCCCGATCTCGCGCCGTTTCGCCGGGGCGGTATCTTCCATCCCGCCGCACGAATCGCGCCGCCATGGGCAACGTCGAGCGCCGCCGGGGCATCGTGGTGCCGATCCCCGCACACAACCGCCGCAACCTGAAAACGGTCACGCTGACCGTTTTGCCAGCGCGCGGATGCCGTGGCGAACTAAGCTGTACGGGAAACCGGTACAGTAAACAGCCCCAGAAAACCCGCTAAGCTGTACGGGTTTCCCGCACCCATTACCACCTGAGCAGGGAGCTGGGCGCGCGTCGTGAGAGGGTGTGGGTGTGGGGTGGGCTCAAGGAGGGACGCGCGAAGACAAGTCAACGCCGAACGTTGGTGCGCGCATCGAGGCCAAGCCCGTGGCGCCGGGCCTCGTCCACCATGGATGCCGCCACGGAGTCCACGTCGGCCTCGGAAACGACCGCGTAGACCGCATCATGGACGGGCACAAGAACCGCGGTGCGGCTGAGGATGTCGAGACAGGCCGCATTCACAATGTCGGCGACGGTGCCCTGCACACGCCAGTTGAGAACGTGCCCGGCGTGGATGCGTCGACGTTCCCCGGCGATGATGCTGCGCCCGGTGCACGTGTGAACGGTGCGGGTGCGCCGTGCGTCGGCAAGGAGCCTTGCCTTGTACGCGGCGAGCGGTTCAACGTAGTCGCGCAGGGAATCGCCGGCTGCCGCGGGCCAGTGACGGAAGCACGCGAGCGAGTCCCGGCAATAGGCGAGCATGTTGACGGCCTTCTTCGCCGCGTCGCGGTCGCATCCGGCCCCGCGCATGAACTCGGCGTAGAGGTCGCGGTCGGCGGGAATGCCGAGCAGGTGCTTGATGACGGTCGGTTCCGCCTGCCGGATGTCGGCGTGAACCAGAGCGCGGCCGGAAGTCAGCCCGACCGCGAGGCCGTTCCACCGCTTCGCCTCGGGCTCGCCCTGGATGTTCGGCTTGGCGGATATCACCCGCCCGGTGTGGCAGACGGACCAAGTCGGGCTGATCGTCTCCCCGTGGAACCGGAAAGCCCGGCCGGTCAACGCGGCTGCAAGCCTTGCGGCGATGTCGTCGCCTGCGCGCGAACGCGCCTTGATCTCGTCGAGCGTGCTGCGTCGGATTTCGGTCGCGACGCGGGCGCCCTTGATCGGCAGGCCGATCCGGAGGGCGATCAAGCCGCGTTCCTGTAGGGCCAACAGCGCGGGCTTGATGCTTCCGATGTCGATCCGTGCGGTGTCCGAGAGTTCCCGATAGCCGGCGATGACGCGCCCGCAGAGCCCGACATCCTTTCGCCGTTCAATCCAGCGGATCGCGGAATAGAGGTGGTGCGCGGTGGCGGGTAGCGAGAATGAACGCAGAACGTACGCCTCCAGGGCATCGGCCTGTTCGGACTGATACCTCATGACTGTACCAAAGACGGACCGCCGCGCGGGCCCGGTGACAGTTGGGGCGCACGGCTCCCCTCGGGCTGCGCGGCGGTCCTGAATCTGGTGTCCTCGTGCATGGGGTTGGCCTGTCACGGCCGCCCGGTGGGGCCGGGCATCAGTTCGGCGGCGTCTCCTGCCGGTCGCGGTCGCACAAGCTCTGCCAGACGATCCGGCGCGGCTCGTTGTCCACTTCGAGCCTCGCCTCCTTCGGCACAAGCGGCATCACGAGCGTTCGGAACGCCCGCACCGGATCCTTCAGGATGTACCGGCTGAGGGCCTCGCGCAGCGCCTCCTGTGTGCCCGGTTCTTCGAGAACCTCGTCGAGCACCCGCAGGGCCCGCGCGCGGGCGTTCACGCTGCCCCGCGGCTTGCCCGCGGGGTTCCCGCTCACGCCCGGCGGCCACGGGCGGAGATTGCTCTTGCAGTGGCGATGCAGTGGCGTCACGGCCGGACCTCCTTCGGGTGCGAGCGGCAGTAGAGGCAATCGCAGTCGTCCGGCGGCGGGAACTTCGTCGGCCGGGCGCGATGCAGGCGCAACGCCTTGCCCTCCTCCGGCTCGAACGGGTGGGCGTCGAACTCGCCGGGCCACGGATCGAGACGCCAGCGCCAGTCGGGCCAGCCTTCGTCGATGGCCCGCTCCTTCTCGCCGGCCAGTGAGGCAAGCTGCATCTCGATCCAATCGGCGCCGACCGGCCGGAGCGTTCCGTCGAACAGGTCCGCATCCTCGCCAGTGCGTCCCCGGAGGATTCCGACATGGAACCCGCCGCCGACCGCCCGGAAGATCGAGGCGGCGCGGGCCGTCTCGCCGTCGTCGTGCCAGCCGAGCAGCGCGAAGCCGTCCGGCGGCTCGAAGCTGTCGGGCCGGCCGATCTGCTCCGGAGGCGGGGGCGGGAAACCGGTCATCGTGACCGTTTTCTCCGTCGGCGCGAGCAACCGCAGGGCTTCCGTCACTGTGTCGGCCTCGCTGGTCTCGATCAGGGCGCGCGCTTCGTGCATCCGCATGTAGCGGCGGCCGGTCTCGGGCGAGAATCCGCACTCCTCGCGGATCCAGTCCTGGAAGCCTCCATGCGGCAGCCGGGCCTTGGCCTCGGCGAGCAGGCGGCCGATCTCCATCGCCTTCGCGACGGTGCGCCGCAGGTCGCCGACAACCTCGGCGTGCAATCGGCGGACCTCGGCGGCGGTCTCGTGTTCGGACTCGGGGGCGGCGGACATGACGGGCATGGTCTCGTTCATCGCTTGTGACTCCATTTCCTGGGCGTGATGGTCTCGGGCGGGAACAACGATCCGGCCGGCGCCGCGAGTTCGTACTCGATGGCGGCGGCCTCTTGCACGGTCGGCGACAACCGGCCGTGTTCGATGCGTCGCAACCGGGCCTCGGTCAGGCCGGGGATCCGCCGGGCGAGCTCGGGCGCGGTCATGCGCCGGGCCCGCCGGGCTTCGATGCTTCGTGTGGACATAGCGGACTCCTTCCCTGGCCGCATTCCGGCCAGCGTTTCTGTTCTACCACGAAAAATCGAATGCGTAAGAGGGCTTGCACAATCCGCCCCGTTGCGGCCCGCGCCAGCGCGGGTCGGAACTCCGTCGGCCGCCTGTCCGTCTTCGCAGCTCATGGCGTCGCTTTTCTCATGGGGGAAGACTCTGTCAAGGGCGCGGGCCGGCACTTTCCTTGCGCGGCGCGGCGCGCGACACAAAGGCCGCGTCGGAAAGGTGGCGGTTGAAGTGTCGGGCCGCGCGCACACGCGCGCGGATTACCTCGGTACCTCGGAGCCCGCAGGGCGCGGACGCGCGAAAAGGCGAGCGCCTAGCCGTCCCCGGCGACGGCGCGTTTCGCGAGGCCGTGACCGGAGGGCGACCAACGCGCCCGGCCCGGCGGGGCCGTCGGCGCACGGGGGCAGAGCGGCCCGGCCCGTCCGGCCTGCCGCCGGGTTCTCCCGGCCCGCAGCGCCGCGGTTCTCCGCGGACGGGTCCGCCCGGCCCGCATCAGTGGGCGCGAGGGGTTTGGATTCCACCGGAGCACCGCCCCCCGGTATCGTTCCGCAGACGAAAGGGGCGCCTGGTGGGGGGTCGTGGGGGGGCGGGCGGCGGGGAATCGAGAACCGGCGGGCGGACGGGCCGCGTCGTCGCCGGCCGCCCTGGGCCGGCGTGTGGACATCATCCGGCTCGTCCATCGCGTCCCTCGCGTGGTTGGTGCGAGGGTCGCAGGGGATGGAGGGGCTTCAAGGGTGGGGGCCTAGCACACAAACACAATCCGCGCCATGGTCAGGCCGCGAAGCGAGCCTGTCCGCCGAAGCCTCCGGGCGAAGGCGGATTGTAGTACTCCCGCCATCTGGGAAGCCGGATCATGGCCCCATGGTCGCATGGGTTTTCGCGGGGGTAAGAGGGGGCGCACCCGCGGGCGGCCTCCCTCTTGCAGATGCTTGCCCTTCACAATTGACATGGCTCGGCCAGCCGGAGCAGTCTTCGCTCATCCCACGAAGTTGGAGATCGTGGGATGCCGGGCCGGAGGAGGAAATGACCGTGAGCGCTGCGAGACGTCAGGCCATCGAAGCATGGATGCTGGACCGCCCCATCATCGAGCGCGTCCCGCCGAAGAACGTGTTACCCCAATCCGCGTGAAATCGGTCTCAAATGAGGGCGGGCGCTACAGGGACTCGGATGGGCTGGACCTCATGAACGCGAATGTGAACGAACTGCTTTATAACCTCAGGGCTACGGATGTAGCAGCTATCCGTGCAACGGTCCAATGGTGAGATTGGCCAAAGTCCTCTGTTGGGCAGCCGTGATCTGGTTTGTCGCTGCCGGCGTCTGGTTGTGGTGGCGATATCCGATGCATGGGACGGACCCGGATCGGGCGAAGGTCGAGAGCCAGCTATGTCACGTTGCCCATGCGATAATTGCGTATGAAGCTATCACGGGACGGTATCCTCCCACGGATCCGATCGCTTTGGCGTCGAGTCTTCGGTCTTTCACGAACACGATCGACGGCGAGCGGCGCCAGATCAGCCTGGTGAACCCGAACACAATGGGGCCCAAGGGGCCTCTGCTTGATGTCTGGGGCTGCCACATCGAGGTGCGGATAGTGCCCGAGATGGGGATCATTACTGCTCGATCACCGGGGAGGAATCATGAATGGGATGGGGGTACGAATGATGACATCGTCGTTACGATTACGAAGGACGGCGAAGGACGGCGGCCGACCACATCGATTCCTTAGCGTTCGGAACCTGACGGCGTGCGGGCTTCTGCTTGCGTGTCGTCTTCAGGCCGGCGTGGCTATTGCGATCTGGCCGAACGAGCCTGCGACCGTCAGGATTCCTGTGACGTTGACGAACAGCCCTCAGGGTTCTGAGTTGGGGGTCGTCGTTACATGTCCGTCAGGCTCCGCGGTAACAAGCAAGCTCACGATGGTGGACTGGGTTGGGATAGTGGTCGACGATCATGGGGGTACCAATAGTGAGTTCGTGGTGCCGCCGTCTTCCGCCGCAATTGCGTTCTCACAGACTGGTCGATACACGGTTGTCGCAAACGCATCGACTACGGCAGTTGATGTTGTGGCGCCAGTCGGAGTCGATCTGGAGATCGTGACGCTGGTTCCCAGTAACCGTCTTCTTCGTATGTGCATGGTTGTGGGGCCGGAGGACGTTGAGGCCAACACGAAGACGGCGGCTGAGCAGATACTCCAATATTCTCCGACCGGACGATACGCAGATTACGCGCGCATCTACCTTGCGATCGCCGAATTGCATTCACTCCGAGAGGGAGCCGACAGCCTTGAGGGGCACGCTCCACCGGATTTCAGTCAGATCGCAGACAAGTTGTCCGGCATGTCTCCCGCGGTTACCCTTGTGCGACCGGCATGGCGGTACCATGCGGGATACGCATGCGGAATGGCACGCAGGTTTCCTGCGGCGAGAGCGCATCTGGAGGCACTTCTTCTGGAGAGACCATGGAACTTTTGGTCTGACGGAGCGGCAAGGCTCCTGGAAGAGTTGAATAGCCCGTGAGCCCGCGGCGGGGAGCACCTTAAGGACTCGCGGCGGAGTGACCTGTTTCGGTCGTGACGCCTTCGACCAGAGAAGGGGAGAGGGGTGTCCAGAATGTCGCCGCCCCATGTACTCGTTTTGATCGGGGGCGTTTTCGTGGTCTGTTGAATGGGCAATGGGAGATCGCGAGATCACCGCTGCCCACATTGTCCGCGTTGTGAAAGTGCTCGTGTGGCAGTACGCAGGGTGGCACACGACCCCGTGAAGCGGAGTGTCGCCATGGGCGTCGGCGTTCTGCCGTGTAGGTGCGTTTCATTCGCCAGCGCCAGCGCGACCACGCAGTCATCATGGAACCCGCTCGGCGCGTCGTAGCTGATGCGGCCACCGGGATGGATCTCGTACTCGTACCGCTTGAGTTCGTCTATCAGGACGGTGCAGCCCCGCGGCCACCGGACCTGACCCTGCTCCAGGGCGACGGCGAGCTTCTGGATCAGCGGCGGCGAGCGGGGTCGCCTCGGGAGGCCGGGCCGCCTGTCCAAGCCGGCTCCCCCGGCGCGGCGTCCAGCCGCGCTACACGTGGCGCCTCCGTGTCGCCGCCGAGGAGGAAGGCGAACGGGGCGGCGGGCGCGGCGAAGCCGGGAGCCGCCGGATCGGAGACTTTCGACGAGTGGGCGACGGCGCCACCGGAGCCGGCCGGGGAAGCGTCGGGCACCGGAGGCCGCGAAGCGGAGGGTTGGCCGGTGCCGGACGCTCGGCCGGCGGGAGTCAAAACGGTCACGATGACCGTTTTGACGTGCGCCGCGGCCCAGCGGTGCCATCGGCCAGCCCGGCAGGGCGCGCAGGCGCGGTCAGCGCCGGAGCCCGCGGGCGTCCAGCCCGCGTCCCGTCCTTCATCCCACTGCGACCGCGGCGGGCTGCTCGGCCGGGGCCTCGTCGCCGGGCATGATTTTCCAGAAGCGCGCGGCCTCGTCGCGGGTCGCAAGGCCGCGATAGTGGGCCGTGAGTACTGCGGTGCTGACGCCGTGGCCAAGCTGGAACGCGGTCCGCGGGGCATCGCGGAACTCGGCCACGTGGAACGTCGCGAACGTGTGGCGGAGTCCGTCGAACGGGATGCGGACGGCGGCGCGCTTCAACGTACGGGCGAGGGCGCGCCGGTACGTCGAGAACGGCGGCGCGATGGGTCCAATGTCGCGGCGGTAACGGGCGAGCCATTCGCTGGCGTTGGGCTGCAAGTCCACGATCCGCGCGCGGCGGGTCTTCGCGACCTCGGGGAGAACCCGGACGGTGCCGCCGTCGGTGTCCACGTCCGCCCAGGTTGCACCGCGGACCTCGTTCGGCCGCAGGCCGGCGAACATGCCCAGTGCAAGTGCCGGGACGATGGCGGGGGCGAGGGCCTCGGCGGCGGCCATGATCCGCGCGCACTCGTCGGCGCGGAGGAAGGCCGGCATGCGTGTCTCGATGGTCGGCCTGTCGATGCGGTCGGTTGGACTGGCGACGCACCATCCGCGGCGGACGGCGAACGCGAAGAGCGCGGCGACGGCCCGGAGCATGTTCCCTCGGTTGGTGCCCGTCCATGTCGCGAGCCAGCCGCGCACGTCGTCGGCCGTCACGTCGGGCAGGCGGCGCGTTCCGAACGATGCCGCGAACGTGCCCAGCCGGCGGCGGGCGTCGGTCACGGTCAACGGGCGCCGGCCTGCCTCGATCTTCGCGGCGACGCACGCGGCGACGGCCTCGGCAACGGTCACGGTCGGCGGGTGGTGTTGGATCCAGAAGCGGACGCACTCGGCGAGGGACACGCCCGGCCCGGCCAGCCGCCGGGCCTCGGCGGCGTCGGCGCGATCTCGGGGCGAGAGGGCGAGGGCAAGGGCGCCGATCTGTTGGCGCTCGCGCGACAGGTCGGCGCGGAAGGTCTCGGCCTCGGCCCGTGTCGAGAACTGCCGGCGGATACGCCCCCCGCCCGGCTTGGTCGCGTCCACGATCCACGCCGTTTCCCCGGAGGGCATTGCGCGCCTTCGGACGTTCATGGTCCACCCCGGCGGGGATGGCACTTCTACGGCTCACGCCGGGCGCGACGCTCAACAGACCCGCATGGATGGCTTCTGCTCAGTCGGTAGAGCAGAGGACTCATAAGCCTTTGGTCGGGGGTTCAAATCCCTCTCCCGCCACCAGCTTTCCCAATCTCCGCGCCCAACAGCGCCGGCACGAGAACCCGCCGCCCCGCGGACGATCCTGGAGGGCGCCGCTCCGTCGGCGCCGTTCGGGCGGCCCGCGAACCATCGTTCATCCCCGATCAACCAACCCGCGCCGGGAATTCGGGCGCCAGGTGTCGGGGAAGCGAGGCTCCAGGTTCCAGGATCGGGCGGGCTACTTCTTCACCTCGCCGGTCGACAGGTTGAGAAGGAACTCGGCGCGCTCGGCGTGCCGGGCCTTGACGCTGTCGTCGCTGCCGTAGGCGAGCAGGACCTTCGTGTCCTTCTCCGGCGCGATCGGCTTGAACTGCGGGTTCTTCGACACCAGCGGGATGGTGAAGGTGATCGTCGTGACGCCGTCGGCCTCGCTGCCGCCGACATTGGCGACATCGGCCTCCGCAGTCGCCTTGCCGTGGGCCATGGGAGAACTGCCGATGTGGATCGCGGCCTTCGGCTGACCGTCCTTCACGGCGCCGATCACGAAGCCGGCGTCCTGCATGCCCTTCGTCGCGTTGAAGCCCACGCCGACCCAGCCGGTCGTCTTCGCGGACATCCGCCCGTTCAGGGACGGCCCGTCGATGCCCCACTCGAACGTGACGCCGGCCCGGACGACCTTGTGTTTGTACTCGGCGGCGGCGGCGGAAACGGCAAACGCGGCGCACAGGCCCGCGGACATCATCGCAACCAGCATCTTCACGGCAGCCTCCTTCTTCCTTCGCGGCGCCGGCCCTCCGGCCCGCACGGCCGCCACGATACGCGCTCCGGTGGGGAAATCAAAGGCGCCCCCAACCACGATCCGCCGATGGGATGGAGGGCCGAGCTATGCGAGGCCGCGGGGGGATTCCACGGTGACGCAGCGTGCGGGCTCGCGGTAGCTCGCCCCTCCAAGAACCAGCAACCAACACCCAGCATCCAACACCCAACAGCCAACACCCAATGATGGAGGGCCGAGCTATGCGAGGCCGCGGGCGAGGCCACGGTGACGCAGCGTGCGGGCTCGCGGTAGCTCGCCCCTCCATCCACAGGAAGCAAGGGGCGTGTGGGCGAGCACTCCTGCCACCCGGGTGCGACCGCCCTCCGGGCCGCACGGCCGCCACGATGCGCGCTTCGATGGGGAAATCAATGGGGAGGAACATCGAACACCGAACATTGAACATCCAACATCGAAGTTCGGACTCAACAATCAACATGGGTCATCATCCTCGATTGCGTTTGACCGGATTCCGCCGCGGGGGCAGGGTGCCTGCAAGCAAGTCGGCGAAGGGGATGGCGAGGCGGTGAGTCCTGGCGGGCCGTGATGTCCCCATGGGAGCGAGTCGCTGTGAAGTGCGATCTACGACCTGTCGCAGTGGTCTGCATGTCCCTCATGTGCGCCGCGCGGGCGGCGCCGGAGTCGGATGCCGGGACCAAGGCAGAGCTTGATTCCGTCGAAGTCATGCGGACGCACCTCGGCCAGGACGGTCTATGGAACTTCCTGGATGCCGCGAGATCCGAGGGTTGGTCCGTTCCGTGGATTCACTCGGACTACTGGGTGGGGCGCCTTCCGGAGAAGCCCGAAGGCCGGGTTTCACTCGAGCGGGCAAAGCGCGCGTTCGGTCTGGCCCTCGCCAAGGCGCTGGACGGCGAGGCGCTGACCCTCATGAAGCCGGCGGACTCCGCCGCGCGCGAGAGCCAGGCAAAGCGGCTGCTGGATGCGGCGGACTGGATCCGGACGTCGCGAGGATATGGGAACCTCCTGCTGGTCACCCGCGCCGAGAACCTGGCCCACATACCCATCGGCCACCTGGTGGCGGACCTGAACCACCCGACCAACGCCATCAACGCCCTGATGAAGCGGGTCAACACGCCGGACGAAGGCCTGGGTTTCCGACTCGCCGTTCTGGATGAAGAGTCCCCGGTGCCGATCTACGCCGTACGCAGGGGGACCGTCAGCGAGGTCTCAGACCGGCTTGATCTGGCGTGGTCAAGGAAGGTGAAGACGGTGGCGGCGTGGTGCAAGGCGAACGGGGTACGGTTCTCCGAAGCATGGAAGCACAGGGCCAGGATGCCGCCGGAATGTGCCTTCTTTGCCGACGACGAAGTCAGCACGCCGCCCTACACGACGGTCAACCAGTGGGACGAGAAGCAGCACAAGTCCTACTGTGTGTATGGTGGGGTCACGGGGATTCGGCAACGGGTGGAGATGCTCTACCGCTTTCGCCTGCATGTGAGGGCTTTCCCAACGACTCCGCCACCATGGTTCGGGCCGCAGGAGAAGATATACACGGCAACGGAAGCCGCATTTGACAAGGCATGGGAGCCCTTCGGGCGTACCTACGGTCCGATTTGGCAATCGGCAGCAAGGACATACGAGTCCATTCGATCGAATCGCCTGATGGACTGGGAAACGGCGCAGATTGTAGAGGCGTTGGAGAAGTCCAAGAGCCCGTCGAAATGACAGGCGGAGGGAGGTGCCGCTCGGAGGCTCGCAGTCAGCCGGGCCGGGCCGACGCCGATTTGTCCAAGGGTTGGAAGCCGGCGGCGAGGAGCTTCCAAGGATTGGAAGGAACATCGAACACCGAACATTGAACACCCAACATCCAACAACTTGAAACTGGGAACTTGAAACTCCTCTTCCCCGAAACCTGAAACCTGACACCTGACACCCGGCCGGTTGACCGGAGCAATGTGTCACGCTATTGTATCACACATGAGAACAACCACGATCCGCGAGCTTCGGCACGACACAAACCGGGTCTTGGCCTGGGTGGCGGACGGGGAGTCGGTCGAGGTCCGTCGGCGGGGGGACCCGGTGGCGGTCCTGTGTCCCCGGCGTCGCGCCGGCCGGATCGCGCGGCCCGACTTCGCCGGGCGTCTGCACGCGATCTACGGCGACCGGGTGTTGCCGACCACGGGCAGCGACCTCGTGTCCGAGGCGCGCGGCGCGACGTGAAGGCCTACGCCGACACCGGCTTTCTCTGTTCCCTGTATGCGCCCGACGCGCACACGGTGCGTGCCGTTGGACGGATGAAGGCGCAGGACCTGCCGCTTCCGATCGTATGGCTGCATGACATCGAGTTCCGCAATGCGCTCCGGCTCCGGGTGTTTCGCCGGGAGATCACGCAGAGGGAGCGGGAATCGTCGCTGAACGCCTTGTTGGCGGACGTCGCGGACGGGGTGCTGGTGCATCGCGCCCCGCCGCTTCAGGACATCCTGAAGGAAGCCGAGCGATTGAGTGCCGTCCATTCCGAGAACCTGGGCACGCGGACGCTCGACATCCTGCACGTCGCGGCCGCGTTGGTTCTGGGGTGCTCCATGGTCCTCACCTTCGATCGCCGGCAGCGGGCCCTGGCGTCCGCCGCGGGCCTGCGCGCGCCGGAGATCTGATCCGCGCCCTCGTTCCCATCCCCCTCGACCCCCGCCCCTCCTCCCTCCCCTCCCGCTCCCCGACTCCCTGCTCTCCGCTCTTACCTCTCCGCTCTCCGCTCTCTGCCCGCCTCCCCGGCCCGGCTTGCACCGGCGGCTGAACGGTGCGAGCCTGTCGGGGGTCCAAACGACGCAACCCGAGGAGTATCGAATGTCGGATCAACCGATCGTGGGGAACGGGACCGCGCCGGGTGCGGCGACGGACGAGGACGTGGCGGCGATTGACCGGCTTCGGGGGCTGTACGAGCAGCTTCGCGGCGAGATCGGGCGGGTGATCATCGGGCAGGACGACGTCGTCCGGAAGCTGCTGATCTGCATCTTCGCGAGGGGCCACGCGCTGCTGATGGGCGTGCCGGGGCTGGCGAAGACGCTGCTCGTCCACACGCTCAGCGACCTGATGCACCTGAAGTTCAGCCGCATCCAGTTCACGCCGGACCTGATGCCCTCGGACATCACCGGCACGGAGATCCTGCAGGAGACCGACACGCCCGGGCGCCGCGCGTTCGAGTTCGTGCGCGGGCCGATCTTCGCGAACGTGGTGCTCGCCGACGAGATCAACCGCACGCCGCCGAAGACTCAGGCCGCGCTGCTGCAGGCGATGCAGGAGAACGCGGTCAACTACGGGTCCAACGCCTTCTCGCTCGCCCAGCCCTTCTTCGTGCTCGCGACGCAGAACCCGATCGAGCAGGAGGGCACCTACCCGCTGCCCGAGGCGCAGCTCGACCGCTTCATGTTCCTGATCCACGTCGACTACCCCACCGCCGACGAGGAGTTGCGCATCGCGCGCGAGACGACGGTCGGCGCGCTGCCGAAGCTCTCGCCCGTGCTGTCGGGGGAGGAGATCCAGGCCTACCAGCAGGTCGTGCGGCGCGTGCCGGTGCCGGACCACGTCTACGAGTACGTCGTGCGGCTCGTGCGCCGCTCGCGCCCGTCGCTGGCCGACGCGCCGGAGTGGACGAAGAAGTGGGTGCTGTGGGGCGCGGGGCCGCGCGCGGTGCAGTACCTCGTCCTCGGCGCCAAGGCCAACGCGGTGCTGCGCGGCAGCTACCTCGTGCAGGCGGAGGACGTCGACGCCGTGGCCGACCCCGTGCTCGCCCACCGCATCCTGACCAACTTCCACGCGGAGTCCGAGGGGATCAACAGCCGCGAGATCATCCGGCGGCTGATCGCCGAGAGCCGGGAGGCGTAGTCCGGTGGCCGGCGAGGCCCATCGCGAGTTCCTCGACTCCGCCGTGCTGGCGCGCCTGTCGCGCCTGGCCCTCAACGCGCGCGAGGCGATGCTCGGCAGCGTGACGGGCATCCACCGCAGCGCCACGCGCGGGTCGAGCGTCGAGTTCGCCGAGTACCGCAAGTACGTCCCCGGCGACGACATCCGGCACGTCGACTGGCGCGTCTACGCGCGGACCGACCGTTTCTTCATGAAGGAGTTCGAGGCCGACACGAACCTCCGCTGCCTGCTGCTCCTCGACGCGAGCGCCTCGATGGGCTTCGCGGCGAAGCACGGGACCAAGTTCGACTACGCGCGCCGCCTCGCCGCGACGCTGGCCTACCTGCTCGTGCACCAGGGCGACGCCGTCGGCCTCGTGCTGTTCAACGAGCGCGGCACCGTCGAGATCCCGCCGCGCCGATCGCCCGCGCACCTGAAGGCCGTCTTCGACGCCCTCGCCGCCGCCGAGCCGCAGGGGCGGACGACGCTGCTGGAGACCGTCCACGCCTACGCCGAGAAGGCCCGCCGCCGTGCGCTGGTCGTGCTGCTGTCCGACTGCTTCACCGAGCCCGCGCCGCTGCTCGACGGCTTCCAGCACATGCGGTTCCAGAAGCACGACCTGGCCGTCTTCCACCTGCTCGACCGGCTGGAGATCGACTTCTCGTTCGGCCGCCCGATGCGCTTCGCCGACCTCGAGGGGCCGTTCCAGATGATCACGGACCCGGCGGTCGTCGCGCAGGGCTACCGCGAGGCGCTCGACGCGTACCTCGAGTCCGTCGCGCGCGGCAGCCGCGAGTTCGGCGTCGACTACCAGCGCGTCGTGACCGACGCGGGCTACGAGCAGGTGCTCGCGGCCTTCCTGCTCCAGCGCCTGCGCGCCGGGGCGGGGGGAGGCGCCGCGTGACCTTCCTGCAGCCGTGGATGCTCTGGGGCCTGGCGGCCGCGTCGCTGCCGGTCCTGATCCACCTGCTCAACCGCCTCCGCTACCGCCGCATCGCGTGGGCCGCGATCCAGTTCCTGATCCAGGCCACGCGCAGCTCCACGCGCAACGCGCGGCTGCGGCACTACCTGATCCTCGCGTGCCGCACGCTCGCGATCTCCGCGTTCCTGCTGCTGCTCGCGCGTCCGATCGCCGGCGGGTGGCTCGGCGCGTCGCTCGCGGGCGCGCCGGACATGGTCCTCGTGCTGCTCGACCGCTCCGCCAGCATGGAGACGGTCGACCCGCGCGTGCAGACGAGCCGCCGCGAGCAGGCGCTCGCCCTCCTCGCCGGCGTGCCGCGCGAGCGGTTCGCGTCGACGCGCTTCGTCCTGCTCGACAGCGCCACCGCCGCGCCGCAGGAGATCGCCGGTCCCGCCGCGCTGCCCGTGCTGGCCCTCGCGGCGGCGACGGACACCGCCGCCGACCTCCCGGCGCTCGTGCGCGCGGCGGCGGACGCGATCGCGCGCGACCGCCCGGGGCGCGTCGAGGTCTGGATCGCCTCCGACCTGCAGGCGTCGAACTGGCGGCCGGACGCGCGGGAATGGCGCGATCTGGCGGCGACGCTCGCGGCGCTGCCGCAGGACGTGCGCGTCCGCGTGCTCTCCCTCGCCGCCCCGGCGCGCGGGAACCGGTCGGTGACGCTGCGCGAGGCGCGGCGGATCCGGTCCGGCGGCGCGGCGAGCGTCGAGATGGTCGTCGACCTCGCTCAGGATCCGGCCGCCGGGCCTGCGAAGGTGCCGCTGACCCTGGTCGTCAACGGCGCCCGGACCCCGGTCGAGGCCGCGATCGAGGGGGCCTCGCTCACGCTCACGCGCAGCGTGCCGTGGCCGGCCGGGACCGACGTGCTCTGGGGCGGCCTCGAGCTTCCGGCGGACGGCAACCCGCGGGACAACGCCTGCCGCTTCGCGCTCGGCGTGCCGGGCGCACTGCACGCGGTCGTCGTCGCGGATGACGCCGCCTGCGGCGAGCGCCTGCGCCTCGCCGCCGCGCCGCTGCCGGACCAGGGCCGTACCGCGGCGCTGGCCGCGCCCGCCGCCCTCGCCGGGGCCCTGGCCCGCGAGCCGGCGCTCGCGGTCTGGCAGGGGGCGGCGCCCGGCGGCGGGCCGGCCGCCGCGCTGGAGGACTTCGCGCGGCGCGGCGGGACGGTGCTGCTGATGCCGCCCGGCGCCGAGCCGGCCGCCGCCGCGGGGGCCTCGCCGCTGGGCCTCGCGTGGACCGCCGCCGAGGCGGCGCCGGCGGAGGCCGCCTTCCGCGTCGCCGTATGGGAGGAGATGGAGGGGCCGCTGGCGCGGACGCTGGACGGTCGAAGCCTTCCGGTCGCCGCGCTGGAGGTTCGCCGCCGCGCGGGGTTCGCGGCCTCCGGCGCCGATGCGGCGGACGGCGGGTGGCTTCCGATCGCGACGTTCGTCGACGGCCGCCCGCTGCTGGCGCGGCGGAACGTCGGGGCCGGGCGGATCTACGCGCTGTCGACGCTCGCGGTCGACGGATGGTCGGGCCTCGGCGACGGCTGGATCCTCGTGCCGCTGGTCCAGCGCCTGATGGAGGAGGGCGGCCGGCGGCTCGGCGGCGGCGTGACGGCGGAGTGCGGCGCGTGGCGGCCCGCGTCGGCGGACGAGCGGTGGGAGTCGGTCGAGGGCGGGGGCGGGTCCGACGCGGCGGTGGCGGCGGGCGTGTACCGTTGCGGCGCGCGCCGGGTCGCGCTGAACCGTCCGGCCGCGGAGGACGATCCCGAGAGGGTGGACGAGGCCCGCGTGCGGGCGCTCTTCGCGCCGGTCCGCGTCGACATCGTCGCCGACCTTGCCGGGCGCGGCTCGGCGCCGGCGGTGCAGAGCGAGCTGTGGCCGCTGCTGCTGATCGTGGCGATGCTCTTCCTGCTGGCGGAGGGGGTGCTGCTCGTCGGCGAGCACGCGCCGCGTCCGTCGGCGGGTCGCGGGGAGGTTCCGTCGTGACGGAGACCTTCTGGAGCTTCGACCCGGCGTGGTGGCGCGTCGCGGTGGCGGTGGCGGCGCTGGTGGCCGGCGCGTGGCTCGCGCGCGAGCACGCGCGGCGGGCCGGCGGCCGTGCGATGGCGGCGCTCGAGGCGCTGCGGGTGGTCATCCTGCTGCTGCTGGCGCTCACGCTGCTCAAGCCCGAGCGGGTCCGCCGGATCCGTCGCGAGGAGCGGATGCGCGTCGCGGTGCTCTGCGACGCCTCCGGCAGCATGGCGACGCGCGACGTCGCGGCGGGCGGCGGCGCGGCGGTCACCCGCGCGGAGTGGCTGGCGGCCGAGCGGGCGCGCAAGTTCTGGACGCCGCTGGAGACGGCCTACGACGTCGTCGTGGGCGACGTCTGCGCCCCGCCGGCGGACGCGGCGGCGGACGCGGATCCCGGCACGGACCTCAACGCGGCGCTCGAGGGCGTCGCGAAGGCGGGCGGCTCCGTCCGCGCCGCGCTGCTGATCTCCGACGGCGACTGGAACGCGGGCGCGCCGCCCGTCGCGGCGGCGACGCGGCTGCGGATGCGCGGCGTGCCGGTGTGGACGGTCGTGGCGGGAAGCGACCGGTTCCTGCCGGACCTCGAGCTGGCCTCCGTCGCGGCGCCGGCCTACGGCCTGGTCGAGGAGACGATCGCGATCCCGTTCACGGTGCAGAGCCGGCTGCCGCGCGAGGTGCGGACCGAGGCCGTGCTCGAGCGCGACGGCCGCGTCGTGGCGCGCAAGCCGCTCGTGATCCCCGCGATGGCGCTCGTGCAGGAATCGATCGCGTTCGACCCCGACACCGAGGGCGAGGCGCGGCTGGCGGTGCGGATCCCGGTGGAGGGCGACGAGACGCAGCCGGCGAACAACGCGCGCGAGTTCCGCATGGCGCTGCGGCGCGAGGTGCTGCACGTGCTGGTGATCGACACGCTGCCGCGCTGGGAATACCGCTACCTCCGCAACGCGCTCGCGCGCGACCCCGGCGCGGACGTGCGCTGCCTGCTGCTGCATCCGTCGCTCGGTCCCGGCGGCGGGCGGGACTACCTGCCCGTGTTCCCGCCGACGCGGCAGGAGCTGTCGTCGTTCGACGTGGTCTTCCTCGGCGACGTCGGCGTGAAGCCGGGGCAGCTGACGGAGGACCAGGCGGCGCAGATCCGGGGGCTCGTGGAGCAGCAGGGCAGCGGGCTCGTCTTCCTGCCCGGCCGGATGGGGCACCAGGCGTCGCTCCCGGCCTCGCCGCTCGGCGACCTGATGCCCGTCGCGCTCGACGCCGTCGCGCCGGAAGGGTTCGGATCGGCCATCGAGTCGCGCCCGGTGCTGACCACGCGCGGGCGCGAGCACCTGCTGACGCTGCTCGCCGCGACGCCGGAGCAGAACGAGGCCCTGTGGCGCGGGCTGCCGGGGTTCCACTGGTACGCGCCGGTGCTGCGCGCGCGCCCGGGCGGCGACGTGCTGGCGGTGCATGCCGAGGCGCGCAACGAGCACGGGCGGATCCCGCTGCTCGTCACGCGCGAGGCCGGCAACGGGAAGGTGCTCTTCATGGGCACCGACAGCGCGTGGCGGTGGCGGCGGGGCGTCGAGGACACCTACCACTACCGCTTCTGGGGCCAGGTGGCGCGCTGGATGGCGCACCGGCGGCACCTCGCGCACGCCGAGGGCATCCGCTTCTTCTTCAGCCCCGAGTCGCCGGCGGCGGGGGACCGCGTGGCGATCCACGCGACGGCCTTCGACGGGGTCGGGCTGCCGCTCGAGCAGGGGACGGTCGGCGCACGCATCGTCGCGCCCGGCGGCGGCGAGACCGCGATCACCCTCGCGCCCGAGCCGGGAGGGTGGGGCACGTTCCGCGGGATGTTCGTCGCGCGCGACGGGGGACCGCACAAGGTCGCGGTGCGCTGCGCCGAGACCGGCCGCGAGGTCGAGGCGACGCTCGACGTCGCGCGGACGGTCCGCGAGCGCGTCGGCCGGCCGGCCCGGTCCGACGTCCTCCGCGAGATCGCCTCCATCACCGGCGGGCGCTGCGTCCCGGCCGCCGGCCTCGCCTCCGTGCTCGAGCAGATCCGCATCCTCCCCGAGCCCGAGCCGGTCGAGGAGCGCTTCCGCCTCTGGTGCAGCGCCGCGTGGGGCGCGGGGATCGTCGGCCTGCTCGCCCTGTACTGGTGCGGGAGGAAGCTCGCGGGTAAGATCTAGGAGAACGCCGAACATCGAACGCCGAACATCGAACATCGAACGAGGACGTCAACAACCAACATCCAACAGCCAACAGCCAACAACCAAGCCGGAGCGAAGAGAGAAGAGCGCAGAGCGAAGAGCGGAGAGCGGAGAGCCCAGCACCCAGCACCCAGAACCCAGCACCCAGCACCCAGCACCCAGAGCCCAGCACCCAGCGCCCAGCTTTTC
>Ga0194127_10003357_pt1 | contig 20615 bp, 14 predicted proteins | sample TA2KigC100mmetaG_FD_148624 | JGI IMG/M metagenome (GOLD analysis project Ga0194127, IMG submission 148624) | Freshwater microbial communities from Lake Tanganyika, Tanzania - TA2015036 Kigoma Deep Cast 100m | ecosystem: Environmental > Aquatic > Freshwater > Lake | place: Tanzania: Lake...
CCGCTTCCGGCCACCCTGGCCCCTGCGGAACTCGTCGCCCCACGCCCAACACCCCCTCGACCACCGCTTCCGGCACCGAACCCGCCCGTCCGCCCTTGCCTGCCCGAAAACCAGCGGACGATTTGGGGCCGCACAGCAGACTTGAGTCCCCGCTGCGGCGGGCATAGAATGAGGGCGGCAAGGGGGCGGGCAGGATGACCGACCGCGACCGGGACATAGCACGACAGTTCAAGGCGGTCATTGAGAGGTGCGGCGTGCCCGTGGTGAAACTCATCCTGTACGGCAGTCGGGCGAGGGGCGATGCCACGGACGAAAGTGATCTGGATCTCATGGTCGTGCTGGAAAGCGCGGATCCGGACTTCGATGAGGCAGTTGAACGCGTGGCCTGGCAGGTCGGCTTCGACTCCGGCATTGTGGTGTCGACCGTGGTTTTCACGCGGGACGAACTGGAGAAATCGCCCCTCCGCTGCTCGCCGTTCGTCAACACCGTTCAACGGGAGGGAATCGCGGTATGACCGACCTCCCGGTGCAGGCGCTGGTCAAGTACCGGCTGGAGCAGGCAGCGGCAGCGCTCCGGCAGGCACGCCTGCTGGCGGATGCCACCGAGTGGAGCGGTACGGTGAACCGGGGCTACTCCGCTGTAGCGCCCAATCATTCCTTCTGGCCGGCCGTTCGGAAATCGGTTGACGTCGTCCCCCGGAATTCCAGGTGCCCGTAGCGCAGGAGTACCGTCTCGACCGCTCGGTGTCCAGCGCTTTGCTGCTCGTCACGCGAAGCTGCCTGAGCTACCAGAAGTTGCCTGGTCTTCTCCACCTCCTTCTTGAATTGCGCTGACAGGTCGGAACCCGAGCAGGTTCTCGTTCGTGGCGACCTGTTCGCAGCCTTGCTCCATTCTGGGAGCAGATTGGGAGTTGACTGGGAGCGGAAACCGATCGGCCGGCATGACCGACGACCGGACGGTCACCCGCGGAAGGTGGGGTCACGAGGCGTGTGTCATGGCCTAACTGCTCGAAGGAGTCCGTGGCTTGCGGCAGCAGCGTTCCGGTACCATTGCTGCCGTCTCGTTCTCCGTTCTCTGGTTTCTCTTCTTCTTCCTCCTTCTCCTTGATAGAGTTGCGGGCGGAAGGTGAGGGGCATCCGGCCTGGAGGCAGGGGTGGAGCTAGGTAGGCCAGAAAAGGGATTATCGAGTTGCCCCCGGCCAGCCAGAATCGCTTTGGCCAGCCTGCTGCTGGGACTGGCGTGCTTCTTGTCGTTGCTTTTCGGTCCCGTCGTTTTCGGCTACTACAGCACGCTCTTGCGTTCGCCCGCAGCGGTGTTCTTCAGTTCGGCGCTGCTGGCATTCCTAGTCCTGTGCGTGACCGTTTCCCTGTTCGAAGGCATTCGCGGCATACGCCAGCGGCGAATTGGTGGCGTCGTTGCCGTAACGTGCTCGGTGCTGTGGCTGCTCCTATGTCTCCTGTTCCTCATCCTGAAACTGGAAGGCGGGTGGTGACACCATGAACCAGGCCAAGACAGTCAGGCCGCCCCCGAGCTTGGCCAGCGGGGCAGTCGCCCTGGAACTCATAGCCATCATTGTTGGAAGTATCGGACACGGGTTGGCTCGTGGTTACCCTCTGACTCAGTTGGGCTACTGGTACGCCTATGCCGCATTCGTTGTTGGCATCGCTGCGGCCCTTACCGGCTTTGTGTGGGCAGTTCGAGGGTGGCGGAGGAATCCGATCATGTCATCCATTGCCGTTCTGCTGGGTCTGTTGTTCTTCCTGGACCATGCCCACGTATTTGGGCTGGAGGGCTGATGAGATTCGCACGTGGCGGAACCATGGGCACCGGCACACAGAACCGAGGGCAACTGGTGACCATTCAAACGGGAACTTGCCCACCAGGCACGAAGTGGACCTCATCGTGGACCAGGGAGAACGATTGACAGCCATCGAGGCCAAAGCAGCGGAGACCGTCAGGCCGGACTTCTTCAAGGCCATCGACTACTTCCGGGAATTGGCCGGCGATGCCTGCGAGCGCTGCCATGTCGTGTACGGAGGGTCCGAGGCCTTCGAGCGTCGAGCCACCCGCCTCGTCCCCTGGTGGCTCGTGTAGGAGGAGAGGCTGGAGGACGTCGTCATGCCGCTTCGACTCGGCTGGCAGGTCCTCCTCGCCCCGCCCCCCAGTGGCTCTTTCATGACCCTCGAGGATCTGCCCCGTTGACGGCCAGGGGACTGGCCAATGCTCGATGGGGTGCCTAACTTCCCGATGGATGACACTTGCGAGGTGACCATGAACAGCATCCTCTTTTCGACATACCGGCTGGGCCGGATCGATCTTGCGAACCGAGTGGTGATGGCTCCGATGACCCGAAGTCGGGCCTTGGGCAATGTCCCGGGTGCAATCACGGCGAAGTACTACGCCCAGCGAGCCGAAGCAGGCCTCATCATTACCGAGGGGACATCTCCGTCCCCCGACGGGCTGGGCTACGCCCGTATCCCGGGCATCTTCTCGGAGGAGCAGGCCGAAGGCTGGAAGGTGGTGGCCGCAGCGGTGCATGATGCCGGAGGGAAGATCTTCGTCCAGCTCATGCACACCGGGAGGGTCGGTCATCCGGCCAACCTCCCTGCCGGAGCACGGCTGTTTGGCCCCTCCGCACTTGCGGCCCCCGGAAAGATGTGGACCGACAGTGGCGGACTCCAGGATCATCCAGTCCCCGTGGAGATGACCGAGGACGACATCGGGCGGGCCATCGATGAGTTTGCGGACGCGGCAGCCCTTGCTGTCGGAAGCGGACTGGATGGTGTGGAGCTGCACGGTGCCAACGGCTACCTCATCGACCAGTTCCTGAACGCACAGTCGAACCACCGCACGGATGCCTGGGGAGGGACGATTGCGGGGCGCATCCGGTTTGCAGTTGAGGCTGCACGCCGGGTCACTCAGCGTATTGGAGCCGACCGGACGGGCATACGCCTCTCCCCCTATGGAGTCTTCAACGGCATGGGCCCGGACGAGGAGCACGACGCACTCTACCTGGCGTTGGCGGAGGAGCTTGGGGGCATCGGCCTGGCCTACATCCACTTGGTCGACCACAGTTCCATGGGGGCTCCGCCCGTCAAGGGGGAGCTCAAGGCCCAGTTGGGGCTTGCGTTCCCGGGAACTATCATCCTGTCCGGAGGGTATGATCGGGTGCGCGCCGAGGGCGACCTGGCGGCCGGCCGCGGAGACCTGGTTGCGTTCGGTCGTCCGTTCATTTCCAACCCGATGCTCGTATCGAAGCTCCGGCGCAATGCCGAGCTGGTCGTTGCCGACAGTGCGACCTTCTACACGCCGGGCGAGGCTGGATACACGGACTACGCTGTGGAACCGTAGGGCGGCTTGCCACTGAGTGTGGATGCTCCGGATACCGTCCTTCGTGTCGACGGTGAGGGTTCCGGACTGGTCGGTGCGGCAGATTCCGGGGGCAGCGGCCTTTGATTCGGCTACGACGGTCGGGGCAGTGCCGTTGCGGTCAGAACCACTCCGACCTGGCGTTTCTCCAAAGCTGACCGATCCCCAGGTTTGAGCCCGTGATGTGCTGATGGGTGCTGGTGTGGCCGGTGGTGGGTCCGGGAATCTGTCGTCGAAACGTCGGCGAGGCCGAGGCGGCGGTTCGGTGGGGGAGCAGCGGGGTGGTTCGCCAGGTCGGGGAGGTTGGCCCGTGGAGAGGTCCACGAACTGGATCCGCCGCCAGGAGATCCTGCGGACAGCGGAGATGTGGCATGCGCAGGGATGACGCAACGCGCATGTCGGCCCGGCAGGCCGGCCAAGCCGCCACGGACGACAAGCAGAGCGGACGATTTGGGCCAGACCACCGAGATTGCGTCCGGGCCTCCGGTGCGATATCGTGAGGGCACAGCGACTCGTCAGAGGAGCGGCCCATGATGTCATCGGTTCGTGCGCTATTCGTCGTGATGGTTCTGCTGGGGGGGGCTGGAGCTGCGTCCGGGGAGACCGGGCTGGCCCGGAAGGGGAACATCCTCACGGCCAAGCCGTTTCCCACGCCGGAATGCCCGGAGTTCGACTTCATCATCGACGATCAGGACGGAGCCCCGAAGTTCACGTTGACCGGGGATGACTGGGCCACCTGGGGGACCGCGGGATGCGGTTTCTCGGCGAAAGATACCAGCTACCACTACCTTTCCAAGACGGTGGGCGGACCCGACAAGAAGGGGACTGCCACCTGGAAGCCGAACCTCCCCGTCGCAGGCACGTACGAAATCACGACCTGGTTCCGCAAGACCGTGAACCGCAGCACCGACGCGGATCATTTCATCCACGACGGGAACGGCAAGGTCACCCACCTGGTGGTCGACCAGAAGGCGGACTCTCCGCCCGAGGGGCAGGAGCCGCCCGGCTACCAGTGCGGATCGGGTTGGTATCCGCTGGGCACCTATTTCTGCCAGGCCGGGGATGGGGGCTGTTTCGTCGTCCTGGATGGAACGGACGATGACCAGTCCGACGAGGCAAACGCAGTCCGGTTCAAGCTGCTGGAATGCTCCGGCGTGGTCGATCCGGTGGACCCGGAGCCGACTTGCGACTTCCCCGGTGCCGGGCCTCACGAGACGCAGGTGGTTGCGGACTCGGTGGACGGCAAGGGGTGGGAGAGCCCTCAGGCCGCTGTCGGGGAGGCGGACGGTGCCGAAGCGCATTCCCCCAACGTGGACAAGGGGGAGCTGTTGCAGGCCACGTTCCCCGCCTTGTGCGACCCTGCGGGCAAGGAGACCATCCAGAAGGTGGAGATCGGGGTCAAGCTCCGGACGCAGTACGACTCGGGGAAGTACGACATCCTGCTCAAGTTCCATGCCAAGGGGGCGGCCGGTCTCGTCACGCACCACACGAGCTCGAAGTGGGACGTGCTGGACATCACCGGCGACAAGGCATCGTGGAGCTGGGCGGAGGTCGGTGCGGTGACCGCAGTGCTCGAGCTCGACGACCATCCGGGCGGGTTCGTCGATTCCGACGTGTGGGTCGATGCGTTCCAACTGAAGGTGACGTACGTCACGGAGCAGCCGCCGTGCCTGGACGGCGAATGGCGCTGCAACGGGGATGACCTGGAGCTATGTCAGGGGTACGAGTGGAGCCTGTACCAGTCGTGCCCCTACGGCTGCATCGAGGCGGACCATGCGTGCGCCGCTGTAGGGGGGGAACCCGGTCCTGCCGATGTCGTGAGCGGGCCGGATGCGGTCCTGCCGCCCGACGTGCCCGTGGCAGCGGACGGGGCGCCGGCATCGGATCTTGCACCGAGTGGGGAGGGGGTGACCGTCCTGGTGGAGGAGTGGGCGAACACTCCGGCCGGGGAGGGCGCGTGCACTCCCGGCACCCGACGCTGCAGCGGTGCCACCAGTGTGGAAGTCTGCTCGATATCCGGCGAGTTCTGGACGCACTACCAGGCGTGCGCAGCGGCAGAAGTCTGCTGGGAAGGGGAGTGCGTTGCGTCCGGCGCGGCGGCGAATTCGGGGGGCGGCTGCAGCCTGTCCCGGTCTGCGGGTGGTAGCAACACGGCCCTGCTGCTGCTGTTCCTCCTCCTCCTGGCGGTGCCGACAGCCCGTGCGGCCGATCGGTGGCGTGGCCAAAGCGCCGGTCGCCGGCACTCGATTCCCTCCCCCTCCTCCCTTTGACTCACTGGGCTCTGGCTGAGCCGGCCCGCCGGAAGTCAGGCACCGGCCCTGACTTCGCCCTTGACGACCGGCCGCAGATCTGCCAAATTGAATATTGGAAGTTCAATTTGCCGCGATCTTTGTTGGGAGGACATGGGCGAATGGGGAAGACGACAGTAGTGACAGCGGGGGGCGGGCCATGATACCGCGGCACCTCTCCAACGCCCTGCTCGAAGTCGCGGGCCAATACCCGGTCGTGACAGTGACGGGCCCCAGGCAGTCGGGAAAGACCACGCTCGTCAAGTCGCTGTTCCCAAGGCATCGCTACGCCAACCTCGAGATGCCCGATACCAGAGCATTGCTCCAGGACGACCCTCGTTCTTTTCTTCGGACCGCAGGCGTGGGGATCGTCTTCGACGAGGCACAGAGAGTGCCGGAGCTCTTCTCCTACCTCCAGGCGGCTGTCGACGATGACCCCCGGCCGGGCCGATTCATCCTGACCGGCTCTCAGAACTTCCTGCTTCTTCAGGGCATCTCGCAGACACTGGCAGGTCGCGTTGCGGTCAAGCACCTCCTCCCGCTGTCGCTGAGGGAGTTGATGCTCCGACCGCCGGCGCCGCCGGCTTTGCTGGGCGACCCCGAGCCTGGCATCCCGGCCCCCGCCTTCGATGTCGCCACCGCACTCTTCAACGGGTTCTTTCCCCGAATCCATGACCGGGAATTGGACCCACAGGAGTGGCTAGGCAACTACGTCGAGACGTATCTCGAGCGGGACGTACGTACCGTGACCAATGTCGGCGACCTCCAGGCGTTTTCCCGCTTCCTGTCTTTGTGCGCCGGTCGGGCAGGCCAGTTGCTGAATGTATCCTCCCTGGCCATGGATGCAGGGATCTCGCACACGACCGCCCGCCGATGGCTGTCGATCCTGGAGGCATCGTTCCAGATTGTCCTGGTCGCCCCCTACCACCGCAGCTTCACGAAACGCCTGGTGAAGAGCCCAAAGATGCACTTCCTGGACCCGGGGCTGCTCTGCAACCTGCTGCGTATCCGCTCTCCCGAAGATCTTCTGCTGCATAGCGCCCGAGGAGCGGTTTTCGAGTCCTATGTCGTTTCCGAAGTCCACAAGCGGTTCCTGCACGCGGGGCAACGTGCGTCGCTCTACTTCTGGCGCGATCGGTCGGGGCACGAAGTGGACCTCATCGTGGACCAGGGAGAACGACTGACAGCCATCGAGGCCAAAGCAGGGGAGACCGTCAGGCCGGACTTCTTCAAGGCCATCGACTACTTCCGGGAATTGGCCGGCGATGCCTGCGAGCGCTGCCATGTCGTGTACGGAGGGTCCGAGGCCTTCGAGCGTCGAGCCACCCGCCTTGTTCCCTGGTGGCTCGTGTAGGAGGAGAGGCTGGAGTACGTCGTCATGCCGCTTCGACTCGGCTCCCAGGTCCTCTCCGCCTGTTCGCCTTCTGGTTTTTCGACGAGAAAGGGCGGAGCGCCACGTCTGCCGCATCCGGGTCGAGTCGGAGGAGGGAAAAGGGGGCAGCGTTCCTCTTCACCCTTCCCGCTGCCCCGGATGACTCCGACTGAGGAACGTAGGGATTTCTCCCAGCCGTTTTCCGGCATTCGACTGATTGACGAGCCGGGGGGCGTCGATGCACGATGGGAATGCGGGGATCGGCCGCTGGTACCGGGGACCACGCTCGACGATTCCCGGACCGAAGACCGGAACAGGCGGGCGGCGACGCCGAGAACCGACGGAGGCCGATATGACCAGCAGAACCATTCTGATTCCAGGTACCGGGGGCAACAAGCTGCTCAAGGACGGCGTCAGCCTGGGGCACCCGGTGGTGCTCAACGCCAGACTGTTCCTGCTCAAGGCGGCGGGGATGAGCGTAGAGCAGACCGTGCTGGACATGAGCATGGAGCACCGTCCCGGCCAGGCGGCGCCGGTGAAGACCACGCTGTCTCCGGACTCGGAGGTGACCCCCGGGCCCCCCCTCGATGTGGCGTACGGGAAGCTCCTGGACCGTATCGAGGGTCGCAGCAGCTTCCCCTACGACTGGCGGGCCGACCTCGAGTACAACGCCGGCCTGCTCATCGACTACCTGGAGCAGGAGCGGCCGGACGCAGGCCGCTGGAAGCTGGTCACCCACTCGCAGGGCGGCCTGCTGGCGCTGGTCGCCAGCGGCCTGTACGCGGACCGCAAGGGGACCGCATCGGCATTCAGCGAGCTGGTCAGCCACCTGTGCATGGTGGCCCCGCCGGTCTACGGCACGGTGGACGCGGCCAATGCCCTGGTGGTGGGGAGCGAGCTCGGCGACGAGGTGCGGGGGGAATTCCGTCGGATCGCGGGAACGTGGCCGGCACTGTACCAGATGCTTCCGGACTGGCGGTGCATCAAGCTTCCGCAGGGGGGGGACAGCAACCTGGGCCTCTTCTCCTACCAGACCTGGCAACCCTATCCGTGGGTCCTTCCCTTCCTGGTGCAGCGGGGATATGAGATCCGCAGGAAATACCTGGAGTACCCGACGCAGAATCTCCAGGGCGTGCAGTACTCGTACCTGTTCGCCCGGAACCAGAAGACTGCGGATCGGGTGATCGCCTCTCCCGGCGCGGCCATCGACTTCCCCGCCGGGCAGGCTGCGGGCGACGGCCTCGTTCCCCTCGACATCACTCGGGCCCGCATGACGTCGGCGGAGAAGAATCGGACCGAAGTCATCGGCCCCGACGAGCACACGCCACCGCACTCGATGCTGCTGACCGACGATGCCGTCGTGACACTCGTGCTGAAGAGGTTGGAGCAATGAAGAGACTCCTGCTTGCGATCCTGGCCGCCACGGTCCTGTGGCCGTCGGCCGTCCTTGGACAACCGGAGGATTCCGCCTGCGATGAGCTCCGGTCGCACGGCGACGTCAGCGATATCGACCTGCTGCGGTGCCGGTTCGAGGGATTGAGGTGCATGCGGGTGGAGCGGGAGGGGCGCGCTTCTTCGCCGGATGAGACCTCCCTGCCGCCCGCCACGTGGCAGGCGACCGAGGAGTCGGTCTACGTGACCTGCGGCGGGCTGGGGTGCATCGACGCTCCGGACAGCGAAGACCCGAGCATGGGGGTCTGTGGAACGCCGTCGATTCCGGATGACTGCGGAGGCGCGGCAATCGTGGGCGGCCTGTGCGGCGAGCAGCACCTGATCATGAAGAAGCTGCCCGGCATCGTTCCGACCCGGCTGTTCTTCACCGCTCATCCGATCGTGGATTCCGGATTCGACGGAGCGGCCGGCTTCAACCCGGATGTCGCGGCCGGCGTGCTGCTGCAGGTCGGGCTCGGACGTTCCCAGAGCCGGGAGTTGGCCGGCGGCGGTGTGCTGCACTACGGCTTCCCGAACTGTTATCTCCATGCGGAGGCGCTGTGGAGCCGGTTCCGGGTCGGCCACGACGTCGGCGTGGGTTACAAGACCGGCAGTTCCTGGGTGTCACGAGTGGCGCTGACCGGCTTCGGGCAGTATGCGGGCGAGACCGGCCTGGAGGACGACAACGCCACCTATCGCTTCGGTCCCGCGGTCCAGGTCGAGATCTACTTCAACGTCATTCTCAAGGGCGGCTGGCTCCCCGTCGGCACCGGCGAAGGACCGGTGTGGTTCGCGGGGCTCACCTACGGGGCCTCGTTGCTGGACGACTTCAGGAAGTAGCACGGTATCGGGGTGGGCCCCGGCATCAGTCAGGGAGCCCGGCGGGACACCCGCTGGGCGGCAACCCGAGGTGGATCAGGTTGGAGCCTCGCGGAACCGAGCGACGCGGAGGCGCTTGCCGATGCGTAGCCGCCGTTGCGTGATGCGGTCGAGCGCGCAGCCGAGGAGCGCCATCATCTCCGGGGCGCGTGGGGTGCGTGCGATCTCGTAGATGATCCGTCGGGGAGCAGAAGGTGTGCGGGCAGGTGGCGTCGCGTCGTCGCGCCTGTTGATTGAGCGCGGCTGCGTTTCGGGTTATACTGGCTGGGCCTTCGGGCTGGAATGGAGGACGAGAGATGCACAAGCGCATGTCGCTCCTGGTGGTGATGCTGGCCTGCGTCGTGTGGGGATGTTCGTCGGGCGGGCAGCAGACCAGCCTGGATCTCGGGAATCCCGACGTTCCCGCCAAAGACGCCGTTGCCGAGGTATCCGACCGTGAGCCGCCGCCGGTGGCGCCCGACGTTCCCGACGTGACCGAGGACGTCCCCGTTTCTCTGCCCGAGGTGGTACCCGAGCTGCTGCCGGACCTGGTCGAACCGGAACCCGACCTGCCTTTGGACGTGCCTGACGCGCCGGATCTCGTGGACACGGTCCCCGAGGTCGAGCCCGAGATCTGGCAGCCGCCCGATCTTCCTCCCGAGGACGTGGAGCCTGCCTGGCTTCCCAAGAAGCTGAAGGTGGACTGGACCAACCTGGAGAACATGGACATGGTCACGATCAAGAAGGAGGTCGTGATCGAGTTTCCGGCCGACACCTACATGCCGCAGAGTGCGGAGGAGGAGGCGAAGTTCAACGAGAAGTTCACCGTGTCGCTCCACGAGTATGATCCCGACCTCGACGTCGTCACGGTTCCGGTGGCCGTCCAGGTCACCTGGCGCCCCATCAAGCCGGGCATCCACCGCAAGCCCGCCCTGGTGCTCAAGCCGAAGAAGAACCTCTTGCCGACGCAGCCCTACTTCGTCGCGGTCTGGCTGGGCGAGAGCTGGTACGAGCGCATCTTCCACACCGTGCCTCAGTGGACGCCGGGCTACAAGCTGGTCGAGATGACCGTGCCCAAGGAGGATTGCGATCGCTGCTTCCCCTTCCCGGTGAAGATCCACGTGTTCATCCCGCCGGAGTACAATTCTGCGGATCCGACGTACGACAACACCAGCATTCCGTGGGCGAACAAGAAGCAGCGCTATCCCATGCTCGTCGGTCTGCACGGCTACAACGGCCAGGGGATCAGCATGGCCGACGCGTTCGGCTACCAGACGCTTCCGCGCTTCTCGTCGCAGGGGGTGCTGGAACCCACGCTCCTGGTGCTTCCCGACGGAACCGTGCCGAAGGAGTACTGCGGCGCGGGTTGGAAGTGGCCCGGTGCGGGGAACACCTGCTACACCCAGTTCATGGGCATCGGTGCGGAGATACCGAACTACAAGGAGTTCACCCGCTACTCCTACTTCATGGCGCACACCATGACCCGCCACGTGGCCCAGTACTTCCGCGTTCGCGGGATGGACGACGGCGGCAACCGGATCGATGACGAGGGCAACGTCATCGAGTACGAGGACGAGGCCGATCTCGCCGGCCTTGCCGAACAGGGGAGGACCTGGAACAACTTCCGGCGTTCGCACGGGATCACGGGGCTGTCCGGGGGCGGCTTTGCCGCGATGATCAATGCGTTTGCATTCGCCGATTCCTGGGGTGTGGTCTACGGGCTCATGCCGACCACGGTGTCGTTCTTCAACCCGTGGGCCTACTGGTACGCGAACGGAAGCCCCTCGCAGGAGCAGATCTGCAACAAGGCGGAGAACGTGAAATACCCTTACTTCCCCCTCGGTGACGGCTTCTGGGACAAGTCGATGACCGACCCGGAGACCGGGTTGTGCAAGAAGATCTCGCTGGACATGCGGGAGATCAAGGCGGGGGGCAAGACCTGCTTCTGGTTCGCGCCGCCGGCCGTGGGCAACGCCATCGTGGTGAACATGCTCTGCGGCCTGGACATTACCTGCATGGTGGATCCCGGGACCGACACGCTGCTCAATCCGTGGATGACCGATTTCGACAAGTACCCGTTCGACGGCAACATTATCTTCACGACCGGAACGCGGGACTTCGAGGGACCGCCGCCGGCCTTCTTCGACCTCGACCAGCAGCTCGACAAGCGGGGGGTCGTCCACTCCTACCGATACGAGGACAAGGGAGGGGTGTACCACGACTGGCAGTCGATCTACGACCAGGTCGTGGGGCGCTACGAGATCACGTGGCAGGACGGGACCAAGTCGCCGGGCAACTTCCCGGGAACGGGGCTGCTGTATCCTTTCACCAACGCTGCATTCGAGGGGCTCGGGAATCACCCCTTCAACCATCCTACCCTGTCGGAGTTCACGGTCGGCGCCCTCGACAAGGACCGGGACGGCTATCTCGACTTCGACTATCCTGATGTCCCGGAGCTGAAGGATCACTCCTTCGTCGAGGACAACTGCCCCGGTCTGACCAACGCGGACCAGGCCGATTCGGACGGCGACGGTGTGGGCGACGCCTGCTCGGACGACGACGACGGGGACGGGATCTTCGATGCCAACGACAACTGCCCCACCGACTACAATCCGGGCCAGGAGGACATGGACTTCGACGGAGTTGGCGATGCGTGTGATCTCTAGACTCTTCCCCCTGCTCTTCCTCCTCTCCTGTGCGGTCGAGACGCCTCAGACCGGGGATCTGGGGAGCTTCTTCCCGGCGGACATGACCGGGGAGAAGGACCTGCCCGTGGCCGGCGAGGTCGATGCGGGAGCGTTCTCCTGCTTCACCGGCGTCAACGGCGGCGAGGTCGAGCTCTCGGTAGCGGGCCAGGTCTTCGAGATGTCCTTCGAGAACCTCTTTCCCGGGGAGTATGTGGGCAACATCGGCGTGCACCTGGTCGATCTGTGCGGAAACGAGGTGCGTCGCTTCGCCTCCTCCGACATCGGCAGCTACGCGTTCCACATTCCTGTGCCGCTCGAAGGGCTCGACGCCTACTTCGAGTTCCCTCACGTGCCCGAAGGTGTCGATGCGACGGACTGGGCCTACGAGAAGTACCCGCTTTTCCGAGAGTTCGACAAGGAGCTCGTCGGCGACTACGTGCACGTCAATCTCCGGGTGTTCGCGCCGAACATCGTCGCCATCCCGCTCAACGTGACCAAGCAGAAGGCGGAGCTCGGCTACGTGCAGGGGACCCTCTACGAGTGGGTCACCTACGCTACGATTGCAGGGGCCGCCATCGAGTCCGATTCCGGAACCGTCTGGTACATTTCCGAGGGGCATTTCCCGGACGCCACCCTCACCGTCACGCAGAGCCGAGGGTTGTTCCTGATCGCCAACACGACGCCGGGGCCCATCCGGATCGACGTGACGCTGCCTGACGGGAGGAAGGTGACGCGGAGCGTGTTGACCTGGCCGCTCAACTCCGACCCGCGCAAGGTGATCACCAACGTTGGATACCCCATTCTTCCCGAGTGAGATGGGCGACTACCATCGAGTCGAAGCCGTGGACGAGGGGCTCGAGGTCATCCGGGTGGAGACCCGGCTCTCCAGGCGGCTGGGCTTCTGCGGACACGCGTCCCTCGTTGACGGGTTGCTCCTGGATGCCTGCTTCCCGCGTGCGGCCGATCGGTTGCTGGCCGCGCTCTCGGGGCGGACGGTCGAACAGGTGGCGGTCACGCACGAGCACGAGGATCACATCGGCGGGTGTGGCCCGCTGGCCAGGCATGTGGGAGCGGCGGTGCTCTGTCCCGAGCCGCTGGTCCCGGTCCTTCGCAGGCCCTCGTCGGTGCCTCGCCTGCCCTACCGGCATCTTCTCTGGGGCATCCCGGAGCCGTCGCCTGCCTCGGGCCTGGGGGCCGAGCTCCGGACCTCACGATTCCGAATCGAGGTGATTCCTACCCCGGGGCACACGCGGGACCACGTCTGCTTCTTCGAACCCGACCGCGGCTGGCTCTTTGCCGGGGATCTCTACCTGGGCCCGAAGGTGCTCCAGGCCCGCCTGGTCGAGAACACGACCGATCTGCTCGCGTCGTTGCGTCGGGTCGCAGCGCTCCGCCCGAAGCTCCTGGTCTGTGCGCACAAGGGGCTGGTCCGTGATCCGGCAGCGGCCCTCGAGGTCAAGATCCGGTTCGTGGAGGAGCTTCTCGACGGGGTCAAGCGTCTGGAAGACAGCGGCCTGGCTCCGGCGGCCATTGCCCGGCAGCTCCTGGGGCCGGAAGACCTCTTCCTGATCGCATTCACGTTCGGTGACTACTCCAAGTCGCGACTGGCTCGCGTCTCGCTCGTGCCGGCGGGCAGCTATGCGTGCCCCATCGGATGAAGCCCCCAGGGTCGGTTCGCCGGCTACCCCTGGCGGAAGTACGACACGAGAGTGGCCCCGACGATGCAGAGGACGACGCCCAGAAGTTGCGGGGGCGAGAGGCGCTCGTGCAGCACGAGGTAGCCAAGCAGGGCCCCGACCACCGGGGCCAGGCAGAACGCGATGGTCATGACCGTCGACAGGTTGCCCGACTTGAGCCCCGTGTACAGGAAGATGATCCCGAGGCCGCCCGCAATCACGCCGCCGCCGACTGCGATGAGCGAGATCGAGGCCGGCCCCGCCTTGCGAAGCTGGTCCCAGTACGGGTAGGAGACGAACGCGAGCAGCAGCAGCGAGAACGCGGTGCGGATCGTCGTGCCCATGACCGGGCTGAGCCCGCCGAGCTTCACCCCCTTCTTCTCCAGAAGTGACCCTACCCCCCAGCAAAGTGCGGTCAACACGGCAAAGGCTTCGGCACGCATCCGTTTCCTCCCCATCCGACGGCAACGATCCTACCTGCGCCCGGCCGCCCCGCAATTTCCCTTGCTGAGCTGCCCACGGCTCATCTGCACGGCCCCTCCCGCGTGGTCGGGGCTGTGCGTTGGGGGCGCCCCCCCTCCCCCGTCCGGCACGGCCCCTCCCGCGTGGTCGGGGCTATGCGTTGGGGGGGGGCTATGGCCCGGCGGAAGGCCGCGCGACATAGGGCGCCTGCAGGCTCACCCGCACCTGGGGTCGGACCTCCCCTCCGGGAAACCCGGGAAGACGAGGCAGGGCACCGGCCTGGACCAGGGCCTGTCCGGCCTCCTCCGGGGCGGCAACCGCGGCCATGTGCTCGTTGACGTTGTCGTTGACGTCGCCGTCGCCGTCGCCGATTGGGTCTGTGAGTTGCCTCACTGCACCATCTTGACGAGCGTGGAAACGACAGGTGCGGCAACGGTCAGGAACTCAATGGGGGCCTTGCAGGCATCCAGGTCTTCGTGGTGCAATTTGCTGTTGTCGTCCGGAATTGGTCATCCCGCGAAGGTACGGATGTCAGTATCGGCGACGGCGACGGCGACGTCAACGGCGACGAACACGACCACCAGCCGGCCGATTGGCAGAACCCAGGGGCGACGCGTGTCGCTTGACAGTGCACCCCATGAGGAGCTATGGCAGAAGAGGTGAACCCAACTGCGGAGGTTTCGGATGAGACTAGGAACGGTGGTACTCGTGGTGATCGGTGTGGTGCTTCTCGGGCTGACGGCGTGCGGCGGTGGGGGAGGGGGAGGGGGGACGACGGTGAATCTGGGCGACGACGGCAAGGTCGCAAGCACCATGACGGAGGCGGAAGCGGAGAATGCCTGCAAGGCCGTGTCGGCACAGATGTGGAGATCGGAAGGAAACGCAGGCGGAAAGCACGTGACCTGCCTGGCCGTGGGGTCTTTTGCCAAGGCAGCGGCCAACGACGACGTCAAGGCCTGCCAGGATGCGTATGACGCGTGCATGGCCAAGCCGGACGAGGAATCCGGAGACGACTGCGGAGATGCGTTCGATGATCTGACGGACTGCAAGGCGACTCTGGGCGAGATCGAGGACTGCATGAACGACCAGGTCGCGGCCATCGAGGAAGCGTTCGCCGAGGCCAAGAAGGTCAACTGCAGCTCGACAGAGGAGGAGTTCAAGGTGCTTGGAGACCTCTTCGAGACCGACGAGGAGCCTACCGCGGCCTGCAAGCTCGTCGAGGAGAAGTGCCCGAGCATGGTGGAGGATGACGAGCAGACCGAGCCGGCGCCGCCGATGGAGTAGAGCGGAGCAGGGGACCCCGCCGACTTCCATGGCCGAATGGCGGGGAGTCCTCGGCACAGGGGCAGCGAGCGGAGCTTGCCGGCTGCCTCCGGAATCGAATACTGCCAACGTCTTGGAGAGGTGGACCATGTTGATGGTTCGGATGGCAACGGCTGCCGTTCTCCTGTTCGGGGCAACGGCAATGGCGCAGCCCATGCCCACGGGCACGCAATGGAGGACTCCCGGAGACGCATGCGTGGGGCTGGCGCTTTCCGACGGTGTTCTGTGGGCGGCGGACCGCAAGGCCGGCACCGTGGTGGCGCTCGACCCGGATTCCGGGGAGGTCGGACGGACCGTGAAGCTGCCTTGCCGGGAGCCGGGTGGGCTTGCCGCAGCCCCGGGGAGGCTCTGGTGCACCGAGGTCGTCCAGGGGCTCCTGTTCGAGATCGATTCGGCCAGCGGCAGGACCGTGCTCCGCATGGAGGCCCCGTGTGACTACCCCGGAGCGGTGACCTACGCGGACGGTCTGCTGTGGGTCCACTGTCCGTTCGAGAAGAAGATCTCGGTGACCGATCCTGCCGACGGGACGACGGTGAGGTGGCTGCCTGCGCTCAGCAAGCGGATGTCGGCGCTGGGGAGCAGGGAGACGGCGGGGACATCGGGGAGAAGCGAAGGGGAGAGCCGGGCGGAGCGGGGGAAGGCGGGAGGGGGAACGACAGGCAAGTCGACGACGGGAACGGGGAAGACGGGGTCCGGTGCGGGAAAGGGGGCGGGAGCCGGCCCTGGCTCTGGGATCGTGCTGGCCGCGGACCGGGAGAAGGACCGCATCTACTTCCTGGAGTCCGGAGGGGGAGCGGTGACCGCCGTGCTCCCGCTGGATTCCCCGTTCGTGACCGGGCTTGCATTCGACGGCCGGCGTCTGTTCGTCAGTGACTACATGGCGGATCGCATTCGTGTGATCGACCTCGACGCGGTCCCGGCATACACCATCGAAGCCGAGAAGACCGAGCGGGTCGCGTTCAGGCACCATGTGCTGTCCGGGGGGCCGACCGTTCTGACCGACATCGACGTCTGGGTGGCGCTCCCGGAGGATCGGCCGACGCAGAAGATCCTTGCGCTCCGGCCGCTCCCCGAGGGGGCCGTGCCCCAGGAGGCGGTCGACAACCAGGGGCAGAGGTTCTGGAAGTTCCACGTCGACGAGCAGGCGGCGGGGACCGAGGCCGTGTTCGGGTTCGAGGCGGACGTGACGATCCGGCAGGTGCGATGGTTCACCGATCCCCGGCGCAAGGCCTCTGCCGGGGACATTCCGAAGGATGTCCGCGAGCGGTACCTGGCCGATGCTTCGAAGTACCGGATCGACGATCCCAAGGTGGTCGAGACCGTACGAGCGATAGCGGGGGACGAGACGAACCTGCACCGGCTGTTCTACCGGACGTACCGTTGGGTGCTGGACAACATGGACTACAACCTGGCGGGCGGTTGGAATGCGGCGCCGCTGCTCATCGAGCGCAAGACCGGGTCGTGCAGCGAGTATACGATCCTGCTGGTCTCGCTCCTGCGGGCAGCGGGGATTCCGGCCCGCTACGTGGGGAGCGTGGTGATGCGTGGAGAGCCGGCCTCCGTGGACCTGGTGTTCCACCGCTGGGCCGAGGTCTACCTGCCCGGGCTCGGCTGGCTCCCGGTCGATGCCAACCGAGGCGATGCCGAATGGCCCGCGGACCAGGCCGACGGCTACGGGTTCCAGGACGGGGTGTTCCTGATCACGACCACGGGAGGGGGGGATTCCGACATCCTCGGCTGGGGGTACAATTCCGTAGCGCACTACAAGCAGGACGGAGCGGCCGAGGTGCGGGAATGGACGAGTGCGGAGTGGGAGCCGCTGGAGGCCCCTGCCGAGGAGCCACCCAAGGGGGAAGAGAAGCTCCAGTGTCCGTGAGCCCCAGGCCAGAGAAGGTACTTTCCACAGTGAAGGCACGGGAAGCTCCAGTGTCCGTGAGCCCCAGGTCTTGGGCAGCCTCCCAAGTCCACCATCAACGGCGTCGAGAGGGCGATGAGCCTGCCTGCGTAGAGAATCCCTGGCCACCAGACCGGTGCCAGATCCAATAGAGTGAAGAAGGCGCGGCCGAGCCAGCCGAATGAGTTGGCATGAACTCAGCTCACCGTGACCGACGAAACGGGGGCTGTTTGCAGGTAGGCCTGCTCGTCAACCCAGCAGTGATCGGTTGCATCAGGGGGAGCCGCGTTCCTTGACCTCGAGGTACCAGATCACGCATAATCTGGGCGTGCGTCGGGCGTTCATGTCGGGGGTACATCCTTGCAACGGGTATGCCGGCCCGCGGCGGAGTCCAGGTCCGGTTGGGGGGACATCATGGTGAAATGCTCGTTTCTTCTGGTGCTTGCTGTGTGGCTTGCTGCGTCGCTGGCGACCGGAGGATGCGGCTCGAACTCCACCACGCTCAGCATGGACGTGGATGGGGCGGTCGTTCCGCCGGACGGCAGCGCTCCCGCCGAGGTCGTCTTTCCCGGCGATCTCCCGGAGCTTCCGGGCGACGGAGCGGCGGTACCCGACAAGTTGGCGGATACCCCGCTCGACTACGGCAGCAACGTGTTCGACCAGCCCTGCACCTCCAACGCGGACTGTCCGACCGGTGTTTGCGTGTACACCAAGGATGGCCAGCGTTGCACCATCCCCTGCATCGAGGACTGTCCCTCGGGGTGGCAGTGCAGGCTGCTCCCGGGCGGCCCGGACATGTTGTATGCCTGCGTTCCGGCGCACATCACGACCTGCCGCCCCTGTGCAGAGCACGTCGACTGCCAGGAGTTCGGGTTCCAGCCGGACGGCCTTTGCTACTCCTTCTCCTCGGAGCAGGGGTCGTTCTGCGTGACCCCCTGCTCCAAGGACAACCTCTGTCCCGCGGGCTTTGCCTGCGTCGAGATCGAAGGCCTGCCCAACGGCTCGCAGTACTGTCTGCCCTCCAGCGGCGAGTGCGGGTGCGACCAGGTTGCAGTGGATCTCGGGCTCCGGACTTCGTGCTCGCAGACCAGCGGTACGGGCACGTGCTCAGGCATCCGTGAGTGCACCGAGGACGGGCTGACCGCGTGCGATGCTCCGCTGCCTGCGCCGGAGCTGTGCGACGGCAAGGACAATGACTGTGACGGCAGTGTCGATGAAGGCAACCCGGGCGGCGGCGAGCCGTGCACCGTCTCCGGAAAGAAGGGGCTGTGTGCCGAGGCGCAGCAGGAGTGTGCGGGCGGCGAGGTGGTCTGCAAGCAGGTCTTCTTCGGCCTGGACGAGGCGTGTGACGGCCAGGACAACGACTGTGACGGGCAGACCGACGAGGCCGGGGCCCAGGGGTGTACCGTGTACTACCTGGACAAGGATTCGGACGGCTACGGCGTGGATTCAGCGTCGTCCTGCATGTGCGCTTCGGAAGGCTACTACACCGCGTTCGAGTCGGGCGATTGCGACGACACCCAGCCGGCGGCCCACCCCAATGCGGGCGAGGACTGCGACGGCATCGACAACGACTGCGACGGCCTGCTCGACATCCTCGACCCGAACATCCTCGTCCCTCCGTGCGAGCTGCAGGCCGGCGTGTGTGCGGGAATCAAGAAGCCGGCATCCCTGTGCGAGCAGATGGAATGGAAGGCGTGCGGCCCGGATCTGTACAAGGCCATCGACCCGGCCTACCAGGACGGGATGGAGCAGGACTGCGACGGTCTCGACAACGACTGCGACGGCCAGGTCGACGAGGATTTCTCCTGGTTCCCCGAGGAGTGCAACGGCGTCGACGACGACTGCAATGGCAAGATCGACGAGGGGCTGCTGCACGACTACTTCCTTGACGGGGATGGCGACCTGTACGGGGACGAGAACAGCAAGGTCACGGCGTGTTTCGCACCGCAGGGTACCATCGCGACCGGGATGGACTGCGACGACTCGGACCCGACCATCCACCCTGGGACCGAGGAGCTGTGCGACGGCAAGGACAACGACTGCGACGGCCTGGCCGACCAGTTCGACGAGGCATGCAGCCAGGGGTGTGCGGAGGGGAAGCGCACCTGCACAGACGCCAAGTGGTCGGAGTGCGATGCCCCCAAACCGCTGTCCTGCGTGGATTGGGAATCCTGCAAGTACCAGCCGATGTGCGTCGCAGCCTGTCCGCCGGAGCCGTCGGAGCAGTGCAACGGCCTGGACGAGAACTGCAACGGCGAGATCGACGAGGGGGTGCTCGTCACCTTCTATGCGGACGTGGACGGGGACGGCTGGGGTATCGAGACCGCCACCACGCTCGGGTGCTTCCCGCCCATCGGCTACGCGGCCAAGAAGGGCGATTGCGCGGACAACAACCATTCAGCGTACCCCGGGGCCGTCGAGGTCTGCGACAACGTGGACAACGACTGCGACGGCGACGTCGACGAGGGGCTCGGCAGCTCCACGTGCGGCCAGGGTCCGTGCAAGCACACCGTGGTCGATTGCGTCAACGGCGTCTACACGCCCTGCGATCCGTTCGAGGGGGCCCAGCCCGAGGCATGCGACGGCATCGACAACGACTGCGACGGCCTGGCCGACGAGGAGCTGGGGACCACCAAGTGCGGCCTCGGCCTGTGCGAGCACACCGTGGTCAACTGCGACAAGGGGGTTCCGCAGGTCTGCAACCCGCTCGAGGGGAAGCAGCCCGAGGTGTGCGACGGATTCGACAACGACTGCGACGGGACGCCGGACCAGATCTTCGCCTGCCCGCCTGGGAAGCAGGACGTGGCGTCCTGCGGCTTCTGCGGCACGCAGACCCGGACCTGCTCGGATACCTGTGTCTGGGGGCCGTACAGCCAGTGCCAGGGGCAGGGGGTGTGCACCGCGGGGCAGCAGCAGTCCGAGCCGTGCGGCCAGTGCGGAACGAGATACCGCACGTGCAACGGTCAGTGCCAGTGGGACCCATGGGGAAGCTGTCTCAACGAAGGGCCGTGCTCTCCGGGGCAGACGCAGAACCAGGGATGCGGCAACTGCGGGACCCAGTCCCGGAGCTGCAATGCGCAGTGCCAGTGGGAGCCGTGGAGCTTCTGCCAGAACCAGGGGGTGTGCTCGGTAGGGCAGCAGCAGAGCCAGTCGTGCGGCCCGTGCGGGCTCCAGTATCGGACTTGCAACTTCATGTGCCAGTGGGATCCTTGGGGGGGGTGCAACAGCACGGGCGTCTGCACGCCGGGGGG
>Ga0194127_10003362_pt1 | contig 20590 bp, 15 predicted proteins | sample TA2KigC100mmetaG_FD_148624 | JGI IMG/M metagenome (GOLD analysis project Ga0194127, IMG submission 148624) | Freshwater microbial communities from Lake Tanganyika, Tanzania - TA2015036 Kigoma Deep Cast 100m | ecosystem: Environmental > Aquatic > Freshwater > Lake | place: Tanzania: Lake...
CCGAGCCCGGTGCTGGGGAGCGGTGCCGCTGGAGCGGCAACCGGCTCGGCCGCGAACGGCACGGCGAGCACGCGGGCCGGCGGCGGCACCGGCAGCGCTCCGTCGACCGGCAGCAGGGCGCCGCGGACCGCCGGCACCGGGAACGCCGCCGGCACCGCGAGCGGCTGGCCCGCGATGCCGCACGGCAGCTCCGGCCGGCCCCCGAGCGCGCGCAGCGCGGCCGACAGCAGCACCGGCACGTCGGCGTGCGTGGCGGGCTGCAGCAACCAGTCGACGGCGTGGACGCAGAGCCGCCCGGCGTCCGCGGTCGCGGCGACCAGCGCGCCGCCCTGCGCCGCGTCGGCGATCCACACGCGCGCGCCGGCGAGGTCCGGCAGCGCGGCCGCGTCGCGCCGCGCGCGGTCGCGCAGCGACAGGTCGACCGGCGACGCCGCGGTCGCGACCGCGCGGCGCGGGCCACCGCCCGCTCCCGCCGTCAGCACGAGGCGCGGCGGCCCGTCCGGCGCGGCGGTGCCCGCGACGACCACGTCGGCCGCCGCCCCGGCCGCCGGCTCGAGCTCCGGATCGGCCTGCAGCAGCGCCGCGATCGCCTCGGCGAGCGGCGCGGGCAGGGCCGGGTCCACGTGCACGCGCAGCGGCGGCCCGGCGGGCACGGGCACCGGCAGCGGTGCCGCGGCGCCCGCGAGCACGCACTGCACTTCGGCGGTGCCCCCGGGCAGTTCGACCGGGCCGAGCCGCAGTTCGCCAGCGCCCGCCGGGGCGGTGCTCCGCGCGAGCACGACTTCGCCGAGCCGCAGTTCCGCCGCGGTTTCCGCGCCGTCGAGCGCGAGCACCAGCGTGCGCCGGCCGCCGCCGTCGCGCTGCCACCGCACGCCGCGCAGCGCCGCGCGCGGCGCGCTCGCGACCGGCACGTGCACGGCGCCGTGCGCGGTCGCCGGCTCGGCCGCGCCGAGCCACAGCAGCTCGTCGCCGGGCCGCAGCCGCGCGCCGGCCGCGCCGAGCGCCTCGACCTCGCCGCGGGGGCTCGCCAGCGTGTCGAGCGCCACCGCGCGTGCGTCCAGCGCGGCGGCGGGTTCGCCGGCCGCGAGCAGCAGCACCGGCGGCAGCGTCGCCGCGAACACGGCCCCGCGCGGGCCGAGGCCCGCCGCCGCGAGTTCGCGAGCCTGCCGCAGCCGCGCGGCCGCGTCGTCCCGGCCGGGCTCCACCACGACGAAGCGCGACGGCGCGTCGAGCCCGCTGCGCGGCGCCGCGACCGCGGACCAGCCCGCGAGCAGCGCCAGCAGCGCCAGCGCGAAGGCGAGCCAGCGCGCCGGCCGGCCCGGCAGCACGCGCGGCTTCTGCAAGGCGCCCGCGAGCCGGAAGAACAGCAGCGTGTCGACCTCGGCCGCGCGCAACCGCACGCGCAACAGGTGCAGCAGCAGCAGGCCCGCGGCGAGCGCGCCCGCGCCGAGCCAGAACGCCGCCGGGGACAGGCCGAACAGCGTCATGCGCGCAGCACCCCGTTCTGGAACAGCCCCGCGACCTGCGGCACGACCGGCCGGTCGCTGCGCACCTCGAGGTAGCCGCCGCCGCGCGCGGTCGCCGTCGCCGCGAGCGCGGCGGCGAACTCGCGGTAGGCCGCCGCGTAGCGGTCCAGCATCGGCTCGTCGACGGCGACCTCGACGTACTCGCCGCTCTCGCAGTCGATCGCGCGCAGTTCGCCGCGCAGGTGCGCCGGGCGCTCCTCGCCGGGATGCACGGGCCGCACGAGCAGCAACCGGTGGCCGACGCGCGCCAGCGCCTGCCGCACGGCCCCTGCGCCGCGCGGATCGAAACCGTCGGTGACCAGCACGCAGAGCCCGCGCCGCAGCCGCCGCGCCGCGAACTGCTGCAGCGCCTCGACCAGCGTCGTCGTGCCCGCCGCCGGCAGCCCCGCGAGGAAGGCGAGCAGCCGCCGGAACGAGTCCCTGCCCGACACGCCCGGCAGCGGCCGCAGCGGTCCGCCGGCGAACGGGAAGACGGCGACGCGGTCCATGTGGTTCAGCGCCACGTAGGCGAGCGCGGCGACGGCGCGCCGCGCGACCACGCTGCGGTCGGGTCCGCGGCCCGACGCGGGCCCGCGCGCCATCGAGCCGCTCTGGTCCAGCAGGAACCACACGGGCAGGTCCTCGTCCTGCAGGAACAGCCGCACGAACACCTTGTCGAGGCGCAGGAACACGTGCCAGTCGACCGTGCGGAAGTCGTCGCCGGGCACGTACGACCGCACGTCGGTGAACTCCTGCCCCGGCCCGCGCGCGCGGGACCGCTGCTCGGCGTGGCGGCCGCCCGCGGGCACCGAGCGCGCGACCAGACGCAGCCCCTCGAGCGCGCGCAGGAACGCCGGGTCGAACAGTTCGGCCGCGGTCGCGGTCGTCACCGCGCGGCCTCCAGCCGGTTGCGCCGTTCGACGATCTCGCGCACGAGGTCGTCGGGCGTGACGCCCTCGCCGAGCCCTTCGAAGTTCAGCAGCAGGCGGTGGCGCAGCGCCGGCAGCGCGGCCTTGCACACGTCGTCGGCCGACACGGCGAAGCGGCCGCCGCACAGCGCATGGACCTTGCCCGCCAGCACCAGCGCCTGCGCGCCGCGCGGCGAGCTGCCGAGGTGCACGAAGCGGTTCACGCGTTCGGTCGCGTACGGGCTCTTCGGCTGCGTCGCCATCACCAGCCGCACCGCGAGCCGCTGCGCGACCTCGGGCACCGGCACCTCGCGCACCAGCGTGCGCAGCTGCAGCACGTCGTCGGCGGAGGCCACCGCGGGCACCTTGGGCGGGCTGCCGCCGGTCGTGCGCGTCAGGATCGCCGCGTACTCCTCCTCGCGCGGGTAGCCGACCAGCAGCTTGAACAGGAAGCGGTCCAGCTGCGCCTCGGGCAGCGGGTAGGTGCCTTCCTGCTCGACGGGGTTCTGCGTCGCCAGCACGACGAACGGCCGCGGCAGCGGCCGCGTCTGCCCGCCGACCGTCGCCTGCTGCTCCTGCATCGCCTCGAGCAGCGCCGACTGCGTCTTCGGCGTCGCGCGGTTGATCTCGTCGGCCAGCAGCAGGTTCGTGTGGATCGGGCCGGGCTGGAAGCGCACGGCGCGCGCCGAGCCGAGGCCCTCCTCGAGCACCATCGTGCCGAGCACGTCGGCGGGCATCAGGTCGGGCGTGAACTGGATGCGGCCCTTCTGCAGGTGCAGCGCGTCGCCGAGCGTCCTCACGAGCATCGTCTTGCCGATGCCGGGCACGCCCTCGAGCAGCACGTGGCCGCCCGCGAACAGCGCGCAGAGCACGCCGTCGACGACCTCGTGCTGGCCGACGATGAGTTCGTGCACGGCGGTGCCCAGCGCGCTGAAGGTCCTCTGGAAACGTTCGGTCTGGGCCACGGCGGCGGCGGTGTCGGTCATCGGGGGTCTCTGGCTCCGGCGGGCGGGGCGGGGGTGGGTGGGTGGGCGTCGCGCGCGCGCCAGAGCGCGTGGTAGGCCTGCTGCAGCGCGGCGAACGGGCCGGGCGGGCGCTGGCTCTGCGGCGTCGTCGGGCGGCCGGCCGGCACGGCGCGCGCGAGCCCCGGATCGCCGTCGCTCGGCCGCGGCGGGATCTGCTCGAGCGTGGTCTTCGCGGTGCCGGGATTCGGCTGGCCGCGCACGGAGTCGGGCAGGCGCAGGCCGAGCACCAGCGACGCGGTGCCGCGCGCCTTCTTCGGCGGCGTCGGGCCGCCGCGGCCCTGGTCGGGCGGGCCGTCGCCGGAGATCGACAGTTCGCGCGCGGCGGGGCGGTCGTCGCCGCGCCGCATCGGCATCACGCCGCCGCGCTGCTCCTGCTCGCTGCTCTCGTCCTCGATCGGCTCGTCCTCGACCTCGGGATCGTCGTCGCGCTCCTGGCCGCGGTGCTGGTCGCTGCGCTTGTTGCCGACGGCGCTGAGCCGCCCGCTGCCGCGCGCCGGGCCGCTCGGCGCGCCGGCGCTCTCGCCGGGTCTGCCCTCCTGCTGCGGATCCCGGCGCGGTGGCTTCGGCTGCTTCGGCCGGCCCGGCACCTTCGGCTGCTGCTGGGACGGCGAACCCCGCCGACGAACCCTGGCCGCCGCCGGACTGGCCGCTGCCCGTCTCGCCCGCGGGTGCCTGCTTGGGCGCGCCGCTCTGCGAACTGTCGCCGGCCGCGTCGCTGCCGGACGAGCCCTGGCCGCTCGCCGCGGGCACCGCGGGCGCGGGCGCCGCCGGGGCCGCCGGCGGCGGCACGGTGCTGCCCTTCCTGCCCGCGTCCCTGCGTTCGGCGTCGGTTTCGCGCCGCGCCGGGCCCGGCAGTTCCACCGCTGCGCGTTCGCCGGGGGCAGCCGCGGGCGGGGCGCTGGCTTCGGTGACCGCGGTGCCGCGCCGCGCGCCGGCTTCCGGGCCGCTGCCGGGCCCCGAGGCGGCGTGCGGCAGCACGAACGGCAGCACGGCAAGGCCGGCGAGGCAGGCCGCCGCGCCGAACCACGCGGGGCGCCCGGCCGGTGCCGGCAGCGACAGGCGCTGCAGGTCGATGCGCTGCAGGCTCCGCACGCCGTCGGCGATCGCCGCGCGCGCGAGCGCATCGCCGAGCCCGGGCCCGGCCGCCGGCGCGGCGGCGAGTTCGCACGCGGCGGTCAGGCGGTCGTGGTTGCCGTTCGCGCGGTCGCACGCGAACGCGCCCTCCGCGAGGCCTGCCGCCGGTCCGGCCTGCGCGCGCAGCGCGCGCCCGAAGACCAGGGCGGCGAGCCCCAGGGCCGCGCACGCGGGCAACCACGCCGGCAGGGTCGCGACGCTCCACAGGCCCAGCGCGAGCAGGCCGACCCACAGCGACAACCGCGGCACGGCTCGCACCGCCACCGCGAGCGAGCGCGCCAGGCGCGCCGCGGTGGCTGCGCGCTGCACGCGCCGCGCCGCCGGCGCGAGCGCGGATCCGAGCCGGTCCAGGGCCTCCGGGTCGCGCCGCGTCATCGCCCCGCCTCGACGCGGACCGGCAGCAGCCGGCTCTGCAGCACCGCGCCCGACCCGTCCTGCACGAACACCGCCACCTCGAGCAGCTCCGGCCCGGGCTGCACCGGCCGCACGAGGAATTCCCGTTCGGTCTCGAAGCTGCGCACCAGCGCGTCGAGTTCCTGCGCGACCTCGGCGAGGTCGATCGCGAGTTCGATCCGCCGCCCCGCGGCCACCGGCGCGCCCTGCGCCGGCGTCAGCGTCGCGCGCGCGACCGCGCGGTGGAACAGCATGCCGTTGGCGCCCGGGAACACGACCTTCTGCTCGAGCAGCACCGCGTGCAGGCGCCACCGGTCCGGCGCCCGGCCCGCCGCCGGGGTCACGGTCGCGTCGACGTGCAGCGTCCGACCCTGTCGTCTGGCCTCGCCCTCGATCGCGAGCGCGGGTGGCTCGGCCAGCCCCTGGTCGACGACCTCGCGGTAGCGGCGGAACAGGTCGGGTGCGGCGTCCGCCCGGCCGCCGCCGGCGATCGGTTCGCCGCCGGCGATCACGACGGTCGGCGTGCTGCGTACCCCGCGGGCCTCGGCGCGGCGCAGGCTCGCCGGCGCGACCAGCGGCTCGGGTGCGGGCACCGGCAGATGCCACTGCACCACGAGGACCTCGTCGCGGTCGTAGAGCCGCAGCAGGCCGTCGCAGGCGGCGTCGGCGGCGACGCACGGCGGGCACATGGCCCCGGTGAACAGCTCGACGAGCACCGTGCGCCCGGTCTTCACCACGCTCGCGGGCTCGCGCGGGATCGGCTGGAACGACGGCACGCGGCCGTCGGCGCGGTCCTCGAGCTCGGCGATCAGGTCGGCGCCTGCACCGCGCTGCTGGCGGAACGTCTCGGCGAACGCCGCGTAGCCCGGCTGGCCGAAGTCCCGCATGTCGAGCATCGCGAGGAAGTAGCGGCCGAGCGCGGCGTCGAGTTCGCCCCGCGCGCGGTGCCAGTGGCCGAGCTGCAGGTTCGGCGCGCCCGCGACCGGCATGCCGAACACCGCCGACAGCAGGTGCCGCCGCGCCTCGGCCATGTCGCCGAGCAGCCGCTTCTGCGTGCCGAGCTCGAGCCGCAGCTTGTGCGCCGCGTTGCCGTCTTCGTCGGCGCGCGCCTCGGCGAGCCCCGCCTCGGCGATCGCCGCGCGCAGGCCGAACGCCTCGCGCGTGCCGGGCAGCTTGTCCAGCACGTCGAGCGCCGCGGTGCCCTTCTTGTTCTTCGCTGCCGCGCGCACGACCGCGAGCCCGGCCTGCTGCAGGTCCTCGAGACCGCCGCCCTGTTCGAGCAGCCGCTCGAGCAGCAGCGCCGCGGCCTCGGGCGCCTGCACCGTGTCGCCGTGCCGTGCCAGGAACTGCTGCAGTCCCGCCGCGTCGGGCCGGCCGAACGCCGCGCGCTGGAACTCGGCCTCGACCTCGGGATAGACGGGCGGGCCCGGCATGCCGAACACGATGCGGGCCGCCTCCGGCTGCACGTGCAGCACGAGCTGCTGCAGCACCGCGCCGCCGATGCCGCCCGGCCCGCCGGACTCCGAGCGCAGCGGGCGGAACGGCGTCCAGCGCGCGAAGTCGAGGAACTCGCCGGCGGCGGCGGTCGCGAGCACGCCGTCAGGGTGGCCGGCCTTGCGGCACAGCTCCGGGTCGAGCCAGCTGAACGGGTCGCGCGTGTGCAGCGCGAGGTTCGCGTCGAGCCCTTCGCCGAGCGAGCACGGCACGCGCAGACCCCTGCCGAAGTCGCCCGCGAACGGCACCGCGCACAGGCTCGACGACGCGGGCGGCGGCTCGGCGGAGGCCGGCGTCGGCGGGCGCAGCTTCAGCACGGCGTTCGGGCCGTCGAGGATCACGTCGCGCGCGCCGAACGCGGGCAAGCCCAGGATGCCGGCGACGGGCACCTGCTGCAGCGGCTCGGCGAACTGCGCGGTGAGCCCTTCCAGCCACGTGTCGCGCCTCTGCTCGAACGGCAGGCCCGCCAGCACGATGCCGCCCGCCTCGACGTCGCACTGTTCGGCCTGCAGCGTGCCCGCGGCGTTGCGGTGCAGGAACAGGCCGCGCGTCGTCGCGAGGTCGAGCAGCAGGTGGCAGTAGTAGACCTTGTCGCCCGCGCGCAGCGTCGCGCGCAGCATCGGCCGGCCGTCGACCCAGCGCAGTTTCGCCTCGTCGGCGCCGAGCGCGCTGTCCTGGGCCCGGGCGGGGGCCAGCAGGGCGGCGAGAGCGAGCGCGGCGAGCGCCGGTGGAGCGGTGCGGGGCATGAGGGGCGGCGCACTATACGCACCGGGCCTCGGCGGCGGAGCCGGGCAGTTGTCGCGAAGTCGTGGCGGAGCGGGCCCCCTCCGCCCCGCCCCGCTGCGCCCGATGGCCCATGGGCCGGACCCTCGCCATCCGCTCCGATTCCGTTCCCCTTCCGCGGCAGGTGGACTGCCGCCGCCCCCTCCGCTCCCATCACCCCCATGCGCAAGCCAGCCATCCTGATCACGGGCGCGTCCGGTGAGATCGGCCACGGTCTCGTCGAGCACTTCGCCGCCAACTCCCAGCACGACGTCGTCGCGCTCGACCTCAAGCCGCTCGAGGCTCCGCTCGGCGGCCGCTGCACCGCGAACCTCGCGGGCGACATCCTCGACCAGGCCCTGCTGCAGCGCATCGCGGCCGAGCACGACATCCACGAGATCTACCACCTCGCCGCGCTGCTGAGCACGAGCGCCGAGCGCGCGCCGGCGCAGGCCCACCAGGTCAACGTCGGCGGCACGCTGAACCTGCTGCACCTCGCGCACGAACACTCGCGCCGCAGCGGCCACCCGGTCAAGCTGCTGTTCCCGAGCTCGATCGCCGCCTACGGCATGCCCGACCGCGCCACCAAGGCGAAGGCCGGCAAGGTCAAGGAGCACGAGTTCAACGCGCCGTCGACGATGTACGGGTGCAACAAGCTCTACTGCGAGCACCTCGGCCGCTACTTCACGCTGCACTTCCAGCAGCTCGCGCGCGACCGCCAGGGCAGCGGCGTCGACTTCCGCGGGCTGCGCTTCCCGGGCCTGATCAGCGCGTTCACGATGCCGACCGGCGGCACCAGCGACTACGCGCCGGAGATGATCCACGCCGCCGCGAAGGGCGCCCCGTACCGCTGCTTCGTCGACGAGGAAGCCCGGCTGCCGTTCATGGCGATGCCCGACGCGATCACGGCGCTGACGAAGCTCGCCGCGGCGCCGGCCGGACAACTGCGGCTGCGCACCTACAACATCGGCGCGTTCAGCGTGTCGGCGCGCGAACTGCACGCGCGCGTGGTCGCCGAATGGCCGAAGGCCGACGTCGCCTTCGCGCGCGACCCGGCGCGCGGCGGCATCGTCGACAGCTGGCCCGGCGACGTCGACGACACGGCGGCGCGGCGCGACTGGGGCTGGCAGCCCGCCTTCGACTTCGAACGCGCGATGAAGGAGTACCTGATCCCGAACGTGCGCGCGTTCTACGCGAAGCGGTGACCGGCGCCGGGCCGGTTCACTTCGCGTCGCGCAGCGCGAGCTGGCCCTGGCGCGCGTAGTCGATCGCCTCGCCGAGGATGCGCGCCGCTTCCTGCGGCGCGTGGAAGCCCATGCTGTTCTCGGCGTTGACGAAGTCGAGGCGCCACTGCGCCTTGCGCTGCAGCGCCCAGACGGGCTGCAGTTTCGCCTCCGCGGCCCCGGCCTGCTTCGCGGCCTCGAGCTCGCCGATCAGCTGCACGAGGGCGTCCTCGGCGCGGCTCATCAGGTGGTGCGTGCGGTCCTGGATCGTCGCCACGCGCGCCTGGATCTCCTGCTCGGGGAAGCGGTGGCAGACCTGGCACGCGCGCGCGACGTCGAGCAGCGGGCTCTTGACGTGGTGGTCGCTGATCTTGATCGCGCCCTCGCGCACGTAGGGCATGTGGCAGTCCGCGCACGACACGCCCGAGCGCGCGTGCACGCCCTGGCTCCACAGTTCGAACTCCGGGTGCTGGGCCTTGTAGACGTCGGCGCCGGTGCGCTTGTGCTTCCAGTCGGAGAACGGCGTGCCGTCGGCGAACTTGTACTCCGCGTAGACGGCCTCGATCTGCTCGGCCTTCAGGCCCTTGCCCCACGGGAAGAACAGCGTCGCCTTCGCACCGCAGTAGTACTCGACGTGGCACTGGGCGCAGACCAGCGACCGCATCTCCTGTCGCGTCGCCTCGCGGTTCGGGTCGTAGCGCACCTTGCGGTCGCCCTTGCGCCACTTCTCGACGGTCGGCAGGTGCGGCACCGGGTCCTCGCTGCGCGCGAGCGCGTCGATGCCGTCCAGCAGGCCCGGCTTGGTGATGCGCAGGGCCATGTTCTGCGGATCGTGGCAGTCGATGCAGGTGACCGGGTGCGAGACGAGCTTGGTGGCCTCGTCGTAGGGCATCTTGCAGCTCGCCTCGAAGCCGGCGTAGAGCTGCTTCTGCGCGTTGTCGGTCAGGAACGGATCGTCGAGCTTGCCGGGCGCGCCGTGCTTCAGGCCCAGTTCGCGGTAGGCGACGGTGTTGGACGAGTGGCAGTGCAGGCACGCGCCGGTCTGCTTGCGCTGGGTCACGCGCTTGGTCTTGCGCTGGTCGTCCAGCATGTAGGCGTGCCCCTGCCGCTGGTTGAAGTCGATCGCGAACGCGTAGCCGTCGAAGATCGTCACGAGCCGCGGGTCGTCCTCGAGCCGGCTCTTGGCGAAGCCCTCGCTGCCGGCGCCGCCGTACTTGGTGCTGAAGCGCTCGGCGGTGCGCAGGTACGCGTCGTGCTGGCGCGGGAAGTTCTTCCCCCACTGCGCCGGGTCGACGACGGTCTCGTCGAGGCGCACGAGGTCGAGGCTGGTCTGTTTCGCCTCCTGCCGCCGCTCGGCGACGTTCCTGTTCAGCAGCATCACGAGCACGGTGGCGCCGGCGGCGGCGAGCGCCACGATCACGAAGCGCAGGGTCTGGCGGGACTTGGCGGGGCGGGGTTCGGCGGTCATGGGAATGCGGACAAGGGGGTCAGCGATGGGTGCCGTGGCCGACGTCCTGGTGGCAGCGCACGCAGCCGTAGAGGTCGGCCTCCTGGGTCGGGTCGCTCGGCACGCCGAGCGTGCCGTGCGCGGTGATCTCCTGCGTCGCCTCGCCGTGGCAGCGCAGGCAGTTCGCCTCGAGCACGCGGGCGTTGCCGGGCTTGATGCGGATCGGTTCGACGAAGTCCTGGATCGTGAACGCGGCCCCGTGGTGGTAGCCGTTGCTGGCCTTGACGAAGAGGGCCTGCAGCAGGCTGTCGTGGGGCAGGTGGCAGTCGTTGCACGTCGCGGTCGCGTGGTGCGACCCGTGCTGCCAGCCGTCGTAGTGCTCGCGCATGACGTGGCAGTTCACGCAGACGGCGGGGTCGTCGGACAGGTAGGAGTGGCCCTGGGCGGCGACGAACGTGTAGGTGCCGGAACCGGCGAACACGCCGACGGCGAGGCTCGCGGCGAGGGCGGCGGTACGCAGGGAGAGGAACGGCATCGGCGGAGTGCGCGGGGAACGCAGGCGCGGAAGCTACAAGGGACTCCCTTATCCGCAATGCGCTCGTAGCCACCCCGGATCTGCGCCGTGCGGCCACCGCCTGCGGAAACGGTGGCCGGCCCGGCGTCCGTGGAGGAATCCCGCCGGCGCCCGGGCCGCCGGCCGACCTGTCGCCTGCTTGCCCCGCGCGTTCCCGTCGTGGGATCCGACACCCGCCCCTTGCCAACGGCCGGCCCGTCGGACTTCGCGACAGCGTGCCTGGAATTCCGTCGTCCGGCTTCAGGTCCGCCGCCCGACTGTGCCGATCCTGGGCACGCGGGAGGAGTGCTCCCCCCGCTACACACCAACGGAGCAGCAACGGGGAAGGGAAATGGGTCTTCGCGTCAACACGAACTCGGCCTCGATCAACGCGCAGCGCAACCTGGCGTCGGTCACCGAGCGGCTTTCCGGCAACTTCCGTCGCCTGTCGACCGGCCTGCGCATCTCGACCGCGGCCGACGACGCGGCCGGCCTCGCGATCAGCGAACGCCTGCGCTCGCAGGTGCGTTCGCTCGACCAGGCCAAACGCAACGCCAACGACGGCATCTCCCTCGTGCAGACCGCCGAGGGCGCGCTGAACGAGGTCAGCTCGATCCTGACGCGCCTGCGCGAGCTCGCGATCCAGGCGAGCAACGGCGCGGTCAGCAACGCCGACAAGGAGACCCTCGACGAGGAGTTCCAGAGCCTCGTCAACGAGGTCAACCGCATCGGCCGCTCGACCGAGTTCTCGGGCATCAAGCTGCTCGACGGCTCGTCGAGTTCGGTCAGCTTCCAGGTCGGCTTCGGCACCACGGCGGGCATCGACACGATCGCCGTGTCGCTGAGCCCGGCGCTCAGCACGACGCTGTCGCTGCAGTCGCTCGACATCGGCTCGGGCGGCGCGACGACCACGGCGATCACCAGCATCGACACCGCGATCAACACGATCAGCTCGCTGCGCGGCTCGCTCGGCGCGATCCAGAACCGCCTCGGCAGCACGATCAACAACCTCGCGATCACCGTCGAGAACCTCAGCGCGGCCGAGTCGCGCATCCGCGACGTCGACGTCGCCTACGAGACGGCCCAGCTGACCAGGAACTCGATCCTGCAGCAGGCGAGCATCTCGGTGCTGTCGCAGGCCAACACCCTGCCGCAGTCGGCGCTGCGCCTGCTCGGCTGAGCCGCGTTCCGGCCGCGCCGGAACCTCCCGCGCGGCGCCCGGGCCCGCACCGCGCCCGGGCCCGGCGCCGGCGGAATGGGTCAAGGTCGCGTCCCGCACCCGCCGATGAACCGCCCGGAGCGGTCTGCCCGCTCCAGAGGACCACCATGTCGAGTGCAGGGATCAGCTTCGGCGGACTCGCGTCCGGCCTGGACACCCAGGCGATCATCCGCGCACTCATGGCCGTCGAGCGGCGTCCGATCACGCAGCTCGAGACCAAGAAGACCACGCTGAACAAGGCGAAGTCGCTGTTCGGCGACCTCGACGGGCTGCTCGACAAGCTGCAGGCCGCGGCCAAGGCGCTGAAGACGACGACCGACTTCCTGAAGATGAAGGTCGCGTCGGACGACGAGGACGTGCTGACGGCCTCGGCCGCCGGCAGTGCGGCGCCGGGCACGCACACGGTGCGCGTGAACCGGCTCGCGACGGCGCAGATCCACGCGAGCACCGGGAGCGCCTCGCCGACGTCGACGTTCGGCTCCGCCGGGGAGTTCCTGCTGACCGTCGGCGGCCACGAGGTGGTGGTCGCGATGAGCGACCCGAGCCTCGAGAGCATCGCCGCGGCGATCAACGACGAGGCGAGCCGGCAGCGCCTGAACGTGCGCGCCGAGGTCGTCGACACGGGCAATGCCGGCAACGCGCGCTACCAGCTCGTCGTGCGCGCAACCGAGACCGGCAGCGCCGGCGCCTTCACGATCACCGCGGTCGTGGGCGAGCAGTCCTTCACGGACCTGATGGCGGGCCTCGTCGGCAACCAGATCTCCGCCGCGCGGGACTCCGAGGTGGTCGTCAACGGCATCGTCGTCACGCGCTCGACCAACTCGGTCACCGGCGCGATCGCCGGCGTCACGCTCGATCTGAAGTCGGTGCCGAGCCCCAACAAGGACGTCACGATCACCGTCTCGACCGACGCGACCGAGACCGCGAAGAAGGTGCAGGAGTTCGTCGACGCCTACAACAAGGTGGTCGACTTCTTCACCGACCAGAATGCGCTCGACGCGGAGGGCAAGGCCAAGAGCCCGCTGTTCGGCGACGCGACGCTGCGCTCGATGCGTTCCGCGCTGCGCAACGTGGTCGGCGCCCGCGTCACGGGCACCGGCAACGAGGCCTACCAGATGCTCGCGCAGCTCGGCATCAAGGCCGACACGCAGGGCAAGCTGACCTTCACGCAGAGCAAGCTCGAGCAGGCGCTGGCCGACGACGAGCAGGCCGTGGCCGCGGTGTTCACCGACGCGACGGCCGGCATCGCGCGCCGGCTCGAGGACCAGATCGACGTCTACACCGACTCGGTCGACGGGTTGCTGAAGACCCGCAGCGACGGCTTCGACCGGCTGGTCAAGCAGACCCAGAGCCGGATCGACCGGGCCGAGGACCGCCTGGAGCGCTACCAGAAGCAGCTCGAGACCAAGTACGCGAACCTGGAGTCCCTGCTGACGCGCCTGCAGGGCCAGGGCAGTTCCATTCCCAGCATCGGCAGCTTCGGCAGCTCCCGCCGCTGACCACCTTCCCCCGAACGAGGACCCCCCGATGACCCAAGCCCAAGCCGCCGCCACCTACCAACGCAACGCGATCCTGACCGCCTCGCCCGAGAAGATCGTCAAGATGCTCTACGACGGCGCGATCAAGAACCTGGAACGGAGCCGCATCGGCCTGTCCGACCAGAAGACGGCGCGATCGCCCGAGGTCGGCCAGTCGCTGAGCCGCGCGATCGGCATCCTCGGCGAACTGCGCGCGAGCCTCGACCACGCGGCCGGCGGCCGGCTCGCCGCGGACCTCGACCGCCTCTACGAGTTCGCGCTCGATCAGCTGAGCCAGGCGAACCTGACGCGCACGCCGACCGGCGTGCAGAACGCGCTGCAGGTCGTGCGCACGCTCAAGGAAGGCTGGGATGGCATCGTCCCCGGCTGAGCGGCCCGCGGCGCAGTCATCCCTGGCCTTCGCGCTGCAGGAACTGACCGCCTGCTGGGACCAGGGCTACGAGGCCCTGTCGCGCGGCGATCTGGACCGCGTGGCGGCGCTGCTCGACCTGGCCGACGACCACCTGCGCGCGCTGCCCGCCGAGGGTGGTGACGGCGCCGAGGCGGGTCTGCGCGAACGCGCGGTCGCCGCGCGCGGGCGGCTCGAGCACGCCGTGCAGACCGGTCTCGGCGGGCTGCGGGACGAACTCGTGCGCGTGCGCCAGGGCTCGCGCGTGCTGCAGGGCTACCGGCGGGGGCTGGCCGGTCGCGGCCAGCGCGTCGAGAAGAGCGTGTAGCCGGTCGCTGCGGCGCAGGTCCGGCCCCCCTGCGGCGCCGCCGTAGCCGGACTCTGGCTGGCGCCGGGAACGGCGAGTTTCCGCCGCGCCTCCGCACAAGGCCCCCTGCTGCCCCCCCGCCCTCTGGGTAGCGTGCTGGCATGACCCTGCGAGCCATCGACTACCTGCACGATCCCCGCCTCAACAAGGGCACCGGCTTCACCGACGCCGAACGCGACGCGCTCGGCCTGCGCGGCCTGCTCCCGCCCCGCGTCCTGACGCAGCGGGAACAGGTGTCCAGGATCCTCGAGAGCTTCCGCAGCAAGCCCACGCCGCTCGAGAAGTACATCTACCTCGCGAGCCTGATGGACCGGAACGAACACCTGTTCTACCGGACCGTGATCGACAACATCGAGGAGACGATGCCGATCGTCTACACGCCGACGGTCGGCGAAGCGTGCCAGAAGTTCGCGCACATCTACCGCCGCGCGCGCGGCCTCTACGTGTCCGCGGCGGATCGCGGCCGCATCGCCAAGGTGCTGTACAACTGGCCCGAGCGCAAGGTGCGCATGATCGTCGTCACCGACGGCGAGCGCATCCTGGGCCTCGGCGATCTCGGCACCGGCGGCATGGGCATCCCGATCGGCAAGCTCGCGCTCTACACCGCGTGCGCGGGCGTCGACCCCGCGTGCTGCCTGCCGATCACGATCGACGTCGGCACCAACCGCAAGGAGACCCGCGCCGACCCGCTCTACCTCGGCCTCAACCAGGACCGCCTGCGCGGCCCCGCCTACGAGTCGCTGCTCGAGGAGTTCGTGATGGCGGTGCAGGAGGTGTTCCCGAGGTCCGTGCTGCAGTTCGAGGACTTCGCGACCGAGAACGCCATCTCGCTGCTGGCGCGCTACCGCGACCGCGTCTGCTGCTTCAACGACGACATCCAGGGCACCGCGGGCGTGACGCTCGCCGGCCTGATCGGCGCGGCGCGCATCACCGGCCAACCGCTGCGCGACCAGCGCATCCTGTTCTACGGCGCCGGTTCGGCGGCCACCGGCATCGCCGACCTGATCGCGTCCGCGCTCGAGCGCGAGGGCGTGCCGAAGGAGAAGGGCCGCCAGCAGTGCTGGTTCCACGACTCGCACGGCCTCGTCGTCGCGAGCCGCACGGACCTCGCGGCGCACAAGAAGCCGTACGCGCACGAGCACACGTTCCACGCCGACCTGCTCGGCTCGGTCGAGAGCCTGAAGCCGACCGCACTGATCGGCGTGTCGGCGCAGCCGGCGACGTTCACGGAACCCGTGGTCCGCGCGATGGCGCGCTGCAACAAGCGGCCGATCGTGTTCGCGCTGAGCAACCCGACCAGCAAGGCGGAGTGTTCGGCCGAGCAGGCCTACCGCTGGTCGAACTGCACGGCGGTGTACGCGAGCGGCAGCCCGTTCCCGCCGGTGACGATCGACGGCCGCGAGTTCGTGCCGGGTCAGGGCAACAACGCCTACATCTTCCCGGGCGTCGGCCTCGGCGCGATCGTCTCGGGCGCGCGGCGCATCACCGACTCGATGTTCTACGCCGCGGCGCAGACGCTGGCGAACCTCGTCGACCAGAAGTCCCTCGACCAGGGCCTGATCTACCCGCGCCTGCCGCAGATCCGCGCGGTGTCGGCGCACATCGCCGCGGCCGTGTCGGCGATCGCGCACGAGCAGGGACTCGCCACCCAGCCGAAGCCCGAGGACTTCCTCGTGGACGTCAAGCGGCGCATGTACGAGCCGTACTACCCCGAGTTCGCCTGACGCGGTCGCCGCCGCAGCGCGGCGGTTGCCGTCGTGCGGACGAGCGCGGGCGGGCGTCCGGGCCCTGCGCCACCGATCGCGGGGCGTGGGGCCGCTGGCGCGAGCCGGGGTGTCAGGCGAGGCTCTGCAGGTTGAAGCGCGCGTCCGCGTCGTTCGGGTCGAGCTGCAGCGCCTTGTGGAAGCACTGCTTCGCTTCGGCCTGCCGGCCGAGCTTCCACTGGCACACGCCGCGGTTGTTCCAGACCTGCGCGTCGCAGCCCGGCAGTTCGCACGCGTGCCGGAAGCAGTCCTCGGCCTCGGCGGGCTGGCCCTGGCCGAACAGCACCATGCCGAGGTCGAACCACGCGTCGCCGTTGTTCGGGTCCCGGGCCAGCACGGCGTTGAACGAGTTGATCGCGCCGACGTCGTCGCCGCCGAGGTAGCGCACGAAGCCCAGCTGCAGCTGGTAGTCCGCCTCGCCGGGCGCGAAGGTCGCGGCGGCCTCGAGGTGCGGCAGGCTCTGCGCGTAGAGGCCCTGCGACAGGTAGGCCTCGCCGGCCGTGCGATGGATCTCGGCGAGCTTGCCGCCGAGTTCGTCGAGACTCTGGCGGATCGCCGCCTGCTGCTGTTCGGCGATCGGGGTCACGACCAGCGGCGGCACCTGGCCGTCGCGCACGTCGCGGATACGCGTCGGGATCGGCTGGAAGCCCGACCGCGGGGAAACCGCCGACGGCGTCGTCGGCGCGGGGTTCTTGGTCGTCGTCGTCATCGTCAACTCCTCGTCACTGGGTTGGTCGGTCCTTCCATCTCGGCCAGGATCCGGTTCATCGCCGCGGCCTCGTGGTCGAGGGCACGCGCCTCGAGCAGGCCCACGGCATGGCGTCCCATCCGCTTCGCCTGGGCCGTCTGGCCGAGCCGGTGCAGGATCAGGGTCGTCTGCTGGCACGCGCCCGGCGAGTCCGGGTGCGCGGCCAGGAAGGTCGTCAGCACGCGCAGCGCGCGCAGCGGGTCGCCGCGCGCGAGCCACAGGCGCGACAGCGCGAGCTGCGCCACCTCGTAGCCCGGGTCGAGCGCGATCGCCTGTTCGAGCAGGCGCTGGGCGCGGTCGAGGTCGCCGCGCAGCAGCCAGGCCTGCGCGATGCCGGCCAGCGACACGTGGCCCGTGATGCCCTCCTGGATCGGCACCACGAGCACCTGCCCGCGGTAGGCGAGGCAGCGCCGGTAGTGCGCGATCGCGTCGTCGGGGCGGCCCTCGGCCAGCGCGAGGCTCGCCGACAGGTAGTGCAGGTTCGGCGTCGGCACGAAGCGGCGCAGCGCCAGGTCGAGCGCGTCGCGCGCGCGGTCGTTGTCGCCGGCGCGCGCGGCCTCGAGCGCGCACAGCGCGGCGACCTCGCTCGCGTAGGGCAGCTCGCGCGGCAGCGACGGCGGGCCCTGCAGGATCAGCTCGAGGCAGCGGTCGAGCAGCCGCCGCGCGTCGGCGCTGCGGCCGGGCACCCGGCGCAGGAAGTCGCCGTACTTGTAGTGGCCGTAGACGTCGTCGGGGCAGGCGGCCAGCTGCTTCCGGAACAGCCGCTCGTTGCGCTCGTTCTTGCCGCGCTGGTCCATCACCTCGTCGGTGTAGCCGTGGTGCTCGACCTCGACGTCGGCGCTGAGCAGCACGAGCCCGCGCTCGCTGCCCAGGCGCTGCAGGCTCGGCGTCACCTGCTCGTGGATGACGTTCTGGTACTCGAGGCCCGGCAGGTTGCGGAACAGCCGCACCATCATCACACCGAGCGTGCGGCCCTTGCCGAAGAGGTTGACGAAGTGCAGGTGGTAGCCGCTCGCGGCCGGGTTGCACACCAGCTCGCGGATGCGTTCGGCGCCGCCGGGCTGCAGGAACTCGTCGGCGTCGAGCACGAGGATCCAGTCGCCGGTCGCCGCGCGCAGCCCGGCGTTGCGCGGCGCCGAGAAGTCGTCCTGCCACGGCTCGTGCAGCACGGGCCCCGCGACCGTGCGGTCGGTCGAGCCCGTGTCGACGAGCACGATCTCGTCGGCGGCGCCGCGCGCGCGCCGCAGGCACTCGGCCAGGAACCGCTCCTCGTCGCGCGCGATCAGACACAGCGAGATGCGCGGCTCGCGGCCGGCCCACGGCGCGGCGGGGACAGGTGCGGCGGACGCGGCGGTCCCGGCGGGCTCGCCGGCTTCGGTGCGGGCCCCGGTCACGGGCGACCAGCGCTGCACCAGCGCCGCCGTCTCGGCCGCGAACCGTTCCGGCGCCTCCGCCGGCGCCGGCGGACCGCCCAGCGCGCCCTCGACGACCTGCACGGGCGGCAGCTTGCTGTCGAGCCGCATCAGGTACTCCTCGAGCGCGACCTGCGTGTTGCCGCTGTTCTCGGGCAGCTGCCCCACGAGCAGCACGTCGAGGCGCGGCAGCATCAGTCCGGCGACGTCGCCGGGGCTCTCGCGCCGGCCGTCGCGACCGCACGCGGCCGGGCCGATCGCCGCACCCGAGGACAGCGCGTCGAACAGCGCGCGGTCCGGCGCGGAGCCGCCGCGCAGGAACCAGACCAGGTCGCCGCGCGACGCGGCCAGCGCGCGGTTCCACTGGCCGCACTCGCGCAGGCCCTCGCCGACGACGACCTCCCAGTCCGCGGGCAGGAATTCCCGCACCCGCGCGGCCGTGTCCGCCGCGGCGGCCGGCTCGCCGGCGACGAGCACCGACCCCGCGAGCGCCCGCGCCTTGCTGCAGACGAGCCAGTACCGCGACGGCGGCGGACCGGCGAGCCAGTCGAGCGGCAGCAGCCCGTGCCGGAACAGTACCCGCGCGAAATCCGCGTCGAGTTCGGGCGCCGCGGCCGGCACGCGGATCGCGTCGGCGACGCAGAGGCCCGCCGCAGCCGCCGCGGCGAGCACGCGCTTCAGCGGCAGCGCCTGCGGCGGGTCGTCGCCGCCGGCCGGGTCGAAGCCGCCGGGGCGCCCCTCGACCACGATGCGCAGCATGCGCAGCGACTGCACGTTGTCGACGTCGAGCAGCAGCGTGCCGCCGTCGGCGAGCCGCGCGGCGAGGTCGCGCAGGGCGTCTTCGACGCGACCGAGCGATTCGGCGACCGCCTGCACCTCGACGAGGTCGTGGCGGGCCGCGGCGGGCTCCCGCAGCGCGCGGCGGTCCCGCGGCAGCTGCAGCGCGCAGCGGGCCGACGGCACGAGCCCCGACCAGGCCCGCACGGGGCCCTGGAAGCCGTTCGGCAGCCGATCGCCAGGGTCGTCCATTCCTTTGCCGGCGCGGACGGGTTGTCCAACGCCGCCACACCATCGGCAGAACTGGACGGCGGACTTCAGTCGACGATGATGCCGGGCCTTCGCCGACGCCCGCCCATGCCCGAAGGCACCCGGATCGAGACCCTGCTGCGCCAGTCGACGCGCTTCCGCGCCCTGCACCACGTGCCGTCGTGTGCGTCGACACAGGACCTCGCGGCCGAACGCCCGTGCGACGACGGCGGCCGGTTCGTGGACGCCGTGTTCTGGGCCGACCACCAGACGCGCGGCCGCGGCCGCCAGCAGCGCGCCTGGCACGACGAACCGGGCCAGGACCTGGCGGTCACGTTCCGCGTGCGCGCGCCGCTGCCGGTGCCGCTCGCGCTGCCGGCCGCGGTTCCCGTCGCCGTGGCGTTCGCCTGCGAGCCGCTGCTGGGCCGCCCGCTGCGCGTCAAGTGGCCGAACGACCTGCTGCTGGACGGCAGGAAGCTCGCCGGCGTGCTGATCGACGCCGGCGCGCTGGGCCCGCACACCTGGCTCGTCGGCATCGGCGTCAACTGCAACCGCAGGGGCTTCCCACCCGAACTCGCGCCGCTGGCGACGTCGCTGGCGCTCGCGACCGGCCGCGAGCACGACCGCGGGCAGCTGCTGCTCGCGATCGCGCGACAGTTCGACGCCGCGCTGCGCGATCTGGAGGCCGGGCAGCTCGGCGCGCTCGAGGCCGCGTTCCGCCAGCGGCTCGGCCTGGTCGGCGCGCGCGTGCGCATCGAGGCGACGCCGCCGCAGGAAGGGCTGCTGACCCACGTCGACTTCGGTGCCCTGGTGCTCGACGGCCGCCGCGCCGTGCCGCTCGGCGCCGTGCGCGGCCTGCGCGGCCTGTGACGGCACGCGGCAGGCCGGCCCGACGCTCAGCCGACGGGCCGGCGCTGCTCGACCGACGACAGCAACCGTGCCTCGAACTGCACGATGCGGTGCGGCGGCGGACCACCGATCAGCCGCGCGAGCATCGCCTGGTCGCCGGGCTCGGCCGGCAGCAGCGGATAACCACGCCACTGCAGCCACGCGTTCAGCAGCAGCCAGGCCATCACGAGGTTGAAGTCGGGGAACGGCGCGATGCGCGCGAACCGCCACAGCAACCGGAAGCCCTGCCGCACCGGGTGCAGCGGCGCGAGCGCCGCGGGGTGGTCGCGGAAGTGGTGCGCGGCGTCGAACGTGTCGAGCAGGAAGTGCAGTTCCTCCGGCGGCGGGTGGTCGACGTAGAGCACGGCGTCCCACGGCGGCCCGCGCCGCACTTCGTTGTTGCGGAAGCGCGGCAGTTCGGCCGTCATCGTGCGGAACAGGTCGACCAGGAACCAGCCGTCGGGCGCGCGGCCCTCGACCGCGCGCTGGCGCACGCGGTGCAGGCACTCGCGCAGCCCGCGCAGCATGCGGTGCTCCTGGCTGACCGGCGACAGCCGCCCGCCGAGGCCGCCGAGCGCGGCCTCGGCGTCGTCGTCGGTGACCACGAAACCGCGCAGGCGCAGCACCGACGCGACGAAGAGCGCGTCGCCGGGCCCGGGCCGCCGCACCTGGTCGAGCACGCGCTGCGCTTCGGCCAGCGGCTCGGCCTGGCCGATGCCGGTCGCGAGGCGGCTCGCGATCGCGAGGTCCAGGCGTTCGAGCACCGAGGGCCCGGGCTGCGGATCACCGATCATGCG
>Ga0194127_10003365_pt1 | contig 20584 bp, 22 predicted proteins | sample TA2KigC100mmetaG_FD_148624 | JGI IMG/M metagenome (GOLD analysis project Ga0194127, IMG submission 148624) | Freshwater microbial communities from Lake Tanganyika, Tanzania - TA2015036 Kigoma Deep Cast 100m | ecosystem: Environmental > Aquatic > Freshwater > Lake | place: Tanzania: Lake...
CAACGGGAGTATGACAAGGAGCAGTACAAGAACCGCAACCTGGTGGAGCGGTTCTTTTGCCGGATCAAGCAATTTCGGCGCATTGCGACGCGCTATGAAAAGCTGGCCTCTCGCTATTCCGCTTTCATTGCTCTCGCTGCCAGCTTTATTTGGCTAGTTTAAATGTCAACAGACTCTAGTTTAAATGTCAACAGACTCTAGTTTAATCTTCGTTTACCGGCTTTCGCAGTATTAAACGATACCGGCATAGAGTATGTAAAAATTTAGCGCCAATCAATAAGTAAGGTTACTTAGAATGATACGCTTAACGGCTTAAACGAAGCTGTAAGTCGAACGGATGATAAAGTAGAATTATTAATAAAAACTTATGCAAAAAGACGGCATTAACTATCCGACAAGGTTAGCACGACTTCCGTAGCGGTGTTGTGATTAATTTTAAAACCACGCATTTCCAGAACCCCTTTGGTATTTAAGGAAATAATCAGATACAACGCATCGTTGTACGCAGCTTCATCTAGATCGTAAACGGATGGCTCCGCCGGGGCAGACGGGTGAGAATGATAAATCGCAAACAACTCCTCATTCTTAGCCCGCATTGCGGCCATCGCATCGATTTGCTGTTTGGCGTCGAGCAAAAACCGCCGCTGCGGTTGATCTGCGGCATTCGCTACCGGATAACAAGTGCAGGGCACACCATTAACGGCTCCGATCAGACCACACACTTCGGCATCGGGCGATAACTGCGCCAGATGCAGCAGTTCGTTGGTCAGCTTGCGCGGAATTTGGTACACAATATTGCTTAAAGTAACTTGGGTCATAATGCCTGCGATTTATTAATGATCGTTTTCTTTGCCGAAGAATACTGCATTGTAAAAGCTTTTTTAATCCGGCGGTAGGTATTGCCCCGAAGTGACGCGCGCTTGTCCCGCTAAGTCGTTTATGGTTTGCACATAGCTGAAATTCAATGATTTCAGCAGTTCTTGCGCAGCCAAGCCTTGATCGTAGCCGTGCTCAAAGACTATAAAACCGCCTTTATTCAACCTGTTACTAGCGGATTTGGCAATAATTCGAATGTCTTTTAAGCCGTCCGCGCCGGAAGTTAATGCGGTTTGCGGCTCAAATCGCAAATCGCCTTGTTGAAGATGCGGGTCGTCAGCGGCGATGTAGGGCGGATTGCTGATAATCACGTCGAAAAGTCCGGGCGGTATTTGCTTAAGCCAATTACTTTGATAAAAGCGGATGCGATCGACGCCGTGGCGGGCAGCGTTCATTTTCGCCACCTGTAAGGCGGCGGCGCTGATATCGACCGCTACCAAGTTCGCCTGTGGCCGTTCAGCGGCTAACGTAACGGCGATAATGCCTGAGCCGGTACCCAGATCGACAATATTAACCGATTGATTAAAGGGTATTAATTCCAGGCAGTGCTCAATTAATAGCTCTGTTTCCGGTCTGGGAATCAATACATCCGGCGTGACGATAAATTCTCGCGACCAAAACTCACGGCTGCCGGTCAGATAAGCAATCGGCTGGCCTTGCCGTCTTCGATTAATGAGGGTATCGAACGCGGCGTAGTGCGCAATATCCAATTCACGTTCCGGCCAAGTGCGCAGAAAGCTGCGGTCTTTGCCTAAAACTGTGCAAAGCAGAATTTCCGCATCCAATTGCGGCGTACCGGATGTACTGCCGAGCCGTGCAATGGCTTCGGTTAAGGCGGATTGAAGGGTAATCGAATGATTAGTATGCATTAATGGCTTTGATTAATGGATCGACAGCTCGTTTTGCTGTATTGGCAATGCAATACGAAGCCGATATACACCCTGCAAGAGATGTTACCGCTGCTATTCATCCCCCAACTGCGTCAACAATTCCGCCTGATGTTCGCTGATTAATGGCTGGATTACCTGTTCAAGGCCGCCCGCCATAATGTCGTCCAGCTTGTATAACGTCAGATTAATCCGGTGATCGGTCAGGCGGCCTTGCGGATAATTGTAGGTGCGGATGCGTTCGGAACGGTCACCGCTGCCCACTTGCAGCTTGCGGCTGGCGGATTGTTCAGCCTGTTGCTTTTCCTGCTCCGCCGCCAACAAACGGGAAGCCAGCACCGCCATGGCGCGGGCGCGGTTTTTGTGTTGCGAGCGTTCATCCTGGCATTCGACGACAACGCCCGACGGAATATGAGTGATGCGGATAGCGGATTCGGTGCGGTTGACGTGCTGGCCGCCTGCGCCGGAGGCGCGGTAGGTGTCAATTTTAAGGTCTGCCGGATTAATGTCGATAGCGTCGGTTTCTTCTACTTCCGGCATAATTGCGACCGTGCAGGCCGAGGTGTGAATGCGGCCTTGCGATTCGGTATCGGGTACGCGCTGGACGCGATGCGTACCTGATTCGAATTTCAATTGCGAATACACGTCGCGCCCGGACACGCGCAGAATAACTTCCTTGTAACCGCCGTGTTCGCCGGGATTTTCGCTGATAATTTCGGTCTGCCAGCCCTTACGTTCCGCAAAACGCTGGTACATGCGCGCCAGATCGCCCGAGAAAATCGCCGCCTCGTCACCGCCGGTACCGGCGCGGACTTCCAGAAAAATATTGCGGGTGTCATTAGGGTCTTTGGGTAGCAGCAGTATCTGCAATTCTTGTTCAATTTGTTCGATTAATGCATCCGCTTCAATAATTTCTTCTTTAGCCAGTTCGCGCAATTCTGGGTCGTTGTCATTCGCCATCTCTTGCGCGGCAGCTTTTTGCGCTAAGGCGTCGGCGCGTTTTTTGTAACATTCAACTACTGGGGTTAATTGAGCGTACTCCTGGCTTAAGCTTCTGAATTTATTTTGATTATTCTGGATCTCCGGCTCAGACAGCAACGCCGCGATTTCATCGTGGCGTTCGCTTAAGTGTTCCAGTTTGTGTTCAATGGAAGGTTTCATTGTGAAGGATGTTTAGAGAAAATGCGGTATTTTAGCAAAAAATTGAAAGGCGAAAGGCGAAAGGCGAAAGGCGAAAGGCGAAAGGCGAAAGGCGAAAGGCGAAAGGCGAAAGGCGAAAGGCGAAAGGCGAAAGGCGAAAGTCTGTCCTGAGCGTAGCCGAAGGAGCGAAAGGTAAAAACCCGTAATATGTGCTAAATGTAAAAGCCATTAATAAACGATGCACATTAAGCGAAAAAAATTTACGTCATGAATGCGCTTCGCTTCGGGTAGCACATCCTGCTTTAATTTTTGCCTTGCGGTTTTGGCCGTACGCTTATTTTTTCAACTTAAAAAGTTCGTGCGCCGCTGCGATTAAATCATGCCGCTCATTGGCGGCGGCGTCGCGGATCTGTGCGCTGGGTGTGTGAATTAATTTGTTGGTCAGGTTATGCGCAAGACGGGTCAGAGCTTCTTCCGGAGCGGCGCCGTTTTTAATTTGCGCCAGCGCTTTTTGCAAGGCGTCATCGCGCATCTGTTCGGCCTGAAAACGATAATCGCGGATGGTGTTGTGTACGTTTTGGCCGCGCAACCAGGCTAAAAAATAATTCACTTGCGTGTCGATAATTTCTTCCGCCTGCAAGGCGGCGCGGCGGCGTGAGTCCAGGTTTTGATTAATGGTGTGTTGCAGATCGTCCACGGTGTAAAGATAGACGTCGGGAAGCTGCTCAACCTCGGGTTCGATATCGCGCGGTACGGCCAGATCGACCATAAACATCGGTTTGTTGCGGCGTTTTTTCAGGGCGCTTTCCACGCTGCCTTTACCTAAAATGGGCAGTTGGCTGGCGGTTGAGGAAATAACGATATCGGCTTCAGCCAGATAACTCGGTAGTTCGGCCAGAGTAATGGCGATGCCGTTAAATTGCTCCGCCAATAGCTGTGCTTTGGCTTGCGTACGGTTGGCGATGATCATCCCGCCAATGCCTTGCTGTTTCAAATGCCGGGCGGTCAGTTCGATGGTTTCGCCCGCGCCGATTAATACCGCCGTCTGTGCTTGCAATTTGTCGAATATTTGTTGCGCCAGTTGAACTGCCGCAAAAGCCACGGATACCGGGCTGGAGCCTATCGCTGTGTCGGTGCGGACTTTTTTGGCGGCGGAAAAGGTCTGTTGAAACAATTTGCCCAGTTGCCTGCCCAGGGTGCCGGCGTCGCAGGCTGCCTGGTAGGCAGTTTTCATTTGCCCCAGTATTTGCGGTTCGCCCAGAATCATGGAGTCAAGCCCGCATGCCACTCTAAACATGTGCCGTATTAATTGGCTGTCGTAATGCGTGTACAGATAAGGCCGTAAGCTGTCGGGATTCAGGTTTTTAGCGTTGGCGACCCATTCGATCAAGCTCTGCTCGTCTGTCGTGTCCGCCGTGCAATACAGTTCGGTGCGGTTGCAGGTCGAAAGAATGGCGACCTCGCTGATGTCTCTGACTTGCCGTAAATCTTTTAACGCCAATGTCAACGAATCGGCGGGGAAGGCAAGTCGTTCGCGGATCGCAAGGGGGGCGGTATGATGATTAACGCCGACGGCCAGTAATGTCATGGATAAGACTAACTAAAACAATCCGCTAATTGTAACAGAATTGTCCGCAACGATAAGTTAACGCGTATATATCGGTTGATTCACATCGGTTTTTCTTGCCGTTTTCGTGATTAATGTAAATGGGATTTACGGTTTAAATGCTTTCAGCTTAATTAAAGTTCAATAAAAAGCCGGTACATTAATAGGCAAATGCGGTATTAATGATTAGCAATGTTAGTTGCTTAGCTGTCTATGAATAGGTTAATGGTAAAAAACGATCATTAATGAATGGCATTAGCGTATAACCGGTTTCCATGGCTATCGTAATCAGCCGTTGTCTCAAGCATTTTAATTAACGCTCAGATTTCCGGATACAATAGGCGCTTATAAATTAACAGTCTGAACCAATTGTATTTTCTGGTAATCTATGCAGGATATTAATGAACTCAAGATAGGATTATCTGTGTCAATTATTCGCTTGTTTCCCGTTTTGCCGGTTATTTTTCTTTTGCATGGATGCGCCACCGCCCCAGAACAGCCGTCACCGGCCAAAGCTGCTGTAAAACCCGCCAAAATCGCTCTGTCGGATGCCAGGAAAAAACAGGCGGAAGATAAAAATTCGATAGATCCGGACGTGCTGTTTATGTTGATGACGGCGGAAATTGCTGGACAGCGAGGCCAATACGATGTTGCCCTGGAGGGTTACCTGGAAGCGGCCAAGCGCGTACACGACCCACGGCTGACCGAGCGGGCGGCCATGATCGCCATGTACATGAAAGACGGTAACCTCATGAATGAGGCGGTTTCTTTGTGGTTGAAGCAAGATCCGGACAATCTTTCCGCCCGCAAAATAGCGGCATTAACGGCGTTGCGTTCAGAAAACAAACAACGCGCCATCGCCCAGCTAAATGCCTTGTTTAAGTTGGATCCCGACGGCTTTGAGAAAACCTTGTTTGAGCTGGCGGGAGCGTTACAAAAAGACATATCTGTGCCGTTTCTTTACGATGTTATGGAAGGACTGGCGCAAAAACAGCCTAATCAGGCTTCGGTCTATTTCATCCAGGCCTTGTTGGCGTCGGACATGAAAAACAAGACGTTGGCGGAACAGAAGGTTGCGCAAGCCATCCGTTTACAGCCGGATTGGGACAAGGCGTTATTGTTGCAAGCGCAACTGGCGATCTATGCGGAAGATTATCGTCGCGCCGAAAATTTATTGAAAAACAATGTGTTGAAATACCCTGATAACAGCAAGTACAAACAAATGCTGGCGCAGGTATTAATAAAAGAAGCAAAGTACGAGGAAGCCGGCGAGATTTACGAAAAACTCATTAACAGCGATCCGAACGATTATGACAGCCAGTTTTTTTTAGGGCTGGCGCACATGCAACTGGATCGGGCCGAAAAAGCGGAAGACATTTTCAATCAATTGCTCAATCAAAAGGAGTGGAGTAACCAAGCCGGTTTTTATTTGGGAAAAATTGAAGAAAAACGGGAAAACACAGAAAAAGCGCTGTCCTGGTTCGATAAAGTCGCCGATGGGCCGTTTCAATTTGAAGCGGGCGTAACATCAATCGCGCTGCTCGCTAAAACCAAGCAGTATGTCCGGGCGGAACAGCGTTTGCAAGAATTGCAAAAACAATTTCCCAAACAAAAACCGCGTATCGTGCTGGTGCAGGCGGAATTGTACAGCCAGCAGAAACAGTACGGAAAAGCGTATGAGTTTTTAACCAAAGAACTGAACAACGCTCCTGATCAGGAAGAATTGCTGTATTCCCGGGCATTAATGGCGGATCGCTTGGGAAAACTCGACGTCATGGAGACCGATCTAAGAAAAATTTTGGCAAAATCGCCCGATAATGTCGAAGCGCTCAATGCGCTGGGTTATAGTCTTGCCGATAAAACCACCCGTTACGCCGAGGCGGAAATATATTTGTTGCATGCCTTGCGTATTAAGCCGCAAGAGCCTGTTATTCTCGACAGTTACGGTTGGTTAAAATATAAAATGGGCAATCATCAGGTTGCGCTGGATTATCTTCAAAGGGCATACGACAAACAGCCGGAAAACGAAATTGCCGCGCATCTGGCTGAAGTGCTGTGGGTGATGGGCAGGCAGGAAGATGCCAGAAAATTGTACGAAAAAGCGGTAGAGAAAGCGCCCGGCGATCAGTATTTACTCAATTTCAAAAATAAATTTCTAATTTATTCAACTCATTAATCGTGTTGGTTTCATTAATAATACGGCTGGCGACAGCCGGTTTAACGTTGCTGCTGGCTGCCTGTGTAACCGAGCCGGCAGTCCTGGACGGCAAATATTCATATACCGGCAATACTCGTCTCTATAACTTACAGACTTGGTCTTTGTCGGGTCGGCTGGCGATTTCCGCGCCCAATGATTCCTGGTCGGCCAACATAGAGTGGCGGCATCAACCCAATCTGGAAAAAATAAAATTGTCAGGGCCTTTAGGGCAGGGTGCGGTTTTAATCGAATTAACCGGCAATGCCGTAAAAATAGACCGCGGCGGCGGTAACGTGCAAACGTCAAACCAGCCGGAGCAGTTCATTAATCAGCAGTTAGGCATGTCCGTGCCGCTGCAATCTTTGCGTTACTGGGCGCTCGGCGTACCGGAATCTAATCGCGCCTACCAGGCCACCAGCGACGGCTTTGTACAAAACGGCTGGCTTATTGCCTATAAAGCCATGCAACAGGTCAATGCAGAAATCCTGCCGCATAAGCTCTCGGTTTCCGATACCCGGGTAAAGCTGAAATTAATCATCGATCAATGGGGCTTGCATGGAAAGTCAAGCTAACCGGTTATGGTCAACAAGCTGGCCTGCGCCAGCTAAACTGAATTTGATGTTGCGCATCACCGGGCAAAGACCGGACGGTTATCATTTATTGCAGACGGTGTTCCAGTTTGTAGAGCTTTGCGACTGGATACGCTTTCATCCGGCCTCCGATGGCGATGTGCGGCTCATGCAGCCTATCCCGGGGGTTCCTGAAGCGGACGATTTGACGGTCAGGGCGGCAAGATTACTGCAAGCCGAGACCGGTTGTGCGCAAGGCGTAACGATCGAGGTCGAAAAAAACCTGCCGATGGGCGGCGGTTTAGGCGGCGGCAGCTCTGATGCGGCGACGACATTAATTGCCCTGAATACGCTTTGGAATCTGCAATTGCCGAAAGCAAAACTGATTAACTTAGGGTTAAGGCTGGGCGCCGATGTGCCTGTCTTTATTTTCGGCCATGCCGCCTGGGGCGAGGGCGTTGGCGAGCAATTGCAGGCAATTACGATTCCGGAACAATGGCTTGTCATTCTCAAGCCCGATTGCCATGTCAATACAAAAGAGATTTTTTCAGCTAAAGATTTGACACGAAATAGCAAATCGATCAGAATGTCCGATTTTATAGCGGGTGATCGCCGAAATGATTGTCTGGCGACCGTGTCCCTGCAGTATCCGCTGGTACAGGAAGCGCTGAATGATCTGGCGCAGTATGCGGAAGCTAGGCTGACGGGAACTGGCGCATGCGTATTCGCGGAGTTCGAGTCGCACGATCAGGCTGTTGAAGCGCGCCGGCAACTAAAGCACAAATGGACGGCTTATCTGACCAGAGGGGTTAACCGGTCGCCTTTGTTTGCTGAAGATTAATACAGTAACTGATCGATTTTAAAAAATTAATGGGTCGTCGCCAAGCGGTAAGGCACGGGGTTTTGATCCCCGCATACCTAGGTTCGAATCCTAGCGACCCAGCCAACTTTCTGCATGGCTAAGCAACAATTAGGAGTGCCTGGATGAATGACACCGCGATGATGGTGTTTTCCGGAAATGCTAACTTGGCCCTGTCCGAGGGTATCGTTAGAAAACTCAATATGCGCCTTGGAATGGCGACAGTTGGGCGGTTTAGCGATGGTGAAGTAGCGGTTGAAATTGAAGAAAACGTACGCGGTAAGGATGTTTTCGTAATACAACCGACCTGTTCGCCAACCAATGAAAATTTAATGGAATTGCTAGTGATGATGGATGCCCTGAAACGGGCGTCGGCGGCAAGAATCACAGCGGTTATTCCTTATTACGGTTATGCCAGGCAAGACCGGCGCACCCGTTCGGCGCGGGTGCCGATAACCGCCAAACTGGTCGCCCAGATGATCGAGCAGGCCGGTGCGAATAGTGTATTAACGGTGGATTTGCATGCCGATCCCATACAGGGATTTTTCGATATACCGGTCGATAATGTCTATTCGTCGCCTTTATTACTGGGTGATTTATGGCGGCAGCAGTACAAGGATTTGATAGTGGTGTCGCCCGATGTCGGCGGCGTGGTGCGCGCACGGGCTCTAGCGAAACGTTTGGACGACGCGGATCTTGCGATTATCGATAAGCGCAGACCCAAAGCGAATGTATCGGAAATTATGCACATTATCGGCGAAGTAGAAGGCCGTACCTGTGTATTAATTGACGATTTGGTCGACACTGCCGGAACCTTGTGTCACGCGGCCAAAGCGTTAAAAGCGCAGGGTGCGTTAAAGGTTGTGGCGTATTGTACGCATGCAGTGTTGTCGGGTTCGGCAGTTGCCAATATTAATGCATCCATGCTGGATGAGATGGTGGTTACCGATACCATTCCATTAAAAGAAGGTGCGGCAAAATCGCCGAAAATCAGGCAGTTAACGGTTGCCGAAATGCTGGCTGAAACAATAAGGCGGATAGCGGCGGGCGAATCGGTCAGCTCGTTATATGTCGATTAATTAATAAGTTAATAAAGTTGTAAGTGTTGCGTATTAGGCGCGGGGTAAAAAATGTCGAATGTATTTGAATTTATTGCAGAAAGCCGTAGCCGTTCTGGCAGCAGCGCGGCTCGTGCGGTGCGCCGCGAAGGCAAAGTTCCTGCAGTTATTTACGGAGGTCACGCTGAGCCGGGTTTGTTGGCGCTAGGCCATAACGATGTCGTCAAACATCTTGAGCACGAAGCGGTGTATTCGCATGTGCTGGATGTCAAAGTAGACGGCAAAGTGCAGAAAGCGATTCTCAAAGGCGTACAACGCCATCCTGCCAAATTTCAAATTATGCATTTGGATTTTTTGCGGGTCAGCATGAATGAAGTGATTAAAGTCCATGTGCCTTTGCACTTTATTAATGAAAGCACCTCTATCGGTGGCAAAAAAGGCGGTATTGCGACTCATTCAATGGTGGATATAGAGGTAAGCTGCTTGCCGGCCGATTTACCGGAATATATAGAAGTGGATTTGGCGAAGCTGGATGTTGGTGAAACTTTCCATTTATCCAATTTAGTGTTGCCTAAAGGCGTCGATGTGCCGGCGTTACATCAAGGTCCGGAGCATGATCTGCCGGTTATTTCCATGATGGCGCCGAAAACGGCTGCCGAATCGGCTGATACCGGTTCAGCAGAAGCCGCTAAGGACGAGTAAAAACGTCCATATGGAAAGCGATTTGCAGCGATGATAAAGCTGATTGTCGGGCTTGGCAATCCAGGTGCACAATATGAAAAAACCCGGCATAACGCCGGGTTTTTGTTTTTAGATGCGTTGGCGCAGGCGCGTTCATGTTCGTGGTCGAATAAAACCGAATTTCAGGGATTAATGGCCGAATACGCCTTGAGCGGGCATAAACTATTAATGCTTAAGCCGCAGACCTACATGAATCGTAGCGGCCAATCCCCGGGGAAGATCGCGCGCTATTACAAAATACTGCCGCAAGAAATTCTGGTTGTGCATGACGAATTGGATTTTCCGGCAGGCGTCATCAAATTAAAAAAAGACGGCGGTTTAGCGGGTAACAACGGTTTGAAAGATATCGCCGCGCATTTGAATACCCGGGATTTTTGTCGCTTGCGGCTCGGTATCGGTCGGCCTCAGGCGGATGCGAATGTCGCCGATTATGTGTTGTCGACGCCATCCGCGCAGGATCGGCAGCTTATTGCTTCAGCCATCGAACGCGGCGTGGCTGAGATCGATCAGATTCTGGGTGGCGATATTGGTCTGGCAATGAACAAGCTGAATGCCGGTTGATTGCTATTTAGCCGGGCGATTAGGCAAAGTGAGCCGGATATAGATGTCGAGTGACTTGTTTTAGAAAGAAACTCAGATCATTAATAATCGACTAACTTTTTAAAAAATAAAAAGAAAATCAAATAACCGGTTACTTGGCAGGTACTGAATGGATATCGTATAGTTGACAGCTTAAGCGCTATCAAAGATAATGCACAGTTTACGTAAATTGGAGAGGTTCCCGAGCGGCCAAAGGGATCAGACTGTAAATCTGCCGGCTCTGCCTTCGGAGGTTCGAATCCTCCCCTCTCCACCATTCATGCATAAATTAATCCGCGGGTGTAGTTCAATGGTAGAACTCCAGCCTTCCAAGCTGATCACGTGGGTTCGATTCCCATCACCCGCTCCAAAAATTTAGTAAAGCCCATATAGCTCAGTAGGTAGAGCACTTCCTTGGTAAGGAAGAGGTCACCGGTTCAAATCCGGTTATGGGCTCCATTTGACTGTTTCGCACCGTCCCACAACGTCCTATAAACACATTAAAAACAAGCAACTTAGCCTGTTTATCCGTCCTAGGCAGTCCCACAACGTCCCTTGACAGCCCGCATTTAACAGGGGTAACATTTTGGGGTAACAGCACTACACAAAATATTGTTACCCCCAAATGCTAACAGACACCGCATGTAAGAACGCACACAGAAGCGAGAAAGCCAAGCTAGGCAAGGCTTTCAAGCTGGCAGACGAAAAAGGCTTGTTCCTTCTGGTGAAACCCGGCGTAAAGGGTTGGGCTAAGTGGTGGCGTTTTAAATACCGTTTTGGGGGTAACGAAAAGGGCTTGTCTTTTGGCACTTACCCCGAAATTTCCCTAGACCAAGCAAGGCAACGGCGGGACGATGCACGTAAGCTGATAGCCGATGGCATAGACCCTGGCGAGAACAGGAAGGCCGTTAAAAAATCAAAGGCCAATAGCGACGGCAACAGCTTTGAAGTCATTGCCCGTGAGTGGCACGAGGTAAAATCAGAAGACAAAAGCCCACGGCCTATGCGGCTATTAAACTACATTATCCCCTGGCTGGGCAGAAAGCCAATTGCAGAGATCAAGCCTAAAGACATCCTGGCTTGCCTAAAGCGCATTGAAGAACGCGGCACGATAGAAACTGCACACCGTACCTTAAGGCTATGTGGGCAAGTGTTCCGCTATGCCGTGTCGTCAGGGCGGGTTGAAAGCGATATTACCCGCGATTTACGCGGCGCATTGAAGACGGTTAAGGGCGGCAACTTTGCCTCACTGACAAACCCCAAGCAGGTTGCGCCCTTGCTAAGGGCAATCGACGACTATAGCGGCTCTTATGTTGTCAAATCAGCCTTGCAGCTTGCCCCCTTGGTTTTCGTGCGGCCTGGGGAATTACGGGCGGCGGAATGGGAACACATAGATCTAGAAAATAAAGAATGGCGGTATTTTGTCACTAAGACCCAAGTTGAACACATCGTCCCCCTATCGAGGCAAGCGGTTGAGATAATCACCAACCTGTACCCGCTTACGGGCAACGGGCGTTATGTTTTCCCAAGCGCACGGACACCCAACGGCTCACGGGCAATGTCAGACGTGGCGTTATTGGCGGCACTTAGGCGCATGGGGTTTGACAAGTCCGAAATGACCGCCCACGGCTTTAGGGCAATGGCGCGGACTATCCTGGATGAAGTGCTGGGCTTTCGCGTGGACTTTATCGAGCATCAACTCGCCCATGCCGTTAAAGACCCCAACGGACGCGCCTACAACAGAACCGCGCACCTGCAAGAGCGCCATAAAATGATGCAGTCTTGGGCTGATTACCTGGATGGTATTAAGGCTGGCGCGGCGATATTGCCGTTCAAAAAACAAGGTTAATATTCTTTGCTATAAAATATTCGCTAAAACTACTTTAAACTCGCTAAAACTAGCTTAAACTCGAAAAAACTCGTTTATCCTACTATTTTCCGCATTTTGCCACGAAATTATTTTATTAGTAGGGGTATGGCTAAAAAACGGTTTTTTCCGTTAAATGCAATTCTGGTGCGATATTGCCGATATTTTAATTGACAAGCTAAAAAACGCTTGTGATAATTAAATGAAGTTCTTGATTTGTTCTGGACTTAATAAAAAGCCCCTGTAACGGTGTTGGAGCACTGTTTCAGGGGCTTGATTTATTTAACAATCATCAATGACATTGATGAGGGCAGTAACAAAATTGTGTCAGAAAGCAATTTTTTTAGCGTTACTAAAAACTATTTTCTCTGGTAACAGGTTACCAAGTCAAGCGTTTTTATATAGCCAAAAACTGTTACTGCCTTTCAGAACGTGTCATTGATAAACCTATTTTAGGAGTATTAATGCACGACAAAACCCTTATTCTTAGACCTAAATCAGTTTGCGCGGAGCTAGGCATATCCATTTCTACATTCTGGCGACTGGTTAAATCCGGCAAATTAAAGACAGTCAAACTTTCAGATCGGTGTACTGGCATTAGGCGCGATTGTCTTACTGCTTATATCGACCAGGACAAATAAAAAAGCCCCGTAACCGTAACTGGCCGGGGCTTTTTGCAATCAGTAACCAAAAACAACCAGGATAATTATATCCTTTTGGTGGCTTGGTTGCACCTATAGCACGGCTATTAATCCATAGGAAAATAGTCATGACAGAACCATTACCCACGTCAGCCAAAGCGCAGCGTGAGCGGTTATTCGCTTATCTATTAGCGCACCATCAAATTAATACAGCCGATTGCCGTAGCAAGCTGGATATATTACACCCACCGGCACGCGTACTTGAGTTAAGGCGGCAAGGCCACCGAATCTACACCCATTGGGAAACCATCGACACCGGCAAAGCCAAACACCGTATTGGCCGCTATGTACTGTTTAGTGAGGGCGGCGAATGATTACTACTCAGGCGGAAATTATTGGATTATTTAGCGATGCTATTGCCGACCACGGGTTCAAGGTAACTGGCGACATTGTAGCCGATGGTGCGTTACACCGTTGCAACCTGGACGGCCACAGCAAAGATACAAGGAATGGCGCTTATGTCCTGCATTTGGACGGCAAGCGTCCGGCTGGCTGGTTTATGGACTACAAGACTGGCTCAACGCTTAAATGGGCTATGCCGCGCGGTAAGGATGACGCCAAGCATGATAAACAAGCCCAGGACGAGATTAACCGGCAAATACAGTACGCCAAAGAGGTAAGGGCTAAGGAGATAGCCGATCTGCACAGGAAATCGGCTGAACGTGCGCGCCATATTTGGCACAGGGCGACGCCAATAACAGAGACAGGCAATCAACCTTACTTGGCGAAAAAACGCGTCCAGGCGCACGGTGTACGGTTAAACGTTAGCGCGCTGGTAATCCCACTACAGGACGAAACAGGCGCAATAGTTAACCTTCAATTTATCCTTCCGGATGGCACAAAACGTTTCTTGTCGGGCGGGCGCAAAAAGGGCTGTTATTTCATTATTGGCGAACCTACAGAAACGATCCTGATATGTGAGGGTTACGCTACCGGCGCGACTCTGCATGAGCAAACCGGCAAACAGGTAATCATTGCTTTTGATGCCGGTAATTTAAACCCCGTAGCGCAGGCCATGCGCGCCATGCATTCAGGTGAAATTATCATTTGCGGCGATAACGACAGTCACGGCAAAGGCCAACAGGCAGCTAATGAAGCGGCGCTATCCGTTGGCGCTAAGGTATTGATACCGCCTGTTAGTGGCGATTGGAACGATTACTTTACGAGTAAGGCGGTGGCACATGGATGATGATTTTTTGAAGGGCGCGGCTGATCCGCAGGGAACTGCCGGCGCGCCAAATGGTGATGGCGATGCATGGCCGAACCCAAAACCTTTACCGGCTGATTTGCCGCCTGTTAAGCCGTTCGATTAAAATTTATTACCGGAAACCCTACAGCCCTGGGCGCGTGATATCTGTGAGCGTGTCCAGTGTGCGCCGGATTATGTAGGTGTGGCAGTTATGGCAGGCTTAGGTTCTATCATTGGCCGCAAAGTGGGTATTAGGCCGCAAGCTAAAACCGATTGGACAGTAACAACAAACCAATGGGGGCTGGTAATCGGGCGTCCAGGCGTTTTAAAAAGCCCTGCAATGGAAGCCGCATTATCACCATTGAAACGGCTGGCGGCGGAAGCGGTAAACACTCATGATGGGGAAATGGCCGATTATAAGGCGCGCTCAACCCTGTTCAAGCTACAGCAGGAAAGCGCGGCGGCTGAGGTTAAGAATAAGCTTAAAAAGGGCGGTGCTTCAGAAGCTGAACTGCTAGGCTCACTTAAGTTGGATGAACCAGAAATACCCGCATTGCGGCGGTATATTGCCAATGACACCACGGCGGCAGCATTGGGCGAAATGCACCGGCAAAACCCGAACGGATTATTGGTGTTTCGTGACGAGCTGGTATCGTTGCTTAAATCATTGGATCGGGAAGATAACGCCGAAGCCAGAGGGTTTTATTTAACGTCCTGGAATGGCGATAGCCCTTACACCTTCGACCGGATAGCCCGTGGCTTTAATCTGCATATACCCGCCGTTTGTCTGTCATTATTGGGTTCCACACAACCCGGCAGGATTGCCGATTATATCCGGCAAGCCGTGCGCGGCGGATCGGGTGATGATGGTTTGATTCAGCGTTTCGGCTTGTTAGTCTGGCCGGATAACGATGGCGCTTGGCAAGATGTTGACCGATGGCCGGACAGTGCCGCCAAGCAGCAAGCCAACCGTATTTTTACCGCGCTAGACCTGTTAAAGCCGGAAACCATTGGCGCACAACAAGACACAGGCTACAGCAATGAACCGGACGGCTTGCCTTATTTGCGGTTCGATACCGATGCTATGGGTTTGTTTTTGGAATGGCGCACGGATTTAGAGAACAAATTACGCAGCGGTGAGCTTCACCCGGCGATGGAATCTCACCTTGCCAAATACCGTAAACTGGTTCCGGGCTTGGCGTTAATTTTACATCTAGCAAATGAAGGCCAGGGTTTTGTATCAGAGCAGGCCGCCTTGCAGGCGTTAGCATGGGCGGAATATTTAGAAAGTCACGCACAGCGGGCTTATGCCAGCATTACCACGGCAGAACTGGCGGCGGCCAAGGCGATAATCAGGCGCATAAGAAAAGGTGATTTGCCAAAGTGCTTTAGTAGTCGCGACGTTTGGCGGCCATGCTGGGCGAATCTATCAGACCGCGAGCAAGTAGCCGATGCCTTGCAGTTGCTTGTTGAATTGGATTGGTTATCAGCGCGAACAGTGGAAACCCCAGGCAGGAAGGCCACTGTTTACGAAGCTAATCCGAAGGGGTTTAACCTATGAATTATCTTGACAGGTTGAAAGCCCAAAATTCTGAAAAACAAGCAAGTAGGGTACTGCCAAAACTGTCAAAAGCCCCTTTTAGCAGTTATGACAGTAGCCAGTCTGTTCATATTTCTGAAAATGAGCCAAAACAAGAAGCGGTTAATGATGATAGCGGCATGAGTTACTTGCAGCGATTAAAAGCCGCCGATTCAGAAAAACAAGCTATCAAGGTACTGCCAAAACTGCCAAAAGGGGCTTTTGGCAGTAAAGACAGTAGGCAGTCTGTTCATATTTCTGAAAATGAGCCAAAACAAGAAGCGGTTAATGATGATGGTTCGATAACCGAAACCGAACGCGCCTATCTTGCCGGATGGTTATCCCACATTGGCGAAACTGATCCGGAAATGATTAGCGAATTCTGGCACAACATACGCCATAAGCAAGGCGCAAAGAATTATTTCTTAAACCGGGCAATGTCCGAAGCGTCGCCGGACTATCGGCGGCATTGCCATGAGTGCCAGCACTTCACCAAACAAAGCCGGTATTGCACTAAGCTTAAGTCGCGGCAGATTGACGATATACCCAGGCATTGTGATGAATTTATAGTGGAGTTATATCTATGAGGGCAGATTTTTTAGCACCAAACTTCAAAACAATTGGTTCTTTTATTATGTCTACAGCACATGGTATTGAGCCTACACCGGAAATAAAAACCAAGTTTGGCGGGTTTGATTCCTTAATCGGGAAAATGCAAAAAATAGTTGATATCGAGCATTGGCGGGTACTGACCTATAAAGCAATTGTGGTTGATACCAATGCCGACGATGCTCGGCGAATGGCATTCAAACGATGCCGGAATAAATTAGTAGAGTATGGTCTTACAGTTGAATATGCCGTTTATGCATGGCGTATTTTTGAATGAAGGCGGACGGACACCGGACACACTTCTATGGAAGTGTTCGTATGTTCGCCAGCCTGTTCCCCGCTAAGACTGGTTAAAAATCACTGAAATTTACAGAGATAAAACACTATGCCAACACCAAAATTCAAACCTGGCCAATCGGGTAATCCGGCAGGCCGCCCCAAAGACAAAACTCCGGCGACAATGCTCAGGAAGTCGATAGCCGAGGATATACCGGAGATTATCACCACACTGGTCAGGTTGGCCAAGGAAGGCGATGTGCAGGCTGCCAAGGTGCTAATGGACAGGATATGCCCATCACTGAGGCCGCAGGCTTTGCCGGTCAACATCGAAACTGGCGCCACCTTGCCGGAGACGGGCGGTAACGTGGTGAATGCAACGCTAAACGGCAGTATCGCTCCGGACATTGGCTCAATGCTGATTAGGGCGCTTGCAGAGCAAAGTAAGTTGATTGAATTGCAGGAAATGGCCGACCGCTTGCATCGCCTTGAAACCCTGTTGGAGTCCAGAGCATGAAGCCTGCCCAAGTGAATAAACTTTATTCCAAGCTGACCCCGCACGAACAAGCAGCTTTGGTTATTGAGGCAGCTTCTAGAGGCGATACAGCCGGTTTGGAAGCGATTGTCGAGCAAGTCGAGCGCAGGCAATACATAACCTGCCATGCGGATTATTTACAGCGTATCAACGAGTTAATGGCGCTTGTCGGGCAATATAGTGTCGAGTATTGGAAAACCCGTGCCTTGATGCTGGTTGCTTGTAATTTGATTGGCAATGACAACAATCAGTCCAAAGAAGCCGCCAAGCGATTTTTTGACAAAACCATTGCGCTAGAGTTAGCGCTAGTAGACGCTTGCAAGATGCTTAAGGTGGATGCTGGCGCAATCAAGAAAATGGCGGACTGCATTCCAGGTGAAATGGAAAATCATCAACTGCCCAAAGTGGATGAGGCGTTAGTCAAGCAATATCAGGTCATGTTTGGCGTGTCATCCTAGGAGTGTGGAGCAGTAATGGGACTGAATCCACGTCTTTGGCTTGGAAAGCCAGGGTAATGATCATATTTTTATGGTTTCGCTGTAGTTGTTAAATATAAGTAATTGCTTATCTATAGTCGATTGACTTTGCCTTACTCAACAGAGCGTTGTAACCCGCTCTAATTCCTGGCTTGCTTCAAAGAGACCGCCGAGGAAGCAGCTAAAAAGCTGTGACAACCGCCCTGGCGGCTGCTATGCCGTTATCCTCGATGAATTGGGGTATCTGCCGTTTCCTGCATCGGGTGGTGCCTTGCTATTCCATCTGATTAGCCACCTGTATGAGAAAACGTCCCTGATCATCACCTCCAATCTGAATTTTGCGGAATGGGTGCAAGTGTTCGGTGACGCCAAGATGACCACCGCACTACTCGACAGGATTACCCATCATTGCGACATCCTGGAAACCGGCAACGATTCCTATCGATTTAAGCAACGCAAAAAGGCGGTAGAAAACCTATAACCTTACAATTTGGCTGGAAACTATTCGCCGCTCTTTAGTGGAAACTTTTCAAAGCCGTTTGACACCAAACCAAAAGCTCGATATTCGATTCTTGGAATTGCGCGCGTATCGCATTGGAAAGATGGTGTTTTTCAACTGGATGGTTTTGCTCCTGATGGAAGTTTGTTTAGCCAATCAATTGATGGCCCATTAGCGAAGGATTTGCAAGAAATCGAAATACATGTCGATCCATATGACCCAAGATCTCAACAAGATGCTCGCCAGCGAGTACTTTCTTCAGTGGTTCGACGACGTGGCCAGGGGAAATTCCGTGCAAATTTGCTACGCGCTTATGGTGGAAAGTGCGCAATAAGTGGCTGCAACATCGAAGCTGTTCTTGAGGCTGCTCACGTAACACCCTATCTTGGGCCAGAAACTAACACAATGAGCAATGGCATTTTGCTTCGTGCTGACCTTCATACACTTTGGGATTTGGGACTAATTGCAATTGATCCCATTTCCAAACAACTTTGGATTTCACCTTCATTGCACAGCTCTGAGTATGCTCAATACCAAGGTATCGTGCCATTCAATCCAAACAATCAGATTGATAAAATTGCTTATCCTGCGTTGCAACAACATTGGAAACAAGCAACGAGCTAAATGTATGTTGTTTCAGTTACTGTCGAACAGTTATCTAACGAGGATAGTAAAGTGGCGTTAACTTACTAAAACAGCACTATCACAGGGATTTAACTATCAGTCATTTAAATCTTGGCCGACCATCGACGAATGTTTCGATCAATTTAAGACAATCATGACCTAAAGGTTCTGTTGTTCTCCCGTTCAACCAACCGTGTGAACCAATTGTCACCCCTTGTTTATAAGCCCAATACGTCACTCTATTTGAGCAATCGACATCTGCTAGAAAATTGGATAGCTCAGATTTTAGATCTTCGTCATATCGCAGATTCCTTTCAAGCCAATTGCCCAGATGCCTTTCTGCGGCAAGCATGTCAGATTTTTGCCGGTTGCATTGCATATGCGCCAATACAAAATTATGGGCAAGATCTCGTGGGTACTTAACCCAAGGAACAAAATGATCAACGTCGGCTTGATTTGCTAGAGATGAACCACAATAAAAGCATTTGTTTGATTGAATTTTACGTAATAACTCAGTTACTTGAGCCAAGGAAGTTCGAGGAGTACCAAACATAAAGGCTTCTAATTCATCTACTTGACCAATGATCTCGGTATTGAGCTTATTTTTCCGAATATGGGCAACCCAACCCGCTCGCGACAATTGATGTATCAATGGATGGAAGGTTCGTAGCATACTCGCAACACCATGATGGAGAATAAGGTTTCCTGGTGGATGAGGATATTGATAAAGAAAAGGAATTTGAACACCACCGACGTTTTGCAGATATTTAGCAGGCATTTCTGAGATCGTTCTTGCTATTGTCCTGATTGCTTTTGACCAACCCGCCAACTTTTTTGCTTGGTTCAGCGTTGTCGCACCGTCCAGTCGTAATTTCAGTAGGGTGTTGATGACAGCTGTTTGCTTACCTTGATTCTGATTCAATACTTCAGGGATCGTGCCAGTAACACCTGATGTATAAGGCAAAGTTTGCGGCCAATATAACTCTGCAAACTTTTCTGCAATAACAGTCATCGGAAGCACCAGTTGACCTTCACTATGCTCTGATTCGACAGATAACTCTGCTAATGCCATTAACAAGGCATATTTGTATGTGGCGACAAATTCACCCTCATCAAAAAGACGTTGCAAATGTTGCAGAAAATTAAGTTGCTGCTCTGCACCGGGGATCATGAAACCCAATACTTTGCTTTTTCAGGAATGATCCATCGAACACCACCCCGAGGATCCTCTTGATCACCATCATAACGGGGAATAAGATGTATATGAAGGTGCGGTACAGTCTGACCAGCTGAAGGTCCATCATTGATTCCGATGTTGTATCCATCAGGTTGAAATTCTTTATCAAGACCACGCTTTGATTCTTCTAACAAGGCAAGAAGTGAATCTCTTTCATCACAATCCAATTCGAAAAACGAACCAATATGTCTATGTGGAATTATTAGAGTATGACCTGGGGATATTGGATAGCCGTCACGTACCACTAAACCAAGAGTATTCGACAAGATGATGCGATCTTTTGGCAAGGTACAAAAAGGACAGTTCATGTGTAAGAAATCTCAGGGTTGTTTACAGAGTGGTTGATTAAAATATTGATAGAGTATTTCATAAGGAGTTGAATTATTCAAAGCCTTGTGTGGTTTGACGGTGTTATAGAAGTTGATGAAACGGTTCAATTGCAATTGTCGGTCGAAGTTATCCTTGAATTCGGTTTTCCCC
>Ga0194127_10003367_pt1 | contig 20581 bp, 21 predicted proteins | sample TA2KigC100mmetaG_FD_148624 | JGI IMG/M metagenome (GOLD analysis project Ga0194127, IMG submission 148624) | Freshwater microbial communities from Lake Tanganyika, Tanzania - TA2015036 Kigoma Deep Cast 100m | ecosystem: Environmental > Aquatic > Freshwater > Lake | place: Tanzania: Lake...
AAAATCGACACCCGCGGCGATTTCTACAACCTGCTGCGTTCGCTCGAGCGAAATTATTAACAGGCTGTTAAAAAACGTCCATCCTGAGCGGGGCTATTGCGGAGGACGGGCCCAGGTGCGGCGCGGCGTGCCTGGAACATATTAATCCACCGGCTGAATGGCGCCATTGGGGCATGAGGGTATGCAGATGCCGTCGCCGTCGCACTTTGCAGGGTCAATGACCGCCCTGCCGTTTACCAGCGAAATGGCTTTCTGCGGGCAGGTTTTAATGCATTCAAGCGAACCCCGGCATTTTTTCTGATCAACAATTACTTTCATCGAATTCCCCTTCACTAAAAGATTGCAGCATAAATATTTCTCATCCTTCCAGCCCCAGGCAGCGATTTGAATGCTCACCGAATGCATCGAGGGTGTGACCAACTCCTTCAGGGCAGAGTTCCTGCCAGCAGGAGCAGCGGATGCATGCTTTGGTGTTGATTTCGACCGGACTGCGCAAGCGGATATTCGCAGGCCGCACGTCACCGGCTTTCAGCGATTGCAGAAAAAAGGTACATGCTTTAGCGGTAGTGTCCGGGATCGCGGCGCACCGGGTCCATCCTGTGCTCACGGTTCCTGCCGCGCCGGTATTCCCTGCCAGGCTCTTCCTGCAGGCAGCGCCCCACACCGCGAAACTGGGGATCAGGGCCCATCATAAACGAAATTTCATCAAAACGCCTGCATTGATTTTCGTCCAGAATAGAGCAGAGCGCGGTCCGGGTTTCACCCAGTACTTTGCGAACCTCAGGGCGGTGCTTCAGGCGCAGTTGCCTGATCTGGTCCATGCCTGCACGCAGGACGGGTTCGAACTGTTCGCGCTGCTCCGGTGTAAGTTCAAGTTCACGCGCAAGCCGCTCGATGCGCCCGGCAGGTTCGCGGGCAAAGCGGCTGTCCTGTCGGGAAATCTGCCGGGCAAATCCATCTGTTTCATCCGGGCGAAACGTCTGAAACAGCGCAAGCGCACCGGCGCCGGACAGAAAGCCGACTATAAATACAAGTACCACCACCATACTTGCCTTGGCTGCGGATTTCATGGTGCTACCTTTCTATGGTTTCTCCGGTTAAGGCCGCCAGTATCAGATCAGTGCTGAGCGGATGGTCCTCAAGCAGAAGTTCTTCAGCCGGCGCAGCCAGCAAAGCATTATAGGCCGGTGCGGCAAACCAGGCGCTGCTGATGCTGATGATCAAGGCCATGGCGGCCATTGCAGGGGCAAGGCGCAAACCAGCGCGAACCAGAAGCTCTGCCATGGCCGGTGCCGGCTGCGGCGGGGGGCAATCCTGCAGCGCGCCCCGCAGCCTGGTCATGAAAAAGTCCGACGGTGCTGGCGCAGGGGCCCGGGAACCGGCGCGCAGTAATTTTGTTAAAGCTTGGCGGCGGGCTGCGGTGCGGCACCCTGCGCACTGGCCGAGATGGGCCTCTATGGCAGCGGCGCATTCACCGGGCATGGTTCCATCGTGAAAGGCTCTCAGGGCCTTTTGTACCTGGCGGCAGTGCAGTGTCATACTGGTTGCTCCTGCGAACGTGTGTGCGGTTCTTTGCCGAGCGCCATTGCTGCCAGCACGGTTTGGGCGTGCCTGCGGGCGCGGTGAGTGACAACCTTGATGTGCAACTGGGAAATATCCATCATGCGGGCGGTCTCCCTGACGCTCAGGCCTTCAACGTCCCGCAGGATCAGCACCATTTGCTCGCGTGCGGGAAGGGCTGCAAGCAGCCGGGCGGTTATGTCGCGTGCGATTAAAGCGGCTTCAGGGTCCTCTGAGCGTGCGCCTGCCTGCAGACAGTAGTGGTCTAGGCACTCCTGCTCCTGCCCGCTTAACGCCGGCAGGGCTGTTTCAGCGCGTTTTGAGCGCAGTGCTAGTTCCCGGTAGCAGCGGCGCACGGCAATGGTTCTCAGCCAGTGTATAAAGGGGCGTTCCTGCCCGTAGTTTCCCAGTGACTGGTATGCCTGCAGCAACGTATCCTGAACAATATCCTCAACGTGCTGGCGGTTGCTGAAAAACCGGTAAACAAGCTGAAAAACCCGCGTGACATGGCGTTCAACCAGCATGTCAAACGAGTGCTTATCGCCGTTGAGAACATTTTGTACAAGCGTACAATCATCGGGGACCATGATTTCATCTATACAATCGGCACACGTTAAATGCAAGTGAAGAGCACCGCACCGGGATTGGGCGCTGTTTCAACAACCGGCAGTGTTTATCTTCGGGAGCGCCCTTTCAACGGGTGCTCCCGAAGATATGCCGGCCTTACCACCATGGACATTCGGCTCGACTCGCGTCGGCGTTCCAGCCCTGCCCGCGGCCGCTCCGCCCTTTAAAAAAGGGCGGCGAATTTTTCCTTTCGAGCATGATGGCGCGCTGTTCAGGCGTTAAAAGCTGAACAGCGGATATCATCGATTCATGCCGTATTTCAAGAATCTCTGCATTGATGTTTTTTTTGCGGGCCAGCAGGGCTTCAAGCGCTGCGGCATCAATGGTCTGCGCAAAAAGGGCCTCGGGAATTTCAAGACGCTGCAGCTCTTCCCGCAAGGGAATAATTTTGTCACGGGTTTCCTGCTGCAGGGCTTCAATGGCTGCGCGTTGTTTTTCGGTGAGATCAAGGCCGCTGATACACCAGAAAATACCGGGCTCCCGGCAGCCCGGACCATAGCCGGGGCCCGCGCCCCGATATGCCAGTGCAGGTATCGGTGCGCATAGAAACAGCGCAGTGACGATGCCGGTCAGGGTCATATACAATTGTGTGCGTGTCATAGTGTAGTCCTCCTGTAAAAACGTTAGCAATCTGGTATGCAGTTCCTCCTTCGGTCGACCTCTATATTGAGAGTGCGTTGATCGGCGCGAAAGGTTACAATGTTTTTTCTGTACAGCATAGTGGGGAGATGGTATTTATTACAGGGCTGTGATGTGCTGAGACAATGCAGCGCGTCACGGGTGTTAAGCTCTCAGGTGTGTGTTAAATGACCGGGGTATCCTTGCGCAATGAACGATCAGCAGCTCCTCCAGGAGCTCGAAGCTCTGCTTGAGGCGCTCGGCATACGCGTACGCCATGAAACGCTTGAAGGCTTCGCGGGCGGAATGTGTACGGTTAACGGCCGCTGCTGTATGTTTCTTGATGCGACCGCGCAACCTTCAGATTCGGCCCGGCTGTGCGCCCGGGAGCTCAGGAAGAAAATCGATCTTGAGACACTGTACTTGAGGCCTGAAGTGCGGCGCTATCTTGAGGAAACAGAATCCGCAGGCGTTGCGGCGCAGTGAATGCGCTGGAGAGATCTCTCTGCCTGATTTCTAGCGGACGAAGGCGTTTTTCACAAGGCGGCAACAATGTTTGATCAGACATTCGGACCATCGGTTGATATCGACGTTACGTGCTTTAAGGGCGGCGCACAGGAGTGTGTGCGCCAGCCGGTTGCCACTGAAGTGCCCTGCACCCTTCAGGTAAACGGCGATGAGCTCGGAACGATGCTGTGCACGCCGGCGGATTTAAAAGAATTCGCAGTCGGGTATCTGTTTACCTCCGGACTGATTCAGGGCATCGATGAATTCCGTGATTTTTACTGCGACGAAAGAACCTGGCGTCTTGATATCACCACGACTCACCGCATTGATCCGGCCCTGCTCGGCAAGCGTATTTATACCAGCGGCTGCGGCAGGGGTGTCATGTATGACAATATGATCAACCTTGCGGCCCGGCATCCGCTTGAAAATTCATTCAGTATAGAGCCCGAGAGGCTGGTTGCGTGCATGCGCTGGCTGCTGGGCTGCTCGCAGCTGCATCGGGACACACACGGGGTGCACACGGTTGCCGTCAGCCTCAACGGCGATATTCCGGATGTGTATTTTGATGATATCGGCCGACATAACGCGGTTGACAAGGCTTTAGGGCATTGCTTACTGCAGGGTGTTGATCTTACCTGGGCGCTTCTCATGGGTACGGGGAGAATTTCTTCGGAGATTTTGCAGAAAGTCAAGCGTGCCGGTGTCCCGCTGCTGCTTTCCCGCGGTGCGCCCACGCATCAGACTGTTTTGCAGGCCCGTGATATGGGAATCACGGTTGTTGGATTTGCCCGGGGGGGCAATTTTACCGTGTACAGCCATCCCGAGCGTGTTAGCTTTGGCTCCGTATCGGTGTAACAATGCGTCCTTTGCAAAAGGCTGTATTCATGTTTGCGTTTTCAGGCTGACAGTATGCATGCGAAATGCTTGAAAAGTGTATAAATGTGCGCTGAAATAACGCCGGGTGCCTGGCATGGAGCGTAAATAATAAATTGACGAAGCGATTTTTAATGTTAAAATTTAATATTCTGTTTGAATGCGAGGGTGTTTTCCCTTTTTTAAAACAATCGATTTTTAATGAAGCAGGGTCGGTTATGATAAATTCAGCACACAGATCTGTTCTCAGGTTGCTTCTGTTTATCATCTTTTCAGGATGGCTGTCATCGTGTGCCAGTGAGTATAATGTTTTAAGCTCTGTGGCCGATGTAATGCAAACGCTGCATTCGGCCGAAGAATATGTAATCGGACATGGCGACAGGCTGCATATAACCGTGTGGGGGCAGGAGGGCCTTGATACCGAGGTAATTGTGCAGCCTGACGGTAAGATCTCACTTGCCCTTGTGAATGACGTTCAGGCCGTTGGTTTAACGGTTGATGCGCTCAGGCAGGAGCTTGAGAAGCGCTACAGGGACTTTATTTTCGAGCCGAATGTGTCGATAACGGTTCGGGAGATCAAAAGTTTAAAAATCTATGTTATCGGCGAGGTAAACAACCCCGGTTGTTACGATTTGCTGACATATACGGATGTTTTGCAGGCAATTGCAAAAGCCGGCGGGTTTACCATTTATGCCAGGCCAAACAGAATTGAAATTATCCGGACATACGGGGGCCAGAAAACCAAAACACGGTTCAATTATAATCAGGTAGTACGGGGCAAAAACCTGCAGCAGAATATTCCCCTGAAACCGGGAGATGTTATTATTGTTCCCTGATGTGGACCTGATACATGCCATGGTACAATTGAGGAAGGAGGCTGTGATATGAAGTGTGCGATCGCGTATTGTTTCGGGGCGGCTGTTTGTGCGATGGTTGTGTTGTGTGCCGCTGGCAGGGCTCATGCGGAAGATAATGAATACGGCCGGCCGGCCGGTTTATATACTGTACAGGTCATGGCGCTTAAAGACAGCACAGCTGCCCATGCCGCCGCGGAGGCGTTAACCGCTAAAGGCTATGATGCCTATGTGGTCACCATTGCCGATGACACAACCGGGCTGCCCTACAAGGTGCGCTTTGGGAGATTTACAACCAAGCAGGAAGCGCAGGGTTCTGCCGCAAGCTATGAAATGCTCGAGTCGGCGGTATCGTATGTGGTACAGGAGTCCGGGACGTCAATGATAGCACCTGCTCAGCCTGCAGCTGCGGTCGCTGCCCCTCCTGTTCTGCAGGGCGAGGCTTCCGGGTCTTCACCTGATTTTTTCGAGCGTGCTGTGCCTGGTTCACCGTTCGGCAACCTGCTTGGCGGCCGCACGTATCTGGAGGTCTGGCCGGTATTTTCCTACCGTCTGCAGTATGAGGATAATGTTGATTATGACACCAGCGATAAAATCAGCGACTGGAGCAATGTCTATATGCCTGAAATCGGGGTCAATGCGATTGGTCCGCGGTTTTCGCTGAACTCTAACGCAAAGCTTCGTATCTCTGAATATATCAATGAGAGAGATTTTAATACGGTTGACCAGGATTACAGCCTGACTCTGGGCTATGCGCCCGATGACCGCCTTGAGATTTCCGGGGGCATCGGCTATTCGGTATATAATAATACCTACCGGTTTTTTGAGCCGGGAGGGGGTGGGGGGATCGTTGATGAGGATTTTGAACGTTTTAAAGAGGAATCAAAAATATTCAACGCCGGTTTTTCTTATGAGCTGACTCCCCGCAGCCAAATCGGCCTGTCAGGGTTTGTTACACAGTATACTGCCGATGATGCAAGCGATGATAATAATTTTTACGGGGCTACAGCGCAGTATTTCTACAGCTACAGCCCTCGTACAGACCTGTTGCTGGGCGCGGGATATTTTACCTATGATTTTAGCGATGCGGATGGCAGCTTCTCAGGTTATGATTATTCGTTGAAAAATTACAGCCTGACAGGCGGTTTTGATCACACGGTTGATGCGGATTTCCGGTTTGGCGCACAGGCCGGCTTCCGCTATTCTGAAAATGATTCCACGTTTAAAACTGGTGATCCTTTCAATCCCGTGGAGCGAAGCTCCGGCAATGGCAACGGTTGGGTTGCCTCCTTTGATCTAGAAAAGCGCGTTAATGATTTTGATTTTAAGTTTGACGCCTCTCATGATATCTCCATCAGCTCGCGGGGTGCCAATTATGAGAGCACCCGGTTTCTTTTAACCAATACCTATAATTTCACCCACCGCCTGAACGCAGTGCTGCACCTGCAGTTCCGCAAGGAAGAATCAGATGGAGATGAGTTCATTGGTGATGACCGTGATCAGGATACCTATTTCGTCGGTTCTTCCCTGAATTACAAGCTCTACCGCTGGCTGCAGCTCAGCCTTGGGCATGCATACAGATATTCGGACTTTAGTACCGGAAGAGGCGGTAGCATCAATTCAAATCTAGTGTTTTTTCAGATGCGGTTTACCCCGCTTCGAAAAATGGTTATTCGCTGATGGAACAAAAAGAAGTCCTGCAACTAATTTCTGAATATCTTGGCCTTCTGAAGCGCGGTAAGTTCATTGTTCTTATTCCGCTGTGTATCTGTGTTTTCCTGGGTGCGGCCATCGCCTTCAAATTGCCGAAAGCGTACCGCTCGGAAGCAAAGATGTTTTATATGCAGCAGCAGATACCGGACTGGGCCAAGCTTGAAACAGCGAATATATATCTTGAGGCCATGCTTATTTTTATTGAAGCTCTGGCGCTCAGTCCCGACAATATCCTCAAGTTAATCAATGAGCTTGATCTCTATCCTGAACTGGAGGGAAAGGTTGCCAGCAGTGATATGATCGATCATTTTACAAAAAGTTATTCACTGCAGTACGACTATACCGAAATTCCTACGAAATACGGGACTTCGGAAGAGATTCTAACCGGTTTTACCTTCTCGTTTGACCATAATGACGGCCGAAAAGCCTATTATGTTGCCAATGCTCTTGCAACCAGTTTTATAGAGCTTTTCAGGAAGTTTCGTGAAGGAACCAGCGTCCGGAGTTCGACATTTTTCGAGGCTGAACGCGAACGCCTCAGGCGTGAGATGGCGGTAATTGATCAACAGGTGGCAACTTTCAAGGAAAAACATGTCAATGAGCTGCCTGAACTCTTTGCGCTCAATTATCGCATGGTTGAGGTTACCACTAATAAAATATTTACGATTGATCAAAAAATGATGGAGTTGCGGGGCCAGCAGCGCAACCTTGAGATGGAGCTCAGCACGATGAGCCCTGTTCTCGGTATGACCGGGCTGTCCGGTGAGCGCATTGTGACTCCGCAGGAGCGTCTGGCAGCGCTTAAGTCGGAACTGGGGCAGTTGCGAGCTCGGTATTCAGACCGCCATCCTGATGTAATTCGGGCGCAGCATGAAATCGGAAAGCTGGAAGCTTTGGTTGCCGGGCAGACGCAAAACAGCGGTCATAATGATGAACAGGCCTCCGAAGGTCGGGGGGCAATGGATCGCTATGTTGTCGAGCAGTCAGGAGGTGCCTTTAACCCGCTCTATACGCAGCTGAAAGTACGGCTTGAGGAAGTCAAAATCGAGCTGCAGAACCTGCAGCTCGAGCGGGTGCAGCATGAGGCGGATCTTGTTGAGTATGAGCGCCGGGTGGGATTGATGCCGTTTGTTGAAAAAGAATGGCTGATTCTTGCGCGTGATCGCGACAGCGCGCAGCAGCGTTTTAATGATCTTGCCAGCCAGGTACTCACTATGGAGAGTTCGGCTGAAATGGAAAAACGGGAACTGGGCGGTCGCCTCAGCATAGGCCAGCCGCCTGTAATTCCCCTGCAGCCGTTTAAGCCGAATATTCCCATGATTATAGGCGTTGCTTTTTTTGTCGGTCTTTCGATCGGCGTTGGACTGCTGCTGGGATGGGACTACACAACAAAAACCATCAGAACATCACAGGATTTGATGCCGCTTGGTGAAGCCTCCCTTCTGGTTGAGCTGCCCATGGTGGCTACCGAGGGTAAAGCCGCCAGCTTTAAACTTAATATGGTCTTTGTACGGGTTGCCGTGGTAGTTTTGCTTATCGGCATGGTTGTCGCCGTGGATCTTTTTTACATGAAGGTTGATATATTGATTGTCAAGCTTATATCGTTGGTACAGACAAAGCTGGCCCTGACAGGCTTGTAGCCGGAAGCGCGCGGGATTATTCTCTATGAGCCGTATCAAAGATGCATTACAAAAAGCCAGGCAGGAACGCCCCGATAGCGTACCAGTATCAGACAATGCAAGCAAGCCCGCTATGGTTGCCGGATTTCCGTCAGCACGGATTATCAACTATTCTGAGGCTGCGGTTGTTAAACATAAGATTCTTGCCCCCCCGTTTGCTGATAACGATCTGAGCGAGCGGTTCAGGCTGCTGCATGCAAAAATAGTGTCTGAAACCCAGGCAACCGATGACCGTACTTTTTTGATTACCAGTACCCAGAACATGGAAGGCAAAACCTTTACCGCGCTCAACCTGGCAACTACCTTCGCCCGTGAGGTGGACCATAAGGTTCTGCTGCTTGACATTAATGTGAAAAATCCCTCGGTGCTTAAACATCTGGGCATAGATGAACAGCCCGGGTTTCTGGACTGCCTGCACGACAATGTTCCCATTTCGGACATGGTGATCTGTCCCGGCATAGAGCGTCTGCTGCTGCTGCCGCTGGGTATCGGGCGCATGAAATCGGCCGAACTTCTGCGTTCGCGCAAAACGCAGATGGTGCTGCAGGAGATGAAGCGCCGCCATAAAGACCTCTATATTATCCTTGACGGCCCGGCCCTCACCGATGGCGTTGATTCGATAGTGCTGTCGGAATTTATCGACAAAACGCTTTTTCTGGTTGAGCACGGCCGGATTCCGCAGAAAAAATTCTCAGAGGCTCTTAACCTTCTCGACAAAGACAAAATACTGGGCGCTGTTTTTAATAAGCGGACTTCTTAATCAGGATTGCGTACCCCGCCATGTATGAAGCCTTTTATGGCTTTCGCGAAAAGCCTTTCAACGCACTGCCGGATCCCGACTTTCTGTATTTGAGTAAAAAACATGAAATGGCCCTGACGTATCTCGAATACGGCCTTTCATCCCAGTCGGGCTTCATGGTGCTGACCGGAGAAGTCGGTTCCGGTAAAACAACGCTGCTTAATTATCTGCTGCGCAACCTTGACAGCAGTGCATCCCGGGTTGCGCTCATTTTTCAGACAAATATTCAACCGCTTGAACTGCTGGAGGCCATACTGGCTGAGTGGAATCTGCCCTATGCCGGTAAGGGCAGAACCGAGATGTATGAGCTGCTGAACAACTATCTGCTGGAATGCTATAGCGAGCAGCATCGGGTTTTGCTGATTCTGGATGAGGCCCAGAACCTGCCCTTTGAGACCCTTGAAGAAGTCCGCATGATATCAAATCTCAATGATGAAAAGGTCCCGCTGGTGCACATCATTTTTGCAGGGCAGCCCAACCTGAAGGACAAGCTCAACAGCCCCCGCCTCACCCAGCTGCGCCAGCGGGTTACCGTGCACTATCACCTTGAGCCCCTGGACATCGACGAGACAACCATTTATATCCAGCATCGCCTCAAGAGTGCCGGCGCCGCGGATTTGAACCTTTTCAGCCCGGAAGCGGTCCAAACTATTTTTGAGCACTCAAACGGCATTCCCCGCGTTGTAAACCTGATTTGTGATCTCGCGCTGGTATACGGGTTTGCCGAACAGCGCCGAAGCATTGACACAGATATCATAACCATGGTTCTGCAGGACCGGCGGAAAATGGGTCTGGGCGTTGGCATGCAGGAAATGCTGACAAAAGACTATGCCGGAGCAGATGACAGGCTTGAGCATATTGAGAAAAAGCTCAATGAACTCAATGATAATGTTTATGAAATCGCCCTGATTATACGCAAACTGATTAAAAACAGGGATGCACTGAGCCGCAGTCAGGAGGAGATATCCCTTCTTCACAAGCGTGTCAAAGCCCTTGAGGAGAAACCGGGCATGGCAGCCTATCAGGAGATGTTTTACAGCATTTTGCAGGAACTCGGGCACGCCAAAGACGAACACAGGGGTGCATAATAAAGCCCGGATCGCATTTTGATCCGGGCCGGTGCTTCGAGCTTGAGCAGGCTGTTGAAAAACGCTCATCTGTGCATTTTGAACAGCCTGTAAAAAGAGATTTTTTCAAAACCCTGTTAGTGCGTTTACAGAAGAGTCTGTGCGGTTTCGGGCAGCACTCCTTTAAGCAAGCCGGTCTATTTTTTCTTCAACTCTTCATCAATCATTGCGGCCATACCCTGCAGGGAGCGGTTCTGCACGGGGCGTCCGTTAATAAACAGGCTCGGAACGCCGCGCACGCCGGCGCGCCGGGCCAGCTGGCGGTCGCGCTGAATCTGCTGCTGGAAGGCGCTGTCGGCGCGATCCTGCTGGAATTTTTCAAGATCGAGCCCGACATCTCCGGCATATTTGATGAGGGTTTCCTCGTTCAGCGAGCGGAAATTCTTCAGCATCTCGCGGGTAAGTTCAAGATACTTACCCTGCCTTTCGGCCGCAAGCGCACCGATGGCAGCGGTGTTCGCGAATTTGTGCGAATTCAAGGGAAAATGCTTGATAACAAGCCTGAGATCCTGCGGATATTTGTTCAGCAGCTGCTCAAGCACAGGAAATTCACGGTTGCAGTACGGGCACTGAAAATCCATAAAAACGGTCAGGGTAACCCGTGCGTCTGCCGGGCCGATAACCGGGGAGGAGTCGAGCGGCAGATCGGTACTTTCGGAAAGCTTAATCAGCGTGATTGTTTTGCCGGATGAGCTGGTCAGCATGAGCATGTTTGAGCGGGGAGCTGCGCTGATACCGGTGAATTTTTTGTCCAGAGGAATAACATCGAGAATGCTGTTCTCCTGCAGGCTGTAGATCATAATATTTTTTTTGGTCAGGATATAGATCGCATTTCCGTCAGCGGAAAAAGCTGAATCAATCGGTTTTATGTCAAGCTCTATCTCCCGGTCAAATTCCCATTCGGTCTTCGCCTGGGCAGGTGAGAATCCCAGCAGCATTGCAGTTAACCCGCACAGCAGCAATACGTTCTTCTTCATACATCCTCCCGATAAACATGTAGATATGGTTAAAAACGCCTGGTCCGTTTTGGCTGCGCATCGAGCCATTTATATGCAGGTGCAAAATTGTTTACCAGCGCGGACCGGTTTTTATTGTAACTTTTCTGCAAATTATGGCAAGCTTAATTTCAGCCTACAGCAGTACGTCAGAGAGGGAAAAGGCATGCAGACAGTACGAAACCATATTCTCAAAGTGCTCCTCATGTGCGCGGCCGTGCTTTTTATGAGCGCCTGTGCCGGTCGGCAGCAGAACACAACGAGCAGCCCGCCCGCGGAACTCTATATTGCCGCGCTGGTCGAGCAGGCCTGCCGGGCCGCAGCCCACTCAGGCCCGTTGGCCCGCTATTGTCCGCCGCATCTTGAAATGCTGACGGCAGACGGACGCATCACGGTCGGGCTTGGTATCGGCACGCAGGACCTCGGCCGGCTGCATCTGCCTGAAGACCAGCGCCAGTGGCGGAGTTCGCAGCACTGCCGGCTGTTCGGCCGGGATATCGTTGTTGATGCACGACTGATTCTTACCAATGAGGATTTCCGCGCGTCCCTGGAAGAATGCGAAGTTATCTTTATCACCTCGCATTCGCGCTTCGGCGCCGGTCCGGTGTTTCTGCATGACGGCAAGGCCAGGCCCTTTTTGATGCAGACGACCGCCGGGTATGAAATCATCATGCCGGACAGCGAAGTGGATGGCTATCAGGGAACAGTGCTGCGCACATTTCATGACAGGGCCAAAAATAAAGGCTATACGGTCTTTGCGCCGGATGGCCGGGACCTTGACCGCAGCTTCCCCCTGCGCGGCTATCAGCTGCTGGTGCTGTCAACCTGTTCAAGCCTGCGCCACTTTCTGGACGATGTCGAGGCTTTTCGCAACGGCTATCCAACCACCGCCATCTTTGCCGCCAGCCCGTCGCTGATGGACACCGACATGCGGGTTTTCAAGCGCCTGCTCTATGAGCTTTTCCGCGGGGCATCAACGCAGGGTATTGCAGACGGCATGAATGCGGAATACCGGGCCGTGGCATGGGCGGAAATGAAACGCGGCCGGCCGCCATGGAAGATGGTTGATACGCTTTTTACGCTCGGTATTGACACGGTTTCGCGGTAGCTGCCCGGGTTATTTTACGAGCAGGTGCTGTTGAAACCATGCGCAGCATGCCTCAAGCGCGATGCTTCGATGTTGCGGATCACTGATGGTATGATCGGCGCCGTCGATAATAACAGGCCGGCCGACACGAGGGGCTGTTTCCTGGAGTTTTTCAGCATGCGAGACCGGCACGATAGCATCCCGGCTGCCGTGTATGATCTGCAGCGGTATATCTATACGCTCGGCATCAAGATGACAGCCGGCCGCATCCGTAAAAAAATCAGGTTTGAGCCGCGCAAGGTCATGAGGCGGGATATTGTCCCGGATACTTGACAGCTCATACGGCGTAGCCCAGACCGACAGGGCGTTAAACGGACGGCGCTGCGCATACAGCAGCCCCACAAACCCGCCAAGCGAGCTGCCCATCAGGCCGTTGTTTCGGCCAAGGCGATGATCGCTTTCGGCAAAGCGGACAAACGCGTCGAGCTCCTGCAGGCGCCGGGTTACGGTCGTGTCGGCTATGCTGCCGGTGCTGGCTCCGCAGCCGCTGAAATCAAAGCGCAGGGCCGCGATGCCTGAGCGGCAGAGGCGCCCGGCCAATTGCGTGAACTTCTCTGAGGCCATGCTGCTGAAAAGCCCGTGGCACAGCACGACCCATGGCGCGTTTTGGCGGTCTTCAGGGACGTGTAAAGCGCCGGCGAGGATTCGATCCGGCAGGGGAAGCTGAAATGCTTCGATCATAGATGAAGTCGTAAAAGTCTGAAAATGCTAATTTCAGGCATTCCGGCGCAGAGACTGTGACGCAACTCATTTTTTCGGTCATTTCGACCGAAGGGAGAAATCTTTGGTTCAAGAAAATCAACTACTTAAGATTCCTCACATTCGTTCGGAATGGGCATATTTGGCTATTGCGATACAGTCTCGCAGGCCGGAGGATTTCAAGCAGTTACAAAGGCACTGGACACGGGTCGGAATTTATCCGCCCTCGGTGAACCGGTGTGAGGACTTTTTACGAACGCGTCAATCATTTGACACCTGTAATCGGTTGCCCTATACTGCTCATTTTACCTGTTCGGTCGCTTAAAAAGCAACCTGATTGTGGAGTCTGTGCATGAAGCGCCTGATCACCTCGGCCCTGCCGTATGTCAATAATGTGCCGCACCTTGGCAATATTATCGGCTGCGTGCTCAGCGCCGATGCCTATGCCCGCTTCTGCCGTTTGCGCGGCTATGATACCCTGTTTATCTGCGGCACCGACGAATACGGAACCGCGACCGAAAACAAGGCGCGCGAGGAGGGCTGCACCCCGCGCGAAATCTGCGATAAGTATCACGCCATCCATGCGGACATTTACCGCGACTTTAACATTTCCTTCGATGTCTTCGGCCGCACATCCACCCCGGAGCAGACCCGCATTGCTCAGGATATCTTCCTTGATCTTGAAGCCGCCGGCTTTATTACTGAAAAAATATCGGCGCGCACCTATTGCTCAGCGTGCGCCATGTTCCTGGCCGACCGCTATGTCGAGGGAACCTGTCCGCATTGCGGATATGAGGATGCGCGCGGGGATCAGTGCGATCAGTGCGGCAGACTGCTTGAGCCTGAGCAGCTGAAAAGCCCGCGCTGCAAGGTCTGCGGCAGCGCGCCTGTGCTGCAGGAGACCGCGCATCTGTATCTGGCGCTTGACGCGCTTCAGGAGCGCCTGCAGGCCTGGGTGCAGGCGCGGCAGGAATCAGGCGGCTGGACGCGCAATGCCGTGCAGACCACCGCCTCCTGGCTTGAGAAGGGCCTGCAGCCCCGTCCCATCACGCGCGATCTGACCTGGGGCATTCCCGTTCCGAAAAAGGGATATGAGAAAAAGGTGTTCTATGTGTGGTTCGATGCGCCGATCGGCTACATTTCCATTACCGCCGCAGCGCGCTCCGACTGGCGAGACTGGTGGCAGAACCCGGACGCTGTTCAGCTCTATCAGTTCATGGCCAAGGACAATATTCCGTTTCACACCGTCATATTTCCCGCTTCCCTTCTCGGCACCGGCAAACCGTGGACCATGCTGCACCACATCAACAGCACCGAATACCTGAACTACGAAGACACCAAATTTTCAAAATCACGCAATGTCGGCGTGTTCGGCGACGATGTCAGGCGCACCGGGATTCCGGTTGACCTGTGGCGCTTTTACCTGCTGTCCAACCGCCCGGAGCGCAATGACACCGCGTTTACCTGGCAGGATTTTTTTGAAAAAACCAATGCCGAGTTTATCGATAATATCGGCAACCTGGTGAACCGCACCCTGGTGTATCTGACCAATAATTTTGACGGATTGATCCGGGACTATTCTCTGGACGATACGCAGCGTGAGTTCGCGCAGGCCTGTCGCGAGGACTGCGTGGCCGTGACACAGGCGCTGGAAGAGGTGCGCCTGCGCGACGCGCTCCGGCGCCTGCTTGCGCTCGGGAACCGGGCCAATAAGTTTTTCCAGGACATGCAGCCCTGGGAAACCATTAAAACCGACCGCAACCATACCCATGCCACGGTCAGCCTGCTGGCCTATGTGGTGCGAAGTCTTGCAATTGCGCTGGAACCGTTCATGCCGGAGACTGCCCGGCGCATGCTTGCCATGCTGGCCATTGCAGACCATGACTGGTCGAATGTCGGGCGATTTGATGGCCTGGACGGCCACCGGATTGCACGGCCCGAGATCATGTATCCGAAGCTGAACATGGCCGATGCGGAAAAATTTCGCAAACAATTCAGCGGCGCGCAGGCTGATTTCAGCCGCTTTGAGATCAGGGCCGCCCGGATCGTGCAGGCTCGCCCGCACCCGGAGGCCCAGCATCTGTACTGCCTGCAGCTTGAATGCGGCGAGGCTGTCCCGCGCAGCGTGGCGGCCGGCCTGGTAAAGCATTACAGCGCTGATGAACTCATCGGGCGCAGCGTGCTTGTGCTTGCAAACCTGAAGCCGGTTGATGTGCGCGGGGTGCTCTCGTGCGGCATGGTCCTGGTGTGCGAAAAGCGCAACAAGCTCGAGCTGCTTGATGCCGGCGAAGCCGCTGCCGGCACCCCGGTTGAAGTCGACGGACAGGCGGGCAGGCCGACCGAAATAAGCCTTGAGCAGTTTAAAGCCGCCCCGCTGCGCGTTGTCGACGGCCGGATGATGTTTGATGACGCGCTTTGCACGCTTGACGGCAAGCCGATTTGCACCCATGTGCTGAAAAATGGACCGGTGCGCTGAGACCATTGGACACAGGAAATTCAGCCGCCTGCCGGTTCGCCGTCAGCATGAACTGCTGGCTGAGCTTGCCCGCACGGCCCTTGTCCGCGGCGATTATCAGGCCTTTCTTGAGCGCTATGCGCTGATGCATGTCTGGGCAGCGCTTGACCGCTACCAGCCCCCGTACTGGCTGAGCCCTGAAGAAGCCCTGCAGGAATTTTATTACTTTCATGCGCTCTGCGCAGATGACGCCGCAGACCTGCCACCGGGCACCCCTGAACACAAGCCCCTTGCCTGGCAGCCGCGCTTCGATATTACCATCGTGCTGGATCAGGTAAGGAGCCCCTACAATGTGGGCTCGATTATCCGCCTGATCGACAATGCCGGCTTTGCCTCTCTGGTGCATGCAACACCCGGGCTTGATTTGAATCATCCCCGCCTGCGCCGGGCTGCGCGCGGAGCTGAGCGCTGGATTCCAGTCAGCTGCGCAGCTGATGTGCCGTCACTGCTGCGCGATGCCCGCATCCCGGTTGTTGCGCTTGAAAACTGCGCTGGCTCTGTCATGGTCGACCAGTGGCAGCCCCCGGAACAGTTTCTGCTGGTTGTGGGCAATGAGTCCTACGGCATTGCCGCGGCTGTGCGCGAGTGCTGCAGTGAATGCGTGTGCATTCCGATGCACGGGTATAAGAATTCAATGAATGTGCATCAGGCCCTCGCTATTGCGGCGCACCGGGCTGTGACTGTCTTGAGCACCGGTACACAGGCCGGGGCTTCTGTATGAAAGGAATGTTATCCGACATGGTTAACCGCACTGCTGAATTCGAGCGCTTTGACAGCGCTGCGATCAACCGGCTGCCCATCTGCCGCTTTGAGGGCCCGGTGAGCGTTGTGCGCGACAAGGCCGGTGTGCTTGAAGCACTGCGGGAGTTGGACGGGGAGCGCCTGCTTGGATTTGACACCGAGACCAGGCCGGCATTCAAAAAGGGCGTCAGGCATGCGCCAGCCCTGCTGCAGCTGGCGGGCTCCGGGAGGGTATATGTTTTTCAGCTTACTGGTATGGGGCTGCCGGATCAGCTGCGTGCGCTGCTTGCTGATGCGGCGCGCATCAAAGCCGGTGTGGCGCTCGCACATGATGTGCGCGAACTGAGAACGATCGCGGATTTTGCTCCGGCAGGCTTTGTTGAGCTGGAACAGCTTGCCCGCAGAGCAGGCCTTAAAAATTTCGGCTTGCGCGGGCTTGCCGCAGCACTGCTGGGAGTTCGCATTTCAAAAAGTTCCCGCCTGTCAAACTGGGCCGCCCCGCAGCTGACCCCCGAACAGATCGCTTACGCGGCAACCGATGCCTGGATCAGCCGTGAGCTGTACCTGCGCTTTGAGCGGGCCGGATGTTCCGGTACTGAGATTGCTGCCGCGCCCCCGCTGCCTCCTCCGAACTCCGAACTTCATACTCCGAACTGAATACAGGGTGCGTTGTGCGCACCGCGTCCACTAGAGCATATTCCTGTTTACTGTAGCCCTTGCAAAGAGAAAACCCGTTCGTGGTGAGTTTGTCGAACCATGAACGGGTCTGTCGTGCGCGATATGATCCGTTCGTCCCTTCGACAGGCTCAGGGCGAACGGTCAATGTTCATGAGACTATGATATTTAGGTAAATGCTCTAATAGCCTGTCATGCCCGATCCGGCATCCAGCCGTTTTTCGCTCCGAACACCCAACGACTTTCTCCGAACTGCAGCGGCGGGCCGCTGCAAAGCCTTTTCGTTTGCACATTTCTTTGAATATTTATAGAATCGTTTGCAATCAAAAAAAATATCGGGCGCATCGGGGCTGCTTTTTTTGATGCGCACACAGGTGACGATTCAGACAAACGCGGGCAGGTTAAAATAAAAACCAAAAACAATCAGGAGGGGCACATTGGCTAAAATGAAGGTCAAAGGAATTGAAATTTCAGTCATAACACTGCACAACGAAGACTACATCTCTCTGACGGATATGCTGCGAGCAAAAGACGGAGATTTTTTTATTTCCGATTGGCTGCGAAATAGAAACACCGTTGAATTTCTCGGTATTTGGGAGAAGGTCTACAACCCTGCTTTTAATTACGGCGAATTTGCCATAATTAAAAGCAGGGCCGGTTTGAATAACTACAAAATAAGCGTGAAGGAATGGACAGAGAAAACAAATGCCATTGGATTAAAAGCTACCGCCGGCAGATATGGCGGGACGTATGCGCATAAAGATATAGCCTTTGAATTCGGCATGTGGATAAGTGCAGAATTCAAAATCTATCTCATCAGGGAATTCCAGCGCCTGAAGGACATTGAGCACAAACAGCTCGGCTGGGATATTAAGCGCAATCTGGCAAAGATCAACTACCGCATTCACACCGACGCCATCAAGGCAAATCTCATCCCGAAAGAACTTACGAAGCAGCAGGTTAATTGCGTGTATGCAACCGAGGCTGACGTGCTCAATATGGTGCTTTTCGGCATGACCGCCAAACAATGGCGCGACAGCAACGATGACAAGAAGGGCAATATCCGCGACTATGCCGACGTGTCGCAGCTTGTGTGCCTGTCAAATCTTGAAAACCTGAACGCTTTTTTTATGTTTACTAGACGCGGATGGCCCGCATGAACATCGAAACCCTATTGCAGCAGCCCGAAGGCAAAACGCTCGAATTCAAACGCGACTTGTCGTCTACAAAAAATCTGATGAAAACCCTGGTAGCGTTTGCAAATACCGCCGGCGGCCGGGCTATCATCGGCGTGGATGATAAAAGCCGAACGCCTCTTGGTTGCGCCCATCCCCTGGACGCAGAGGAGCGTCTGTGCAGTCTGATTGCCGATGCCATCAGCCCGAGACTCGTCCCGAATGTGGAACTTGTGACTGTTGAGAACCGGTCGCTGCTGATGGTTGAAGTTTTTTTAAGCGGACTGCGGCCGCACTGGATCAATGCCGAGGGGCCGGACGACGGCGTGTATGTACGCTTGGGCTCCACCAACCGTCAGGCCGACCGGGAGTTGATCGCCGAATTGAGGCGCTCGGTCGAAGGTGTTGCTTTCGATGAATTGCCCATGCCTGATTTAACTGTTGAAGATCTTGATCTGGCGATGCTGAAAACCATGGTTCGCGGTACGCACGAATTGGATGAAAAGGCATTGCTGACGTTGCGGCTGCTGAAAAGGAACCAGGGCCGGCTGGTGCCGACAAAAGGCGCTGTTTTAATCTGCGGCAGGGAACGCACACGACATTTTCCCGATGCCTGGGTGCAGTGCGGTCGGTTCATCGGCCGGGACAAGGCCCGCATTTTCGACCATATCGACCTGCACGACCACCTGCCCCAGGCTGTGGACAGCATACTTCTGTTTCTCAAAAAACACGCCATGCGCGGAGCCGATTTCTCCGAAGTCCGGCGCAAAGATGTGTGGAGCATTCCCCTGGAAATTCTGCGTGAAGTTGTCATTAACGCTTTGGTGCACGCCGACTATTCTCAGCGGGGCGCACCCATTCGGGTCTCTTTCTTCGATGACCGCATCGAGGTTGAAAATCCCGGGATTCTGCTTCCGGGAATGACCATTGAGGACATGCGGCGGGGTGTCTCCAAAATCCGCAACCATGTCATTGCCAGAATTTTTCGGGAGATGAATCTGGTTGAGCAATGGGGCAGCGGCATCCCACGCATTTTAAGTGAGGCCGAAACGCTCGGGCTTCCTGATCTTCGCATGGAAGAAATCGGCATGCGGGTGCGTGTGACAGTGTTTCTGGCCGAACATCTCAATGTACAGCAGGCAGCCCCCGAAGCCACCGGACCAACCGAGGCCCATGATAAGGCCCATGACGAGGCCCATGAGCCCATGACGGATGTTGAACACATTATACTGGCTGCATGCGCCCGGAGTTCCCAAAGCACTCCTGATCTTCTCAAAAAGCTGGGATACAAAACGCGAACCGGCAATTTTAAAAAGGCGCTGTCCCGTCTGCTTGAAACGGGACTTCTCGAAATGACAAACCCTCAAAAACACCGAGCCAAAAACCAGCGCTATCTGCCTACCCCTAAGGGAAGGGAACTGTTGCAAAAAGCCGCGCATGACAAGGAGATCACTTGATGCCTCGAAAGTTAAGGGGGCCAAAGGGGTAATTCAGCTGTGTGGGCAAGGGCGGCGCATGATTGCCGTCCGCGCGGGCGGCGATCCCGGAGGAAGCGGGCGGCATGCTGCTATAACCCCCTTGAATGATTAAATCGAGCTATTAACAAAAACCCAGGATCAGGACATTCCACATGGTTAACCGGGCCGCAGTCATACTGAAATATAAAGAACCGATGGTGCGCTGGATCAACGAATCCGACCCGTATAATGATAATCCCGGCATAACGCTAGCGAGCGCTAACAAAGAAAATACCGTCTATCTGATCAGTGACAGGGATGCTGAAAACCTCCAGAAATGGATAGCGCGTAATTTTAAAATGCTTTTCGAAAATGAACTGGAAGGATGGTACACCGACGAATCATTGTGGCCCCGGAAACTGACCAGAAAAATGTTTAATGAATGGTTCGATGTTGAATGTCACAGCGTGCTGCTTGATACCGTCGGCAGCGCAATAATTGACGACGAAATTTAGCTGACAGTCCAGACGCAAACGGGCAAAGCAGGGCAAAAAAATCGCATTTCCCGTGAAAATTTTTTATTGTTTTGACCGTATCTGACACAAGCGGGTGGTATATATGTAGCGTTTACAAGCTCCGTATTCTTGAATTGTGCAAAGCATCTGAGAGACCTAACGGGGATGAATAACTCGTTGAAAAGCTTTTATAGGTTTTGGGGTAAGGCGGACAAAGAAACCGGCGCCTACCACCTCCTGCCGTATCACTGCCTGGATGTGGCGGCGGTTGCTGCGGTCTGGTGGGAATGTAGCCCAGCAGTAAG
>Ga0194127_10003369_pt1 | contig 20559 bp, 13 predicted proteins | sample TA2KigC100mmetaG_FD_148624 | JGI IMG/M metagenome (GOLD analysis project Ga0194127, IMG submission 148624) | Freshwater microbial communities from Lake Tanganyika, Tanzania - TA2015036 Kigoma Deep Cast 100m | ecosystem: Environmental > Aquatic > Freshwater > Lake | place: Tanzania: Lake...
TATTTAGTTGAATTTAAGAAAAAGAAAGCGTCTTAATCCCTTTCAATCGTTAATAGCCACGATAGTTTTTTCGTTATCCTCTATATCACCCAATAATCATAAACTCCAAGATCAGCCTTCTTTTTCAGATAAGTGGTAGTTGCAAAATTATAGGAAGCCTAATTTTAGGATTTGCTGGAAAAAATTTTTTACGATGCCAATCTATTTGCGGGAGAGTATCTATATAGACTGGCGGGTCTTATTGTCCACTCCTTTTCTCGACTGTGGGGGATGGGGGGGAGGCTGAAAATTGGGGGGCCTCCAACGATCTCCATCATCGTTCATTTATTTAAGTTAGCGGCATTTTCAAGATGGCCGTTCTTGCATCTAACACCTACAAAACTGCAAATGTCTCTATTAAGAGAGGGGAAAGATTACGACTTAAAATCTGGCATTCGGACTACCTGTAGAAAAGCATGTTCACAGAAAATAGTTTACTTCTGATTTAAAAATAGTAAATTAGTTATGCCTGACCCCAATGACAATGACTTTTACGATGTTGAGACCCTTGTCGGGATATTGATGACGGGATTTATAGCAGTTTCTTCTTCCCTCCCTACACTCTACCGGCCCGAACTCGATTGACGATTTTGCAAAATCACTTCGTCAATAATTTCTCCGCATTGGATACATCTCCACCCTAAAAAGTTTTCACCAGAACCATAGAACCTTTCATAAACCATGCCACTACCACAACGATGACACTTCATCTGCCACTCCTTATATTGGTATTCCCTTTCAAAAAGGGAAATTTCTAAAATATAATGGCCGGGATGTCAAATATTTATTTTAAAACCACCTGATCAACCGTTCTGTTTTCAAATTCCCATGTTTTCCAATTCCCATTGACACTTCTATCAGAATTTAGTAAATTCCATTTCAAATTGTCCTTGAATAGACTTGAATCAAGGGTGGGTTTTCGCTCTAAGTGTAATTCTTTTGTAAGCCTTATTAGCTCTGTTTCTGCAACGGGTAAAATCCAAATGAGCATCTTCGACCTTCGCCAATCCGTCATTGATGAATACAGCAAAATATATCCAGGGCTTCCTCTCTATTGCCGACGAGCGGGTAAGGTCATACAATGAGGGGTCTCTTTTAAAAAACCAGCTCTTTGGCCAGATGCCTAATCAATAGAGGGAGCATTATGCCAAAGAAAATTATAAGAGATGATATGATTCAAGAAATCTTTAAATATGAATTCGTTGGCACAACTTTTAAAAACCTTCTTAATAAATGGGAGGTATTTTAATGAAAACTCTCAATGAATTATGTAATCCCAGGCCTTCGGTTTTTGACAGAACCAGATTGGATACTGTCTACAATTTGGATGATCTGCCACTCATAAAACCGGATGAGTTCTTCTCCGAGAATTATGTAACCGAAGGCATGCGGATTTTACTCACCGAGGCCTTCAACCGTCTTGAGGGCAAAACAACCAGCGCTTCCGGGACCTTCTTGTTAAGTCAGTCCATGGGTGGAGGAAAAACTCATAACCTCATTGCGTTGGGCCTTCTTGCAAAATATCCAACTTACCGAAAGAAGATTATGGCTGAATTTTATAAGCCAGGGGATTTGGGCGCGGTCACGGTTGTTGCCTTCAGCGGAAGAAAGACGAACACGCCTTTTGGCATTTGGGGAGAAATCGCCGAGCAGTTAAACAGGAAATCCGTCTTTAACGATTATTACAGTCCTTTAATGCCGCCGAGCCCGGATAAATGGGTGGAACTCTTAAAGGGGGAGCCTGTTTTAATCCTTCTCGATGAGCTTCCCCCTTATTTTGAGACAGCAAAAGCCGTTGCTGTAGGAAATACCTTCCTTGATCAATTGACAACAACCGCTCTTGCGAACCTTTTGGTCGCTGTAAATGGAAATAAACTTCCAAGGGTTTGTGTGGTCATCACAGATCTCAGTGGCACAGCCTATTTGGGTGGGAGCGCTGCCATTTCACAGGCGCTACAGTCTCTTAACGATCTGGAGCAGGAAGTGAACCGCAATGTGATTCGCATTGATCCGGTCAAGATGAATACGAATGAACTTTATCATATCCTTCGCACACGAATTTTTGAGAAGACCCCCGCCCTGTCAGAGATCGAAGATATTGCCAATGGCTATGGATCCGCATTGGAGGCCGCCAAGAAAATGGGAATCACAGAAATATCCCCGGATCAGCTAAAAGCAGATATAATCAATGCCTATCCCTTTCATCCTGCAACCCGAGACCTCTACGCCCGCTTTAAGGAAAATCGGGGGTTTCAACAGACCCGAGCACTGATCCGAATCATGCGCATTATCGTTTCGAATCTCTGGAATTCAAAACTGGCTAACAAGAGACTTCTCATCGGCCCCCATGAGTTGGACCTTCTCGATGCCTCTATGCTTGGGGAGGTTCGGCAGATCAATCCTGGCCTTGAGGCGGCTATTGCCAGGGATATCGCGGCAGAGGGTGGAAGTGCCCTGGCTCAGCAGGTAGATGGAGGAAAGGCCACCGATGCCCAGGACATCGCCAAGCTCATCTTTCTCTCTTCTCTATCTACAGCCACAAACCCCATCCTGGGACTCGGAAGATCGGACATCATCGGCTATCTTGCCGCTCCGAATCGGGATGTGGTCAATATAAGAAACGTATTGGACCGTCTGCAGGCCGATGCCTGGTATCTCCACGTGACCAGAGACGGCAAGCTCTTCTTTAAGAATGTGGAAAACCTCAAGGCCAAAGTAGCCACATACGCCAGGAACAAACTCCGGGAACAACGGGAAAAGGAGTTACGGGAACGTCTGACCGAGATGTTTAAGATCACAACAAAAGCCGCTTACCAGAAGCTTCTTTCATTGCCTGCGCTTGATCAGATTCAGCTCCTTCAGGATTTGGTTACCATGGTCATCTTCCGCCCGGCAGACGATTCCTTCCGGGCCATTGAAGAATTCTACAAGCATCAGCAATTCAAGAACCGTGTCTGTTTCATGACCGGCGCCGCCAAGGCATACGATACGGTTTTGGAGCGGGCAGCGGAGTTGAGCGCCATACGGACGATCATTGGAGAGATGGATCAGGAAGGTGTAAGAGAGACCGATCCTCAATACGTTGAGGCTACCGAGATGTTGACCAAGCTTGAGGGGCGTTTCTACCAGGCTTGCCGTGAAACCTTCACCATCCTCCATTATCCTGCCAAAAACGGTCTTGCCCAGGTGGACCTCGATCCAAAGTATGTTGCCAATGAATATAAAGGAGAGGAACAGGTCCTGAATGCCTTGAAGGAATGTTATAAATACACAGAAGATATTGCTCCGGATGGAACCTTCCGAAGCCGTGTGGAGAGTAAACTCTGGCCTGCCGAAAGCAAAGAGGTTGCCTGGAGTACCATAAAACAACGGGCCGCCACGGACCCCTCATGGGTCTGGCACCATCCTGACGCTCTGGATAATCTCAAGGATGAGCTGGTCAAGCGGGATATCTGGCGCGAGATGATGGGCTATATTAACCGGGGTCCTTTCGAGAAACTAAAAACGTCCGTGCAGGTTCAGGTATTGAGCCGTGATGATAATACAGGGCAGATGACCCTTCGCATCCGGCCCCTGAACGGAGACGTCGTCTATATGGAGGAAAACGGCGTAGCAACGACCTCCTCAAAAAAGCTTGAAGATTATGACATCAAGACCAAGGCATTACGGCTCTCTTTTCTTTGCGTTGACTCCACCAGAGAACACAGTGTGGGGGAGGCGGTTCCGTGGACGAATACCATTTCCATCAAGCACCGTTTCTACCAGGAGGGGGCGAAACGCAAATGTGAACTCCTGGCCATTCCGGAAGGGAAAATCCGTTACACAACAGATGGTTCGAGCCCTGAAACCCACGGAATACCTTATAAAAAGCCCTTCGAAGTGCCAAAGGGTTGCCAGGTGATCGTTGCTGTTGCGGAAGAGAGCGGCATCAAATCTAACACTGTAACCATCCAAGCCCCAAAGGGTAAGGAAGATATTGTACCGGCTATAGACCGCAACAAAGCCGCTGTCTGGAAAAGGGATTTCAAAAGGGATTCGACAGGTGAAACTTACAAGTTTCTTGAAACTGCGAAGAGGCATGGGGCTGAATTGGGAAGTGTTCGTTTGACCATCATGCGCGATACCCGCTGGATCGAACTTAACACACCTGAAAACATCCATTACGCGGTCTCGCACTTTGAAAGGGGAGCCGATCTTCTGAAGGAATTCGTCCCCGATGGAACCCTGAGTGTTGATATCGGGAGCCTGAAGTTCGACTCCGGCCAGCAACTGCTCGATATGGTGGCTGAACTAAAGACCGAACTTAAAGAAGGGGAAGTACGCCAGTGATTGCCCAGAGGAAGCGTCAATTCATCGGTTTCGGCTTCGATCCGGGGGAGTCTGCCCATCATTTTGTGGTTCATATCCCGAATGGAGAGGAAAAACCTGTCACGATTGAGGAACACTTTGAATGGAATACAGAAGGTGCTGTGGCCTCTCCCAAGTCTCCCATTGCAAAGGCAGAGCTTGATTCTTACCGCTGGGGTCGCATTGCCGAGGCGACAAAAGACCAGTTCAACAAGATCATCCGTTCCACAGGGCATCGGTCAGTTGATTGGAAGCCTGGAAAGGGAAATCTCCTTGCCCCCCATTTTGGAAAGGAATTAACTCTTCTTGCGTGGGCAGTGGAAGATATTGATGAATCTTTAATTCCAAATGCGATTGCCAACTGGAAAGGCCTTGAGCCGGAAGAACGATGGTGGCTCTATACGACTGTTAACGCCACGTTCACGAGAGCAGACGTAGGGCGAGACCGGGGCTGGCGTAAGGCTATTAAAATCGCCTTTTCAGAGAATGCTGTCCCGGATATGCCCCATGAACGTTTCATTGAAGAGCCGGAGCAGATTCAGCTTCCTCAAAAGGATGAAAAACCCTCTAAAAAAGTCATCACCGGCCCACTCCCCAAAAAGAAGAAACTCAAAAAAAAACCTGTGCAAGCAGGCCTTTTTGACAAATTTACAAGGTAGAGCATGTCTAATCTGACCTTCATCGAAACCCAGTTTCCTGTGAGTAAGCTTTCCAAGGAGAGCTATAAAGAGAGGAAGGCTAATAATAGCCAGACTCTCACCGGCTTGGGGAAATGGTGGGGAAGAAAACCCCTTGTCCTGATAAGGGCCGCAATTTTAGGCCTTCTCTTGCCTGCCTCTGATGACCCGAAGAAAGACCGCGAGATATTTCTTAAACTGTTGACCATGGACGAGGAGGGCCTCTGGAGGAGGCGTCGCGGGAATATCCCAGCATCCGATGTTTATCAATCCGCAACAGAGACGGAAAGGGAGTATTATTTAAACAGGAAAGACAACAAATGGCAGTGGAAAAAATCGGCAACCAAAGAAGATCGTGAACACATCCAGCGCAGGGCTTTCAACCGGATGAGTTACGACGAAAAGCTTTCCTACTGCATGCGCCCGGAAGAGATTGACGGTCCATCCGAAGAGGCATGGAAAGAGATCAACGCCCATCTTGTAACCAACGTGAAATCGCTTCAGGAATTGGTGCAGGAGTTAGGAAAGAGACGTTTCGGTCACAATCCGCGGGTGGGCGATGCCTTTTGCGGAGGAGGGAGCGTCCCTTTTGAGGCCGCGGTCCTTGGCTGTGATGTCTATGGCGCAGACCTCAGCCCTGTCAGCGCCCTTCTCACCTGGGCCGCAATAAATCTCATCGGCGGTGGAGAAAAGGTAATTAGAGAAATCCAGGATATTCAGAAGAAGGTTTACGAAGCCGTAAAGAAGCAGATTGATGAATGGGGAATCGAACGAAATGACGAAGGCTGGACGGATGAAGAGACAAGAAAAATCCTTGGTAAAGGGTGGAATGCCGATTATTACCTATACTGTGTCGAGGTGGTGGACCCTCAGACCGGCTGGCGTGTGCCGCTTGTTCCTGCCTGGATTATTGGGGGGAAGACAAGGACCATAGCCAGGCTGGTTCCGGATAAAAAGACAAAATCTTTTAAAATCGAGATTATCCAGGGCGCCAGTCCTGAGGAGATGGAAAAAGCAAAACTCGAAGGGACCTGGGCAGACGGTATTCGCTGCCCTGTTGATAAAGACGGGAACTGGATAGAACCCCATTCCCGGCAGGCGACTCCAATCGAAGAGCTCCGTGGAAGGCAGGGGCTTCGTCTGTGGGAAAACGAGGATATTGTGCCCAGGCCAGACGATATTCTTCAGGAGCGTCTCTATTGCATCCGGTGGGTGGACCCTGAAACTGGAGAAAAATATTATCGTGTGCCAACGAAAGAAGATATTGGTCGAGAGGCACATGCCCTTGAGCTTCTCAAAGAGCACTTTACCGAATGGCAGGAAAAGGGATATATCCCCAGCAGGTTAATCCAACCTGGTGATAAGACTGATGAACCTATTCGTACACGTGGCTGGACACACTGGCACCATCTTTATAATCCCCGCCAGTTGCTGACGATAGGGTTGTTTCAGAAAATAGGTTTATCCATAAAGTGTGGCAAGACAAGTATTATTGGTCTTTTCTTGGGTATTGGACGTTTAGCCAATTGGAACTCGAGACTCTGCATTTGGGATCCGAGTTCAGCAAACGAAAAAGGCGCATCTACATATATTAACCAGGCTCTTAATACGCTTTACAACTATGTATTGAGGGGACATTCTGCACTGGAAACAACGTGGTTCTATGATATTCACAAAAGTATAATTTCAACTCCTTCATTAATAATGCCATTGGATGCGAGAATTACCGATTTTATTGCTGACCTGTGGATCACCGATCCTCCCTATGCCGATGCTATCAATTACGAAGAGCTCTCGGAGTTGTTTCTTGCATGGTATGAGAAGCGTCTGCCTCCTCTCTTTCCTGATTGGTATGCAGACAGCAAGAGGGCCCTGGCAGTAAAAGGGTCTGAAGAAAACTTTCGTCTCTCCATGGTTGAGTGCTACCGCCGTCTTGCTGAGAACATGCCTGAAAACGGGTTTCAATTAGTCATGTTCACTCATCAGGATGTTGAGGTCTGGTCAGACCTGGCTCTGATCCTCTGGGCAGCAGGTCTTCATGTCACAGCCGCCTGGACCATAGCCACGGAAACAGAGACTGGGTACAAAACTGGTAAATATGTAAAAGGGACAAGTAACCTTGTCCTTCGAAAAAGAAAAGGAGACTTACGCGGAGACAGGGCGGATATCTACCCTGAAGTCCTTGCCGAAGTTCAGAGACAACTCAAGACCATGATTGAAATTGATGATAAGGATGATCCCAATTTCACCGATGCCGATTACCAGCTTGCGGCTTATGCGGCGGCTCTGCGCGTGGTCACAGCCTACAGTGCCATAGAAGACATAGATGTGGAAAGAGAGCTCCGCCGTGTGCGAAAATCGGGTGAATCTTCGCCCCTGGCAGATCTGATCCGCAGCGCCGTAAAAATTGCATCTGATTTCCTCATCCCCGAAGGTCTCGACCGATCCATTTGGAGGTATTTAAATCCCGAGGAGCGTTTTTATCTCAAGGGCGTGGAAGTGGAGGTGCATGGCGAATACCGGGACGGCGTCTATCAGGAATTCGCCCGGGGTTTCGGTGTGAAGGATTATCGAGGCTTACTCGGAAGCGATGCCGCCAACCGGACACGGTTAAAGACGCCAACCGAACTTAAAGGCCGTGATTTATCCGGGCAGGGGTTTGCTGGGACTCTTTTAAGACAGGTTCTCTTTGCCGTTTACAAGACAGTCGAGGAAGAAAACCCAAAACCTGGTTTGATGTATCTCAGACAGGAACTTTCCAATTACTGGGATCAACGAAAGACCATTTTAGCCATTCTCGATTATCTCTCCAAAAAACCTTCTGCGATGGACCACTGGCAGAAAGACGCTGATGCGGCCCATCTTTTGTGCGGGGCTATTTCAGAGGACGGGGTATGATCCATCGCTACTCCTCAAGACGGACTCCTTTAAAGAATTTTCTCCCCTCTCAATTAAAGGATGCCCAACGTTATGACAGGATCGCCGGCTATTTCAGCTCATCTTTATTGGAGGTGGCAGGAGAAGCCTTGGAGCAGATGGCGCCAAATGGAAATAACGCCTGTGTGAGAGTGGTTTGCAATTCCTGCCTTAGCTCACTCGATGTTCAGACAGCCCAGGCTGCCAAATCGGGAATGTGGAGAGAATGGTGCTCATCCCTTTCTGTTGAAATAAGCGATTCCATGAAAAACCGTCTCCAGCGGCTCTATGACTTCCTTCGCGATGGCCGCATGAAGATTAAGGTTCTGCCTGATTCGGCTTTTGGCCTGATCCACGGAAAGGCAGGGGTGATTACAAAGTCGGACGGCAGCAAAGTCTGCTTTATAGGGAGCGCCAATGAATCCCGGACAGCCTGGATAAATAACTACGAACTGGTTTGGCTCGATGAGAGCCCGGATGGGGTTCAGTGGGTACAGGAAGAGTTTGATGCCCTCTGGTCATCCCCGCAGGCTGTAGAACTGTCGGAGGCTGTAATCGAAGACGTTATGCGTCTGATCAACCGGGTGGTGGTCCCGGATGTTATTGCATGGAAGAGCGAAGAGGCGAAACCTGCAGAACCAATTGTTGAACTACCTATCTATCGCAAGGAGAATGGTCTTTGGGCACATCAGAAATACTTTATAAAACTCGCCTTTGATGCCCATAAGAATAGCGGAGCGAGGTATCTGCTGGCTGACCAGGTGGGTTTGGGGAAAACGGTTCAACTTGCACTTGCTGTCAAACTGATGGCTCTCTATGGAGAAAGACCGATTCTGATCCTCGTTCCAAGACCTCTCATGACGCAATGGCAGGATGAACTCTGGAATATGTTGGCCATGCCTTCGGCACGCTGGTCCGGAAAACAGTGGATTGATGAGCAGGGAGTTACCTACCCTGAACTTGGTCCAACAGGTTTGAGGAAATGTCCACGGCGAATCGGCATTGTCTCCACTGGACTCATCATCAGGGGGTCTGAGGGGGTTAATTATCTAAAAGATCTTGACTATGAGTGTGTTATTCTGGATGAGGCTCACCGCGCTCGACGAAGTAATCTCGGTCCAACCCACCGGCAAGAGAGACCTGAGCCAAACAACCTCCTTCGATTTCTCATGGAAATAGCTCCACGAACCAAAAGTCTCCTCCTTGCGACGGCCACGCCTGTCCAGCTTGATCCAATAGAAGCCTGGGACCTTCTCAATATCCTTAACAATGGCAAAAACTTTGTTCTCGGAAGTTCATACAGCCGATGGAGAATACGTCCGATTGAAGGCCTGGACCTTGTTCTTGGACGATTGAGTTCACCACAGGAAATTAATGAATTGTGGGAGTGGATGCGCGATCCTCTTCCTCCCTCGTCAGAGAGCAAGGACTTTGAATTGCTTCGTCGTGGTTTGAACGCTGCTCCCTCCGACACATGGGTTCCGCCGGAGGCTTTTGAAGCTCTTTCCAAGCCGGATCAGCAAAGGGTGGGGCGCCTTTCTAAAAATTTCTTCCAGGAACATAACCCTTTCATTCGGTATATCATCAGACGGACGAGGGATTTTCTCGAAAATACCATCAACCCTCAGACCAACGAACCTTATCTTCAACCGATTAAAGTTCGGCTTTTTGGCGAAGATGACCAAGAAGCCATTACCCTTCCGCCTTTTCTTCGTGATGCTTATATGGCGGCAGAGGGCTTTTGCGATCTCCTCGCCAGAAGGCCTGGACTCAATTCCGGGTTCCTAAAAACCATCCTCTTACGGCGCGTCGGGAGTACCATCGAGGCAGGTCGGTTGACCGCTATGAAAATGTTAGGAACTCAGGAATATCAGGCTGACGAAGAAGAGGAAAATGAAGCGGAAGATACTCTCTCCTCAATCTATCCGCTCACTAAAGAGGAACGGGAGGCGTTAGCAGGATTTCTAAAAATTCTTGATGAGAACAAAGACGAAGACCCGAAACTCCAATTGGTAGAGAGAATCCTTTCCAGAGGAACATCAGGTACCACTGACTGGTTATCCATTGGCTGCATCGTCTTCAGCCAGTATTATGATTCAGTGCTGTGGCTGGGTGAAAAACTGTCGAGACGTCTGCAGGGTGAAACGATAGGGATTTACGCCAGGGTATCGGGTTCGGGTATCATTCAGGACGGACATTTCCAGCGTATAAACCGCGATGAAATCAAGAAGCGAATCAACACAGGAGAATTGCGGCTCGTTATCGGAACAGACGCCGCATCTGAGGGACTGAATCTTCAGCGTTTGGGGTCACTCATCAATTTAGACCTTCCATGGAATCCGACGCGCCTGGAGCAGCGCAAAGGGCGGATTCAGCGAATTGGCCAGCTCCGTCCAGAGGTATTGATCTTCAATATGAGATATAAGGGGTCTGTTGAAGACCGGGTGCACCAGCTTTTGTCGGCACGCCTGGAGAACATCCGTAATATGTTTGGGCAGATTCCGGATACCTTGGAGGATGTATGGGTATGGGCAGCTCTCCGTGAAGAAGAACGGGCCAAGGAGATAATCGACGAACTTCCAGAGCGTCATCCCTTCGAAATGAAATATAACCGCATCGAAAACATAGACTGGGAATCGTGTAATCGTGTGCTTGACTCATTGTCTCAACTGGAGGCCTTAAAAAAAGGTTGGTAATTGCTGTGGTTGGAGTAATAACCAATTTGTAATCGATTAGGGCGCCATATTGTCCCGGCACACACAAGGAGGGGTGGGATGAAAGTAAAGGTCTCTATTCGAGAAATTAAGGATGAAATTGACCAGATAAGAAGAACCTATCCTAAGCTTAAAGATGATTCTGCATTTGTTCTTTGGTTCCTGCGGGCATATTTAGCGGATTCCGAGGAGTCAGCCCGAAAAGCTCTGACAGGGACTTCCAATGACAAAGGAATAGACGCTATATTAATTGATGAAAGAGCAAAGCAAGTCAACCTAATTCAAGGAAAATTCCACTTAAGCCTCGGAGAAGTTGGTGAGAAGAGGAACGATGTATTGTCTTTTGCTGAACTGGCAAACCTGCCCTGGGAAAATAAAGAATCCTTGAAAGCATTTTATTCGAAACTGGATTCGCTTGTTCAACAGAAGCTTGAAGAGTTAATCCACAAGGTACGTCGTAATGGATATGAAATACGTCTATTATATGTCACTACTGGGCGCTGCAGCGATACCATATGGAAGGAGGCAACCCGTAGGGTACGCCATGCCGAAGGACCAGCAGAGCTTTTAATCATAGACTACGCATCGATAAAGACTATATTCAAAGACTACCTCGAAGGTGTGGCTCCGGCAGTGCCAACACTCTCTCTTAAAATCTCGTCAGAAGGGGCTATACAGACTGAAGGGGTAATACATCGATTCGATCCCCAGAAGAAAATCGAATCGTGGGTATTTTCAATGTCTGCCAAAGATGTGGGGGAAATGTTTAGAAAAGCAGGCATCAGGCTGTTCGCCAGAAATGTTCGGGGATACCTTGGCGAGAACAACGAGATTAACAAAGCGATGGCGCAAACGATAAATAATGAGCCTCATAACTTCTGGTATTACAATAACGGTGTGACCATCGTCTGCGATGAAGCGAAACGTGAAATACAAGGCGGGCAAGATGTTCTGTGCGTTGAAAGGCCTCAAGTAATCAATGGGCAACAAACAACGAGAACCCTCAGTGAAATAGCTTCCCCCAAAGGAAGCGTCCTTGTTAGAGCTATAAAAATCCCCAGGAACGATGGGGATTATGACGAATACGACGATTTAGTAAGCTCGATTGTCAGGGCTACCAACTGGCAAAATGCCATTAAACCTTCGGACCTAATTTCTAATGATCATATCCAGGTATTCCTAGAGCGTGAACTGAGAAAAAGGGGATACCAGTATCTCAGGAAAAGGCAAACAAGAGCGGAGGCGTTGCGAATACTCGGTAGTCAAGGATTTTATGCCATAAAAAAGGAAGAGATAGCACAAGCGATAGCCGCATGTGAATTTGACCCTGCTCTCGTAAGAAAGGGGAAAGAGGGCCTGTTTGATGAAAGATACTACCGTGATATTTTCAGTTCACGTTTAATATCCTTCTATCTCTCCCGATGGTGGTTGATGAAGTGGGTACAATCTGCTGCTTATCGCTATCCAGAACGGGCGTATGCGAAATGGCTTGTTCTTCACTTCGCCTGGCAGAAGCTTTCACAAGATCTAGGTTCTGGACAAAAGGAGCAGAAATTCCGATATGCTTGCGAACATAATTCTGAGGAAGTGACTAATCCATTATGGAGAGTCTTAGAGAATATGTTCAGGGCAGCGCTTGCATTTTACCGATATAAGAGAGGAAAAGGAGAAGAGGCAAAGGATGTTTCAACTTTCTTCCAATTGGTAAAATTAAATGAACAATTCAACAGATTCTGGACGTCAGCCAAGAATCCCCATCGCAAGAAGACCGAGAAACAAATAAAAAAATTTAGAGCCTCACTGAAAACATTAGAAGTTTCGGGCTAGCCAGATAGAAAGGGAACTACAAATGAAGGATTCAAATTGTGATATTCAGTGAGAAAGAATTGGGGTCGGCCCTTGATCCGGAATAAATGAAATTAGTTGATACCAAGAAAAACTTTAGGGTCATCCCGAAAATGTTTTATATTTCCCCAGGGAGACCTTCCACGTCCTCAAGAAAAAATAAGAAAATGATACGGTAAATACTGCACCCACCGTCTGTTTTAGAAAGCGTGGGATAAATTGGAAAGAAAATAACAATTCAGCCAGGAAGTCCAAGATAAGGAAGGGTAGGATATGCCGAAACGGTTGAGTGATGTCCTTGGGGTATCACGTGCGGCTTTAGAGGGTGAAGGGGCATTCGATGGCTTCGTGGACATTGACGCGCCATTTCACGTTGATCCGCATCTTTTGCGGAATGTAAGAACTCCGGAACTCAAACCATCGCATAACCGTCTGAAAGATTATTTCACGCGCATAATCAAGCTGCTGGAGGTCTCCCAGACGACCGAGGATAGATTCTTCCGTGAGGTTATAAGACGAATGCGGTTCAGGGAGATCAAATACCTCCGCCTTGGATACTCACTTAGTGGGGCGACGGGGCGGGGTATCGGAAAGGGTTTGGCCGTCGCAATTGCCTATACCGCGAAGGAACTCGTAAACGCCGGGATCAAGGAACCTGAAATTTTTGAACTTGTAGGGTTACTGGAAGAGGGTGTTGGTGCTGACCGCATCAGTGACATGACGATCTGTATCATTCTCCCGGACCTTCTCGCCTTCACGCAGCGTGTCGGTCGAAATCTCAAGGTCGAAACTAGGCCCGTGAAATACGAAGAGGAGGAATATTCGCTCCCTGTTATACCGGAAGACAACGGTTTTTTGATCCTCGTGCCCAGAGAAATTCTTCGCCATCTACCCATCGCGTTTGACTGGAGCGACATCGATATTGTGTGTTTCTACAACGAAGCCCTCCGCGCCAAGGTCAACGCACTGATTGGAAAAACATGGCGTGAAGCCCGCCTGAAACACACGAAGCACGAAATCCGATCAGTTGTTTTCCAACACCCACGGCTTATGAGGGAACTAATCGAGATCTACACAGCCAAGAAGGGAAAGCACTACGATTTCGACCGTGATCCCGATGGTTTGGTGTCTTGGAGTGATATAGCTGCAAACTATGCCAAACAATTCCCACTTTCATTTGCCGTCACTCGGCCCAAAACCGATCAGGATCTGGTTGCTTGCGTAAAGACAATTTGTGATCAGTTTAGCACGCTTGTAGAAAATAATGGTCTTAACCAACTTTTTTACGACAAAGCGAAACTTAAACACGAGCGATTTGCGCAGTTGCTCTTCTACGGCATAGCTGATGCCTACTGCGCCGCAAATGACCTTGATCTGAGCCGAGAACCAAACGCCGGACGCGGTCCGGTCGATTTCAAAATCAGTAAGGGTTATCATGGTAAGGTAACGGTTGAAGTCAAATACAGTTCAAATCCTGCTGTCGTCCGAGGCTTTACAGATCAGTTGCCAGAGTATAACAGGGCAGAAAAGAGCATCCAAAGCATCTACCTCATACTTCAGACCACCAAAAGAACGACCTCCATCGAATCCGTCCTCGCCGCTTCGGCCCTTGGCAAACGCCAAGGGAAGCGGGTACCTGAAGTGATTGTAGTAGATGCAAGACCAAAAGTATCTGCGAGTAGGAAGAAGACAAAGCAGCCCCAGACAGTGCGGAATAGAAAGGGAAATTAGCAACATTTTCCATAATTGAAGGAGAAGAGATGTGAGGTATACCAGAGAGATTGATTTATTGATCGAGCATATTTGGCTGAAGGTGATCAGAAAAGAATACGACAACGGCAGGATTCTTGAGGAATCCAATTTGCGTTCAACGCTGTAGTATTTTGGAAAGTGATAACGAGAACTAAGAGAGGGTCCTTATATGAATGCAGAAAAGTTTAAAAAAAGCCCGTCGGGTCGATTGTTGAAGGTAGGGCAAGGGGAAGCCACTTATTGGGCTTTCGTGCCGCATCCACTTCCACCGGCATTACCTGCTGAAAAGGAAATCTTCCGTATACTTTCCGATGCTGATCGCGCTCTGGGAGAACTCGCCGGATTAGGTAGGGCGATGCCTAATCCCCATTTGCTTATCGGCCCCTTTGTGCGCCGTGAAGCAGTGCTCTCTTCTCGGATCGAAGGCACACAGGCGGACGTAACAGATCTTTACGCCTATGAAGCCAAACAATTATCGCTCACGGGTTTAAAAGCCTCACCCCCAGAATCAGATGTTCGAGAGGTTTTGAATTATGTCCGGGCCATGGAGTATGGGTTGAAACGACTGGATACCCTACCCGTCAGCCTTAGGCTGATCCGTGAATTGCATGAACATCTCATGGGGGGAGCGCGGGGTGAACGAGCTACCCCTGGTGAGTTTCGACGCAGCCAGAATTGGATCGGTAGGCCAGGATGCACTCTCAATGATGCGGATTTCGTTCCTCCACCAGTGAATGAAATGCTTGAGTCCTTGGATTCTCTTGAGAAGTACCTCCACTCAAAAAATGATGACCCGCCGCTGGTGCGACTGGCATTTATTCATTATCAGTTTGAGGCAATACATCCATTTTTAGACGGTAATGGGCGGATAGGAAGGCTACTGGTATCGCTTTTGTTGGTAAATTGGAACCTTCTGCCCCTCCCTCTCCTTTATCTGAGTGCATTTTTTGAGAAGTACCGCAGTCAGTATTATGAGTTGCTTATGCAAGTTAGCGAGAATGGTGCCTGGCATGAATGGGTGATTTTCTTTCTTCGCGGTGTGGAGGAGCAAGCCCGAGATGCCATTGTCAGGGCTAAACGATTGCAAGATTTGCAGATAGAATGGAAGGAAAGACTATCTCAGGCCCGTGCTTCCGCATTGGTTCTCCGCCTTGCAGACAGTCTTTTTGTCTCCCCCTTAATTACTATTCCAGAGGCTCAGCGGATCTTAGGTGTAAAACAATACCATACTGCCAGAAAAAGCATGGAAAAACTCGTTTCGGTAGGGATACTTAAGCAAGTGGGAGAATCTTCTTACGGAAAAACTTTTATGGCGGAAGAGATTTTGCACACTATCGGTGAAGGTACAAAACAATAATAAAGAATTGTATTTTTTTTGATAAAAATACAATTTCAATCCATAGAATTGTATTTGACAACCATTCAGAGTCCACCCTTTGCCATTAAGAAACAGGATATACTGCATAAAAAAATCTGTAAAAGACTTACTGTTTTAAATAGTTAGCTAACTGAACAGGAACCGGATGGGTCATCAATATGGAGGGTCGATTCTGTCAAATACCGATTTGTCATAGATTGTCTTCTGACTAAACTGCTGCTGAAAATCTAACGAGAGCTTATTCATGCACATTCCTCACCGCTAATTATTTTTTTAAACTACTGCGATGTTATCCTAAAAAACCAGACCTTCCAGCACTTATAATGCAGCGTTATAATAATTAAAGAAATTAAACCCGCCTTTGAACCAGGGTTATCAATCGTGAAATACAGGTTGTAATATAAACCTTTTATTAAAAATTAGCGAAGCGAATATTCAAGGAAGGAATGGGGTTCATTATATTTACTTTGTGAAATTGATTGTGGATAGCGTTTGGATAGCGTCTTTTTGCCTTTGACAAAAAGGCAAAGCCCCAATATCATTGGGGCTTTTGCGTTGGTAAATGGTGGAGGCGGCGGGAATCGAACCCGCGTCCGAGAACCTTCCGACAGAGCTTCTACATGCTTAGCCCGTGTTTTAAATTCACCCTTCCAACCTCCCACGGGCAGGATTCCGGAAGGATTAGCTTATGGTGATTCGCCCCTCATCCTATAAGCGTCGGAGAGGAACTATCCTGTATTTCTGACATCCACTTTCCGCCCTGCAGGAGAAAACGGAAGGGACGCTAGCTGCCCTTAAGCAGCTAGGGCATAATCGTAGTTGGTTGCGATTATGTTTATTCCCATTTGTTTAACGAGCCAATGGGACCTCGGCATGCCACCCTGACGTCAACGATCCCCGTCGAACCCTTTTCGCCCCCTTTCCATCTCTCTCTGCATTGTCTTTCGTTTAAGTGTTTCTCGTTTATCAAAAAGTTTCTTTCCCTTTGCCAGCCCCAGCTCTACCTTCGCCTTCCCACTCGAAAAGTAGAGGCGGAGCGGGATGAGGGTAAATCCCTTTTCCTGAACCTTTCCGATGAGACGCCGAATCTCCCTTTTATGGAAGAGAAGCTTTCGCGTCCTCAACGGGTCGGGATTAGACCGGTTCCCATGGGAATACGGACTGATATGGGCGTCGACAAGAAAGATCTCTCCGTTTTTGATCGTCCCGTAACTGTCCCCAAGGTTGACCTTCCCTTCGCGGAGGGATTTGACCTCTGTTCCCAGAAGGCAGATTCCTCCTTCCATGGAGTCTTCGATCGAATAATGAAACCTGGCCTTCTTGTTCTGGCAGATCAGCTTTTCGCCCATGATATAATATTTTAGTGGAAAAGGTGCTGAAAATCAACCCATTCGACTCCCCGGTCTGACCCTTCGACTTCGCTCAGGACAGGCGCCCGGGGTATGCCTTTCGACAAGCTCAAGGCCCCGAGTACAGCCGAGGGGCTCAGGGTTGATACTGAGCGGCGCCAAACCCCGATTTAAAAATCGGGGTTTGGTGCCGTCGAACGTATCAATGATTTCGTGTAATCCCTCAGCCTACCCCCTCTTCTTCATCATCTCTGCAATCAGGTCAATAAAACCCACCGGGCGATAACCTGTCATTCCTCCATCCGCAACAATAGTTGTCCCGTTGATATAGCTTGAATCCTCCGAGGCTAAAAAGAGGGCAACCTGTACGATCTCTTCAGGTTTCCCCAGCCTCCTGAGAGGAACTTGTTGAGTTAATCCGGAGACAAGGACCTCCTTGTTGAGGATGGGACTATTCATTCCTCCGGCAATAAATCCTGGGGCGATGGCGTTGACAAGAATGTTGTGTTTGCTCCACTCGTAAGCCAGAACACGGGTCAACATCATCACTCCGGCTTTGCTGACAGAGTAAGGAAGAAATCCCTGCTCACCGAGGAAACCCACAACAGATGAGATATTGATGATCTTCCCTCCTCCCTGCTCGATCATCTTCTTTCCAACCGCCTGGCAGCAGAGAAAGACCCCTTTTAAGTTCACATCGATTACCTGATCCCAACCTTCCTCTTTAATCTTCTCCGCCTCCAGAATGAAAGGATTAACCCCCGCGTTATTGACCAGGATGTCGATCCGCCCCAATGATTGGATCGCCTCTTCCACCATTCTCGTCACATCCTGGGATAAAGAGACATCCGCACCAATGGCTATCGATTTCCCTCCGAGGCTTTCGATTTCTTCAGCCACGGCCCTTGCCTTCCCTAAATCTCGTCCATTGATGATGACCTCTGCCCCTTCTTTCGCAAATCCAATTGCGAACTCTTTCCCGATTCCTCTGGTGGAGCCAGTGATGAGTGCAACTTTTCCTTTCAGCCTCATGGTTTCACCTCCATTAAATCCTTCGTAAAAATTCTCTCACCCTTTCCTCAAACAACTGATTCAATTGTTGACTGTTTTGGGGCGACCATCCAAAAACTTCCTTCCAGACCTCCTGGCTTTCCATACAGAGGTAAACAAAAAGGTCGGGGCTCACCTGTTTCAACCATTTCACCATTTTCCGGTACATCTCTACCCGGATCGTTTTAAAATAACGAAACTTACCATCCCCTCCTGGGAACAACTCCCCTAAAAATATTCTGGTTTTAGGAAATCGCTCCTCGGCAATCCCCTTGAGCTGAGCAGGATACCGGAATCCTCCCAGACTGATCCAGACCACTCGCTTCGGATCGATCCGACTGAAAAGGAAATTGATTAGCCCCTCATACCCCTTCTCCCATCCCTCATGGTCGATCATCGGGTCAAAATGAAATCCCAGAGGATACCCCGCCTCCTGACACCTCTTCGCCGCATCGATTCGCTCTTCTAAAGAAGCGGTTCCCCTCTCCTCCTCTTCGATCACTTGAGGGGGATTAAGTGACCAGGAGACCACTGTTCTCCCACGATGATCGAGAGAAAGAAGGTGTTCCACTTCGGTTGACTTCGTCTTCAGTTCGAGGATGGCATTCTTTTTGGCAAAGAAGGGCACGAGAAATTGAGAAATCGGGAAAATGGACTCCAGGGCTAAGCTGTCGGAGAGTTCCCCTGTCCCCAAACGGGAAAGAGGGGGTCGCCCTATTGCGAGAAAGCTCTCGACCTCCTGGAGAAGGTCATCCCAGTTCGAATAGAGGGTGAGAAAGGGATTGTTCAGGTATCCCTGAAGGACACAATAGGAACAATCCATCGGACAGTTGGTGATCGGGTTGATCACATAATATCCACAGCAGATATGGCGGGATGTCCCTGGACAGGGTTTCAACCGCCTTCCATAAAAATGGGTGATAAGAAGATTCTTCTTCCCAGTTCCGATGGGGTCCGGGACTGGATGAGACTGTTTGATCAGGATTCTCTTATCCCCGATCCTCTCAACCGGGACTTCCGGAAGGGCTTTCAGAATCGTTTGCGAAACCCAATCCGTCTCAGCTTTTTCATCGAGGTAGATTCGTTCAATCTGGAAAGGAAGCATATAGTTTAAATAAAATCCGAATTCCGAATATCGAATATCGAAATCCGAAACAAATTCAAATTTTTAAAATTTAAAATACCTAAACTTTTTTGTTTGGAACATTTGAAATTTGGTCATTTGAGATTGTTTCGAATTTCGAATTTCGTGCTTCGGATTTGGGGTCTTGAATCAACTCTTTAAACTCTTCTTTGTCCGCAAGTTGCGATAAATACGAGAGGATGGTCCGGTATTCTTCCGTTGATTCAAACTGAAACTCCATCTTTAGCCCCTTCCCCTCAAAATAGGGCGGATGATGGACGGACACGCCTGCCGGCAAATTGAATGCTTTTCTCTTCCTATCAAACTCCTCCTCCATTTGTTTCATCTTTGGGTGACGGAGGTTCATGAGAACTCTCTTCACGCGCTCTGTCCTTTGAATGGGGGTGAGTTCTTTCTGGGAAAGGATCCCCTGAATGTCAGGGCGATCGATAACCCCCTTTATACTGATTCGCTCCCGCCGGGAGATTTCACTCAGGAGGGTGAACATCTCTCTCAAACGATTCTCGCCCAATTTCAATAGGGAAAGAAAAGGGAGAAGAGCCATCCGGTCTTCGGAACTCATTTGAGCAAGGAGTCGAATGTTGGAACGGGAAACCTCCGCTTTCAGGACAAACCTTTTTGTCTCATCTTCCATCTCTGCAAGGGAGAGATAGGTATTCAAGATTTTCTCGTTAGGTTCCAGGGAAAATAAGTGCAGATAAGTTTTGACCCCCTCGGAATGTTCGAGTTGGAAACGATGAATCAATTTTTGCAGGGCAATGGCTTTCTCCACAGCATTAAACCCTCTGGTCGTCAGATTCTCCTGGAGAGAAAGAACAAATAATTCCAAATCACTCGGCCCTTTCTCCTCAAAAACCATCGCCGGAATTTCAAAAACTCCAAGTTCCTTTAATACCCAAATCCTCCTGAACCCGCAAACGATCTGATAATCATTCTTTTTCTTCCTTAATAGAACTGGTTGAATCAATCCGATTTTCTCGATCGAGGATCGAAGGCTTTGGAGGTCGGGCATAAAATTGACAGAGAAGGTTTCATCCGAGAGATCAATCTGATCGAGAAGTATCTTTTGAATGGCATTCATGCTCCACGTCCTCATAGCTTTCATAGCATCATCTCAGGATACCGGGATATCAGGTGATCAGGTGGTGGCCATCAGGAAACCAGGGTATCAGGCTAATAATCTTGCTTTCTTCTGATGTCCTGATGTTCTGTTACCCTACGCCCTGATTCTCTGATGACCTGATAACCTTAACTTCATATTTCAACCCCATATCTCCTCATGACTTCAAGGTAGTACCTACTCTCAAGCTCGTTTCCTCTTTTGGTGAATCCTTTAGAAAGAACCTGG
>Ga0194127_10003370_pt1 | contig 20555 bp, 18 predicted proteins | sample TA2KigC100mmetaG_FD_148624 | JGI IMG/M metagenome (GOLD analysis project Ga0194127, IMG submission 148624) | Freshwater microbial communities from Lake Tanganyika, Tanzania - TA2015036 Kigoma Deep Cast 100m | ecosystem: Environmental > Aquatic > Freshwater > Lake | place: Tanzania: Lake...
AACAGATTGCGAGAATAAATAAAAATCGGCTATATCTTTTCATTACATCCCTCTATTTCTTTTACAATTGTAAAAAGAGATTTATTTAATAACAAAATAAAAAGAAGGTAAGTTTAATTCCACAAGCAGTCTCGTCTTATAAAATTTACTCTCCTTTAAATAGTATTTTGCCATTAACAATAGTATATAACACTTTTGCAGAAAGAATTTCGTCATCGCTACACGTAAGAAGATTTTTTGATAGCACAACAATGTCTGCAAGCATGCCGGGAGTTATTGACCCTTTAATATTTTCTTCGAAGGCTGCATAAGCACCATTAATTGTATAGGATTTTAATGCTTCTTCGCGGCTCAATTTCTGATTAGGATAAAATTCTGCGCCATTAGATAATTTACGCGTCACGGTAGAATAAAAACATTTTAATGGATCAACGTCTTCTACTGGCGCATCTGTTCCATTGCAAATTACCGCGCCGCTGTTGATTAATTTCTTCCAAACATATGCGCTTTCTTCAGAACGTGCATCGCCAAGCCGTTCGGGAACGAACATTGCATCAGAAGTACAATGTACTCCTTGCATCGCTGCAATAACTCCAAGATTTGCAAACCTTGGAATATCTGCTGCGGAGATATGCTGTGCGTGCTCAATAGACCAGCGTAAATATTTTTTATCGGGATTTTTTTTGAATGTTTCTTCGTAAATATTTAATACTTCTCTGTTTCCTTTATCGCCAATTGCATGTATTCTCATTTGAAAACCATTTGCAATTGCAAGCGCAGAAATTTCTTTCAAAATATTTAAAGGCGTTACATTCGAACCAGAATGTGTTTGAAGATCGGCATATGGTTCCAAAAGCCATGCTCCTCTTGAGCCAAGGGCTCCGTCAACATATTGTTTAATTGATCGAACAGTTAAATGATTATTTCCATAACCTATTAACAAATAATCTTTCAGTTTCTCCCTCATTGCTTTCAGGGATTCTCCGACCATAATGTTCAACCGAACCGGTATTTTGTTAGAATCAACAAGTTCTTTCATTATATCTATTATTTCAAAAGTTTCTCCGGCATCATGAAAAGAAGTAATTCCTTTTATTATACATTCCTCTGAGGCAAGCATTATTTGTTTAACGTAGTCTGCTTTAATTTCTGCAGATGTTCTATTCCTAAAAAATCTTTCGTACAACACTGCGATTAAATTTTCGGCGTTTTCTTCAAACACTCCTATTGGACTACCAAGAGAGTCCCGAATAATTGTTCCGCCGATTGGATCTTTCGTTTTATCCGTAATGTTTGCCAATTTCATAGAATAAGCATTCGCAAAAACGGCATGTCCGCTTGCATGTGAAAGCATTACCGGATTATTCGGTGATGCTTTGCTTAATTCGTTGTGAGTGGGATAGCCATTTATATTTGGTTCTGGTGTGGGATCGAATTTTTCTTGGTGCCATCCTCTGCCCAAAATCCATTCACCCGGCCTAGCTTCTTCACATGCTTTTGCAACAAGTGCAATAACTTCATCCCAATTCTTAGCTTCGCGTAAATCTAGAATTTGTTTTGCTTTACCCAGGCCAAGAAAATGTGCGTGACTCTCAATAAATCCCGGCATTACAAATTTTCCTTGTAAATCAATTACTTCGGTTTTGTCTCCAATATAAGATTTTGCATTATTGGAAGACCCCACAAATGAAATTTTTCCGTTTTTAATTGCAATTGCTTCGGCTGTTGGATTCGCTTCATCAACGGTCGCAACTACTCCTTTAAATAAAACTAAATCAGCTGCTTCTTTCACTTCAACACCTCCACATGAAATAATTATTGAACAAAAAAAGGTTGCGACAAGGATTATAAAGAGGCTTATTTTTTTAATTGTCTTTTTCATGTTATATCTCAAAATGAATTTTACTTTCGATTAACTAATACTACTCCGCCTATAATAATAACTCCGCTTATCAGCATTAACAAGGTGATTGATTCATGCAAAAGCAGCCAGGCAATAAAAACCGTAACGAATGGTTCAATATATAAAAACGCTCCAACTTTTGTGGAGGGCATTTCTTTAAGTGCTTCTGCCCATAATACATATGCTGAGCCTGAACAAAAAATTCCAAGAAATAGTACTCCGGTCCAGCCTCCTAAAGAAAGATTAACTACATCAAAATAATTTTTCTCATTCAATGTAAATGGTGCGATTATTATAGACATCATGATGAACAGAAAAAGAATCGTCATCATCGGAGGGTAATTAACAGTTACTTTTTTGTTTGTAAGCGAATAAACACTCCAGGTAAAAGCACTGCCGAGGACTAAAAAATCTCCTTTGTTTGACAAAAAACCAAGTGATGAGATTTCCCCTTTGCTGATTAATATTATTAATCCAATAAATGCTATAATTATTCCAAAGGTTTGTGTAGAAGAGATTTTTTCCTTAAAAAAAATAATCCCAAGAAGAGCCATAAAGACTGGTGTAATTCCGATTATCCATCCCGTGTTTGAAGCGGAAGTATATTGCAAGCCAGTTACTTGTATCCACAAATGTAAGACAGCAATTAACGATAGAATAAAAATACCGCCGTGATCTTTTAAATTTACCGTAAAGTTTCTTTTTCTCTTAATCGCAATTACAAGTAGAAACAAAATTCCAAGTATTTGTCTTAGAAAGATGATTGCAAGCGGCTCTAGCTCATTCAGCGCATGTTTGGTAGCAATAAATGATGCGCCCCAAAATATAACTGCTAGTAGGGGCTTCCAGACTAACTTAATTTGTGTATTCAAATAAATTTTATACTTTAATTTATTTCTTTGATTCCTTGTGCATCAACGAATAAAACTTCTCCTATTTTATCATACCCTTCAAAAAATTCTATGCCTTCATGTTTCAAATATTCGCCATGGAACCCATTATTGTCAGCCCAGCATCGGAAGACTGGATATTAACCAAATCTTTAAATGTTTGTCCGTTCTTCAATTCTAGAACTTCAATATTTTTTTCAGTTACCGGCAGTCTGCCCAATCGGACAAGTTCTTTAAGTTTACGTGTTTCATCTTGAACGCTTTCTGGCTTACATAGACTAAAAATAATGATAAAGACATAAACAATCATTCCGCTTATTGTTGCAGTAATTGTTCCGAGAGGAATAGATTTGGAGGGGTCTTTTAAATCACCGGACAAACCAACTCTGGCAGTCATTCCAGTAAGTGCCGGAAAAACAATAGCAACCAAAATATAAAGTGAAAACCGTTTCCACTGATAACGCGTTTTCAGATCATCAATCTTTGCTGTGAAGACTTTAACAATAATTCTATATATAATCCATAACGCTAAAACTAATATTAAAGTAGAAATTAACTGGGACTGTAAGTATTTTGAGATTCCAAAGTAATTATAAATAAACTCTTCCATCCTATTGACCAAGCAATTAATAGAACATATCTTTGTATAAAATATACAAAATTCAACAAAGCATTTTTACTTGAATCAATTTTATTTGATTATTTCAATAATGGATTTATCATTTTAAGAGTATAAATAATGAGCTTATCAATTAAAGAAGCGACATCAAAAAAGGAGCTGAAGACATTTATTGAATTTCCATTTAAGCTCTATTCAAAAAATGAATATTGGGTTCCGCCGCTACTCTTCGATGAATTGAAAAACTTGAACAGAGAAAAAAATCCGGCATTTGAATTTTGCGATGCCTCATATTGGCTTGTATATAAAAACGGCGAAGTTGTTGGAAGGGCGGCTGGAATTATTAATAATAGATACAATGACAAAGTAGGAAAAAAATATGCCCGTTTTGGTTGGACTGATTTTGTAGATGACAAAGATGTTTCCGAGCTGATTTTTAATACGTTAGAAAATTGGGCGCGCGAAAAAGGATGTACTTCAGTTCATGGTCCGCTTGGATTTACTGATATGGACCCTGAAGGAATGCTTATTGAAGGATTTAATGAGCTTGGAACGATTGCTACAATTTATAATCATCCATATTATCAAACACACATTGAAAAACATGGCTACACTAAAGATATAGATTGGGTTGAATACGAGTTAGTACCGCCGACTGATATTCCAGAAAAAGTTGAAAGAATTGCAAATGCAGTTAAAGAACGGTATGGGTTAAAAATGTTGACTCCCAAAAAAGCAAAAGATCTTTTACCGTATGCTCACGAAATATTTGAGGTGCTGAATTCTGCATATTCAAATATTTATGGCTTTGTTCCTTTGACTGATAAACAAATCGATCTTTATGTAAAACAATATTTTGGTTTTATAAAACCCGACTTTGTGCCAGTAATTGTTGATAAAAATAACAAAGTAGTGGCGTTTGGAATTACAATGCCATCGCTTTCAAAAGCATTTCAAAAAGCAAAAGGAAAACTTCTTCCGTTCGGCTTTCTGTACGTTCTAAAAGCAATGAAAAAAAACGATCGTGTTGATCTATACCTTACTGGTGTACGTCCGGATTATCAAGACAAGGGCGTTAACGCAATAATGATGTACGAAATAAATAAAATATATATTCGCAATAACATTAAGAAGGTGGAGTCGAATCCAGAGCTTGAAACTAATGCAAAAGTTCAAGCGCAATGGAGGCACTACGAAGGGCGCCAACACAAACGGAGAAGATGCTATATTAAAGAATTGTAATTATTTGTTTGGTGTTCTGGTTATTTGCTGTCGGTGATCGGCGATTGGAGCTCAGAAAAATATTTTTTAGAATTGATTTTAATAATTGAAGAAAACTCTTTATTTAATTTCTCTCCGGAATAAATTACTTTCTCTAAAAACAATCCCGATGGCGGCGCTGTATATTTTGCTGGCGTTGGCGAGTTGTGCTCTAAAAAATATTTTATGTCTTTGCTTAACATTTTGCCTCTTCCAACTTCAACTAAAACACCAACCATTCTTCTAACTTGTTTCCATAAAAAATGCGACCCAATAATTCGTATTAAAATCAAATCTCCCTCTTCCTTTAAATGAATCGCTTCTATTAAAACTTTTGTTGATTTTTCTTCTTCATCTTTATCTGCGAAAGAAATAAAATCATGCATCCCTATAAAAACTTTTGATGCGTTCACCATTTTATTAAAATCGAGCTTGTCTTTAATCCACCACACAAAAGGTTTTCCAAAAGAAGTTCTGCGCCGCGATATTTGATATATATAACTTCTGCTTTTTGCATCATATCGAGCATGGAATTTGGGAGTCGCTTTTTCTACTTCTGTTATATTTATATCTGCCGGCAGCTCGTCAGTTAGTTTCATTTTTATAATTTCTGGTGCAAGCATTGTATTAACATCGAGATGCGCTATTTGTTCAAGTGCATGAGCTCCGGCATCAGTTCTTCCAGAGCCGTAGATTTCAATACGCTCGCCCTTAAATATTTTTTCTGAAGCTTCGTATAATTTGCCTTGAACAGATTTGCTGTTCTTTTGAATTTGCCAGCCGCTGTACCGCGTGCCTTCATATTCTATGTAGAGTTTAAAGCGCGCCATACTAATTATTTTTGTTTATAAGATTTACCACAACTTTTATCATCATCTCTTTTTCTTTCGGATTGCTTTCTGCAATCATAAGACACAAAGCAACAAGTGCGTTGTCGGCGATCCGTTTTTCACCAGTTGTTTTGTATAGAATTTGATTCTTATCTAAGAACCACAAAAATATTGATGCGGCTATTCTTTTATTGCCGTCAACAAAAGAGTGATTTTTTATGATGAAGTATAAAGGATTTGCTGCTTTCTCTTCGACGCTTGGGTATAACTCCTTGCATCCAAATGTCTGATAAATAGTTCTTATTGAGCTTTTAAAGGAATTATCTTTTTCTTTACCGAATAAATTTGATGAGCCAAATTTATATTTCAATTTATCAATTACACTCTTGGCTTTATTATAACTTATTTTAAATAGTTCTTCTTTAGTTGTGCCCTTAATTTTTAATGATTGATAATCATATTGATCTAAAAGATCTAATGCTCGCGTGTAATCCGATACAATTTTTAATATTCCTGAAAAAACATCTTGTTCTAATTGATATTTTTCTGCAACTGCCGAGAAGTTGTCAATTAATTTCTCAAGATCACGTAACCGTTCGGTTTGCTCTTTCAGCTTCTGCTCATTTAAAGCATAGCCCTTAATTAAATATTCTTTCAAAATTTTGTTTGCCCAGATTCTGAACTGAGTACCACGTTTGGATTTTACACGATAACCGACAGAGATAATAACATCTAAGCTGTAATAGTTGGTCTTATAGCGCTTTCCGTCAGAGGCAGTTGTCAAGTATTCCTTGACTACTGAATTTTTTAACAACTCTCCTTCCTTAAAAATATTATTTATATGTAAGCTGATGTTTTGTTTTGTGTTTTCAAATAATTTGACCATTTGGGCTTGTGTAAGCCAAACCGTTTCTTCTTCGAGTTTTACATCAAGCGCTAAACCGCCATTCGGGGCTTTGTAGAGAATTATTTCGCCTTTTGGTTTGTCATTTTTAACGCTTTTAGATTTCATCCTTTTATGTTCTCGTGTTCTATGTATAGTAAAGTCATTTCATTATACTTTCTTTATTAATTGAGATATGCTTCTTCATAATAAATAAGTATTTGAATCCTCTCAAATAGAAGTTAAATCTTCGCGCTCGGTTGTGCCATATACTAGTGTTGGATGTTTGATTATGTCTTGTAATGCAAACGACATCTATAGTTTCAAAATATTTTTCCAATCGCTGGTAAAGCAAAAATCCCGTTGGTGTAAATTTCTTTTTTACCCACTGATCTCCTATTAACCATGCCATCACTTTCTCTTCTTTCAAAATACGATGGATTTCTTTTGCAACTTTATCTAGTTCGTCAAAAAATAATGGGTCCTCACAAGATATTTTACCAATGCAATCTTTATTATCTGAATATTTTATGTTGTCTGAATAAGGGGAATCAATGAATACAAAATCTACTGAGTTATCAGAAAGAGGTATTTTTCTTGCATCATTTTTAATAACATCTTTTCGAACCACATTTAAATCATATCCAATTACTTTTCGATTAAGTTCTTTTGCGACATCAATGGTTGTTCCACTCCCACACATTGGATCTACAACTAAATCATTTTCTTTTGTATAACGTTGGAGTAAGTTCCAAATAACGAGTGCTGGTGTTACACCATTATATTTATTGTTGCCGTGGGGTTTATCACCATAATTTTGTGTTGGGAAATCCCAAAGAGTAGTCGATTCTAGAATTAATTCTTTTTGGGCTTTTGGCATAGCAAAGGAAATTCATTTTATAAGATTTTTAAGATCATCAATAAATTTGTCAAACATTTTTACTTTTTCACTTTCATCAATATCTGTTTCACTAAGAACATAACTACCATCTAAATCTACCTCAACAATTGCCCTACCTTTTTTCGTTGGCTTTTTAATTGTAAGCGTACCATCTTCATCTGGCGTAACAAAATAAACCTTAATATGTTGGGTTACTTTGTCAGATGCGAGTTTTATCTTCCAATAACCAGTTTGAGCAATACGTTCTCTTAGAGTTACTTTACTTGAAAGAACAGCAACAACGTTGGATGTTTCAGGATTGAATATTATAATATCAACATCGGGTAGATGCGAACCGTATTCCCCATAATCAATCAACAGATTTCTCTTTACTAATCCCAATTCTTTAGAAAGATTCCCGCCATTTGTCCTTTCAAGAGAATTACCATTTACTACATCAAGACCCAAACTTTTGACCTCATCAGTAATTATAAACTCAATTAACTTTTCAAGATTCTTTCCTTTGAATGCCCGCCAAGATTGTTCGTGGTCTGTTCCATTAAAATCTTTTTTGTGTTTAACTTTTGCTTCGCGAAGAAGATTTGAAATGTGGCGGTATGCTTCTTTACTATACTTTTCTTTTTTCTTATTATACATTGAAATGAGATCGGAAATTGTCATAATTTTTCCATTATTAAAATATATTCTGTTGGGTACGCTAATTTTAGTTCACTTTTAGTTGATTTAACAAACTGGCCGGAAGAAATATCTCTTGTAGATGGTAACATTTTTGATGGAATTTCACGATGAATAATATTGAATGTTCTAAAACCTATATTTTCAAATTGTTCTTGAAAAACTTCCGCATTTAATATTTTTACTCCTTTGAATTGGGTGTTGCCAATAACAATACAAGCTTTACCGCCTTTTTTTAGAACTCTTTTCATTTCATTAAATGACTCTAACATATCGGCGAAATAGTTTATGACTTCTCGCCCTTTTTTATTATTCCCCAATAAAGAGAATATTTCTTCTGCTAATGAACTCTTCAAATCAATTGATTCTCTTTCTTTATATGCACTACCAATGAATTTTTTCCGGAATTCTGAAAGTTCGTCTAAATAGCCAAACCACAAAGAAGGTAATTGATGTAAATCGGCATATTCATATGAAGTAACATAAGGAGGGCTCGTAACAATTAACGTTACTTCATTGTTTTTGCATGGAATTTTTCTTGAGTCTTCTAATTTTATTGTTCTATATTTGTTTATGTTTCGTTTAGTTTCGTCTGCTAGCAGATCATTAAATTCTCCGTGTTTCTTTATCATTTTTTGACTTTGCTTCAAAAAAAGTTTTAATGGCTCCGAAATTTCTTTACTGAAATCTCTCGTTGGCTTAACGCTTTTCTGTAGCCATATTGAACAAGATTTAAGTATTTGTGCGAATGCAAGTAAAAAGAAATCTCTTATATCATTGTGTTCTATTTGTTTAATTCTCTGAAGAATAATTAATAATTGTTCTTTCTCATTCTTTCTAAACCAATAATCTATTCTTTTGTTCAATTGTAATTCTTCAATCGCTTGTTTTAAATATTTACTATAATTTCCATTAAGGCGGGTTTCTAGATCGAATGCTAGCAATGTAAATACTTCCGAAAGGATAATATTATCTATGGGCGTCGTTTTTACTTTGCCAATCAGGTTTGCAATATTGTTTATATCTAAACCGACACCCCTCCTATTATTAATTATTGCTTCAACAATTGTGGTTCCACTTCCCATAAAAGGATCTACAACTATCTCATTTTCGTTGCTGTATTCAATAATTAGCCTTGAAGCAAGTTGAGGAATAAATTTTGCTGGGTATGTATAATAACCATGTGTTGCATAAGAAGTGTCTTTTACTGTCTTGTCTGAGAACGACCAGGTGTTGTCAATAGAAACTCTTGAGATATCTATTGTTTCAATTTCTTTTTGATTTTTCATTTTCTCTGACTGTTATTAGTAAAAATATTAAATCTTAACAATAAATAATACATGGAAAATGGTCTTATTACACAACTTCCGATTAATTGTTTTTTTTAGTGGCCCAATAAAATAATATTCAGTTACGGTATTAGCATGTTGTCTGGCATTGCATTGTCTGATGAATGAAATCTAATAAATATTTATCTCTGCTTGTGCGTTGCCATGTTTTTTTCTTTCACTACTATAATTTTTAAAAATTCATTTTTGTCATTAAACAATACTTTTGTGCCCTTCTTTACCCCGTATATCGCTCTAATGGATTTTGGTATTGTAATTTTACCGTCCTTATTTACTTTGTAATCTCGCATTTCTCCATGGTTTAAAAAGTTTGATAGTTAAAATAACGATACATATCTTAAAATCATATAATTATAAAAAGGCAATTAAAATGGGCAAAAAAGATCCGCGTGTTGATACTTACATTGCAAAGTCGCAAGAATTTGCAAAACCTATTTTAGAACATTTACGAGCGCTGGTTCATACGGCTTGTCCAGAAGTTGAAGAAACAATGAAATGGAGTTTTCCGCACTTTGATTATAAAGGGATGATGTGCAGTATGGCAGCATTCAAACAGCATTGTGCTTTCGGTTTTTGGAAAGCAGCTTTGATGAAAGATATAAAGCTTATCGAAAACGCTAAGTCAGAAACGGCTATGGGTCATTTAGGAAGAATTCTGTCGTTAAAAGATTTACCCGAGGATAAGACTCTTCTTTCTTACATAAAGGAAGCGAAAAAATTAAATGATGACGAAGTAAAGCTTTCAGCAAAGAAAATTGTAAAAGAAAAAAAAGAAATAGTTGTGCCCGAATACTTTTTAAAAGCTCTTAAGAAAAATAAATCCGCACAAAAAACTTTTGAGAATTTCAGTCCCTCACACAAACGCGAATATGTTGAATGGATTACAGAAGCAAAAACAAATGAGACAAAAAATAAAAGAATTGCAACCGCTATCGAATGGCTCGCCGTCGGAAAGCCTCGCAATTGGAAATATATTAAAAATAAAAAATAGCACACAGATCGAACTGATTTTAACTGATTAAAACAGATTTTAATTAATAAATTGATGTTGTTGGTAAGGTTGGGCAGTTATCGAAATCGAGCATTGCATTAAAAAGTTTTACAGAAATAAATTTATTAAGATCTTCCTTTTTCAATTCAAACTCGGTCATTATTCCGTCTTTTAAAAGCTGTGCTCTTTTGGTTCCCTTCAATATCGGTGTTGAAGGTGTAAACCATTTCTTTCCGTCATAAAAAGCAACATTTGTAAATGACGTGTCGGTAATAAAATTATTTTTAATTATTAGTATCTCTTCGTTTTCTTCGCAGAACGCTTTTTCTTTAAGCTCATCGAATATTCTTCTGTCGGAATATTTAAATTCGTACTCAATTTCATCACAAATAATCATTTTAAGTCTTTCTATTTTCTTCGATTCATATACTGAATATTTCACTTCTTCAATTTCTTTAGAATAATACACATTAACTTTAACAGCCTTATTGCCTTCAATTATCTGCATGGACAAAATATTTTCAAGTTTTATTTTGTCATTTCTATCAAACAATATTTTTCGCGCATTATTCATCCGCTCGTTGTGAAATGAAAGATCATAAAATTTGCCGTCACAATATTTAATAGTTTCAAATAATTGGCACATATACTTTATCAATTAGTTCTTGATATTCTTTTTCCGGCTGACTTTGAAAAGTTATTCCTCCGCCGCTTTTGAAATAGAATTTATCTTTAATCTTTTCAATAAATCGGATCATCACCGCGCTGTCAAGATTTTTGCCGTCGAATATTCCAAAGACACCAGTATAATAGCCCCTCTCATAATTTTCTGCATCTTTAATTATCTCGACTGTTTTCGTTTTCGGGGCTCCGCTTATTGAGCCGGCTGGCAAAAGACTAAATATTATCTCCCCTAACTTTGACTGATAATCACTGGGAAGCCGTCCGCTAATTATTGAGCTTACTTGCAATAAATTTTTTTGATTGGTTGTAATTTTTTCAACGTACCGAAATTTTTCTACCAAAACTTCTGTTGAAACAATACTCAAATCATTTCGAATTAAGTCTACAATTGTAGTGTGCTCGGCTAATTCTTTTTTATCAGAGAGTATTATTTTTTCAGCATCCGGAATGGAGGCGTCAATAGTTCCCTTCATTGGAAAAGAAAAAATTTTCCCATCTTCAATTTTTACAAAACACTCGGGAGAAAAAACTATAAACTGATTTTTATAGAACAGTTTATATTTTGCTTTGCTAAGAAAGAATAGTTCTTCAAGCGAAACATTCACTTCAATTTGTGTTGGAAAAGTAAGATTACATAAATATGTGTTGCCCGAATTGATGTTTTCCATCACAATCTCAAATGAATTAAGATAGTTTTCATAGTTGGGCGGAGTCTTTTGAAAAACCATTCTTTTTTTAGGAACAATGATTTTCGAATAATTTGTTATTCCGTTTATATTAAAAAGAATTTCGTTTTTAGGCAAGTCGGTTAGTCCTAAAACTTCCGGCTTATTTCCTTCGAAATCAATTATGAATATAAAAGGAATTCTATTCCTTCCATATTCATTCATTAATTCTATTGTCTCTTTATTTCTTATCATGCTTCGGATTATATTATCACTATCAAATTAATAAAATTAGCACAAATGAAGTTGCTCATAATAGATAATTTTGATTCCTTCACATTCAATATAGTTGAACAAATTAGAAAAATCGGCGGAGTTCAGCTTGATGTTGTTATGAACAACCATGTTGACGTTAGCTATATTGAGCGCTATGATAAAATAATATTTTCGCCTGGGCCCGGACTTCCAAAAGACTTTCCGATCATGTTCAAAATTCTTGAACAATATTCAAAAACAAGAAGTATTTTGGGGATATGTCTCGGCCATCAAGCGATTGCAGAGTTTTTTGGAGGACAATTAGAAAATTTGGATTCGGTTGTACATGGAATAAAAAAATCAATAACTGTAGTTAGCGAGCAAGATAGTTTGTTTCAAAATATTCCTTCGGCATTTGACGCTGGTTTTTATCATTCATGGATTGTGTCGAAGAAGAATTTTCCAAGCGAACTAATAATTACTGCAGTTGATTCCGAAAACAAAATAATGGCGTTTTCACACTCACAATACGATCTAAAAGGGATTCAATTTCATCCAGAATCATTTATGACAAATGTTGGAGAAAAAATTATTAGCAATTGGTTAAAGCATGAATGGCAATAATTTAGAATTGATTATTTTGGCGCATTGAACTTTTTTATTATAAAATTTTATTTGATTTTACGAAGCGAAATATGAAAGACCTCAATAATTTCTTCTACCCAAAAACTATTTGCTTAGTCGGTGCATCGACCAAAGAAAAAAGCATTGGTTATGAAATATTAAAGTCAATAAAGTCCTATGGATATAAAGGAAAAGTATATCCAGTCAATCCTAATGCTGAATGGGTTTTAGATTACAAATGCTTTAACGCAATCGAACAAATCACGGAGCCGATTGATCTTGCCGTTATTGTAGCACCAAAACAATTTGTTGAATCATCAATTGATTCATTGCTCGTTAAAAATGTTAAATCGATTGTTTTGATCACCGCTGGATTTAAGGAGATCGGAAAAGACGGAGAGGATTTAGAAAAGCGAATTTTAGAAAAAGTTAAAACAGCCGATGCTTTAATGGTTGGACCAAACTGTATGGGCATAATCAACACTTTAGAAGATGTTAAACTAAACGCAACCTTTGTTGCTGAAGAGCCAGAATCCGGCAAAATCGGTTTTCTTTCACAAAGCGGTGCGCTCGGTGCAACAGTATTGAATTCGTTAAGAGAGACAAATATTAAATTTTCACAATTTATAAGCGTAGGAAATAAGGCGGATATAAACGAAAATGATATTCTCCCTTTTTGGCAAAATGATAATAATGTAACTTCAATGGTTTTTTATCTCGAAAGCTTTGAGAGCGGATTAAATTTTATTCGCCCAATTGCCGAAAACAGAATCACAAAACCAATAATCATTTTGAAAGCTGGAAAAACTCAAAGCGGAATGAAGGCAGCCTCTTCTCACACCGGAGCGTTAAGCAGCAATGATAAAATTGTTAATTCACTTCTTAAACAGTTTGGTGTTGTCCGTGTAGAAAATTTAAATGAGCTTTTCAATACAGCAAAAGGTTTCGATAATTTTCCCATCCCAAAAGGAAATAGAATTGCGGTTGTGACTAATGCTGGCGGTCCGGCAATTCTTTGTGTTGATAGGCTTGATTCTAAAGGATTAGTGCTCGCAAATTTTTCAGAAGAAACCAAAGCAAAATTACGCAACATTGTTCATTCCGATGGAAGTATTAACAACCCGGTTGATTTGTTGCCTGGCGGAAGCCCAGAACAATTTAAAATTGTTAATGAAATTGTTGCTAAAGATAAAGGTGTTGATGCTGTAATTTCAATTTTTGTTGAGCCGGTTATGGTTTCTCCTTTTGATGTTGTTGAAAGCATCAATTCAATAAAATCTGATAAACCAATTTTACAAGTTGTGATGCCGTTGCCGGAATTTTGGGATAATTACAAGCAAAATTCTAAATCGAAAGCGCCATTATTTAAAAACCCGGAAGACCCGGCAGAAGTTTTATCTAATATGCTGTTTTATGTTAAATCGAGAACAAAGATTTCGTCAACAAATATTGAGTACAGAAAAGTATTTGATTACACAGAAACTGAAAATTTAACCGAAAGCCCAGGTTTCTTATCTCAAAAAAGTGTTTCCAAAATATGCAGACGATACAAAATTCCGCTTGTAAAAAATAAGTTGGTTGGTTTTTCTGAACTAAAAAATATCGGCAGCGAATTTTTCCCGGCAGTTTTAAAAGGGATTCACCCAGAAGCAATTCATAAATCAGATCTTGGGGCAGTAAAGTTAAATATCCTAAATAAAAAGGAATTACTCGCTGCAGCTGGTGCTATCAATAATAATTTTCGAAAAGTTGGATTAAAAGTTGATAAATTCCTCGTTCAAAGATTTGTTGAAGCAAAACACGAACTTTTGGTTGGCGGATTCCGAGATAAATCATTCGGTCCAATAATTATGTTCGGTTCAGGCGGAAAATATGTTGAAGTGTTTGATGATACTGCTCTTCGCTCTTGCTATTTGTGTAACGAGGATTTAGATGAAATGATTAATGAAACTAAAATTGGAAAGATATTAAAAGGTATTCGTGGCGAAAAACCTTGTAATTTGAAAAACCTAAAAATTATTATCAAGTCGTGTGCTTTACTACTGATTAAGATTCCGCAAATTTCTGAATTTGATATAAATCCGCTGATTGTTACTGATAAAAATAAATTGATCGCTGTTGATGTTAGAATTAAAGTAAGTTAATGTTGACTTGCAATTTTCTTGAATAGAACCAGTTTAGTTATTTTTAAATAAATAAAATTCTTGGATTTAATGAAAATAGCCTTTGTTGCCAGCGAAGTATTCCCTTATGCAAAAACTGGAGGTCTTGCGGATGTAGCCGGAACACTTCCAAAGGAATTAGAGAAGCTCGGTCATGATCTCAAGGTTTTTATGCCAAAATATAACACTTTTGATGAGGCAGAGCATGGCTTACATTATCAGTGGGATCTTGGCGGTATACCGGTTCGCGTTGCAAATAGAGTTCACTTCGTTCATGTTCATAAAGCTCTTCTTCCTAATTCAAATGTGGAAATATACTTTATAGATTGTCCTCACTTTTTTCATCGATTTAAAATTTATACGAGTGATTCCGATGAGGGCGAGCGTTTTGTTTTATTTTCAAAAGGAGTTATTGAAGTGCTTCAACGACTTCAATGGGCGCCTAATATTATCCATTGTAATGATTGGCAAGCTGGTTTAATACCCGCGCTTGTAAAAGAGAATTATAATTGGGATAGAATGTTTGATGCAACATCCTTTGTTCTTACAATTCATAACATTGCTTATCAAGGTAGGTTTGCAAAATCAGTTTTTGAAAGTGCTGAATTAAAATTTGAACATTCACAACCCGGTGGCGCTGGTGAATTTGAGGGCGGTGTAAGTTTTTTAAAAATGGGAATTTTGTTTTCCGAAAAAATAAATACTGTTAGTGAAACTTATGCTAAGGAACTTCTTACTCCAGAATACGGCGCCGGCATGGAGGGTTTTATACAATTAAGAAAAAATGACTTGTCCGGCATCCTTAATGGAATTGACTACCATATATGGGATCCGGAAACTGATAAATTATTGCCATACAAATATTCGGCAAATGATTTTTCGGGAAAATTAGAGAACAAAAAATTTCTGTTGAAACATCTGCAGCTACCGTTCAGCGAAAACATTCCATTGATTGGAATTGTTTCAAGAATGGTTGTGCAAAAAGGATTCGATATTTTTGCTGACGCCGCAAACGAGCTGCTCAAATTAGATGCTCAATGGGTTATACTCGGAAGCGGTGAACAAATTTATGAAGATTTGTTTACTAAGTTTGCTCACTTCTTTCCTCAAAAGGTAGTTGTCTACCTTGGTTTTAATAATGAACTTGCCCACCTAATAGAGGCTGGGTCCGATATTTTCTTAATGCCTTCACGATACGAGCCGTGCGGATTAAACCAGCTCTATTCCCTAAAATATGGAACGGTTCCGGTTGTTCGAAAAACTGGCGGTCTTGCCGATACAGTTCTCGATTGGAATGAATTTTTAACACAAGGACTAGAAATTGGAACTGGTTATTCGTTTGGAGAATACTCTGGAAAAGTATTATTGCATTCAGTGCAAAGAGCGGTTAATGATTTCCGCCTAAAGGAGGTTTGGCGCAAAATCCAATTAAATGGAATGAACAAAGATTATTCCTGGGGTCGATCAGCAAAAAAATATGTCGTTCTTTATAACCAGGCAAAGCGCCAAAGTCTTTAATAGCCACATTATCTATTAATATTTAGCCCAAATTACTTCCTCTTAAGATGTAACAAAATTGACTTCGTTTTCGTCATATAATTTATAAAAACAGAAACTTTCTTTAAACGGGGGGATTTATGAAAAAAGTACTTCTTTTTTTCTTCTTAATAACAACTCTTTCTAGCTTATTTGGGTTTTCCAGCTTATCTAATTCCGAATCAGATGCAAAGGGAATTATCCGCGCAATAATTATGGATGCAAAAACTAATACTCCGCTTGAATATGCAAATGTAACCGTTCACAAATCGAATGATTCTACTTACGTTGGCGGAAGCGCTACCGGAAAAGGGGGCGAATTATTAATACCAAATCTTCCGGATGGAGAATATTATGTAAAGGTAAGCTTTATCGGCTATGACAAATTAATAATTCCTAATGTTGTAGTATCTAAGGAGAAGAAAGAGATCTCGTTAGGTTTGGTGAAAATTAGCCCGGCTGAAGTTAAAGTCGGCGAAGTTAATGTGGTTGCCGAAAAACCAAATGAAGAATTTCACATTGATAAAAGAGTAATTAACGTCAGCAAAGATAATACAGCCGCTGGAGGAACTGCACTTGATGTTTTAAAAAATCATCCTTCAATTCAAACAGACTCAGACGGTAATGTTCTATTGAGGGGAAGCTCTAATTTTACTGTTCTTGTCAACGGTAGACCGGGAGTGCTTCAGGGAAGCGATGCATTGCGTCAAATTGCAGCAAACATAATTGAGAACATCGAATTAATAACCAATCCATCCGCAAAATACGATGCTGAAGGTGCGGCCGGAATTATTAATATTGTAACCAAAGCAATTGCTCAGGATAATTTATCCGGCATAATAAATGGCGGCGCTGGTTCACGAAATAAATACAATGGCGATGCAACTGTTAACTATAAAACTAATGGTCTTGGTTTCAGCGGAACTGCTGATTATAGAAAAAGTAGTAATTATAGCATTCAAAGCTATAATCGATACTCAATATTCCAAAACATCAACACACACCAGACTGCAAATATCAGACAACTTTTTGGAAGAGAAAATTATTCATTAAAACTTGGTGTTGATTATACATTCAGCCCAACAAGCGGCATTTCGCTTAGCTCTTCTTACGGGGCAACCGATTTCGGCGGAAACTTTATTCTCGATGCTATTGATAGACAAAACACTCAAACGAACATTGTCCGATATACTTCTAATGTTGAAACGCTTGATGTAACCGCAAAGTATTTTCAATCAATACTTTATTTTAATCATCAATTTTCACCAAAGATAGATGAAATAATTTTCGAAGCTGTTTACACAAATGTTTCTCAGCCTCAAGATAGAATTGGTAGGGAATATGTAACTGACTCGAAGCATGAAAATAGATCTCTTCAGCCAGCAACACAACAATTCGCAAATGATACTAATAGAGAAGATGTAAGGTTAAAATTAAATTATTCATATAAGTTTAACGACAAATCAAAATTAGAAGCGGGCTTACAAACAAACCTTGCTTATAGAAACTTTGATTTTGTTGCGCGTAATTTTAACTGGACAAGCAATCAGTGGGTTGTTAATTCTATTTTTACCAACCAGTTTGATTTTAGAAATAATATCTATTCTGCGTTCGTGACCTTTTCGAACAACCTAGAGCTGCTTGATATAGATTATCAACTTGGTTTGCGTGCAGAGCAGACAGACCGGCTGCTTACACAAAACACGTTAGGAAAAACGTTTGAGTATAACCAGGTTCATTTATTCCCATCTTTAAATTTATTAAAGAAGCTTTCTGATGGTCAGCAGCTTCAATTCAGCTATAGCAGAAGAATTAATCGTCCATTTGAGTTTGCGTTGAATCCATTCCCCAATTATTCTGATTCTTATGCTCAAGTAATAGGCAATCCAAACTTACTGCCCGAGATGATCAACTCGTTTGAACTAAATTATCAAAACACATTAAAAAGTGGAATTTTCTTGTCTGCTCAATCTTATTATAGAAACACAAACAACACCATTACACAGACAATGTTGATTCAAGATGACGGAAGACTAAATCTTTCGTTTGGAAATGTCGCCAAAACATATACGGTGGGCACCGAATTATCAGCAAGCATTCCAGCAACTCAGTGGTTAAGATTGAATCCGGCAATAAATTTATTCCAAACTGGTTTGGAGGGATATTTGCTTGGCGTTAAAACAGAGAACGATCAATTCACTTGGTCAACTCGTCTTCAAACGACTGTTATGTTCTCTGCCGCAACAAGATTCCAAATGAATCTGTTTTATATAGGAAAGCAAGCAACCATTCAAGGAACAATCGATCCTCTAGTTAATTTAAATGTTTCATTGCGCCAAGAGTTCTTTGATAGACAGCTTATCGTTACAGCAAGTGTGCAGAATATTTTTAACACCGGTAAATTTAAAATGGTTAGCGCTGCAAACAAAGGCACAAATCTATTCTTAAATGGCTACCCAGAAGCACCTATTTTTAATCTTACAATGAGCTTTAATTTTAACAATTTCAAAAGCACCTCGAAAGTTAACGAGCGTGTTGATATCAATGTAAATAGCGGTTTCTAATATTGCTTGGGGCGGTGAAATTCCGCCCCGGTTTATTTTAAATTAGCCATTCTTATTTTCCGTTTTTAATTTTGAACAATCTATCATAAACTTTTGTTAAATCTTTATGAAGCTCTCACAGACTATTATCTTCTTTGGAATTGTTTTTGCGGTCTACGGACTTATTAATTTCTACATAGCGAAAAGAATTTTAAGTATAATACCGGAATCACACAAAACTCTTGCGACATATATTCTCGTTTTTGTTATTATCTCTTATGTTGCCGGAAGATTTTTAGAAAATGTTTGGGTTTGGTATATAAGCGATTTTCTTGTCTGGGTCGGTTCGTTTTGGATTGCAATTATGTTTTATGCTCTAATTTTCATTCTTTTTATTGATCTGCTTCGCGGCATAAATTACTTAATTCCATTTTTCCCTTCAGTATTTAAAACTAATCCTGAAAAACTGAGATCGTTTGTTGCTGCGGTAATTGCAATTTTTGTAATAATTCTTGTTGTCGGCGGATTTTTAAATTCTAGGATTTTATCAATAAGAAAATATAATATTACGATTCATAAAAAAGCTGGAGAGTTAAAATCTCTAAACATAGTTATGGCTTCAGATCTTCATCTCGGTACAATAAATGGGAAAAATTTTGCATATCGGGTAGTTGATAAAATCAACAAGTTAAAGCCGGATATTATTCTCTTTGCCGGAGACATTATTGATGAAGATATAAAATCGGTTCTGCGCAATAATGTTGGCAAAGCTCTTTATGAGCTTAATGCAAAGTATGGAGTATATGGAATTACCGGCAATCATGAATATATCGGCGGCATTAAAGATGCTGTTAAATATTTGCAAAACCACAACATAAAAATGATTCGTGACGAACACATAAAAATAGACGACTCGTTTTACATTGTCGGGCGCGAAGACCGCGACAGCAGAAGGTTTGCAAACTATAATAGAAAGTCTTTAAATAATATTTTAAGCGGTGTTGATAAATCGCTTCCAATAATTTTAATGGATCATCAGCCATTTAATTTAAATGATGCAAAAGAAAATGGAATCGATCTGCAATTATCCGGACACACCCATAATGGTCAGCTTTGGCCTCTCAATTATTTAATAGATAAAATTTATGAATTCGGCTGGGGTTACGCGCGTCGTGAAAACACCCATTACTATGTTTCGTGTGGTGTTGGCGGATGGGGTCCGCCGGTTAGAATAGGAAGCAGACCTGAAATTATTAATTTTAAATTAACTTTTAACGAATAACTATTTCAAAAAAATCATTTTCTTTGTTTTAATAAAATTACCAGCTCTCAGAGTATAAAAATAAACACCACTTGGTAATTGAGAATTACGAATTGAGAATTGAGAATTATAAGTTCCTGGTTGTTTCAATTCATCAACAAGTGTTGCAACTTCCCTTCCGAGTATATCATAAACTTTTAATGTTACCCACACATTGTCATTTCGAGGAGACCTAGTTGATGAGAAATCTTTAAGATTCTCTCGTCCGTCAATCGACGGACTCGGAATGACAAATTGTATTGTTGTAGTTGGATTGAATGGATTCGGGTAGTTTTGAAAAAGAATGAATTCGATGGGTAGATTTTCTTTTCCGTTTTTTATGCTGGTTGGAATAGATTTATACTTTTCTCTACTTCGCTTTATTGCTGTTCTAACTTCTTCTAAATTTGAACCGGCTGCAATTGAAAAAGCGATGCTCTCTGTTTTTCCGGCGGCAATATTTAAAGGACCTCCGCTTACAACAT
>Ga0194127_10003373_pt1 | contig 20551 bp, 18 predicted proteins | sample TA2KigC100mmetaG_FD_148624 | JGI IMG/M metagenome (GOLD analysis project Ga0194127, IMG submission 148624) | Freshwater microbial communities from Lake Tanganyika, Tanzania - TA2015036 Kigoma Deep Cast 100m | ecosystem: Environmental > Aquatic > Freshwater > Lake | place: Tanzania: Lake...
CCCCATTTAAAGCGTAATATTATGGCAAAGAAAAAAAGCAAACAACCCTTTGAAAAGAATCAATTCATTCAAACGGTAATCGGTATTTTCAGGGATAACCCTTTTTCGGCGTTCAACTATAAACAGGTTGCAGCCCGGCTCGGTTTGAATGACCGTGCCAGCCGTGACTATGTCAGAAGCATTCTCTCGGAACTTTTTAAAAGCAAAGTCATCGAGGAATCGAAACGGGGCAAATTCAAGATCAGCGCTTCAGAATCCAAGACCATTACTGCACGGCGTTACATAACCGGCCGCGTCGACATGAAGCAAACCGGCAAAGCCTACCTGATCTCCGATGAGATGAAAGAAGATGTATTCATTGCACCCAACAACACCCATCATGCCCTCGATGGGGATATCGTCAAAGTCTTCCTGCTTCCCCTCCGGAAAGGTCGAAAACTGGAAGGTGAAGTGGTGGATATCATCGAAAGAAAAAAGAGCCAGTTTGTTGGCATTGTCGAGATCCATCCGACCTATGCATTCCTGATCCCCGATAATCCGAGCATGACCATTGACATCTTCATCCCGAAGGATAAGCTCAACGGTGCCAGACACAAGGAAAAAGCCGTCTGCCAGATCACAGAATGGCCGGATCACGCGGCCAATCCTTTCGGAGAGATCACACAGGTACTGGGAAAACCCGGAGTGAATGATGTGGAAATGAAATCAATCCTGGCAGAATTTGAATTTCCGCTTGCATTTCCCGAAAAGGTCGAAAAGATCGCCGCCCAAATCCCAATGGATATTCCGACGGAGGAGTACAAGAAAAGGAAAGACTTCAGGAATATCTGGACCATCACCATTGATCCCGCCGATGCCAAAGACTTTGATGATGCCATTTCTTTCAGGCATCTTCCTGACGGAACCTACGAAGTGGGCGTTCACATTGCCGATGTGTCATATTATGTGAAGCCAGGTACACCGCTCGATCACGAGGCGTATAAAAGAGGTACCTCTATCTACCTTGTTGACCGGGTTGTTCCGATGTTGCCGGAAAAGCTATCAAATGAGCTCTGTTCCCTGAAGGAAAATGAGGAAAAACTGTGTTTCGCTGCAGTATTTATAATGAATGACGAGGCAGATATACTTGAACAATGGATCGGCAGAACCGTCATCCGGAGCGTCAAACGGTTTAGTTATGATGAAGTCCAGGAGATCATTGAGCAAAAAGCCGGATTGCATTCAAAAGAGATCGGCATCCTTGATGCCCTTGCTAAAAAGCTAAGAGAGAAGCGGTTCAAGGGGGGATCCTTCAACTTTGAATCACAGGAAGTAAAATTCAAACTGGATGAACAGGGGAGGCCGTTGGGAGTCTATATCCGGGAAATCCGGGACTCAAACCGCCTGATCGAAGACTTCATGTTATTGGCCAACCGGACGGTGGCAGAGCGGATTGGCAAGAAAAAGGGGCGTTCAGCGGCAAAGACCTTTGTTTACCGGGTTCATGATGCTCCCAATGAAGAGAAACTGGAGTTGTTTGCCACTTTTGTGAGCAAGCTGGGGTACAAGATCAATATCCACAACCGTAAAATGCTGGCCTCCTCCTTCAATAAGTTGTTTGATCAGGTGAAAGGGAAAGGGGAACAGAACCTTGTTGAGACAGTTGCCGTAAGAACGATGGCCAAGGCTTTTTATTCCACAAAGAATATCGGCCATTATGGACTGGGTTTCAGTTTCTACACCCACTTCACATCGCCGATACGGCGCTATCCCGACCTGATGGTACACCGCCTCCTGGATGCTTATCTTGCCGATGGCATGTCAGTGAGCCAGCAGGAATATGAGCGATGGTGCGAGCATACGTCGGAAATGGAACGCAGGGCTGAAGCAGCCGAGCGGGCTTCCGTCAAATACAAGCAGGCCGAATACCTGCTGGATAAGATAGGTCAGGAGTTTGATGGATTGATATCCGGCGTGAGCAAATGGGGCATCTTTGTGGAGATCGTAGGCAACAAGTGCGAAGGGATGGTAAGATTGAGGGATATGGCCGATGATTTCTATTATTTGGATGAGGAGAACTATACCGTGATTGGCCAGCGGTTCAAAAATCAGTATCGGCTGGGGGATCAGGTCAAAATCCGGATCAAGCGCATTGATCTGCCAAGAAAACAGATGGATTTCGAGATGCTGTCGTGACCTGCGAAAGAACCTTTGGTTTTAAAAAAATAAGTACCTTGCACCTGTTTTAGTGGACAAAGCGGGCTATGGATCTGATCACACCACGTGATATTCTGAATCTCAACAAGAACTACAAGTATTTTGGCGGAATAGCCTTTGCCAGGTTTGTGATGTGGTTTTTCAGGTTCAATGAATTCAACCGGCGCTTTGCCAAACTCAACCACCTGAAAGACCAAAAGTTCCTGGAGGAGGGACTGAAAGAGCTGGGCGTCACCTTTGAGGTGAGTGAAGAAGACCTGGCCAGGATCCCCAAAGAAGGCCCTTTCATCACTGTTTCCAATCATACCTACGGAGCCCTCGACGGGATCATCCTGATGCGGGCTATCCCCCCGGTCAGGCAGGACTACAAAATCCTGGTCAATTTCCTGCTGACCAAGCTCACCCCTATTTCGGAGTATTTCATTGGGGTCAACCCGTTTGAAACCTACAAGGAAGTTAAATCCAGCTTTGGCGGACTGAAGGATGCGGTGTTGCATGTGAAGAACGGATACCCGCTGGGAATCTATCCGGCCGGGGAGGTCTCTTCGTTCGATCTCGACAAAGGCAAAATCACCGACCGTACCTGGAAGCATTCCATCATCCGTTTCATCAAGAAAGCACAGGTGCCGGTCGTACCCGTATACTTCGAAGGCCATAACAGTACATTCTTCCACATCCTTGGCTTCATCCACAAGGAACTCCGAACCGCCAAGCTCCCCTCCGAAATGTTCAACAAACGGGGTAAAAATATCCGGATCCGGATAGGCACTCCCATTCCACTGGCTGAGCTGGAAGAATACCGTGATTTCAATGAGTTTGGGGATTTCCTTCGAACCAAGACCTATGCCTTGGGCGCATCCCTCATTGAAAAGAAAAAATTCCCCGCTAACCTGAAATCTCTGCCAGCCATCATTGCAGCGGAGATTTCAGCTGACTTGCTTGAATCAGAAGTAAATAGCCTGCTTCCGGAGTTCTTGTTATTCAGGATGAAGGGAACAGCTGTATTGTGTGCACCGGCTCACCGCCTGAATCATGTGATGAAGGAAATTGGCCGCCTCCGGGAGATCACTTACCGGGAGGTGGGAGAAGGAACAGGCAAGAGTCTGGATATTGATGAATATGATCCCTATTTCGAGCAGCTATTCATCTGGGATGAGGTTGAAAAGCGGATCATCGGCGGATACCGGGTAGGTAAAGGCCGCGACATCAGCAGGAAATACGGCATGGCCGGCTTTTATATCCAGAGTTTATTCCGGATCGATGAAGAGATCCGCCCAATTATGGAACTGTCGCTGGAATTGGGAAGATCATTCATCGTCAAAAACTACCAGCGGAAAACCATGTCGCTGTTCATGCTCTGGAAAGGGATTCTCTATTTCCTCCTGAAAAACCCGGAATACCGTTACCTGATCGGTCCGGTAAGCATCAGCAATGATTTCATGGATATCTCGAAGGCCCTGGTCGTCGAGTTTTTCCGGCATAATCACTTCAATACCGAATTTGCGCAGTACGTCAGGCCTAGAAAGGAGTTTTCATACAACATGGATGTGGAAATTGACCGGGAGATCTTTCTGAAATATACCAGTAATGACCTGAACCGCCTCGACCGGTTCATCCAGGACATTGAGCCGGCTTTCAAAACCCCGATCCTGTTGAAGAAATACATCAGCCTGAATGCCGAGGTGGTGTCGTTCAACGTTGATCCTAAATTCAGCAACTGCCTGGATGCCCTCATCATCCTTGACCTCTTTGAAGTGCCTTTTGAAACCATTGAAACCCTGTCGAAAGAGATCAACGACCAGTCGATCCTGGAACGGTTCAAAAAATAACGATCACTTCCCGCCGGCCAGCCAGATGGCCGGATCCTGTGTGGTCTTTCCAAGCCATAATTCGAAGTGTAATTCAGTCCGCGAGGTTTCGCTGTCAGTTTGAATTTTGCCGATAACCTGCTTGGTTTTCACTGCTTCGCCATCCTTAACAGATACCTCAGAGAGATTGCTGTAAACGGTGAGGTACTCTCCGTGCCGGATGATCACGACCTTGTTCCCCTTTGGGAACGACATCACCCGGGTAACTTTGCCGGCAAAAACAGCACGCGCGGAGGCCCCTTTTTCAGTCAGGATGTCAATGCCGTTGTTTTTGGTTTTCACGTGTTTCAGCACAGCATGCGCATGCTCTCCGTAAGACTCGGTGATAACACCCTTTTCTGAGGGCCAGGGGAGTTTCCCCTTATTCTGGGCAAACGAATTCGAAAGAGCTGTCTCTTCCGGCGTTAACCGGATGACAGGCGTTGGCTTGGTGTCAGTGGAAGTTTTTTTCGAAGAAGCGGAGGGTTCCGACTTTGTTTTGCCGGCCCTGGCCTCAGCCAGGCGTATCTCTTCGGCAATGATCCGCTGGATTTCAGTTTTCAGTTTTTGTGCCGATTTTTCCTTTTCACGGATGGTTGCAAGGAGCTGCTTTTCCTTTTGTGACAAGGTTTTGACGGCATTGTTCTTTTCATTTTTTTCCTTATCGAGTTTCTTTTTTTCTTTCAATTTGGCCTCCGCCAGGCTCACTTTGCTGGATTTTTGTTTCTCCATTTCGCTGATCTTCCGGTTGATTGCCCGCTGGGTTCCCTGGATCATAGCTGCCTGCTTGGTTCTGGCTTCGCTGTATTGCTGATAATATTTAAGCCGCCGGTATGCCTGGTAAAAATCATTGGAGGAGAAAATAAAAACCAGCTTATTAAAGGAATGCATGTTTTTGTAAGCAAAACGGATCATCCGGGCATATTCTTCCTTGAGGTTGTGGAGATCATAGGAGAGATTGACCAGCGCCCGGTTATCCCTCGAAATCCTTTCATCAATGTCATCGATCTCCTTGTTGATGGATTGGATCAGCTTTTCGCGGTTTTTGATCTTCTTGTTTAAAAGCACGATCGTATTCAGGGATGCCTGCTTATTTGTCTTGGTTTGCTCAAGAAGTTTATTGGTATACTCGATCTCCTCTTCGATCTTTTTCCTCGATTGCTCCAGCCGCTCTTTTTCTGTCACCTGAGCAATGACGTTATCCGGGAGGATCCAACAAAGCAAACCAAAGACCAGAACCCATAAAATATGCTGATATCCAGTCATGCTTATCGGATCTGTTTATACGTTGATGGGACTTTAAACGGCATGGGCTGCGGTGAATCCAGCACAATTTTGGAAAAATCGACCGAAATCCGGAAAGGATTATCCGCTGAAAAATCGAACAGGATTTTTCCCGGGATCAACATGTTGTTCACCGAGTTGAAGGTTGAATAATTCGCCTGAATCCGTACATTTTCCTTCCCGAGTTCTTTGATGTCAGTCCGGATGATCTTGTAAGTATGTGGGTCGAGCCAGAGGTTTTGCAATAAGATTTGGGGACCTGCCTCCTGGCTCTTGATCGTCTTCTTCATCTTTCTTCTGCCGGAAGTAGAGAGTTTGTACTGGTTTTCATCGATGCTTGCGCGAAAATTTTCATTCTCATACCAGGAAACATCATTGCCCAGTAAGATCGATTCGAGCACGTCGAAATTCATGCTGGTCTTCAGGAAGTTATTAACCCACTGGTAAGTGCCGATGAAGTAAGTATTGTCCATCCGGTTCATGAATTTCACACTGTCGGGGGTCAACACCAGCCGGAAGGCTTCAATTCCCAATGCCGGGGTGATCGATATCCAGATGACGCTGTCGTTGCGAATCCTCAGCTGACCGCTAAAAGAGGTCAGGCTCTTATCCTTGACATATTCAGCTGTGAATTTGGCGGAAAACCAGGAATAATTCACCTCTTTTGCTTTCATCTGCCGGATCAGGTAATCCGGCCCTTCCTCCTTCAGGGGGCCTTTGACAAGCGGCGCACTGGTCTTGCAAGCCGGAAGGATAACTGCAAGAAGGATTATCCAACCGGTGATCCTGATCAGGGATTTATACCACAAACCACTCTTGTTTTTCGGGTTATTCATACAGCTTTTTGTCTGCGATCTTCTTCTTCAGGTTTTCACTTTTCCCTCCTGCTACAAGGGCTCTGTTCCAATATTCCAGTGCCTTCTCGGTATTTCCGAGTTTAAACTGAATATCTCCGTAATGTTCCAGTATCTCGCTGTTGTCCTGTTCTTCGGCTTGCTCCAGGGCTTTCCCAACCCATTTCCCGGCCTCTTCATACCGTCCCAATTTGTAAAGGATCCAGCCATAGGTATCCTGGAAAGAGGGATTGTTGAGGTCTTTTTGAAGTGATTTCTTCGACATCTTTTCTGCATCTTCGAGCCGGAGATCCCGCAGGGACAAATAGTAGGCATAATTATTCAGGACATATTCATTGTCCGGATCCAGGCTCAATGATTTATCATAGGCCTCATCCGATTCCACTGCCCTTCCAAGTTGATGATAAACATCTCCGAGATACATATAAAACTGACTCAGCATCTCATCATTATCCACGACGAGCATGCTTCCATCCCGGAATGCTGTGGCTGCGACTTCCCATGATTTCTTTTGATAATGGGCCAAACCATTGAACATATAAAGCAGGGGTTGCTCGGGGAATAGCTCAATAGCCCGCTGACTCTCGGAAGCCATGGCATCATAGTCTTCCAGATCGGCTTCCAGCCGCAGAAGCTGTTCCCAGATGACATACCGGCTGCTGTCGAGCTGAATGGTCTTCTGCAGGGCATCACGGGCTTCAGCATACCGTTTGTCGCGGATTAGAAAATCAGCCAGGATGGAAAACGATTTGGCATCCTCGGGGTGGGTGCCAGTCAATATATCCAGCAATTGATAGGCCTGGTCTACAACATCTTCTGTCGTTCCCGGTGATGCATAAAATGACAACAGGATCGCTATCTTGGTATCGATGTCCAGTAAGGGATTGGAAAACCCGGTCCGGAGCGACTGAAAAGCTTTCTCCTTCTGGCCTGATTTGAGATAATAGTCGGCCAGGGAAAGATAGATCATCTCATCCCCGGGAAATTGTTTCAGGATACGTTGATAGGTTTTATAGGCGTTGGTGGTATCGTCGATGTTATTATAAAATTCGGCCAGCATGAACATGTAGCGACTATCATCCGGATTCACTGAGATGATCTTCTCCAGTTCAGCAATGGCTTTATCGTTTTCCTTCAGGTGCTTATAAATATCAACCTTGATGGCAATGATCTCTCCGATGGGGCCCAGCAGTTTTTCGATCTTATCAAGGGTGTTCAGGGCAGGCTGGTATTTCTGAAGCAGAATGTATAGTCGAGCCAGGTTGGAATAGTAGGAGACTTCCAGGGGGAAGTCCAGGATCAGACCCTGGTAGGCTTTGATGGCCTGATCATATTTCCCGTCGATCTCATAGGTCTCTGCCAGCAGGATCTTGTACCATTTGTTGCCCGGGTCGGCTTTTACTGCCTGCTCGAGCAGAGGTAAGGCTTTCTTGTATTCACTTCGCAAGTGATAGATCCTGGCCAGCTCATAGCAGCCAACCGGATCGTTCGGATACGCCTGATGGTATTGCTGGTAAAGGATGAAAGCTTCCGCAAAATTTTCCGTTGACTCCATGGTCTTGGCTTTGATCAGGAGCTCCGGATCGGGAGGGGTCTGGCTTTTCTGTTCTGTTCCCTTTTCTGGTTTGCCTGCTGCAGGCTTAGGGCTCCGGCAGGAAAACAGGAGCACTCCCATGGCAATGAACACAATACCCAGTGTCAGCAGCGAATATCTTTTATTCATCATATTTCTCATTAATGTGCACCTGTATGTCCAAAACCACCTTCCCCGCGTGCCGTGGGAGTAAGCTCTTCCACCTGTTCCCATTCCGCCGTCTCATGTTTGCTGATGATCATCTGGGCGATCCGTTCACCATTGCGGATTTCAAAATCCTCCGAAGAGAGGTTGACCAGGATCACTTTAACTTCCCCACGGTAATCGGCATCGATGGTCCCCGGGGCATTCAGGATGGAGATCCCGCTCCGGATGGCCAATCCGCTCCGAGGCCTGATCTGTGCCTCATACCCAGCCGGTAGTTCAATAAATAATCCTGTAGGAACAAGAGCCCGTGCCATCGGCTTCAGAATCAAGGGTTCCGGAAGATTTGCCCGGATATCCATCCCCGCCGAATACGGGGTTTCATAAGCCGGCAACGAATGCCCCGATTGATTCACAATACGTATCTTCATCTCTTCATTCTTCATTTCTTCATTTGTAAACGTCTTGCAGATCGTTTCATTGTTTCAACTCTGTGACAAGCTGCTTCATCGATTTGCGTTCAAACATCCATACTATCCCTGCAAAGATCAGCAACAAAACCGTATGGATAATAATCCTCGAAAAAGAGGTTTCCAGGTTCAGCCAAACGGTTATCAAATAGATTCCTGTCGCCATCCCCAGGTATCCAAAGAAACGCACCAGGTCATATTTCACCGGGTAATATTTCTGCCCCCAGAGATACGATAAAACCATCGTCAAACCATAACAGCAAAAGGTTGCCCATGCGGCACCGAGATATCCGTGTATGAGGTGATCGGGAGAGCGGGGTATCCAATAGACATTCAGTGCGATCGTCACCACTGCTCCAATGAGCGATAGCCATGCACCATAAATGGTTTTCCCGGTAAGCTTGTACCAGATCGAGAGGTTGAAATAGATCCCCAGGAACAGGTTGGCCATCATCAGGATGGGGATCACCTGCCGGCCTTCCCGGAAAGCGGGACCGATGAAATAGATAAAAATATCATCCAGGTACAACATGGTAACCAGGAAAATGAATGCCACCAGGATGACAAAGTAATTCATCAAACGGGCAAATAATTGTTTGGCATCCGCATGCTTGGCGTGGGAGAAGAAAAATGGTTCAGCGGCGTACCGGTAAGCTTGGATGAATAAGGTCATCAGGATGGATATCTTGTAGCAGGCGCCATAGATGCCAACCTCCTGTTCGGCGATCCCTTCCGGAAGAAGGTACCTGAGCAGGATCCGGTCGAACGTCTCATTGACGATGCCTGCCATACCGGCGAAGAGCAAAGGAAATGCATACAACAGCATCTTTTTCAGCAGGGAGGGATGAAACTCAGGCCTGACATCCTGCAGTTGAGGCAGCAGGGCAACCAGGGTGATGGCGCTGGATGCCAGGTTGGAGATGAAAATATATCCAATACCGATAGATGGGCTGTAGACCACCTGTACCACATCAGCTATCCAGCTTGCCGGGAATTCCGACATGATCCAGGGGCAAAAGACCAGGAAAAACAGGTTCAGGCCAATGTTAACCAGGATGTTGAGCATCCGGATGGCGGCAAAGCGCCGGGCTTTGTTCTCTGCCCGCAAACGGGCAAAAGGGATCGCCGTTAATGCATCCAGTCCCAGGATAATTGCAAACCAGACGATGTATTCCGGATGTGCCGGATAATCGATCCAGGAAGCCACCGTACCGGAAAAGAAGAGCGCTGGTAACAGGAACAACAAGGTGGTGATCCCCAACACGGTCATCGCTGAACGGTATACCTTCATCGGTTCCTGCTCCTTTTCTGCAAAACGGAAATAGGCGGTCTCCATCCCATAGGTAAGGATGACCATCAGAAAGGCGGCATAGGAATAGAAGACGGTCACGGTTCCATACGCTGCTTCGGAGAAGATTCTCGTATAAATCGGCACCAGTAGATATCCCAGTATCCTCCCGATAATACTGGGCAGACCATAAATGGCCCGTTGACCGGCTAAGCGTTTCAGCGGATTCAAGCGGGGTTCAAAGAATTCGTGCAGACAAAAGTACGATTAATTTTATAGCTTTACCGCCTCAAATCTCAGGATATAACCAGATGGGCAAGATAAAATATTACGTGGTGTGGAAAGGCAAAAAGCCAGGTATCTATGATAGCTGGGAAGCCTGCCGGGAGCAGGTGGAGGGCTTTCAGGGTGCCAGGTACAAGTCATTTCCTACCCGGGAACTGGCGGTCTCGGCCTTTTCACAGGATGTCAGACTTTTTTTTACGCCGCCGGAAGATCCGACCCCCAGCCTGAGCGTTCTTCCACCGGAAGTAAACCGCGATAGCATCTGTGTGGATGCAGCCTGCAAGGGGAATCCCGGTGTCCTGGAATACCGGGGTGTGGATACTTTTTCGGGCGCTGAACTGTTTCGCCAGGGACCTTTCCCGGAAGGGACCACCAATATCGGTGAGTTCCTGGCCATCGTCCATGCCCTGGCTTATCTGAAACAACAGGAACTGGCATTTCCTGTTTATTCCGATTCCCTCACTGCCATTAAATGGGTGAAAACCAGAGATGTTCGAACGAAACTTCCCGAAAACGACAAGAACGGCAAACTCTTCGATATGCTCCGACGAGCGGTCAAATGGCTCAACGAAAACAGGGATCACAACCCGGTCTGTAAATGGGACACCAGAAGATGGGGAGAAATACCGGCCGATTTTGGCCGGAAATGATCTTAACCACCCAGGGGATAGATCGTCCCTGACAGGTGTAGGGAATAATATAATCCGTAGTTCAGACCTAACCGGAACAGCAACAGGGCAATTCCGAGAACCGTCAGATAACGAAGGTTGACTTTCTCTTCCTTGCTCCGCTCCGTACCGCGGATTTGGGAAGATGAAGGCCGTGCCTTGGTATTGAAAAAAGCCGGGATAATGAGAAAGACCATCGAGAAAAATCCGATGGTATCGTACACCATGATATTTTCGTGCTGGGGCAGGTTGTTGGGTATCTTCAGAATGAACAACAGCAAACTTCCCACAAACCATGGCACCAGCATGTAGAAGAAAAACAACCTTGGCTTGTTCTCTTTCTTCGTCCAGAAATTGGAGTTCGTGCTTTCGAGGATGTGGCGGGTGGTTGAGTAGCCTATCAGCCCCAGGATGAACAAGGCGATGATAGCCAGCAGGAACCGGATGGTAGTGGGAATAAAGAGCCAGGCGATCACATATCCGAAGCCCTGGTCAGTAATCATGCCGGCGATGAGTGCGCCGAAGAAGAGGTTGATCATGTGCAGGGAGATCCAGAGCAGGAATAGCTTCGTCTGACCAGTTACCTTATCCCGCCGCAAAATAAAACGGTAGATGATCGTTCCGATCAACAGGGAGATCAGGGGCCCGGCAAAAGTGATCATGATGATGTTGTAGTTGTTCCAGAGCGGCGAGCTGTTGCCAATGGGGAAGAGGACTTCATAGTAGTAAAGGATCGAGTTGATCCCGAAATGAGCTGCAATGAACATAACGGCGAACTGATATACGAGGTACGCGATAATATAGGCAAGGATGAACATCACAAAAGAATTCACCATCAGGCTCATCAGCCGGGTAAACTGCCGCTTGCTCTCGGATTGGGAAAAGGTGCTGTGCTTGTCCTTTTTCAGGTTGTACCGGATCAGGAAGTCGTCGATCATCTTTTTCCGGCGAAACTTCTTCTTTTCCTTTTCATGTCGTTTCTTGAGGTCGTGGTAATAGAGTTTCTTGTTTTTTACTTCCAGTTTCTTTGATTGTTCTTCAGGAGATCCATACATCCATTCATTGATCTGCTGGATGATTGACTTTCCGGGCTTTTTATGAGGTTTTTTGCGGCCTCTCCCTGCATCCTGTTGGTAGGTTGCGCCGCCCGACCGGTAAAATGCTGTTTTTCCTGGGCTTCCGGTGGAGCTGATCCCTGCTCCGGCGCCATCTTCCGACCTGCGCTGAACATACCGGCTGACTTGCAGAGGCGGCCTTCCCTTCTCACGCTTATTTAAACCCAGCAGGTCACGGAAGAACTTCAACCACGAAAACTTCCTCCTGGATGAATGACGATGACTTCTGTGCGACCCCCTCGACGACATACATGGAATTTTGCGCAAAATTAGAAAAAAATTGCAGTTTTCATTCTCTTGCCAGGCCACATAACCTACAACGTCGGATAAAACGCATCGATAATGTGATGTATCTCCTGTCCTTTCGGGGATATCAGCACCGAGACAATATCAAACCGCGTCTCACAGTTCATCTGCTTCCGAAAGATATAGGAATTGGCCGCCCGGATCAGGGCCTTCTGTTTGTCTTTGGTAACCGCCGTCTCCGGCTCCCCGAAAACATTCGACCGGCGGGTTTTCACCTCAACGATCACCAGCACCCCCTTGTCCATGCAAATGATATCAAGCTCATGCTTCCCGCTTCTCCAGTTGGTTTCAAGCACTTTGTAATCCAGGTTTTCAAGGAACCCCCTGGCCAGTTCCTCACCTTTCTTTCCGGTTTCGTGTATCTCGGACATCCTCAAAAAATTAGAAATTAGATTTTAGAAATTAGAAGTTATTGGTTCATTCTAATCTCCGATTCCTGTCTATAATCTTGTTAATGGCTGAACTCTTTGTCAACGACTTCATTTGGCTAATTGCAGTTTGGTTCAGCTTTAATAAGCGCTCACTTTGCGTCAAACCCAATTTGATAAATTCAGCATTCAGGCTTTCTATATTGGCTAATACCAGCAGTTGCTCAATGGTAGCATAATCTCGGATATTCCCGTCTAAGTCCGGATTTTCATCCCGCCACTGTTTGGCGGTTTTACCGAATAATGCCACATTTAGTACATCGGCCTCACTGGCATAGATTTGACTGATTTGCTCTTTATTCAGGTTTTTGGGGATGATGTTTTCCTGAATGGCATCAGTGTGTATGCGATAATTGATTTTGGCTAAAGTACGGTTCAGGCTCCAATTGAGTTTCAGGCGGTCGTTTTCTTCGGCTTTAAGGCGTTGGAATTCAATGATCAGATATAGTTTGAATGGTGCGCTGATAGCCGAGCCGAATTCAAAGGCAATGTCTTTGTGGGCATAAGTTCCGCCATACCTCCCCTTTTTAACTAAAAAGCCAATGGCATGGGTCTTCTCAATCCATTCTGATACGCTTAACACAAATGAATTGAGCCCCGCTTGCATTCTAAAGTGGTCGAATTCGACCACTTTAAAATCGGGATTATTTATTTGCTCCCACGTTCCTAAGAACTCCAGCGTATAGCGGTTTCTTATCCAATTCTTTATGATATCTGCCGCACGGCTTTCGTTTCCCTTGGCATTGGCCATATCGGTTATACAGATATAGTCCATCTCTCTGTCAGCCATCACCTGAATCGGTATATTCTGCACAATAATTGATTTCTGTTTTACCATAACTGTACTTATCAATGATTCCGAATACAGATTGTTTATGCTAAACCCGTGGAATTCGATGAATTTATAAATTGGTCAATCCAAAAACAATGTCACGCCTTCTTCCTGTTCAATCTGCAGCGTTATCTCCCTTCCCAGGATCAGCGCCTTGTTCAGCGGCTCATGCCCTGCCGGAAAACCAAAACCGACCGGATAATCGAAGCGTTCGGTTATGCCGGCAATGATCTCGTAAGCGCTTTTCCCGAAAGGCACTGCATTATCTTTCATATCATTCATCCCGCCTACCAGCAGTCCATTGAGATGGTTCAGTTTGCCGGCCCGCAGCAGGTTCATCATCATTCGGTCTACATGGTACAGGTACTCATCCAGGTCTTCCAGGAAGAGGATCTTGCCTTCCGTTTCAATTTCATCCTCCGAACCCATCAGGCTGTAGAGGATGGAGAGATTTCCGCCTGCCAGGGGCCCTTTGGCATTACCTGGGCGGGAAAAGGGATGAGGTTTGAAATGATAAGATACCGGTTCGCCGAACAAGGCGCTGCGCAAGAGCTCTATCGATTCCTTCACCGGAGCCTCTTCCGAAAAATTGAACGGCATGATCCCGTGGATGGTTTCGGTATGGAGCCTTTGATTGATGCGGGCATGCAACACGGTGATGTCGCTGAACCCGATGATCCATTTTGGATTTTTCCGGAACCGTGTGAAATCGAGGTGATCGATGACCCTCACCGTGCCATAACCGCCTCTGGTGCAGATGACCGCCCGGATGGTGTCGTCATCCATCATTTGCTGCAGATCCCGTATCCGTTGCTGGTCGGAGCCTGCAAACTGATTCTCCCCGGCCAGTACATTCATCGCCAGCACCGGCTCCAGTCCCCATCCCTGGAAGGTTTTGATAGCGTGATGGATCTCCGGGAAAGTGACTTTCCGCGCCGGTGAGACGACCCCGATCCGGTCGCCTTTCTTCAGATAAGGTGGTGTGATCATCAGATGTTCATTTGGTGATTATCCTGTTCCCTTCGAGCGGCTATTATGCTTAATTTTGCCCGCTATAGTTTAATCCGATTTTTTTACAATTGTAATACTTTTTTTCATGGAAAATTTTACGGAAGGAAGAAATCATCCTCCGAAAACCTTTAAACGATACACCATCACCTCGGCGCTACCCTACGCCAATGGGCCGCTCCACATCGGGCACCTCGCCGGGGTCTACATCCCTGCAGACATTTACGCCAGGTACCTCCGGATGAAGGGACGAGATGTTATTTTCATCGGCGGATCGGATGAACATGGCGTCCCCATCACCATCAAAGCCCGGCAGCAAGGGGTTACCCCGCAGGAGATTGTCGACAAGTACCATGAAATGATCAAATCCTCCTTTGCGTTGCTTGGAATTTCTTTTGATATCTACTCCCGCACCTCCCTGCCTGTTCACCATCAGATCGCATCCGATTTCTTTCTGACCCTTTACAACAAAGGGGAATTCATTGAAAAGACTTCCCAGCAATACTTTGATGAAGCCGCCCAGCAGTTCCTGGCCGACCGCTATATCACCGGAACCTGTCCCTACTGCAGCTACGATCAGGCATACGGCGATCAATGCGAAAAATGCGGTACTTCCCTGAATGCCACCGACCTGATCAACCCCAAGTCTGTGCTCAGCGGTCAGAAGCCTGTTCTGAAAGAGACCAATCACTGGTTCCTTCCACTTGATAAGTATCAGCCATGGTTATCAGAGTGGATCCTGAAGGGACACAAGGACGACTGGAAGCCCAATGTTTACGGGCAATGCAAGTCATGGATCGAACAGGGGCTGCAACCCCGCGCTGTCACCCGCGACCTGGACTGGGGGGTGAAAGTTCCCCTGCCGGATACGGAAAGAAAAGTGTTGTACGTCTGGTTTGATGCCCCCATCGGTTATATCTCCGCAACCAAAGACTGGGCAGAACAAGGATTGGAAAGGGGAAACCCGGCCGATAAGGAAAAATACCTGAACTGGGAGCGTTACTGGAAAGATCCTGAAACCAAACTGGTACATTTCATCGGCAAGGACAACATCGTGTTCCATTGCATCATCTTCCCGGCCATGCTTAAGGCAGAAGGAAGTTATATCCTCCCGGAGAATGTCCCCGCTTTTGAGTTCATGAACCTGGAGAATGACAAGATCTCCACCTCCCGCAACTGGGCCGTGTGGCTGCACGAATACCTGAAAGACTTCTCGGGCAAGCAGGATGTGCTGCGGTATGTGCTTACCGCCAATGCACCGGAGACCAAGGACAACGACTTTACCTGGAAAGATTTCCAGACCCGCAACAACAGCGAACTGCTGGCCATCTTCGGCAACTTTGTGAACCGGACCATGGTGCTGGTGCAGAAATTCTATGGCGGAAAGGTGCCATCACCCGGATCATTCAGCGACCTGGACACGAAAACCTGGGGACAGATAAAGGATTTTGCCGATCTGATCGGTGAAAGTTTGGAACAATACCGGTTCCGTGAAGCGTTGAATAACTTGATGGACCTCGCCCGGATGGGAAACAAATACCTCACCGAATCAGAACCCTGGAAGCTCATCAAGACCGATGAAGAGCGGGTTAAGACAATCAAAAATGTGAGCCTGCAGATCTGTGCCAACCTGGCCGTCCTGTCGGAGCCTTTCCTCCCATTCACAGCGGAAAAGATCAGAAAGATGCTCGGACTCCCACAGTATTACTGGGATGATGCCCGTCGCAACGACCTCCTTCCTGCAGGTCAGGTACTAGGTGAACCGGCGCTGCTTTTTGAAAAAATCGAAGACGCTGCTATTCAGCATGAGGTTGAAAAACTGTTGGCGACGAAAGAAACGAATAAGACCAATACCCTCACCCTGAAACCGCAAAAAGGGATGATCTCCCTGAATGACTTTTCCGCTGTGGATATCCGTTGCGGTACCATCCTCGAAGCTGAAAAAGTGCCGAAGACCCAAAAGTTGTTGAAGCTGAAGATCGATACCGGCTTGGATGTAAGAACCGTGGTTTCGGGTATTGCCGAATATTTCAACCCGGAAGAGATCATCGGCCGCCGGGTGTCGATTCTGGCCAACCTCGAGCCGGTCACCATCCGCGGCATCGAATCCAAAGGGATGATCCTGATGGCCGAGAACTCCGACGGGAAGCTGTTCTTCGTCTCACCCGATGACGGAACCCTGAGCGGGGCGGATATTAAATAAACTCAATGAATGATCTCACCTCCCCAAAGAAATAGCTTTCATTGCCAGAATCCTCGAATATTCGTTTTCGAATATGCATGATAATTTCAATTAATCATACAAATAATCATGATAATTTTTCCGATATCGCCTGTCGGGGCGATTCATAAATCGTCCCGACAGGATCAAAATCCAACAGTTTACAGGACTTGACAGTATGGTCAAACCCCGACCACACGATGTGAGAACCTGGAGTGGAACTGGGGGTTTGAGTAGTTGATCCTTTAGCCAGCGGGCAACCTCGTTATGAGGTTAACCCCCCACCTTGGTGGGCCCACAAGGACTTGAACCTTGGACCAATAGATTATGAGTCTACTGCTCTAACCGACTGAGCTATGGGCCCTGAATAACGCAAAATCTTCAATAAAAAAATTCCACGATACCGGACTGCAAAGGTAGTCGGATTTTCTTTCTCTTCCAATATGTTCATAGTACGCCAACCTGAATATCGAATGTCTCTTCCGGAAGAAGATGCAGCTAGTACTACCCGAGTTGTTTTCGGGAATAAGACTGGCATCTGGGTCATTTTTCAAATTTAATTATCAGGAAATTAGTATTTTTGCCATATGGGGGGACCGGAAATCTATATTGACTGGTTCCTGTAATCAAAATCAATTCAGCAATGGATCAAGAGGCAGTAAACCTTGTAATCACCGATCTCAGAAACTCATTGAATGAAAGTGGGATAAAAATAGAGAATCTGGTATTGTTTGGATCCCATGTGTCCGGAACAGCTCGTGAAGAAAGCGATATCGACCTAATCATTGTTTCTAATGACTTTAAAGGGAAGGATCTCTTCGATCGATGCAATATGACGCTGGCGGCTGAAATGAAAACCAGAAAGAGGTTTCTTGTCTCTATGGATATTTTAACCATGACCCCGGAAGAATACAGACAGAGCCTTGCCGGGAGATTTTTTCAATCCAAGATCGTTGTCTGATCAGCAGATAATAAAAACCCTGGAATCCAGGCGTATTCCTCCCCGATCATATATAAGAAGAGGCAAAACACGAAGGATTGTTTGAGTTGAAAAAGGAAGAGAAGCACAAAGCTCAGAAAACCTCGAAAAGCATAAAAAAATGCTGATACTGATCCAAGCCAAATAGGTTCTCATCGGCAACGAAAGTAATCATAATACACCTTTTCATCAGGTGTCTTGCATTCTTATCTGCAACACGGATTGATCTGATACAATGAAGTTAAAAACTTTCCGTTATTTCGCAGAAAGTTCTTCTTCATGATTACCCGATCCCGACAGCCTCTCTTTTTGTTGATTCTCTTGCTTTTTGTTATCCTTCCGGGGGTTCTCAGAGCGCAGTCCTGGCAATTCGCCAAAGAGCGGGATGGCATTAAAGTGTATACGCGAACAGATGAGAATAGCTCGCTCAAGTCTTTCAAGGGGGTGATGGAAGTTCATTCCACCATGGACAAGGTCACTTCCCTGATCGGGAATGTGAAGAACTTCGACTGGTGGGATGATGACATCCGGGAGATCAAGGTGTTGGGTTTTGAAAAGGACAAGTTTTTTAAATATTATCTCATTTACGATGTCCCCTGGCCTTTTTTCGACCGGGACTTATGTGTGGAAACCCTCGTCACCATTGACCCCAAGACTGGTAGGCGCACGTATATGGCCCGGCCATTGCCGAATGTCATTCCTGAAAACCCCGACATGGTAAGGATCAAGAACTATTGGCAAAAATGGACGATCATTCCTATGGAGAAGGGGGTGATCAAATTGGTGATGGAAGGGTTCGTCGATCCAGGTGGCACTGTTCCTGCCTGGCTTTACAACATGGTCATCACCGACACACCATTGAAAGTGATGCGGGAGGTGCAGAAGCGGGTGGAATAATTAAAATCGTAATAAGACCTCTTCATATCATCAATCATCTTAATCAGACTATCTTTGTAAATCAAATTATCGAACAATGAAAAAAGTCATTCTTTTAGTGCTGCTAGCTTTTTCGCTGAATATGGCTTTCAGTCAGATGGTTACAGACGTAGCCCGCAAGAAATTCACCTTTGGGTTTGGATTGTTCTCGGATATCTGGATGAATGTTCCTGACAACATAAAAGCCCGGACGATCAACCAGGGTACCACTGTCTGGGGAACCTACAATTTCCCTTTTGGCAAGAGCAACTTCAGCTTTGCTGCCGGCCTGGGGATCAACAGCCATAATCTCTACGGGAATTTCCTGGTGAACCACCGCAACGACAGCATTTTCTTTGATAAAATAGCTGATACAACGAAGTATAAAAGGAGTAAACTCTCCCTGACGTATCTCGATATCCCGATAGAATTCCGGCTGACGACCAAGTATAAATTACTGTTCGCCATCGGGTTCAAGGCCGGACTGATCGTGAACAGTCACACCAAATATGTTGGAAATAATTATATGACAGGGAGCGACCAGGCCAAGATCAGGGTGAAATACAGGGATGTAAAAAACCTGGAGAAATACCATTATGGCCCCACGCTCAGGATCGGATACAAATGGATCAATGTGTTTGGCTACTATTCTCTGTCGAGCGTCTTCAACAAAGGGAAAAGCCCGGAGATCACCCCGATCACTGTTGGCATTCTCCTGTCATCCTATTGATCGGAGAAAGAAAAACAGCAGGAACATGATCCCGAAGCCGGTCAATAAACCGGTGTAGATCTCAACAGGTTTGTGGGCATCCAGTATCATCCGTGCGGTTCCTGTTATGCCGGTGATCAGGATCACAAGAAATAAAAACTCATTCACATCAACGCCCAGGATCACGATCAGGCTCATCAGCCAGCCGGTCATGCCTCCCAGCGCCATCATGTGCATACTCACCTTCTGCACAAAGTTCAGGAATAGACCGGCCAACACGATCAGCGTAGCGCCGAGCAGGTAGATGTTCAAAGTCTCTGATATCTCCAGCCGTCTGACCAGGAAAAAAGCCATAAAATAGAAAATGGCTGTGGCGATGTAAGGAAATATCCGTTCTTCCCTCGAAACCATGTAATAACTCTGGATGATCCGGAGCCATTTCATGATGAAAGTCAAAAATAGCGGGATCAGGAATGTCAGGATAAAAATCAGTGCAGCCAGGATGACCTTTCCGTTCAAAGGGATCAGATAAATCAGGAAATCATCTACCTGCAGCAGCAGGATCAGCATGTAAGTGGGGATGATCAGGGGATGGAAGAGGAAGGAAATTCCCTGGGCGATTTTTTTTTCCATGCGTCACAATTGTTTCCTGAGCCGTGCGACCGGGATGTCGAGTTGTTCCCTGTATTTGGCCACTGTCCGCCGGGCAATGGAATAGCCTTTTTCTTTCAGGATATCGACCAATTCCTCATCTGTAAATGGTTTCAACTTCTCTTCTTTCTCGATGCAATCGGATAATATCTTTTTGATCTCCCGGGTTGAAATTTCTTCTCCGCTGGTATTCTGCATTCCTTCTGAAAAGAGGGTTTTAAGCAGGAATGTTCCGAAAGATGTCTGTACGTATTTGCTGTTGGCCACTCTGGAAATGGTGGAGATATCCATTCTCACGATTTGCGCGATATTTTTCAGTGTCATCGGTCGAAGCCGGGTCTCATCGCCGGTGAGGAAATACGCTTTCTGGTATTCCATGATGGCTTTCATGGTGGTGAACAGGGTGATCTGGCGCTGGCGGATGGCATCGATGAACCATTTTCCTTTTTCAACCTTTTGCCGGATGAAAGCAGCCGCTTCTTTGTTCTGTTGATGGGATTTTCCCGTTTCAGAATAGGTTTTGAGCATGTCGAGGTAATCCTGACTGATGGTCAGCTCCGGGATGAACTGGTTGTTCAGGGAGAGTTCCAGTGTTCCGTCGAGGTTTTGGATAAAGAATTCCGGGACGATGGATATACTTTGCTTGGTAACTTCCACCATCGAATTGCCTGGCTTGGGGTTAAGTTTTCTGATCTCCTCGAGTGCCAGTTTCAGCTCCTGCTCGGTGATCTTCATCTTCAGGATGATCTTATCGTTT
>Ga0194127_10003378_pt1 | contig 20535 bp, 14 predicted proteins | sample TA2KigC100mmetaG_FD_148624 | JGI IMG/M metagenome (GOLD analysis project Ga0194127, IMG submission 148624) | Freshwater microbial communities from Lake Tanganyika, Tanzania - TA2015036 Kigoma Deep Cast 100m | ecosystem: Environmental > Aquatic > Freshwater > Lake | place: Tanzania: Lake...
CGGGTGTCGGCTTTGCCGGTCACATCCGGCCATTGCTCGTTCCAGGTTTCGGCACGCACGAGATGCTGCCACTCGCTCAATGGCTTCGGAGCAGCCTCCAGCACGGCCAGCGGCGCGAGCAGCAGGGTGGTGAGGAAGGTGAGGGCTGGTTTCATGGGGCTTGCTTTCATTTCTTCGGGGCAGACGGGAGCTGTTTGATCCACGCGAGGTTGAAGGTGTAGTGGCGGCTGCTGGTGAGCAGGTGCATGCGGCCGTCGCGGGCTTGGATGAGGGCGAGGTAGCCGTTGGTGTCGGCTTTTGCGGAGTTGCCTTTGGTGATGAGACGGCGGTCGGGCCAGGTCTTGCCTTCGTCGTAGCTGACGGCGGCGAAGAGGCCGACGCCGGTGAACTCGCCTTCGGTGCTCTTGAAGGTCATGCCTTTGGCGGCGCTCTTTTTGAGCTCGCGGGCCTGGTCGGTGAAGGAACAGAGCACGATGGGGCCTTCCTTGAGCCGCAGGAGCACGGGGCGCTGCGTGTTGCTCACCACGGGGAACTCGCTGGCTTCGTAGTGCCAGGTCTCGCCGAGATCGCTGGAGTAGCTGACGGGCATCTTGAAACCGAAACGCTCCTGGTCGTCCACATTGTCGAAGCGGCCGAGCGCCATCAGGCGACCATCCGCAAGCTGCACGAGCGGCGCGTGGATGCCGGCGATGCAGGGGCCGCTGCCGCCGGGGCGCGGCTCGGCCTTGTCGCGTGGTTTGCCGGTCGGGGTCCACGTCTGCCCATCGTCCCGGCTGATGACGAGCGACCTGCCGTCGAGCGAGATGGCGAGCACGCCCTCGCGTGTGCGGATGATGCTGTTTCCAAACTCGCCGCCCATGGGAAAGAGCTTCGCCCTGGACCAGGTGGCGCCGTTGTCGGTGGAGGTGCGGAAGGTGTTCTGTGCGTGATGCACAAAGTTGAGATGAAAGAGGGTCTTGTCGCCGCCCCACCAGAGTTTCGGGGCGTGGTCGTTGACATCGGGCGCGTCCCAAAAGGGTGATGGCGCTTCCCAGTCCTTGCTGCCGAAGCGCAGGCGGCTGGCACCATTGCACAGCTCGGGACCGGGCTCGGTGATGCACGAGAACCAGACGGCGAGCAGATCGCCGTTCGGGCACTCGGCGAGGCCGGGGCTGTGATTGTGTCGGGCAAAGAGCGGACCGACCTCGCCCTCTGGAATCCGCCGATAAAAACGCGGTCCTTCCATGAACGGCACGTCCGCAGCCTGCGGGACGATCTTCGCTACTTGCTGGCTGACATCTCGCGCGTTGAGCGGCGCGGGCGGAGGCGGCAAAGTTGTTCCTTTCGGGAGATCGCCGAGCACGACGCGGAAACCGACCCACGGCAGCGACGAATCCGGAACCCAGCCGCCACGGTTTGCCGACCGCACCAACTGCGCGAGCATGGAATGCCCGCCGCCGCGGAACACGCGGAAATCGCCCTCGCTGCGACCCCCCACGGCAGCGACGAATCCGGAACCCAGCCGCCACGGTTTGCCGACCGCACCAACTGCGCGAGCATGGAATGCCCGCCGCCGCGGAACACGCGGAAATCGCCCTCGCTACGACCCAGCGGATCGGTTTGATCGCCGCTCTCATACGGGCCATACCAGTCGAGGCACCACTCGGCCACATTGCCGTGCATGTCATGCAGCCCCCACGCATTGGGCGTCGTCTGTCCCACGCGCGGCGATGACGCGCCGTCCTGCCTCGCATACTCGGGCGGGAACTTGCCGTCCGGGAAATACAGACTGCGCCGTCCCTGTTCGCCAAACCACTTCTGATGTCCTGCGGGCAAGGTCTCGCCCGTGTGGAAGATCGTCGTCGTGCCCGCACGGCAGGCATACTCCCACTCCGCCTCGGTCGGCAGGCGATAGGGCTTGCCTTCCTTCTTCGACAGCCACTCGCAAAACGCCACGGCCTGCGTCCACGTGATGCCGCTCACCGCCTCATCGTCCACGCCTTTGCCTTGGCGGAAATCAGGCTCGAACTGCCGGAACTGTCCCAGCGTGACCTCAGTGACGCTCATGTGAAACGGCTGCATGAGAGTGACGCGATGCGCCGGCTTCTCATCCCAATCCGCGCAACGAAACTCGGTGTGATGCGCGGCCATTTTGTCGTCCCCCGAGAGCGACGGCCCGTCCTGCCCCATCGTGAACGTCCCCGGCTCAATGCGCACGAGCTTCATGCCGACCGAGTTCGTGATGGGTTCGGCGGCATGCAGCGCGGCCAGCGGTGCGAGCAGCAGGGCGGGGAGGAGGGTCACTGTGGGTTTCATATTCAAGGTGTTCCTCCTTTGCTGACGAGTTTGCGATTGGTCTTCACGCGGGCGGTGGCTTCGTCGTTCGCGGCGAGCACGTCCTCTTCGCGGAAGGTGGTCATGAGGATCTCCTGATCGCGGGAGCGCATGAAGTCCCAGATCATGTAGAGGGTGCCGTCGCGTGTTTGCTGGACGTCGGGGTAGGAGCAGCCGACGCGTTCGTCGAGGAGGAGGCCGTTGGACCAGGTCTTGCCATCATCTTTTGAGATGAAGGCGGTGAGTTCGCGGCGCTGTTTGGGTTTGCCACCTGACAATGGGTCTTCGTCGATGCGGAGGTGCTTCACGAGCAGCAGATTTCCCGATTGCAGCCTGCCGATGTAGAAGCGCGACGAGGTGTGCTGGATGGCGGGGACCTTCAGCGGGCTCCACGTCGTGCCGCCATCGTTGGAGACGCTTTCGCCGATGCCCTTCGTGGTGCGCACGAGCATCCAGAGCGAGCCGTCCTTGCGCTCCACAGCCATCGGCTCGGACGGGCTGAGGTCCCAGCTTGCTTCGATTTGTCCTCTCACGGTGAAGGTGCGGCCTTGGTCGCGCGAGACGTGCGAAAGGATCGCGCCCATGTTTTGCGGTCGCCGGGCGTAGGTGGAGAACAACCAGTCGCCGTTGGCAAGCACGGTGGGGCGGTTGAGCAGCACGCCCTCGAAGACGGGACGCGGCGGCGACCACACGGGGCTTTCTTGATCGCCGGCTTCGGCCGTGATGGCCCAGGCGTGCTTGTGCAGGGGAAAGGGCAGCGTGAAAAACACCCACAGTTTCCCGTCGGGATCGATCCACGGATGCGGGTCATAGGCTTTGAGCGGCCCCGCGCCATCGGGATCAATCGCGAGCACTTCCTTCCACGTCTTGCCGCCGTCGCCGCTCGTGCTGACGACGACGTAGGCGTGCGGGCAGCGCTCGATGATCTCGCCAGGTGTCGTGCCGGAGAACCAAGCCGCCCAAAGTCGTCCACCGCGCGAAACAGCGAGACTCGGCACACCGGAGCAGGTGCGTTTGACGCGGGCATAATCCTCGGTGCTGTTCGGATTTGGAATCAGACGCGGCGGGACCGTCTTTTCAGGTCGCGGCACCGTGCCGTCGTCGGGGTCCACGCCTGCGAACTGGTCGGGGTTTGGTTTCGCGGGTTTGTCAGCGGCGTGCAGCGCGGCCAGCGGCGCGAGCAGCAGGGCGGTGAGCGCCGAGCGGAGCGAGACAGCCTGCCAGGCTGATTTCAAGAGAATGCAGCCAACGGTGAGGATGGGTTTCATGTTTTACTGTTCCAGAATCACTTCTCTCCGAGCAGCTTCGCCAGGGTGGGCTCGATGGCGGCAGCCCAGATCTCTTGGCCCTTCTGGTTCAGATGATATTTGTCCTCGAACATGGAGTCGTCGCGTGTGCCATCCGCGTTCATGAGCTTCGCGTCGATGTCCACATAGAAAACGTGCGTGTCATCGGCCAGACGGGACGCCGTCTCGTTGATTTTGCCGATCTGGACCCGCACCCCGTCCGTCTTCGTCGTCCCGTATGGGATGTAGGATACGAGGAGGATCTTTGTGGCCGGCAGTTTCGCTCTGACCGCTTCGACAATGGCCTTAACCCCCAGCGCGATGTCCTCCGGCTTGTCGGACCCCAGATTGTTGCCGCCCGCCATGACGACGGCGACCTTCGGCGAAATGCCCTCCAGATTTCCGTTCAGCATGCGCCACAGAATCTGCTGGGTGCGTTGACCGCCGATGCCCATGTTAACGGCGCGGCGTTTGCCGTAGTGCTTGTCCCATACAGAGCCTTTCCAAAGCCGCCCATCGTCGATTTCGTCCCCGCCGTCGTGGCCGTTCTTCCCGAGATACGAGCCGCCGTATTTCAGCTTTTCGATATGGGAATCCCCGACGACGATCAGGTCCACGTTCCCCAGTTTCACGCGGGCGCTGATGACGTCGTGCTTTCCGCCTGGACACGCGGCCGGAACCGCCGGAATGGGCGGTTCGGCGGCGTGCAGCGCGGCCGGCGGCGCAAGCAGCAGGGCGGTGAGGAGGGTGAGGGTGGTCTTCATGGTTTTGGGTTCCTTATTTCTTCAGCGGTTCTTGAGTTGGAGCGATGCAATCGGAATGATGGCGAGTTCACACTGACGAGGCGCTGCGCTGCCGACGGTGTAGATCACGAGGAGTCGGCCCTCGTGTTCGACGGCGCAGGGATAGTGGAAGGCTGTGGGGGAAACGGGAGCCGTGCGGCCCTGCACCCGCCACGTTTTCCCGGCGGCGAGTTCGCCGGGGCGGCTGACCTGGATCACCAGCGTTCCGCGGCCTGGAGAGAGGTTAAAGACCACATAGCGCTCTCCAGTGGAAAGATGGCCGGCATACAGTTTCGCGGACGATGCCCTGAGCGGGTGCTTTTCCACGACGCTCCAGGTGCGGCCATGGTCCTGACTCGCATACACGAACGGCACCGCGCTCGTGTTGTTGCGGGTCAGGGTGAGCAATTTGCGGCCTTCCACCCAGACGGTGGTCTCGGGGCAGTGCGCTGACGTCATTTCCGTCTGTAGCGGGACCACGGTCCAGCGGCCCGTCAGGTCATCACCCTTGCTGATGGCCACGGACGGGATGAAGGGCTTCACGCCGAAGCGGCTCGCGGCGCGGCCTGCCATGATCCAGTTGCCATCGTCCATCTTGATGGGCTGGCAGTTCGGCAGAAAGAGGTCCGCGACCTCCCCGCGCGGCTGCCAGCGGTTCGATGCCTCATCGAGCACATACACCGCGCAGCTCTTGATGAGGTCGTGCCCGCCTTTCATCGTGCCGACGAAGGCGTGCAGCACGCCGCCGTGGGAGAGCAACTGCGCAGGAACATAGGAGGTGCCGTCGCCGCTCGTGTCCGAGGCGATCACTTCCAGCGCGCCCCAGGTCTTGCCGCCGTCCTGCGAGCGACGGCCGCGGATGAGCGACTCGCCGACGATCTCCTGCTGCGGGCAGTTATACCACGCAGCGATAAGCTCCCCTTGGTGAACCTCGATGGCCGGGTCGTGCAGGAACTTGTATTTATCCGAATCGCTGCGTTCGACCCGCACATGCTGGATGCCGTCCGGAAAGGGCAGTTCATCGGCGTGCGACGCTTGCAACGATGCAAGTAGCAGGGTGGTGAGGATGGTTAGGGTGGGCTTCATCGTTTGGTCTCCAGGCTGCTGATGGGAATCACGGCAAGCTCATTCGCGATGTGGCTTTTGTGGGTGTAGCCGATGTAGAGCTTGCCTTCGTGCTCGACGGCGTAGGGATAGCTGAAGTCGGCGTTCGGGGCGGAGACGCCCGGCGTGCCATCGAAGACCGAAGTGCGGATGAGGAAGACTCGGCTGAAGAGCGACTCGCCCGGTTTGCTGACCGCGATGGTCAAGGGCGAGCGATTGCCTCCGGTGTCAGCAGTGGTCGTGCAGACGAGGTAACGCTGGCCGGTGCTCAAGGTGCCCGCGTAGGGCTTGCTGGTCGCCATCGGCAGGTTGGACGCGGTAGCCGGCGTCCAGGTGCGACCGTGGTCCTCGCTGGTTGAGACAAGGGCGAGAGCCTTGGTGCCGTAGCGAGCGATATTGGTAATCCGCGTCTTATCCACGATCACCGTGGACTCGCCCCAGAGGTTTGTTCCCAGGCTCTTGTCAGCTTGAATGACGACCATTTCCCACTTCGTGAAGTCTTCCCCTTGGCTGATCGCGACTGCCGGCAGGCCTGCCTGAATCTGTCTTTCGATTGGACCAAACCCGTTGGCGACGCGGAACCCGGCCATGATCCAGTTTCCATCGGCCATCTTCTGCGGCTCCTGCATCGGCCAAAAGCCTTCTTCAATCACGACGCCCAGTGGCTCCCACCTTCCCGAAGTCTCATTCAGCAAGTAGGCGCGGGTGTGAGTGCGTTGGCGTCGATCGTAGAACGCCCCCATGAACGCCCACAACTTGCCGCCGTGCGAGAGGAACACACCGTGGCTCACGCCGAGGTTGCCTTCGCCCGCATCCATCACGACGGGCTTGCCCCATTTCTTGCCGCCGTCCTCACTGACTCGGACATGAGCTTCCTCCGTGGCCGTGTTCTCGCTCCCTTTGTTGAAGCCGTAGGACGCAAAAAGCTTGCCCTTGTGCCAGGCAAGGCCGACGCCGAGCGTGAAATCGCATCCGTCTTCATCAGGCCGCTGCTTCTTTAGGATATGGAACTCCGCGCCCTTTACCTGCGGTAGTGCGGCCGCTTTGGGCAACTTCTGCTCGGGGTCCCAGAGCGGCACCGCGGCTGCGAGCTTTGGCAACTCATGCGTCACCGCGACCGGCTGGTAACTCGCGGCGATCTCCTTATCGGTCAGTGCTCGCGGCTGGAACGAGAACTCGTCCACCGCGCCACGAAACGCCTGCCGCACCGCACCCGCATCCCAGATACCGCCAAGTGTGATCGGAGCCGGCGTGTTCGCGATCGGCGACTTGAGCTGCACCTCGCCCACGAGCTTCCCATTCAAGTAGAGCGACGCCTTACGAGCATCTGCCGACAACGTCGCGAGATGCCATCTGCCAGCGACGAGCGGTTCGCTGCAGAGGATCGTACTCCAGCCGCTCTGTCGAAGATGCGCCTTCAACTTGCCATCAGGCTCGATCGTGAGGCTCCACTGCCGCTCGTCGAGTGAGTAACGATTCTTACCAGCCAGCATCTGCTGCCCGCCCGCGAGGTCATACGGATTGAACCACAGCGAAACGGTGAATTCGCCACTGCCAAACTTGGCGCTGTCCTTGAGTTCGATGAGCGACTCGCCATCGAGCACGAGGCTTTGCCCTGCAGCTCCTGCGGCGGTGGTCGCTTTGCCGCGGACGATCAGTGAATCATCGACACCATCCAGCGGCCAAGTGGCGGCAAAGGTTGGGGATGCGAGCAGCAGGGCGGTGAGGAGTGTGAGAGAGCGTTTCATTTGTTTAGTTCCTTTCGATTTCATCTGTTCGTTAGTTCCAAGCATTGGAAGTTTGTGTGCCGTGATTTGCCAAGGCTTGGAAAGAGCCGGCTCGGAGAATTCCAAACTCTGGAATTCCCGGCAATTTTCGCCCGGCGCGCAGTCCGGCGAAACGGTCGAGCGGCAACTTGGCGAGGCCAATCGCCATTTCCCGCTTCGGCTGAAAAATTTCAGCGACACCATGCCGCTCGTTGGCCCCGCCGTAGTAGATCCAATGTTCCTGGTCGCGGTACTCGTCCGCAGGCTGCCGTCGAGCGAGTGAGCATTCATTGGCCCTGTCATGCCTTAAAAACGCTGACCCACAATCGCCCAAAGGTGCCCGCGATCAGTTACCCCCAGCGTTTCGCGTTGAGCCGTTATTCTTCGACTATCTCTAAGTGCCAAACACACGGGATTTCAGCCACCGATCAAACACGGATGAAACACGGATCAGAATACCAAGGGGTCGGGCAATTTTTCCTGGCCGTTTGGCATTCGTTTAGGCGAGCGGCAGTTTGAAAAATCCCAACCCGAAGCGTCAGCGAGGGACCGTCCCTCGCTGACGCTTCGGGTTTCATTGGTAGGTTTCTATCTGCCGCTCGCCTTAACGCCCAGCCGTAGGCGCCGGCTGATTCAGCTAATGAGCCGGCGCCTACGGCTGGGCGTTAAACGAGTTGTGCCAGGAAAAATTGCCGGACCCAATACCAAGCGGCATTCGAGACTGGCCTTCTCCGAAAATCTGTGTTTGATCTGTGGCCAGCTTAACCTCCTCGGATGGCCAAAAAGACGATCGTCAAAAATCGTCGAATTTCCGTGAACCCTTTCGCGGCGATCAGGGAATCATCGACATGGACGTGAGCGACACAAGTCTGGAAGGCGAGCTGATTCGCCGGGCTCAGGTCGGCGAGCAGCGGGCGTTTCAGCAAATCGTCCAGCAGCACTCCGAGCCGCTGCTTCGCTGCGCGCTCACGCTCTGCCGCGACCGGCAACTCGCCGAGGACATCGCCCAGGAAACGCTGCTCGAAGCCTGGCGGTCGATCGGCCGCTTCGATGGTCGGTGTCGATTCTCGACGTGGCTTTACGGCATCCTGCGGCATCGGTTCTTGAAAGCCACTCAACGCGTCGCACGCAAGTTCGCCGAATTGCCCGTCGAAGATGCAGCGCCGATCGCGGCGCCGAATGCCGATCCGTTGCGCGAATCGCAGCGAGCCGAGGATGCGGCTCGTATCCGGCAAGCGGTCGCCGCGTTGCCCGACGAACATCGGCTGGTCATCGAGTTGCGATTCTTCGCCGACGCCACGCTCGACGACATCGCGGCCGCGCTCGATATCCCGCTGGGCACGGTGAAATCGCGGTTGCACAACGGGTTGGAAAAACTGCGGCATCAGAAATTGGCCGTGAACCTTTTCTCGACGGACAGGGAATCACCAACGAGGCAGCCATGAACGACTCACGAAAACCGTGCGAAAACCGATTGGAAGAGATCAGCCTGCTGGCAGCCGGCTGTCTGGCCGATCGGGAAGAACGCGAACTGCGGCAGCATCTCGCGATGTGCGACGGATGCCGCGAACGCTTCGACGAACTCGCATCGCTCAGCTTGGGCCTGCGAGCCGCAAAGCCGGCCGTGGATGCGGACAGCGTTCGCAACCTCGCACGGAGTCTTTTGCACGCGCCGTCGCCCGCGAGTACGGCTGGGCAGAGTCGCACCGCCGATTGGCGGGTCGCGATGCTCGCCTTTACCGTGCTCGTGCTGGTGGCAGTGATGAGTCACTTCGCACTCCGGCCGACAGATCACACGGAGCAACCGGAAGTCGTTCAGGAATCGCCACAAGTGGCTCGCGAGGAATTGGGCTCGCCGCTGCCGACGCTGTTCGCGCTTCGTCGCGCGGCTGCGGAGTCGGACGAATCGTTCGACCGACTGCTGGCTCAGTACTCGGGGTCGTTGGTGTCCGAACCGTTTCGTTTTCAATCTATTTCTCAGGAGTTTGTGCCATGAATCGACTGCGATATCTTCTGGTTCTGGGTGTGTTGTCTGTGTGGGCTGTTTCCGCTCAAGCCGACGAACCGAAAGTCGGCCGCGCGACGGTTGCTCCCAATGCGGCGGGAATCTACTGGCAAGCGTTTTCAGCGATGCCGAACCTCCAGGACGAACAAAAGAAAGTCCTCGACGCGGCGACGGCCTCGACGACGGTTCCGCTGACCGACGACGTCAAGCCGATCGTCGCCCAGTTCCGGGTGGCGTTGCACGAAATGCATCGAGCCCGTGCGGTCGCCCCGTGCGATTGGCAACTCGACACCGAGGCCGGACCGGAACTGCTCATGCCGCACTTGCAGAAGGCCCGCGACCTCGGTCGCGTCGCGCTGCTGCGGGCTCGGCAACGCTTTGCCGCGGGTGAGATCGACGCCGCCGTGACGGACATGCTCGCGGTTCTCAAAATGGCGCGCGACTGCGGGTCGAGTCCGATCCTGATTTCGTTCCTCGTCGATGTGGCGATCGAAAAATCGGCGATCGAGGTTCTCGCCGCACAACTGCCGCTGCTGAAGCAGGAGCAACTGGACCATCTCGAAGTCTCGCTGCGGGAGTTGCCTCCGACGAGCGATGCGGCTTCTTCGATTCGGGCGGAGGATCGTCTCTTCGGCGACTGGCTCGACCGCAAGCTCAACGCCGAGGCCGCGAAGCTCAACGACCCACAAGCCGGGGGCAAGCTGCTCGCGGCCATCGGGGCATCCCTCGGCCTCGAGTCGGACTTGAACCCCAAGCCCGACGATGCCGAAGGCAAACGCAAAGCCGAGTTGCTGAATTCATTGTCGGTGGCCGAAGTCCGTGCGTCGCTGCAGCGGCTGCGTTCCGACTACGCCGAGTTGGGAAAAATCGCCGCCTTGCCGTTCGACGAACGAGCCGCCCGGATCAACGACTTTGAAGAGTCCTTGTCCGCGGCCAGGAAAGCAAAGACTCGCGAAGATGCACTGCGATACTTATCCACCTCGTTGTTGCCCGCCGTGAAAAACGTGCTGACTCGCGAAGAGCAACACCTCGTTCGCCGACAGTTGCTGGAGCAAGCCATCCGCGTGCAACGTGATGGAGCCGACGCCTTGCAAACGATCCACGGCAAGAAGGTCGAACATCACAAGACGGCGACTGGTTTCGAACTTCGCTGCCCCTGCGGCACGGGCCAGGAAGTCCTCACGATCGGCCGACCATAACGCAGTAGGTCTGGCCTTCACGAGGGCGGCGGCTCTACTTTGAGCGGAACGTCTCGCTCTGCACGATGCCGTGAACGAGCGAGCGCAGGCCGTAGTCGTCTTTGGTGGCTCCCTTCACGATGGCTTCGATGGCGGGCTGGTCCAGCGGTGTCGCGGGTTGGCCGGTGGCGTAGGTGAGCAGATGCCGCGTGACGCCACGTGCGAGTTGGTCGGGCTGCTTCGCCAACATCGCACGCAACTCCGTCACTCCCGCGAACGCCTTGCCGTCCGGAGTGACGCCGGTCGAGTCGACGGGGAGGCCGTCCTTCCACGGACTCTGGCCCTTGGGGGCCATACTGTCGATCTGACGATAGCTCGTCCGGTGATTCCCCATCACGTCGAAGCTTTCCAGGGCGAAGCCATAGGGGTCGAACTTCGCGTGGCACGCGGCACACGATCCCTTGCCGCTATGAAGTGCGAGCTGCTCCCGCAGCGTTTTCGCTCCGCGGGTGTCCGGATCAACGGGGTCGATGTTGGCCGGCGGTGGCGGGATCGGTGTGCCCAGCAACCGCTCGGCGACCCACACGCCCCGCTTGACCGGTGAGGTCAGGGTGCCGTTGGCGGTCACTTTCATGGTGGAAGCGTGAGTCCAGATGCCGCCAAACGGCGTGTCGGTGGGAAGCGGGGTTTCGCGGATCGCGAATCCCTCGACGCCGGCGATGCCGTAGTGCCTGGCGAGCCGGTCGTTGAGCATCGCCCAACGCGGGGCCACGAAGTCGCGAACGCTCAGGTTCCTGTCGAGCATGTGGCGGAACGTAGCCTGCGTTTCCAGGACGCTCGAGAACTTCAGCAGGTCGTCGTACTCGGGGTAGAGGTCTTTGTCGGGCGTGGTGTTGTCGATGCCCCAGAGGCCGAGCCACTGGTCGAGGAAATCCTTCACGAACCGCTCGGATTTCGCATCCTTCAGGAGTCGCTCCGTCTGCGCCCGCAGCACTTGCGGATCGGAGAGTTTTCCCTGTCGAGCGACTTCGAGGAGTTCTTCATCGGGGGCGGAGTTCCAGAGGAAATACGACAGCCGCGAGGCGAGGGCGAAGTCGGGCAGCTTGCCCGGGTTCTCCACCACGCACAGGAAATCGGGCGCGGTCATCATGGCACCCACTTCCGTCACGAACGCCTGCTTGAGGGGCATGTCCGCATCGACCGCTTCCATGTAGTTCTTGACGCTGGCCGAGAGTTCCTGCTCGTTGAGATCGCGTCGGTACAACCGGGCACCAATCGCGCCGAACGATTTTGTCACAAACGACTGGAGTTCATCGCGCGATAGCTTCTGCGTGTTTTTCAGCGTGGCATTCTGCTTGAAGGCTTGCTGGATTGCCGCCGGTATCTCTGCAGTTAAGAGCCGCTGGCCCGGCAGCGTCTCTTCGAGTTCCACGACATCGACCCACTGGATGGCCAGCCCCGGACGACCTTTGCCCAGGACGGACGCCAGGTTGTTCTTCGGCACCGGCACCCCCAGCCCCAGCGGGATCAGACGGATCCCGTCGTCGCTGGAACCGTCGCTGTTCCAGCCCATTCGCAGGTAGACGTCGGCCTCCACGATGGCAGGCTTGCCCGGTGGAGCATCCACGACCTTGAGCAGTTCCAGTTCCTGCGGATAAGCCCACACGTGCCCGACATAGATTCCGACGGGCAGCGGCTTGTCGGTCTGGTAGCCATAGATGTGCATCCGCAGGCGGTGCAGGCCGGTTTTCCGGCCGCTGGGGAAGAGATTCCGCTTGCCGGGTGACGACTCTCTGTCCAACCGCCCCGAAGTGGAGTCGGAGTTGAACGACACCCACCACCCATCGGGGAGTTCCAGGGCGTGACCTTTGGATTGGCCTGTATCGTTAGCCCAGAGCCGGGTCGTCGCCTTCCCCTCGGGCACTTGAAACATCTTCTCCACGATCAGCTCCGCGATCGCGAGTTGCCCTTCCGTGACGGCTGTCGAGAACGGCAATGCCATGCTGATTCGATCGTAGCCGTCCACACGGCCATCGCCGGGCAGCAGTTTCTTGACGGGTGGGCGGACTCCGAAAATGTCCTGGACGGTGTTGGCGTATTCGTTTCGCGAGAGCCGTCGAAATTTGCTGCGGCCTTCGCGTTGCTGTTGTTCGATTAGGAGCGTGGTGAACTCTCCTCGAACCCAGGCTGCCAGCGCCTGCTTCTCGGCGGCCTTGAGCGGTTCGGAGTCCCTGGGCGGCATCGTTCCCGCTTCGACTCGCTCCAACAGATGAAACCACAGATGGCTTTGCGTGCGGAGTTGCTCCAGCGACCGCGGGCCGGCGAGATCGAGTTTCGCCTTCGCCTGCTTACCGCTATGGCAATCAGTGCAGTGAGCCGCGAGGACCGGCAGCACCCGCTTCTGAAACGCAGTGGACGCATCCTCGGCGCGTGCGGCTGTGTGAAGCACAAACAGCAGAATGACCGGCAGCAGGAAAGATCGCATATTCAAATCTCGGGGAGTGTGGTGGGTGCGGCAATTCTTAGTAGCGGCACGGCGCGAGCCGTCCGGAGTCACGTGGATCGAGCAGCAGGGCGGTGCGAAGGGTGAAGCATTTCACAGGTTCAGAATTGGTTCCCCGATCGTGCCGTTTGGGGTTGCCGCTCAATGTTTGTCGAAGTGCTCCGCGAGGCATAGGCGCGTTCGTTGATGCGCTTCATCGAATCCAGCAGCGGCGTGTAGGGTTCATAGCGGTTGTTCACGATGCCCTTGTTGGCATCCTGGTTGGAGGGATCAGACTTAGTGTCGGTCGGGTCGTTGTCTTGATACCTGAACCAGTGCCAACCTACGCACTCTTTGGATTGCAGCAGGCCGAGCGTGAAGTTTTCGTAGAACAGTCCGCGGTCGCGCTGCGTCTTGACGAGCCAGCCGGCGCCGCTGGTGTTCCCGAGGCCGGAATCCACGGCCTTGGCATACCATTCCGTGATCAGCACCGGCTTGCCTGATTCACTCGCCCACATTTTCAAACGCTCCGGGTTCGGGGTCCAGGCGTTGTAGTAATTCACCGAGACCACATCCACGTGCTTACCGGCTGCTCGAAAAACTTCCGGGAAGCGCACGTCCTTGCCGTAGAAACGAGAACCGAGGTAAAGATGGTTCGGGTCGTGTCGCTTGATGGCAGCGGAAACGATGCTGAAGTAGCGCTCGACCATGAATTCCTGGAAAGCGGGCAAATCCGCCGGGACAATGTCCCGCGCGGTGGCGTCCGCGCCATGCCGGTCGCGCAACCACTTGAGTGCGGCTTGATGCCCTGGGTCTTTGGCTGGCAAGTCGAGATGGTTTTTCAGCGCGTCATCGGGAAACGGCAGTTCGTTGTCGGAAAAATGTCCGAGCAGCCACGGGTCGTTCTTGTCCGCCGCCAACTGTTTAGCGTGTTCGTCGCAGAAGGTCTCAAACTCTGGATCAAAGACGAAGATGCAGTCGCCGGGGTAGCCGATGTGGCCGGATTTCTGAAAGGTGCCGCCGCGCTTTTTGCCATAGCTCTGCATGAAGTTCCAGATGCGGGTGTAGACGAGCGGTTGCTGCGCGGCACGAAACGGTTCCGTTTCCGCGAAAGCGCCGAGGCCGTTAAAGCCATGAGCGCGCAACAATGCGGTGGTCTGCGCGGACCAATCGGCATCCGTGCCGAACTTGGTTTTCCATGCGGCCTTCGCGCCGGTCGAGCTAAGCGTCTTGACCCCGGCAACGCCCCGATGAAGAAACAAGCCGCCTTCCGGATCCACCAGCCACCAACGTCCGTCGATCTTCGCCGTGTGAAAGAAGTCCGTGGCCTTCTCTTTGCGCGATGTCATTCCGCCAAATCGGCTGAGGTCGGTGTCGGGTTTGAGTTTGCCCGCATCTGTTAAATCGTCCAGCGTGAACGTGGGACGGGCCACCCATTTGGCTCCAGGCTTTGTGGCGACTTCGACGGTGCGGGGCGAGGCTTGTCCAAAGGTTCTCGCGGCCAGCGACGCAAGCAGCAGGGCAGTGAGGAAGGTGAGGGTGTGTTTCATGTCTATTGATTCCCATTGGGGGATTGGTTGACGCAGGTTCACTGGTAACTTTTCACGTGCCGTTCGCTTTAACTCAGCTCCGTAATGGTGCCGGTGCCGGAGCCGAACTTGTCCGTTGGTGCGCCGAACTTCTGCAACATGTTGACGTACAACTTCGCCAGCGGGGTGTTGTTCCCCGTGTCTCCGGCGATATGTTGACCGTGCCGATAGCCGCCACCCGCCAACAGGATCGGCAAGTTGGTGGTGCCGTGGCCGCTGGCGTCGCCGAGATTGCTGCCGATGAGAACCTGCGTGGAATCCAGCAGACTTGCCGTACCTTCCTTCGTGTCTCGCAACGAGACCAGCAACTCGCGGAACGCACCCATCGTGACCTTCTCGACGATCTTCAGTTGTTCGATCTTTTCGGGATTCCGGCCGTGATGCGTCAGGCCATGATGCCCCTCGTTGATGCCTTCGATGGGCGGCTTCTCGTCCATGCCTCGGATGAAAATCGAGACAACGCGGGTTGAGTCTGTCTGCACCGCGAGCTTGGCCAGCGAGAACAGCACCTTTGCTCGGCCGATGCTGTCGCTGCGATTGGCAAACGGGCTGGGATAATTCTCGTTCGGGGCCGGCTCGTTGACCTTCGGCTTGGGCCGCTTCACCCAGGCTTCTTCGGCCACCAGTTGCTTTTCCAGATCGCGCACCGCTTCCGTGTAGTCGGCGATTTGCTGACGATCGTAGCTGCTGACCGATTTTTCCAATTGGCCCAGCCGTTCGCGCATCCGATCCAGCATGCTCTTGCCGCGTTTGAGCCGAGCGAGTTCTTTGTCTACGTCTCCCTGGTTCCCCGCGAGGAACATCCGGGCGTAGATCTGCGAGGGAACGTTCAAGGCCGGAATGCCGGCCCCGGTCGGAGTGTACGACAGCGGGCTCCCATCCAGAGTCGAGAGCGTCATCAGCGGGAACCGCGTGGCCCCGGCGACGTGCTGCGAGGCGAGCACGTCCAGCGACACCGTGTTGCGGAACCCCGGACGCGTGGGGTGTTTCGCACTGGTCAGAAAGCAGGCTTCGGACGCATGGTCGCCGCCGATGTCCGGATGCGAAATGCCCGAGAAGACCGTGAACTTGTCGCGCAAATCCTCCAGCACTTGCAGATATTCACTGGCTTCGTAATCGCGACCAGGCTTCGCCGGGAAGAACGAAGGTCCATACAGCCCAAAGCTGGTGCAGACGCAGATGATCCGCTGCGGCGGAGTCTGCTCATCGGCCCGAGCGAAAGTTTCCAGCCACGGCAAGGCCAGCACAGCCGATCCGGCCTTCAGAATCTGCCTGCGGTTGAATGGTGCGTTGTTCAACAGCGTGCGACGATCCATAGTGATATCTCCGAGTATCAGTTGGGCTGGAAAACTTCATTCTAACAAAATCAAGGGACCTTCACGAATGCGGCGACTCTACTTCGAGCGGAACGTTTCGCTCTGCACGAGGCCGTGAACCAGGGATCGCAGGCCGTAGTCGTTCGGCTTGGCGGAGTCCACGATTTGCTGGATCGCCTTGCGGTCGAGTGGGCCGCTGGGCTCACCGGTCGCGTAGGTGAGGAGGTGCGTCGTGACGCCCCAGGCGAGTTTCTCCGGTTGCTGACTGAGCAGTTTGCGAAGGCCGATGATGTTTTCAAAGCGTTGCCCTTCGGGCGTGATCCCGCTGGGGTCGACCGGGAGGCCATCCATCCAGAGGGTGGTGCGTTTCTTTTGAACCGGTTTCAGTGCTGCGAATTTCGGATCCAGGGTCCGGTAGTTCGTCCGGAAATTCCCCATCACGTCGAAGCTTTCCAGGGCGAAGCCATAGGGGTCGAACTTCTTGTGGCAACCTGCGCAGGAACTGTCCGTGCTGTGCAGCACAAGTTGTTCGCGAAGCGTCTTCGCTCCACTGGTGTCAGGATCGATTGGCTCGATGTTCGGCGGAGGTGGCGACACATACACACCCAGCAGCCGCTTCGCGATCCAGACACCGCGTTTGACGGGAGACGTACTGGAACCATCGGCGGTCACCTTCAGGACGGCGGGTTGCGTCCACAGTCCTCCGTAAGGCGAGTCGGCAGGGAGCTTCACCTGTTGCAGCGTCGCCCCTTGGACTTCCGGCAGCCCGTAATGCCGTGCGAGTCGTCCGTTGACCAACATCCAATCCGGAGCAGCAAAGTCGCGCACGCTGCGATTCTCGCGCAGGATGTGACGGAAGGTCCCCTCGGTCTCACGCATGCTGCTGAATTTCAGATCGTCGCCGTATTCGCGATAGAGCTTGTTGTCGGGAGTCGTGTCGCTGATGGCGTGCAGATCGAGCCATTGATTGAGGAAGTTGCCGACGAACTTGTCGGAACGCGGGTCGTCGAGCATCCGATCGGTTTCTTTGCGCAGGATGTCGGGCGAACGCAATTTCCCCTGGCGCGCGACAGCAAGCAAGGCATCGTCCGGGCTGGAGTTCCACAGGAACAACGAGAGCCGTGACGCCAACGCCATGTCGGAAAGCGGACCCGGTGATTCGATGACGCAGTTAAAGTCCGGCGCGGTCATCAGGTCGGCGATGCGATCGAGAAAGATGTCCTTGAAGTTCCGCTCCTGGTCGAGGTCCTGCTTGACCGCGGCGGCCATCGCGTCGAGTTCCGGGCTGGTCAGATCCCGCCGCCACAGGCGGGCGCCCACGCGTGCCACGGTGGTGCGCATCAAGGCGACAAAGTCGGCGTTGCTGATCAATTCCGGGCTCTTCGGATTCTTCTTCTTGAGGGCGACTTGCGGCTTCCGCATCGCTGCTTGAAGAGCCTCGGGAAAGTCGGCGGTCAGCCAGCGGTCGGCGGTCGGCAACGGCGGGTGCTCGACTTCGACCCACTGAACCGCCAGGCCGGGACCTTTGCACTTGCTGGCCAGCGTGTTTTTCGGGACTTGCTCGCCGATGCCGAACGGGATCAGACGGAGTCCATTCTGACCGGAGCGATGGACTCCGAGATAAACCTCGGTCTCCACGACGGTGGGCTTGCCGGGAGGCGCCTCGATGATTTGCACCAGATCGATCTGTTGCGGATAGGCGGAGGTATGACCGGTGTAGATGCCGACGGTCAGTGGCTTGTCAGTCTGGTAGGCGTAAAGGTGGGCGCGCAGCTTGTAAGTGCCCGGCGTGCGTGCCCGGAAGCCACCCGTCTTCTGACCCTCTGCCACGAGGCGTCCCGAGGTGTCGTCTGAATTGAAATAGACGAACCAGCCCTCCGGCAATTCCAGCGCATGCCCCGCCGACTGTCCGGTATCCCGGGCCGTGAGACGCACCATCTTGGAATCGTCATCTGCCTTCGGAATGGGCTTGAGCACCCATTGATCGAGGATGGTTCTCGCGATTTGGTAATAGCCGTAAGCGCCGTCGGTGGATAGCGGCAGAGCCTGGCTTACTTTCGTGTAGCCTTCCACGCGTCCGTCTTCCGGCAGCATGTTGAGCATCTTGCCGGTGAGCCGGATGCCGAACAGATCCTCGAAGTTGTCCGCATACTCGGCGCGGCTGAGGCGGCGAAACGGACTGCGTCCTTCGCTGAGTCGCTTAGCGGCGAAGCTGTCCGTCAGCTCTCCTTTGATCCAGTCCACCACGACCTTGCGATCCGCATCGGCGAGCTTCTTCTCGCCTTCGGGCGGCATTTGGCCGAACTCGAGTTGGTCGAGGACGCGGAACCAGAGGTGCTGATCGCCGGTCAATTTTTCCAGTGATCGCTCACCCGAGAGATTGATCTCCGCCTCTTTCTTTTCCGGGCCATGGCACTTGGAGCAATGACTCTCGAGGATCGGCAGGATCTTGGTCTTAAACGTCGCCGCGGTCTGAGCGTGCGCGGGGACATACGATCCGACAAGGGCGATGGTCGCCGCAAGGGCGGTGGTGTAACGATTCATATTTGGTCCCAGGTGGGTGTATTCAATGATCAATTAGCCCAGGTGATTCATCGTTCCGGTGCTCGATCCGAACTTGTCGACTTTCATGCCGAAACGCTGCATCATGCTGACATAGACGTTGCACAATGGCGTGTTCGCCTGCGGACGGCGATCTCCGGCGATGTGCTGGCCGTGTCTCCAACCACCACCGGCCAGAATGATCGGCAGGTTGCTGGTCCCGTGGCCGCTGGCATCGCCCAGGTTGCTGCCGATCAGCACTTGGGTATGGTCGAGCAGGGTTCCGTTCCCATCGGGAGTATCGCGCAGCGCCGCAAGAAAGTCGCGGAAAATACCCATCTCCGCCTTTTCGATGACCTTCAGTTCATCGATCTTCGTCTTGTTGTTGCCGTGATGCGATAGACCGTGGTGATTCTCCTTCACGCCCTCGATCGGCGGCGTGAGGTCCATACCGCGGATGAACAGCGAGCAGACCCGGGTGGAATCCCCCTGCAACGCGAGGCGGACCATGCGGAGCATCAGGCCGGCTCGCCCGAGGATGTCCGCCTTGCTGGCGATGTCGTCCGGCTTGGTATCCTTGACAGTCGGCTTCGGACGCTGAATCCACTCCTGGTTCGCATGGAGTTGTTTCTCCATCTCGCGCACCGCCTCCGTGTAGTCGGACAACTGCTGGCGATCGCGCTGACTCAGACCTTTCTCAAGCTCGGTAAACCGGCCGGCCATGCGGTCGAGCACACTTTGCCCGGACTTCAGCCGCTCGGTCTCAGCCGCCACTTCCTTGGGGTTGCCAGAGAGAAACAGCTTCGTGTAGAGCGCCGAGGGACTGTAGTCGGCACTGACCGACGCACCGCTTTCGGTGAACGTGAGCGAAGTCCCGCCATCGTCGGTCTTGAGCGTCAGCAAGGGGAACCGAGTCGCGGTGCCCACGTGCCTGGCCGCCAGATAGTCCATCGAGACGCTGTTGCGGAATCCCGGCCGTCGCGGGTGCTTAGCGGCGGTGAGGAAGCAGGACTCGGACGCATGGTCGCCGCCGATTTCCGGGTGCGAGATGCCCGCGAAGACCGTGCAGTGCTTCCGCAGGTCGCCCAGTACTTCGATGTATTCGCTCGGCTTGTAATCCCGCCCCACCTGATCCGCAGCCGGGAAAAACGCCGGACCATACAGCCCGAACCCCGTGCAGATCGAGACGAGCCGCTTGGGCGGAGTCTTCTCCTCAGCCCGGGCGAAAGTTTCCAGCCACGGCAAGGCCAGCACCGCCGAACCGGCCCTCAGTATCTGCCTGCGGGTGAGTGGTGCGTTGTTCATGTTCATTCTCAAGCCTCGCTTGTTCAAAAAGGACGGTTCGAAGGAGAGGTTTCCAAGCCTGTCGAGTCATCATTATCTCTGTCTGTACGTTCTTGTTCACTTCCCCCACACAGCGACTCGATCCTGGCGGTAGGCATCGTTCGCGAGATGGGCAGCGGCGGCGGCACTGACGCCAGCGCTGATGGGAGCACTCGGTTGCCGCTGATTGCGGATGGCGTCGATCCAGTTTTGCAAGTGCAACCGTTCGCCATCGGGCTCCGGGTAGAAGTCACGGCCGCGCGGCATCGTCGGGTTGAGGTTTTGTTCCTCCGACTTCTTGTCAGGGAAACGCAACTCGGGAGTCAATTCAAATCGGCCGCGGTCGATGTAGAGGTTGCCCTCGGTGCCCATGAACGTGATGTGCGAGCCTTCGCGGGCGTTGCTGAACGTTCCCTCGAAGTGCATTTGCAAGTTGTTGCCGTAGTGCATCAGGGTCTGAATCGTGTCCGGCGTCTGCCAAACCCCCTGCGCCATATTGAATTGGCCGAGTGTGACAGCCTTGTCGGGATGATCGACATTCAGAATCCAGTGGGCCACATCGAGCCAATGAACCATCAGGTCGGTGAGGATGCCATTGCCGAAATCCCAGAACCAGCGCCAGTTGCGAAACTTGTATTCGTCGAAGTCCTGAGCCGGTGCGTTGCCGAGAAATCGTTTCCAATCGAGCCGTTTGGGATCGGCATTCTGTGATCCCTGGCGAATGCGATCAGCGTTGCGGTTCCAGGTCATGTGGACTTTGTGGACGGCGCCGATGCGCCCGCCATTGATCAGCTCCTTGGCTCGAATGATGTGTGGCATCGAACGCTGTTGCGTCCCGATCTGCACAATG
>Ga0194127_10003380_pt1 | contig 20532 bp, 20 predicted proteins | sample TA2KigC100mmetaG_FD_148624 | JGI IMG/M metagenome (GOLD analysis project Ga0194127, IMG submission 148624) | Freshwater microbial communities from Lake Tanganyika, Tanzania - TA2015036 Kigoma Deep Cast 100m | ecosystem: Environmental > Aquatic > Freshwater > Lake | place: Tanzania: Lake...
TTTTTGCACATTTCAAATAATTCAAACTACTGCATATAAATGTTTTGGGGGGGGAATCATATCCCAGTTCACTTGCAAATTTGAACCAATCAAAATTGTACTTATTCAATGATTCATCATGGGTTAACACGTTATATCCATTTTCATCATCGCGTTTTATCTTGCTACATCCCATCATTGAAAGAATATCATATTCAACATTCCATACATCCAATGCTTTCAATCCATGATTTTTTCCAAGACATGCATCAAACATTTCATCAACATACTCCAAATATTTTGCTTTCACTTGTTTTTTATAGGTTTTTGTGGCTGCATCATCTTTTGAGTTTTCTATGTATAACTCATAGTCATACAGTGTTAACTGTGGTTCAGATATACTGCTTTTATAATATTTTGAATTTTTCTGATCTTTGTCCACCATCCATGAAATCGGGCATCCCCATGATAGTACTTCATTTTGATTAATTTGAGCTAATAACCAATATAATGAGTCTGTGTTTATTGCATGGTCTATCGCATTTTTTGTTATTATTATTTGTTTTTTTGTTTCATGATCATCCAGTTTCAACATGCAATAATACAAATTTTTCATTGAACGTGAGAATTCAGTGTCATTATTTTTTATGTAATCCTTAACAATTTCAATTAATTCATAATAAACTTTCTCTTGCACCATTCTAAATGAGTCTAACTGCACATAATACTTTGTTTTTGCTTCGTTTGTTTGGCTCTGCATCCATTTATGATTTATGTATGTGTAAAAATCGGTTTTGGGGCTCACGTTTGATGGAGCAAACGGGGTTTTAAATAATTTTATTAATGACTGCTGAACATCATCATGTTTCAAATTTAATTTTTCATAATTATTTTCAATACCAATATGTTTTATTGTATTTTTTTTTGTAAAACCTTTCTTTTTACCATTTTTTTTTTTTGTAAATTTCATTCTACAACCATGTAAATTAAATACATTTTAATTTTCACTTTGATTGTGTATTGGGCGACCCTTCTTTAGATTGTTTGGCACGTTCATATTGCCTAGCACCAAAATCCATAAACTTACGTATTTGTTCATATTTATGCTGATTTATTGATTTTTGCATTTCAGGTTTTGGAACAATTCCTAAATAGTCGCGTACAACATGTGATGGATTTTTCAATTCCTCTAATTTTTTGGATGCAGTCTCTTCATCATAATTTGTTTGTGTCATTATGAAATTTACACATTCTTTATTGTATTCTTTTTTAATAGCTTCCCTTAATTCGTCCCCTTTCAATGCTTTTAAGTATTCTAAATGAGTAGGCAAATTGTTCATTATTAAATCTATTTTATATTTCATAAGAATTTATTTAATTGATGCAAACACATATTAAATAAATACCAACATGTTTTTTTAGTAAAACAAATATGAACGTTGATGATGTTGTTTCATCACTTTTTGATGAATTTCGTAAATCTCTTGAACCAAAAGTGACTGAATTATTCAATAACTATCAATTATATAAAGAAACGTATGAAGCAGTTGCAAAAATACCATTTGTAAAATCTCTCATTGATTCTCAAAAAAAATCTGAAAACCCTTCATTCAAAATTTTGCATCCCAGTCCCAACCAACAAATCAATTTGGAAATTATTGATGATACAACGGAATCATCGCCACCAAATTTGGAATCAATCGCCGACTACATAAACACTATGACCCAAAATTCTTTTCAACCCTTTAATCGTATTCATTTGGACGAGAATACTACAGATAATATTGAGGATTATGAAAAAGAATATCAAGAAGATGAAGAAGATGAAGATGAAAAAGATGAAGATGAAGATGAAAAAGATGAAGATGAAGATGAAAAAGATGAAGATGAAGATGAAAAAGATGAAGATGAAGATGAAAAAGATGAAGAAGAACATGAAAATGAAGACGAAGATGAAAAAGATGAAGAAGAAAATGAAGATGAACATGAAAATGAAAATGAAAATGATGAAGAAGAAGAAAATCCTGAAAATCAAATAAATGAAAAAAATCCAGAAGATCATGAAGATCAAGTGGATCAAGATAAACATCAAGATAAAACGAACAAACCTAATAAAACTAGTGAACATGAAAATGTTGATGAAAATATATTGAAAACACAAGAATTATTGAGTGATACCATTATTGAAAAAGAAAAAGAAGAGGAAGAAGAATATTATGTTGTAAAAATCAAAGGAAAATTGTATGTAACGATGGATGAATTGAATGGAGACATTCATGAATACGTCAATGAAGAGGTCGGTGAAAAAGTTGGAACTTTCAAAAATGGAGTTGCAAAAATGCAAAAAAATAACAAATTAAAATAATGTAATATGTGTATAGTTTATCTTTGCGCATGATAATAGATTCATTGTGTCCACCAGCCGTTCTTTACCTTGGATTTTCAATAGTTCAAATTGTGATTGATTTATTTAGGGGGCAACAAAATATTGCTTTTTTGAAGGTGATTGTTATGATTATCTTTACCATTCTATTGAATCAATTGTGCATGAACGGAATGACAATCGTGTCTTGGCTCATTGTTTTTATTCCATTTATAACAATGACTTATATGACAACAATTCTTCTTTATGTTTTTGGACTTAATCCAACAAAAGGAACAACCACTCAAATCAACAATAATAACAAACAACAAGACACACAACCGAATTCACGCAACTGTAATTTATCAACCCACGGTTGTTGCCTAGATGAGGTCACTGCAAAAATTGACTCTACTGGATCAAATTGTCTAATTAAACCTCATAAAGAAAATAGCAAAAAATATTTTACATACCCATATTTTGAAAGCAGTTACCTGAATTATTTCTCAAAAAAATCTTCAGACAAATCAACCCCGACCTCAAGCCCAACTCCAACCCCAACCTCAAAAAAAACTTCCTCAACCTCAACAACTACAGCTCCATCAACCACACCAACACCAACACCAACTACTATATTACAAAGTGACCAAAATCTTCCACTAACTATGGATTTAGTCTTTGGCGAAACTGCTACTACCCCCCTTCGTTTCAATGTTCACGCAAAAGGTTATAATCCGGGATCGGTTACAATAACTTACCAGTGGTTCAGAAAAGCTAAGGGTGGAAGTAATTATGTAATAATTGAGGGTCAAAGCCAAAACACTTTACCGATTGTCGCTACAGTATATAATGAAAGTAGTAGTACTGTCGCTGGAAAATTTAGTCATGAAGATAGTGTTAAGTGCGTTGCAAATTGCACGGTGAATAGCTTCACATACACATTGGAATCAGGAGTCACAGTAATAAATGTAAAGCCATTTAGGATTATAAATGAGCCAATGAATCTCAATTATACCAGTACCTCCAACACAATAAAAGTTGATGTAAAAGTTGGAAAAATTCAATCAAGTGGATCAGCTGCTGCACCCCAGCCAACATTCAACTGGATGAAGGTTGACCTTAGTGCAAACAGCGAATCGTTAGCGCTTAACTCAGCAAATGCAGCTGTTACTACTGATAGTGGTACCAACATAGTTACTAGTACTTATACTATTCCATCCGATTTGTCTGCGGGTTATCACTATTATTATTGCAATATAAGTGCAACATTTGGCACAGTAAAGACAATAGACACAAAGCAGATAACAGTCACCAAGTAAAAAAAATAAACGGTATATTGTAAAAACAATATAAAAAGATTACATCAAATCTATTTATTATTATTTAAAATGAATTGTATCGCGCCTTCTTATGATATTCATGGAGCCCATATGGGATGTTCTGATGAAACATTGAATACAATTGTATTAAGTCAATTTTTTACACTTTTATTTGTGGGATCAAGTATTTTCATTTACAAGTCATTTACTGCTGAAAATTATGTTGACATTGCAGTTGATGTTGGGTTGAAGATTATTTCTCTTTTTACATATGCAAAAAAAATCACGTCATTTGGGATCGGTTTTATTAAAAATATGGTATGTTACAATAGATTTGCCGAATTATATGCGCCACAAAAACCCGATGTCAAAAATTATTTAAGAGTTGTCAAAGATGGAGTAGAAGTGAAAAAATATGCATCCGTTTTTTCTTTTATCAAAGATTTAAACGAAACTTGTAATGGTAATGATGTGCTTGAAGATGTAGTTCATGTTGAATTGGATTCAAAAAATGATGAAAACAATGACACTAATGAAATAAAAGATGACAATGAAACAGACAAAAAAGGAGGACATACCGATGAAAATCAACAGGAAGAGGAAGATGAAAAGGAAGCGGAAGCGGAAGAGGAAGAAGAGGAAGAAGAGGAAGAAGAGGAAGAAGAGGAAGAAGAGGAAGAAGAGGAAGAAGAGGAAGAAGAAGAAGAGGAAGAAGACGAGGAAGAGGAAGAAGAAAAAATGAGTAAACAAATATTAAAACGAATAGAAAATCACACAATGAAATTTGATTTCATTTTAAGTGAAGTTGGATCAAACACCGAGTCACAATGCAAATACATGATGAAATATGATGGGTTTCCAAGGGATGTGCATGGTGTTCATTTTTTTGAGAGAAGATTTATTCCAGTAAATCATCGTCTATTGCAAGTTTCATTGATATATGAAGAAAAAGAATATGAATTGGATTTGACAAAACCACACAATTTTTATGTGGCAGGTAATACATTGTTAACTCCAATGTTTGTAAAATGGTTCATGTTTGAGAATCACAATGTTGTAATGAATTTGAACAGTAAATACCAAATAAAATGCATAGATGATTCGGCCAAATTGCACACACTTGAACCACACAACTGTGTGCACGTGTCTGTGGTGGGATTTGAAATTGAAGATTCAGGACTTGTTTAATTTTGATTTTTGATTTTTTATTTTATTAATTATTTTTTTCGTATAATTTTTATAACATTTAAAATTATATATGCCTAATACTCCGCTAATAGAAATAAATGAATATCAAAAAATGTATGCATTGACCTTGAAAAAAGAGTACAAAGAAATATTGAACTTGCACATGACAGAATTGATGATACTGAATTATGCACACCATGTGCGAAACAATGACACATATATAATAAGAAGAGAATCCCACAATGTCATTGTAAAAGATAAATTGAAAGTGGTTTCAGTGTTTTATATATCTAAAACAAATTTGTATTCGCGCCCAATTGAAAAAAATAGTTACCGTTTTGCAAATATGGCACTTTATAAATGGGAAGAGTACCCAATTATTGTGAATGGTTTTGATAAAGATGATGATTACGTTATACGATTACTGTATGATTATGATTCTGTAAAAATATAAATTAGAATTAAATAAAAATATTTTCATTAATATATAAAACTATACAAATGAAAAAAGCATTTCTAGTTGGAATAAATTATAATGGTACACCACACCAGTTGCGTGGATGCATAAATGATGTGTTGAACATGGAAACATATTTGAATAAAACCAGAAAATATGATTCGGTTGTTGTTATGACAGATGATTCAGATAAAAAACCGACAAGGCAAAACATATTTGATGGTATTGATAACTTGGTTAAAAATGCAAATAGTATGGATGAGTTGTGGTTTCATTTTTCAGGGCATGGTCTTTTGATGACTGACACAAATGGCGATGAAGAAAGTGGGAAGGATTCATGCATATGTCCGGTTGATTACAAGTTTATTTCAGACGATGAACTTCGCACAAGATTAGTTCAAAAAATTCCAAGTGGTGCAACCCTGTATGTGGTTTTAGATATGTGTCACAGTGGTACTGGGTGTGACTTGCGTTATAAGTTTGACGATACCAGTTATGATTCAACCCCGAATATTTCAAAAGTGAATTACAATCCGAATGAGTGGGTATTGAAACAAACAATGTGTGAATACAAAAAATATGAAAAAACCCAAGGTAATGTTTATTGCATAAGTGGTTGTCAAGATCAACAAACAAGTGCAGATGCGTACATAGATGGCAATGCATGCGGTGTTTTGACTCATTATTTGTTGAAATCTTTAATGATGAATTCAACTGATTATAAGTGGAAACACTTGTTGAAGGATATATGTTGTTTTGAGAGAGTACATAAATTCTCTCAAATAACAAGTTTGACAAGTGGAAAAGAAGTTAGTTTGGAAAGCAATGTTTTTCAACCACCACTTCCTCCTCCACCATCACCAACACCAACACCAACACCCACAAACGCTCCAAGACCCACACCAACACCCGTAAATGTTGCACAGGTTCCGCCGTTCAGGTTGCCATTGAACATAGTTTCTTATCTTACGTACTTGAGACGGATGAGAATGAAGGTTCCAGTATGGTTGATAGATCACATCAAAATGTTAGAACAGAATCACTATAAAAATACAAAAAGACAATAATAATTTCAATAACTATGTAAATCCATTTAAAAGAAAATTGACATAGATGAATATTAGAACTCCCCCATGGCGGACTCTTCATATTCTTGTAGTGGTTTATGTTCTGATGATCATCACGAACTGTCATGTAAATGGACCTTATGGTGTCATCTGCCACACGACACAGATTGGTCATTAAAAAGTTATAAAAAAATGCATTGCGTTGAGACATTAGAACAAACCATAAGTTTAACAGAGATGCTTCCGGTGAAATTAGTCACAAATTGCATGTTGTTTTGGATGAGAGATGGCATAAATCCAATATGGGAAGATGCAAGAAATCGTAATGGGGGATGTTTTTCATATAAGGTAGTAAACAAAGATGTGCCAGAATGTTGGAAACAATTGACGTATGCATTGGTTGGAAATACAATATCATCTGACTCATCGTTGATATCAGTTGTAAATGGAATAACAATATCTCCAAAAAAAAATTTTTGTATAGTTAAGATTTGGTTATCAAATTGTAATTTTCAAAATGCAGGCATGATCAATGAAATGGTTGGCATAACTCCGCATGGTTGTCTTTTCAAGAAACACACTCCAGAGTATTGATTGTGGTTTACAATATTTATAATATTCGTAATAAATCGTCTGCAATGACTCCGATTGCTTGATTTTTTGCTAATTTCTTAGCATGCCATTTGGCGAAGGTGTCTAAAAATATCTTACGGGTTGGGAAAACCTGGGCAACATCGCGTCTAACCTTCTTCCATAATGCCACAACGCGTTTAGAATCACGAAATTGCTGGACCGTGCGAATAAGGCCCATTGCTTCATCGCGTATTTCTTCTATATTATTTAAATGAATTGCTTCATAAAATTCATTTACTTCTTCAATCATCCACTCATACTGTAGAACTTTACTTCCGGCAACAGCCTTGTCTTTTTTACTATTCGTCATTGTACGATAGTTTACGATTTTGACCCAATGAGGAACTGACGGTAGAGTCATAGCCATATATTTTTATTTGTAATTTAGATAAATATATATTTATTAGATAAATATTATGAATACAAATAAATGAATGCACGAGCAGCAGTAGCATTCACAAAATTACATAAATAAACAACTTAAAAGATATACCAAGGTGTAATGTAGTTGAAAAAATATGCAGGATAATATGTATGAGCATGAAATTCCAAGGTTTATGCAACCCCGCGTATTGACTTATTTATTCAAACATGCCGATTCTCTTAATTCAACAAATAATTCAACTGTGCGAATGGAAGTGCACGAATATTACAAAAAAAATCGTAAATCTTATTATTGCGCACATAGGTCTGCTGGGTCTGATAATAACGTTGATAGTAGTTTGTATATGACAATTGGTTTGGGAGAATATGAATTTGTTTACACAGATTCTCAAAAGGAAAAGCATAATTTCAAAGTTTTTTACAAAGAAGAGTATACCCCCCTTCCAGTTAGCGGAGAACTGATATATTTTCGTAGATTGTTGGTGACAACCCCTACTCGTGAAGGATTTATTGAATTTTATAAAGATGCAAGTGAAATTGACAACACGAATGAAACAAAATTGCGCATCTCTGTAACAAACAAATACAGTGAATGGATAACATACAGCCATATTCCGATTCGCAGACTGGACACAATTTACATGAATGAAAAATTGAAAACCAAAATTCTGGACGACTTGGTAACTTTTTTGAATTCTGAAGATGAATATGACGCATTTGGAATTCCATACAAGAAAACATATTTACTAACGGGTGTTCCCGGAAGTGGAAAAACAAGTTTGATAAAAGCATTGTGCAATGAAATTCATTACAACTTGGCAATTTTGAGCATGAGTCGTGACATGGATAATGCTACTATACAAGGATCTTTTCGTAGCATTGATCCCAAAACGGTTCTTCTATTAGAAGACATTGATTGTTTATTTGAAAAACGGGTATCTATTGAGCCAACCTTTACTTTCAGTAATTTATTGAACCTATTGGATGGTGTTTTGTTCAAACACGGTCTTATAGTATTTATTACAACAAATCACCCTGAAAAATTAGATCCTGCCCTTTTGAGACAAGGACGAACAGATATGATTGTCCAATTTACATATCCAACTCGTAGTGAAATTGAAAAAATGTTTCGGGACATGATTGGAAAATATTATTCAAGTCCAGAGGAAACGAATGATGCATTTAAGAATTTTTATGACAAAATAAAAGACAAATTGGTGTCAATGTCAGCGATTGTAAATTTTTTGTTTCGCTATAAAGAAAAACATATGACATATTTGAGTGACTTGATTGATGGAGACACTTTCATAAAGACAGTTACGGGTGAAGAAACGTCTTCAAAATTATATACATAAAATTGTATTACAAAATGAATCAACTACATATTAATTTAAAAACTACATATTAATTTAAAGAATATTAGACCATATTATTTAATTAACCTATTTTATTTCAAATGAATAGTGATGAATCTTACAATGACAACGTTCTTACCATAAAGACAGTTCAAATTGCACCGTTTCGCACCCTGATGACTGCAATGAAAGACATTTTATTAGAAACTAATATAACTTTCAAAAAAGATGGCATACGAATTGTTAATATGGACAAATCACACACAATGTTAGCACACTTGTTTTTGGGTGCTGAAAACTTTGAACACTATGAATGCAACATGGACAAAATTATAATTGGTGTCAATATGTTTCATTTGTTCAAACTAATAAGTTCAATAGACAATGATGATACATTGACTCTCTACATTGAAAAAAAAGATTACAATGACGGAATTGTTTCATTTTTAGGATTAAAATTTGAAAACGGAGACATAAAACAATGCAAAACTCAAAAGTTACGTCTGATTGAGCCGGATCAAGAAGAGTACATTGAACCAAAGGTTGCATTTTCATCAGTTATAAATTTGCCATCATCGGATTTCCAAAAAATAATTCGGGACATGTCATGTATATCAGAAAAACTTGAGATAAAATCAGTGGGGAATGAGCTTATATTTCGTTGTTCGGGTCAATTTGCTACCGCAGAAATAAGACGAGTAGAAACAGATGGAAGCATGGAATTCATTCAAAAACAAGACTCAAATAAAATCATTCAGGGTGAATTTTCTCTCAAAAATTTAGGGTATTTTATCAAATGCACAAACTTGTGTAGTCATATTGAGATGTATTTAGAAAATGACTTGCCATTAGTTGTAAAATACTATGTTGCAAGTCTAGGAGAAATCAAGTTGTGTTTAGCACCACTGCCATCTTCAAATTAAGAATAGTTGTAATAATTGTTTTATTTCAATTCTTGATACAATATCAATTTTTATAATTAAATTTTATAAAAATTGATTTATAAATAATGCACATTTAATGTATTAGAACGTATTAGAACCGTGCAGATTGAATGACAAATCTAACTCCAACTATTGTTTCCTTTGTTGATTCCGATGGAACCCTTTCATTCACTGTCAAAAACTTGAATGTGAGTTTGGCAAATGCATTGCGTCGGGTAATTTTGTCAGACATTCCGACATATTGTTTTCGTACTTTTCCTCATGAGGAAAATAAAGTGAACATAACCACGAATACTAGCAGATTCAACAATGAAATATTGAAACAACGTATTGGTTGCGTGCCAATTCATCTAAAAATGAATGATCCCGATTTTGATGACTTTGATGTTAAAAATTATCGGGTTGTCTTGGATGTACAAAACAATTCTTCTTCAATTATGTATGTCACGACAAAAGACTTCAAAATTGTCAATGTAATCACAGGGAAAGAACTGAGTGATTCAATGTTGCGTCGCATTTTTCCACCAAATACCATTACCAATGACTTTATATTGTTGTGTAGGTTGATTCCTAAAATGACACAGTCACATGATGGAGAGCGAGTTGCACTGACTGCAGAAATTGGTGTTGGTTGTGCACGGATGGATGGAATGTACAATGTTGTGGGTACGTGCTCATATCGGGCTACCCCCAACATTGAAGCCGCATCTTCTATTTGGAAAGAACGCGAAAAAAAAATGGTAAGTGACGGAGTTAGCCCAGATGAAATTGCATTTGAAAAAAAAAATTGGTTCAATCTTGAAGCATTGAGGTATGTGCATCAAGACCAATATGACTTTTTAATTGAAAGTGTGGGTGTTTACAATAACACGGAAATCCTGAAAAAAGCAATTTCAATTCTTATTGAAAAGTTTCAAAAATTCATTCATGACATTGAAAATGATACAAACGATGTGAAAATAATGACTTCACAAACAACCCTCTGCAACGGCTACGATGTGGTAATTCAAAATGAAGACTACACGTTGGGGTGTTGCATTGAATATTTCATTCACAAAAATCAGTATATTAATGAAAAAAATGTATCATATTGTGGATTTCGCAAAAACCATCCTCATGACACTGAAAGCGTTATAAGAATCGGGTATCATGTCCCAACCCCAGTAGATTTGGTTGCAACAAATTTAATCAATGCTGCCAATCATTCCATTGAAGCATTTCAAAAATTGTTTTCAACTGTAGGCTTGGATTGAATAATTTTACATACTACCTCCATAAATATAAAACAAATATCCGACGATTGTGTATAATAATGTTATAACAATAAATTGAATGAGTAACATGAAATATACAGAAGAAATATTTATTTTTTTCAAAATCAACATGACTCCATAATAACAAGTGAATATAATGGATGTTATAACTCCTCTTATAACAAAAATCCAAACTCCTTTGTCGTCAATCTCAAGCATTATACTATTATTATTTATTGTGATATTTTATTTGTTGTTTATTGCGCTGCGATAATGGTTTTCAAAAAAGTTTTCCATTCTTGAACACTTTCTTCGTCTTCAATTATTTTATGAACGTTCTTTAATATAAGATTTTCATACTCTTTTCTTTTCAATATATTTTTACCATATTTAACCGCTTTTGTAACATATTCATTTTCAGTTGTGCATATAAATTCAGTTATGTTCATTTTCTCGTACAAACCCTTTGTGAATTTTCCATTTATCAAATTACCTGGCATAGTAATACATATTTTACCATTCAATAACATTTCAATGGTTGTGTTGAAGCCACCAAATGGGTAATAATCTAATATCACGTGACAACACATTGCAGTTTCAATAAAAGTATTAAATGGCATTTCATTTATAAAATAGAGTCTTTTGTTGTTTTTTATTTGCTCATTGATATTATTTTTGAAATCTTTTTCTGCATCAGTGTCTACCACTGGCGCAAGAATAACAATAACACCTTTTTTATCCATCATTAGGATTTGATTCAAAATTGAAATAAAACTTGGGTGTATTTTGAAATGCAATTGAACACAACCATAAATGGTTGGGTTATCAATTCCGGTCGCGATGCTAACATTCTTGCAAAAATCAATACGGTTATTGAATGAAACGTCTAAGGTTTTGAAAATATCATGATAATAAGTTCCAAGTGAATTAAATAACACTAATTTTTCACTATAATGTTCTTGATCTTCGGGTGAATTGAAATACTTTGATGACACAAAATAATCAATGTTGGGAAGTCCAGATGTATCTGAATGTCCCCAAGTGTTGATTTGAATTGGAGCTAATCTTGAAAATGCAGTGTATCTACTTTTTGCACACAACCCAATTTCTGCATATACTAGAATGTCAAAATTTTCATTTGCAATTATTTTTCTGTTTTCAATAATGTCATTTGTCGTCACTATTATATTTATTGGATTGGATATGATTTTATTGAAAAAATAACTTTTTTCTACTTTCTCGCTTATTATGCTAACTTCAAAATCAGGATCATCATTCAAACTTTTTATGATTCCCAGCCGGTCTTTTGCAACAGAATTAAAAGTCAACAATAAATCAGAAATAAAACCAACTTTTATTGGTTTAGTTGTTTCAGTTTTTATTTCCAATGGCGGTTGATACAAAAGATCTGGACACAAGTTGTATTGAAGATGTGCAATCAACTTAAATAATTCAACATTACTTTTATTATGATAAGAATACCTAGTTGTTACATTTGGACTTAAAAAAAAGAAAATTGAATTCGCATTTTCATAAATGGGTCCAGTGTTTTTTATCATGTATTTCATAATAGATTCATGGTACAAGCGATCTTCATCAATCTTTTCTATATTTTTGTAGTCTGAAGTCCGATAAGAATATATTACATAATAAGTTAAAATAGTACAAACACCAACACTTGAGCAGCTTTGAAATGCTTTGATAAAATCGGACATGATTTCAATATTGAATGTATTTGAATTTGTTTTTTTTTTGAAAAAAGTGTTTATCAATTCTATTACATCTTTTTTTGAGGTGGTTATGTTTTTCATTTTTTGCAAGACCTCAATCGCGTTGTTTTCAATTATTTCTATTTCCATTTATTTTAATAATTATTTCAATATTTCAATATTTCAATGTATATTTAAATGTATTTTCGTGTATTTATCTGAATATTTATCTGAATATATATATTTTGTTTAGTATCCGTTGAAACTACTTCCCCATCCACCTTCATTAGCAGCCATAGGTTCAAAAGATGACATTTGGTTTGCTGGTTGTTGGGATTGCGTTGATGGTTGAGAATAAATAGCATTGAAATCTTTTACCATGGAACCCATTCCTGTTTGGGCTCGGTTATTTGTTAGTGCAGGTGGCGGTGGAGGGGCTGTTGCCATTGGCATAATCATTGCGCTTGGTGAAGCGCCTGTTATTGGTTGTGTAACTCTCACTTTTGTATTGCTTTGTGCATTATTTTTTTCTCCACTCCACGTATCAACTGCGCGTTCTACAAGTATTTGAGCCTTTTCTCCAAGTTTTGTCTTAATTGAAAAAGTTATCATAACAAACACTAAAAGAATATTGACTATTTGAAACCGATCATATTTTATTCCACTATAAGTTGGAAAATAAATAATAATCCGATGAATGAAATAAATTGCAAAAAACATGGCGAAGGTTTGGGCAAAAATCTCAGTTATGATTGTTAAACTTCCTTTTTCATCATCTGGATCTGGAACATAGTACCTGATTATGTAAATTGTTAAAATTGCGGGAATAAAACCAATTATCACGTATTGCATCATGTTGAGAACTTCACCTTGTGAGTCTTCATCCAATTTGAAAACTTGAGAAAAAAACCCCTTGGGATACTCTTTGGCAGAAACTTCCATTGAATCCATGTCCATAAATGTTTGTTTACAATTATGAGAGAAAATTAAATCAAAACCCAAAACTGATATAAAAAAAAAAGTACCTTAAAATAAAATGTTGAAAAATGTCACAGAATACAATAAATATCGTAATAAACAACAATTCACTTTTTTTGAAAAATTTCCTTTACGACATGAAGAAAATCAATATCTTAATTTAATTGAGGACATTTTATCTGAAGGCACCACAGAAAAAGGAAGAAATGGAACAACGTTCACTTGCATTGGTGCAACTATGCACTTTTCGCTAAATGGTCATCAAGTACCAATTTTGACAACAAAAAAAGTTGCATGGAAAACATGTTTAAAGGAATTATTGTGGTTTATTCGGGGAGAAACTAATAATCGCATTCTACAAGAGCAAAATGTTCACATATGGGATGGTAATGCATCACGCGAATTTTTGGATAGTAGAAATTTGATGCATCGGCCAGAAGGAGATTTAGGACCTATTTATGGATTTCAATGGCGTCATTATGGAGAGAATTATGACGACAATGATAACCCTCAAGGAATTGATCAACTACAAAATGTCATCAATGCATTGAAAGATTCAGAACAACGAACTTCGCGACGTTTGATCATCACTGCATGGAATCCATGTCAGCTGGATCAAATGGCACTACCCCCGTGTCATGTTCTTATGCAGTTTCATGTGACCGATAAAAAAAAACTTTCATGTTCACTTTATCAACGCAGCGCGGATGTGGGACTAGGCGTGCCGTTCAATATTGCGTCTTACAGCATGTTGACACATATACTGGCACATCATTGTGATTTAGATGCACATGAATTCATTTATTATTTGGGAAATGTTCATATTTATGATGACCATGTTAATGCTTTGAAGGAACAAATTAAAAGAGAACCATATGAGTTTCCCAAATTTCATATAAACATGTTGCATGACAATATCAACGACTATCAAATAAACAACTTTGAAGTTAAAGAATATATCCATCATGAAACAATTCCTATGGCTATGCGGCAATAATTGCGTTAAAACATTAAAAAAAATGTAAAATTTGAGTATAAATACAATAACTAATGAGTGGTTCTGCATCAATCAATGCCGCAAAAAAACGTCGCGCAAGTCAAGCTCAAGCCACAACTGCTATTCAAAATAAAACTTCAACAAATCAACCTCAACCTCAAAACGTCTTATTAAGGCAACAAGCAATATATGCAATTCAACAACAAATGAAACAGCAACAGCAAATGCAACAGCAACAGCAAATGCAACAGCAACAGCAACAGCAACAGCAACAGCAACAGCAAATGCAACAGCAACAGCAAATGCAACAGCAACAACAAATGCAACAACAAAGAATGCAACAACAACAAAGAATGCAACAACAACAAAGAATGCAACAACAACAACAACAACAACAACAACAACAACAACACCAACAACATAAACCATTAACATGGCCAGCACCACCCATATATCTTATGAAACAAATGGATAACATTTTGTTGAAACAAACATTTGAACTTGACGAAATAAAAAACAGGTTGAACTGCATTGAGCTCATGTCAAAAGAAAATGGAACTGAAAATACAAGTGAAAATGAAACAGAAAATGTAGTTGACATTGATAAAATTATTGATGTCATAATGACACAGACAAATTTGTCTGAAATAACCGATGAAATGGCCACACTCCAGGCAGAAAATAAAGAGTTACGAAATATTTTATCAACACAACAAAATGCAATAACTGAAATTAACACTCTGTTGTTGAAACTCTTATCATCCAATATCTCATCAAGTACTTCAAATAATACAAACCAATCAATTGAAATAAAAGAAATAGAAACAATACAAAACATACAATCAAATGAAAATGAACACGAAAATGAACACGAAAATGAACACGAAAATGAAAATGAAAACGAAAATGAAAACGAATTTGAAGATGATAAGGAAAATCAAGAAGTATCTCAACAACAATTTGCAGACACTGCACAAGAAAACATCAGCATTGAAGTTAATGAAATTGTATCTCAAAATTCATGATAATTTTAACTTTGTCGTTATTTTTGCATGAAAATATTGTAATTATAAAAATAAGATTAAAAGAAACTACTAAAATTGGTATAATGAAATCAATATTTTCTATAATAATTTTTTGTATAATATTGTTTTTTTATCTTCACTTGAATTATCATCTCAAAACAAGTAATGATCTTGAAGTGTATGAAGTGGACGAACCATCAAAAGAAAAGCTGGAAGAGGTATGTGATTTAAGACAACCAGTTTTATTTTTATATAAAAATGAAAAAGTAATAGAAACGTGTAACTTCAAGTCGTTCCAAAAAACATATGGAGCATTTGATATGAAAATTAGAAATGTTAAAGATCATGAAAGTGAAGTAACAGTAACCGATATTTGTATTCCAATAACTCTCAATCAAGTTGTTGATATTTTCAAAAATGACAAAGAATCCCGTTACATTACTGAAAATAATCATGAATTTATTGAAGAAACCGGAATTAACAAAACATTCAAAAGCAGTGATGGATTTTTGCGTCCACCAATGGTTTCAAAGTGTATGTATGATGTAATGTCTGGATCATCCGGTACACAAACACCGTTGAGATATGAATTGAACTACAGAAATTATTACTTGGTAACACATGGAAGGATTAAAATGCGTCTTATTCCTCCATCTGCAAATAAATACTTGTTACCAATATTGGATTATGACAACTTTGAATTCAGATCACCCATAAACCCATGGAACCCAGAACCAGCCCATCAGTTAAATTTCAACAAAATAAAAACTATGGATGTTGAATTATGTTCTGGTCAAATTATTTACATTCCAGCATATTGGTGGTTCAGCATGGAATTTGATTCAACTACAGATGAGTTGTCTAGCATTTGCAGTTTCAAATACAGAACATATATGAATACTTTGAGCATATTTGACAAAATATGCATGTCTTTTTTGCAACAACAAAACACAAAATGCGATGCGGTTGAAAAAAAAATTATAGCTAACGAAAAGTAAACAGTTTACAACTGAAGTACAAAATTATTATATAACAATTTTGTATAAATGAGTTATAAAAAAAGACAACAACATGGTGGAGGGTTCATGGATGCCGTTGCAAAATTTTCATTTTCAAACCGGACGAATACATGCATGGCGGTTCATCCAACTCAACCATTGGTAGCAGTTGGAAATGATGATGGAACTGTAACGTTATGGGAAATAAATCAATTAGAAACAAAACGGATGGCACAGTTAACCGGTTTGCCAACTTCAGTAAAGTGCGTAGAAATTCATAAAACTTTACCTTTAGTAGCAGCAGCATGTTCTGACAGAGTATTAATGTGGAGAATTGACCAACCAGATAGAGAACCGTTACAAGTTGGTGTAGAAAGTGCGGAAAAAGCGAACGAAGTTTCATGTTTTTCTTTTCATCCAACGGAATCATATATTGTGGTTGGTGTAAACAATAAAATCATTATGTATGGGTTCCCTAATGATTCAGTTTCAAAGTTATATGATTTACCGGCGAACTTATCTCTCTCGCAATTTAGGAATTCCGGAGGCAATTTTCCAAGTCAAAAGGTATTATTCACATCGTTTAGTAGTGATGGACGACTGTTTTCATTTATAACAATAAAGTCAGATGGCATACATGTTTTAAAAGTAATCAATTTTAAAGGTCTAGTCAATAGGTATATGTCTTCTGAATTTAACACTTACGAAATACAAAAAAAATGCGCTGTAACATGCATTACACCTTATAGAACAAGACTAGATTATAGTTTTGGTAATTTCTATAAATTTTCTGGACCAATGCACACACATGGCTTTATTATTGGATGTGATGACGGTTCTTTGATGCTAATAGAAGCAGTCACAGTTACTACTGGTATTGGTCCAGCACAAAAATTGACAATAATAGAAACAGTACGTGAATCAAAAGAATGGAATTTTGGAGAAGCAATAGAATGCGTTGCCGTTCATCCATCTTTACCTTTATTTGCAAGTGGTTCACGTAACGCCGTTCAAATATGGGATGTGGATGAGAGTAAACGCAAACCCGAACCTCTTGTAGTTCAACCTCAACTAACTCCTGTTATACTGGTCGGATTCAATGAAACAATTTTGACAGTATATGGTTCTAGAAATGTACACGTTTATAGCTGTACATCCAATGACTATCGCCGTTTCAAAGAAGAATTAAAAAAAGAATTGCAAAGTGGGCCAGAAATTGCAAACTATATAAGTGAATTAGCATTGGCAAGTAGACAAGGGGAATGTTCTATATGCCGCAACCCGATGAATGAATCATTAACACAACCGTCATTAATAACTGGACCATCAAATGCCGAAGAAGTATATCTAACCTGTGGACATAAGTTTCATAAAAAATGTATTGAAGAATGGTTTAAACATATGAAGACATGCCCTGAATGCAGAGCATATGCTACTATATCACAAACAATACCAGTACACATTCTTGAAAAAAAAAAAGAGTTTCAGCGTCAAAAAGCGGAAGAAGGTACACGGTCGGTCGTTGAAAATTTAGTTAAACGTTCTAAACGGTATAAAAAGCATAAACATCTTGGACGAGACGCTGCTGCCGCTTCTTCTGCGCCTGAAATTGATGTACCTGTAGTTGAACCTCGTGTTCCGAGAGTACTGCCATTAGAAGAGCTTCGTGCTGCACGTCTTACATACTTTGGGAAACAACAAAGTAGTAAAACAAGTGCAAATAGAGATATGGGCGGCGGTAAACGAAATAAATACGCTCGAAAAAAATATAGTGCAAAGAAATCAAAAATTCGTAAGCATTATTCAAGGACCCATAAAAAATATTCACGGTTCTGATTCAATTAATGTATTTAAAATCACTTGAATTTCTTTAACAAAGTTGGACGATGTTATTCTGTCGTGTGATTTGCACAAAGTATGCTTGAATAACTGACTGATAGACGGATTTGTTATTTTACAAAACATATAATCATTAACATAACCGTCCGTATCAAAAAAGTCAAACGGATATTGCATCGTATTGTAGTAGCATTTGTTGAGAGCAAACATTGTGAAAAACATCAATCCAAATGACCACATGTCATTCTCTTTTGTTATGGGAGACCAGGTGTATGGTTTTTCATAATTGCAATTCACATTACCATTTCCTGTTTCTGGAGCACAAAATGGCTTGGTTCCACCTGTTCCAGTTGTGTTATTTCCAGACATTCCAAAATCAATTAAATGCAAGATGTTAGTATTGGATTGACTCTTTGAAATTAACGTATTTCCTGGCTTGATGTCACCATGAACAATGTCACATGAATGCAAATGACATAGTGCAGTGGCCATCTGAAAACAGAGGTTCAGCAAGGATTTGCAAGATGGCTTATTTTTTTTGAACCATGAATCAATTGTTGAACTATTGTATAAGTATGGTTGTATACTGTAAGAAATGTTGTGATATATTGTTCGTTTATCATATGGAATTGCTTCTATATTTTTAATTTGTATGCAATATGGAATTATCACGTGTTTATTGTTGTCAATTCCAACTGGATGATGGTGTTTTATCAATTGACTTACAACATATTTCTCACCTTTAATTTGTCCGTTGTCAAATGCCGGCTCAACCCGTATCAAAAAATTTTTTATTTTGAATAACCCGAGTGTTTTTTTCATTTTATGGTGTATTGATGAAATTACAGTTGCATCGGTTAAATCAATTTGAGAAGTGTCAATTAAATGTGATCTATTTCTTAAACTTTCAATAAAATAAACGACATCGTCATTGCATAAATCAAACGGTCGCAAGCATATTAGCAATGACTGAGTAAATAAACAAAGCTGTTGAATCATTGCAATTAATATTGTAATTGTATTTATGTCTTGATGAACATCCTTGCTCAAAATATGCCATTTTTGTATCAATAGTGATTCATTTGATTCGTATTCAAATAAATCATTTGCAAGTTTAAGTGGATTTGCAAATATTCTTTTTTTTGTAATATTTTCTTCTTTTCTCATAACTCTTTCAAAAGATTTTTCTACAACTTCTTCAATGAACTCTTTTACAACTTCTTCAATGAATTCTTCTTTTATGGATTCTTCTTTTATGGATTCTTCTTTTATGGATTCTTCTTTTATGGATTCTTCTTTCATTGATTCTTCTTTTATGGATTCTTCTTCTATAGATTCTGTTACAAGTTCTTCCTGTGCAAGCACTTCGGATTTTGTATGTATATTCAAACCAAAATATTTTGATAAACTGCATTTTATCTTTTTTAAACTAAAACCAAACATTTTTTATGGTTCAGTTTGTTTAGTTCTCTAAATAAAAAGTGGTTTATATTGTTTAAAATATATATAAAATGCAAACGTGATTTATATTACATACAAATGCCTATTAACAACATTGACTTGTTTAAAAAAGCGATTGAAAACGAAAATAATGCATATGTTTCGTCCTCGTCTAGCCAAAAAATACATGATGAAAAAACAAAATGTCTGAAAATGCTGGAATTAACAAAAGAAGAATTAAATTATTATCATGAAAAATTAAGAGATTATCGTCATGTAGACGATTTGAATAGTATCACTCATGGTTCTTACATTAGATGGATTGATTTGAAAGACCCCGAAAAATTGAATTTGTCTCGCGGTGGTATACTATGCGATGTAAAAATAGGAAAAAAAGGAATATTACTTTTATGTAAAAGTCATCCTAGTTCTTTCTTTTTCAATATAAACATGGATGAATGTCTTGTGTTTCAACGGTTGACACCGCAAGAAAAAATAATATTAGTTGCAATGGATTATTTGGAACAATCCTGAATGCGAATCCAATACTGGTTGCTCCAGTGCCTTTATGCACCATTGCGATGTGATGATAGATACCGGCGAGG
>Ga0194127_10003387_pt1 | contig 20495 bp, 16 predicted proteins | sample TA2KigC100mmetaG_FD_148624 | JGI IMG/M metagenome (GOLD analysis project Ga0194127, IMG submission 148624) | Freshwater microbial communities from Lake Tanganyika, Tanzania - TA2015036 Kigoma Deep Cast 100m | ecosystem: Environmental > Aquatic > Freshwater > Lake | place: Tanzania: Lake...
TATCTCTAGCAGCATACGGGCTCATATTCGAATTTCAGCTTTAGAGGGACCTGCGGATCGCCCCTAGCGAACCGCAGGGGGGGATGTGTTGATGAAAGCAAGAGTAATCGCGGCTGGGGGAGTCGTTCTGTTTTGTTTCGCCTTTGCGTGCCCAGGCTTTTCCCAGGAGTTCGGCGCGACGCCGAGCGGAAGCCTTGGGTTCCTCTCCAGTCAAAGCATTTTGGGGGTTCAACTATCAAATGGTAACCCGGTCTCGACCGGTTTCGTTCTTACGGCAGGATATGTGTTCGGCGGTCGCGGAGTGTCGGTCAATTACGTGGCCGCTGGTCCGACCGCCGGGAATTCTGAGGACGCGAAGGGAAATTACCCATTGCAGGGTGTGAGACTCGGAGGTCTGGCGTCAGTCCCCTTTGGGGAACGAATGGGGCTTCTCCTGGGGGGCACTTACTTCATCCCAGCGGGTGAGCAGGTCGCGAAATTTTTTTCCGTGTTTCCCGATGGCGCCACCGCAGATAGGACGTGGGACGGCAAGACCCAATGGTGGACCGCGGAGGCCGCGGTGAGGTACGGGTTGACGACCAACGCATTCCTGTTGGGCGGATTCCGTTATGATAACCTGTCCATCGCCCTGAATGCTCGCAACATCAGGGAGATAGTGGCATCCGGCACTGATACTGGGGACGCTACCTTCGTCAGCTACATTCCGTTGGTGGGACTGGTGCTGGACTACGGTAGCCTCCTGGTGGGGATTCAAGGGTTTCCCTATGTGCCCGGAACCGCATACAGCCAAGGATCTTCCAACGATAATGTTAACTTCCCAATCGTTGGGGCAGGACGCCAACTCTCGTGGAGCATCTTCAACGGGTCTTTCGCCTCTTCCAAGTTCCTTGAGGTCTTTGCACGGTACTCGACCAAGGCGTTTGGAGGGGAGTTGGGGTTATTTGGTGAGTGGAGTTATCTGGAGGCCGCCGTTAGGGTAGACGTTGAGGGCACGGCCTTCGCGTTGGCGCCTCCCCTTGCGCCGTTGGTGGATCTCGGCGCCGCTCTTGTCAAGTATGACGCGTCGTTGAACAGATCGGTTTGGGTCATCGGGGGGAGCTGGAGTATTCCATTCACCTCGCCGCTGTGAAGATAGTAATCCGGAATTCTCACGAAATAGTATTTCGTTTGTTCTGCCCCTGTTATCTCTCCTACGATATCCGGGGTTTTTTTTGCCTTGCCGATATGCCTTTGCCCGGACATTGAAGATCGAACCTACTTGACCCGACATGGTCCCCCTGCAAACAAACACGCGCCCATTCCCGCGCCGCAGGTCTGTTGAGGGATCTTTGCGCTGTGAACAACTACTGATCCACACAAGACGGGAAGTTCTCAGTCCACGAAGAGGTCGCATTGGGACGGGGCCTTCCCTCCGGTGCGCGGCCGGTCGGCCAACGGTTTCACGTGTCGGCAGACAGAAGCGTCGATGCGCGCTAAGAACCGTGAAGGCGCGTTCCTCATGGTCCGACCAAAGAGCGTGCGAGTCGCCGCGCGTGTCAGCGTCAATCCCCCTGAGGCCCGTGTCATTGCCACGTACAGGAGCCGGCGCTCCTCATCCAAGTCAGCGGCGGAATTGTCATGCCCTTTCTCGGGTAGGTAAGGAATCAGGCCCTCTTCACAGCCCGCGACAAAGACTACCGGGAACTCCAAACCTTTTGCAGCGTGTATGGTCATAAGAGTCACTGCCCGGACCCGCGGATCGATGGACTCGGATTCGTCTCTCGGATTTTGCTTGCACGCTCGCTGGTAAGGAATCCCCGACGCGCGGAAGGCATCTTCGACCACGTCTCCCACCGCATTGAGGCGGTAGAGGACGGCAAAATCAGAGAAATCAAGCCTGCCGTCGCCTACGGCCGCTCGCCCGGAATCCAGAGAAAAGAATGACGAGCCTCCCAACATGCCGTCTATGGCGCGAGTGATGTACGCGCCTTCGGTAGCCGGATTCGGAAGCTCCACTACGTCTACGGGCTTGTCGGCGGGTATTTCCGGGCGGAGAATTCCCACCGCGTCCACTTGGTTCATAACGTTGGCCGCCGCGGTCAAGATGTTGGCTTGAGAGCGATAATTCCTGGACAGGCGCAACACCCGAACGGAGGGGTAATCCGTTTGAAATTGTTGAAAATAGCGCCAATCCGCCCCGCGAAACCCATAGATCGCCTGATTGGGATCTCCGATGACAAAGAGGCCGCGGCCGGAAGGTTGAGACAGAAGCCTGACCAACTCGTACTGAGCCTTGTTCACGTCCTGGAACTCATCCACCAGGAGATGAGCGGCAATGCGCTTCCTGATCAACTCTGCTTCGGACGGATTTTCTCGCAGAAGCCGGACCGGGTGGCTGACCAGATCGTCAAGATCGTACGTGCGCTCGCGGGCCAACGCGTCCTCGTACACCCGATAAGCGCGAGCAAGGTCATCTCGCTCGATGTACGCTTCAGGAGTAACGAGTTGCTGTTTGAGCAAGCTGACTTCCTGGTAAAGAGAAGCCGACCTCGCAAGCGGGTAATCGACACGCGCTTCTTTGATCGCCTTTCTGAAGAGCGCGATCGCTTCGTCTTCTTCCAGTATTCGATCTCTCGCCGCCGCATTGCCCATTGTTTGGAACATGCCCAAAATGCGCGAACCGAGCTGATGAAATGTGCCTACCCAAAAGCCTTGCTCGGACTTTTCAGGAATCAGTCCTGCCAGTCGCTCGCTCATCTCTCCCGCGGCTTTGCGCGTAAAGGTCACCGCAGTGATCGCTCCTCCCTGATCCTTCCCATGACGGAGCAAGTTCGCGATGCGTTCCGTGAGCGTCCTCGTCTTGCCGGTCCCAGGCCCAGCCTGTACCAGTGCGGGCCGATCGCAAACGCTCACAGCCTCTATCTGTTCTTGGTTCAGTGCGCTCGGTGGTTCTACTGGTTTGACGCCTGCGTGGAGTTTTTCGCGCTTCTTTCCACCGGGCGACGAGCCACCCGAACCGCGTGTCTGCCTTGCACGCGTGATTTGGACCGGCACAAGGCTCTGTTGACCGAGGAACATGTGTCGTTCGCTTTGGGTAAAGAGCTGCGCCGTTCCGTACTCGCCGTCGTATCCGGCCAGGATGGACACCCTCCCCTGCCGAGCGCGGGAAATGCCTTCCGCCACGATCTCCGGCGCTTGGCGAGATATGTCATCCAGCGGAGTCGTCCACAGGATGTTGAGTTCGGGTCCGAGCCGAGCGAGCAGGTTGTCGTACAGGGTACGCACCTTTAATGACTGCGGTCCCACCCCCAATGATTGGGCAAGGATTTCCCGAAGCGGCAGTAGGCGCCAGAAGGGGGCCGCCCTTGGCGGCTTTTGGCCCGGAGCGCGGTCAGCGAGTTCCATGACTCGGTTCATCACCCCAACGGTTACCGGCTGCCCGCAGACCGGACAGAGCCCTCTATGCTCCGCGGTTTGTTCCGGTTCAAGTCGCGTAGCGCATTTGCGGTGTCCATCAAGGTGGTACTTGCCCTCTTCGGGAAAGAATTCGATCGTTCCGAGAAACCCTCGATGGTCTTTCCCGACGCCGTTCTCTGACCCGCAACCCGCGAGCTGACGTCCATCTATTGACTCAAACGGAGGCTCGGCGTTCTCTTTGAGGGTTATCGAGCACGGGCCGTCTTTGAGCGCATCTCGAATCGCGAAGTACCCCGGAGCGCCCGCGAAGATATTGGCTTCTCGGGCCATATTTTGCGGGGAATGAGTGTCGGAATTTGAAATGAGCGTATACCGATCCAGGGAAGTGACCCGATGATTCATCTCCGGATCCGATGATAGGCCCGTTTCCAACGCAAATATGTGGGGAGTGAGATCTCCGAAGCACTCTTCAATAGAATCAAAGCCTGATTTCGACCCCAATACGGAAAACCAGGGAGTCCACACGTGCGCGGGAACTAGGAAGGCATCAGACGACGTCTCCAAAGCTATCTCAAGAAGGTCGCGGCTGTCCAACCCGAGAATAGGTCGGCCGTCGGACTTGATATTGCCGATTCGGTCAAGCTTCTCCGAAAAGCGGTCCATTGAAGCCAAATCCGGCATGAATATCAGGTTGTGAACTTTTCTGGTGGCCCCGTCCTTCTTGTAGATAGAACTGATCTCCACGTTAAGCACGAAGCGCACATCAGCCGGGCCGAATCCGTTGGGGAGCAGTTCTACCCGCGGAACACGGGTTTTTTTTAAGCGAAGTAGGCCGTTATCAACCTCCTCCAGTAGGTCCTTGATCTCAGAGCGCCATTGCGGATGGGTGAAGTCTCCGGTAGCGAGCGCCAGGATGCCTTTGAGCGCGGCCCATCGGGCCAGCTCCACCAAGTTGCAGTCCCGCGATGTCGCCCTGGAATACTTCGAGTGGATATGGAGATCGGCGAAGTAGATCACAAGAAAGGCTCCCTTCTCGGACGAGAAATGCACGGTGGAACGAGGGGCGGTCTTGACGTTAAGGGGCAGAATTGATAGAAGGAAAAACCACAGGGGAAGCCGGGGCTGCGCCGTTTCCCCGCGCCTGCGCCTGCAAGGCCCCGGTATCCGGGAGAAGGACGTGAAGACCGGGCATCTTCACCGGAATTCGGGTATGCATAGCCCAAGCCGGAAGCCTTGTCAACAGCGGTTCAGCTACTGACCTGTTAAGGTGGAAGCCTTTCTGAAAGCCATTTACGGAGTCATGGCGACGGCCAACGACGAGACCGATTGGGCCGCAGAACTGCCAGGATTGCTCGGCCGCTCCCGCAGTGACACGAGTTCTCGACGAGCGGACAGGCCGGACAATCAGCCTGTTTAGTGTGAGAGGTTTTGGTGATCATGTTTGGTATCTTTCCCGGACTCCCCTGTGCGCATAGGTTACGTTTCAGGGTTCGTCCCACCTTGGGAATTCGCTCCCCAAATTCCGCGGCGCCACCATTCCCAGCAATAATTATGTCTTTCCTGATTATATGTATGTCCGGCTGGTTCCTTACCGCGGCCCGGGCCGCGATAGACGAATATGCGATATCGGTCTGGGAGCCGCTCTTGTGGGGAGGAAGCGTGCAGGGGCAAGCCAAAACAAACGCAACGCGCAGTGAAGACCCCCGGGACGGCGCCGAGCCTTCTGATGAGGGCTCGCCAACGAAGGGCGCGCTAACTCGCAGTATGGCGCCATCTAGACATGATGTCGCATCCGACCTGCATTCCTCAACTTTGGTGGCTTCACTGAAGTCTCATACCCCTCTCTCTGGGGAGGGTCAGCGTGAGTTGTCCCTTGCGAGAATTCCCCCCCTCTACGTTCAACCTCAACTTCCGGGCGAAGGGGTTTGGAGCGCGGAGGAGATGCCTCGGGCGGGGGACGGCGCGCCCGCCGTATTCCGCACGACTTATCGGCCCAGTCCTCAGTTTCCCACTGCCATCGCCCATATGCTCTTGTTCGACATGAAGCGGATCTCTATGAGGCTTTATATCGGGTCTTCGGAGCCCAAGGCCACACTGGCCTCTTCAAAGGTCGAACCGGAGAATGTTCCGGACCTGCTCGCGATCACCAATGCTCTGTGGAAACAGAAACACGCTGAAAACGCGGGCGCCATTTTCCGTGGCACCGTCCTGAACAATATGGTTCCGGGCATGGCGACGGTGGTGGTCTATAACGACGACTCGGTTGATATCCTGGAGTGGGATGACGACATCCCCGTGGATCAGATCCGCGACGCTCGCCAACTCAAACATTTGATCGTCAAGGACGGCAAAGTCGTCAACACCGTGAACAAAGGCGGCCGGCCCACCGACTCTGAGATCGGCCTGGGCTATCTTCTCGTGGAAGACGAGTTCCTCGATGAAGCGGGCTATGGTGGATGGCAAGGACCGGGGCCTCAGTGGGGCGGATATTATGGATATGGTCCTGGGAATCAGTGGAGTAACTATCTCGGTGGATCGCAGTTGATTCATACCTCTGGGCCCAACTGGTTCATAGCCACGCGAAGCGCTTTCGGCATCCGAGAAGACGGAAACGTGGTCTTCGCCATCGGACACCACATAGGCACGAAGGATCTTGCCAGAGCCCTCATCCTTGCGGGATGCGTTCGGGCTATTCACGGAGATGCCAACCCCCATAACGTGCTTGGGAACATCTATTACATCGGCGAGAACGGCGAGCGGATCAAAGCCGCCAAGCTTTCTCCGAAGCAAAAGGACCACACTCTCAAGCGGTACGTCAATTCAAGCTATACGAGTGATTTTTTTGCTTTTTTCAAGCGCCGCGCCACTCAGGATCCCTCTTGAGGCGGTCCCGCCAGTCCGATCACGGCCGTAAACCGTTTCATACGGCCGGAAATCGCTCGGCGTCTTTCGAGGAGTTCGCTGAAGGGGAAGGCAAAGAACACAGGGAGGAAGACGTCCCCGCAGGAAGCTCGGGCCCGGACGAGCCTAAATTTTCTTGACAATTCGGCATCCGAGAGCTATCCATATAAACTCTTGCCGCGATGCTCACGAATTCGGGGGTTCTTTGTCGGGTGCATTCGCCCGCTACCAAAGCGAAGGCGAGGGGCGGGTCGAAATCAGATTCCTTCCGGTCCTAAGCATTCCCCCTAAGGGGTCAGGCTTTCACAGCCTGGCATGCAGAGCCGCGGAACGCAATTCATAAGGTGTGGAGATTACAACCGTTGTTCACAATGGGAGAGCCGGCCGAGGGGCTTGACTATTGTTTTGGCAGGACCTCCCGGGGATGGACCGTCAAAGTGACGAAGGCCGTCTCCGTTTCATATTTTACGGTAATTCCGGCTCCTTGCTCGTGCGGGCGATGGTCTCCGGCAACATGAGCTTGGTTTTTCTTTGGGACATGGACAGGAGTTGCACATGAACAAGTCCGACCTAGTAAAGATGTTGGCCAAGGAGATGGATCTGCCCATGCGAAAGGCCGAAGAGATAGTTGACATGGTCTTTAGGACGATGTCCGCCGCTCTGGTTACTGGAAGTCGTATCGAGATACGCGGATTTGGCTCGTTTGTGATCAAGAAGTACGAGGGTTATACAGGGAGAAATCCCAAGACCGGCGAAAAGATCGAGGTGAGGACCAAATACCTCCCGTTTTTCAAGACCGGGAAGGAACTTCGGGAACGACTCAACGGCTGACGAATCCTGGGATCGCTCTCACGGGAACGATCAGGAATTACTTCTTTCTGGCCCAGGTGAGAAAATCTTGCCGGTATCCGCCGCAACTGGATGAAAGAATCGCTGCGCCCACCACTGAGAACCATAGTCATCACTTTCACTGCTATTATGATCACCTTGCTCGGCTGGTGTTACGGTGGCGTGTGCCGCGGGGGGGAACCTGCGACCCCTGGGGGTTACACGCGAGCCCATTACGTGTTGCCGCCGGACGTCCTGAAGAACGGGATCTCGTTCGCCACCGTGAGCATTCCTTTTGAACGCAAAGACGTCACCGAGCGCGTGGTGGATCAGCTCAATTACTTGCTCATGGACCGGCGCGCGGGGATGCTGGAGTGGTTCGACCGGATGGCCGTTTACGGCGGAATAATCGAGCGAGTGCTTGAGGCGGAGAAGATCCCGCGCGATTTCATCTACCTGTCGGCGCTCCTGAGCGATTTGAAAACCTCTTTCCGCACGCGGTCCGGTGGTGTTGGATGGTGGGCCTTGGGGTCGGGCGAGGAACACAAGGATCTTCCGGTCGCCAAGTGGTTCTCGACAAATGACTGGGACGATCGTCGAGATCCCGTGCTCTCCACGAGGATCGCGTGCAGGGTGTTCCAGTGGCTGCACAGCCGGGAGGAGACGAAAGACTGGTTGCTCGCCATCTGCGCTTACGTGGACGGCGTCGGAAAGATTGACGACGTGGTGAAAAAGGCTGGGGGGTACTCGTACTGGGACACGGTTATGCCGCCGCGCTCTGAAATCATGATTCCTCGACTTATCGCTCTCAAGATCATTGCGACCCACCGAGACCTCTACGGGGTGAATGTTGCGACACCGCCGCCTCTAGCCTACGACTTCCTGGAACGGATCAAGCTCGGTAAAGATCTGCCTCTCCACCAGGTAGCGCAATGGTGCGAGACCAATCCAAGGGCCATGTGGGAACTAAACCCCGGTGTTGATCCCACCACCGGCATACTCCCCAAAGCCGACAAACGTAACCCTCTCGGATATCCCATGAGAGTGCCCAAAGGCGCCGGCGCCAAGGTCCAATCCATGCTCAAGAAGGATGGATACGTCGCGGACTAAGTCCTTTGTTTCTCGAATAGGACACGCGCATGGGCGCGCCTTCCGCTATTCCGGCGGAAGCCGCGGTAACACACGGGGAAGCGCGACCGTGTTTATTCAGTTGTGCGCTGAGCCGACGCCGTGATCCCAATTGGTTTTTCAGAAGCTGTCGCATTTCATCTCTTGCGCAGCTCCTATATAATCCTGTCATGATCGGATACCTCCAGCTCCCCGACGACGACAAGGACAAGAGCGGGAAAGAGTACCGCTGCTCCATGTGCGGGGCGCTCATTGCACGATCCGGCGACCTGGTGAAGATAAACGGAACCGACACGCACTCCTTCATCAATCCATCCGGTATCCGGTGCAACTTCCGGACCTTTTCCCAATGCGAGAACATTCTGGCCGATGAGCGGCTCTTCATGGAATACTCTTGGTTTCCCGGCTACGGCTGGCGTTTTCTCATCTGCAGCTCGTGCAGTTGGCACCTAGGCTGGAAGTACGACAGTGTGAACCAGGAGATGCAGCTCCAGGAGTTCTTTGGGGTACTCACTCAGGCTGTTGAAGAGGTGTCGCGAGACAGCTCGTGACCTTATCGGTTCAGAAAGCGCACCAGGTACCCTCGCATCTGGGTCAGCCCGGATGCAAGTCCTCCGAGCCAGCCGCCAATGCAGCCGACCAAAAAGAACTGGCTGTGGGGAGCCTCATAGGTGGGGACCCTGATATAGAGAAGGAGATCGACAGCGAGAAAAGACGCTACCGCGGCCAGCAGAAACACGCGAATGAAATGCCTGATCGAGGCGCCTAAGAATTGCCCCGCGAGATAGAAAACGAGCAATTGAACCCCGAGCGAGAGGCCGAAGCCGAGAAACCCCGCCTTGAGGACCAAAAAAAAGCCCATGAACCGCACGCCTTCGTTATTTGGGGCTCTTGGACGAAGAGTCCAGGGCGGGCGTTGGCCCCGCGCCGTTCTTCTGATACCGTATCTCGTAGATCACCGCGCCTTCAGGCTTGTCCTTGTACAGAACGAGCACGCGATCTCCCTTGATTGGTAGTTTCGGAGGCACGAAACGGGCCTTCCAGCGCAGAATCAATCGCAGCGTTCTCGCTTGCCCATCCGGCTTCACCAGCAGGTAACCTTCTTCCACTTCGCTGACCGTTCCTTCGACCTGCTGAATGGAGGCGGCGCCTGCCACAGCAGCCAAGAGTAACATCAGAGCGATGGCGCGGGTTAGAGCCGAGATAACGGACATAAGCCTCACCGTATGAAATTGATAGGCTTACAGAAGGACGAAAAGGTCTTGGGGTGATCTGGAGATCTCCTGCGCGAAGGTCCGGCGGCCTTGCGTCGTCCGAAGCGAAAGAGATCCCCGGCCCATGCCCTCAACGCCTTGCCTATTCAAGGGCACAGCTATTAACTGACCCCGAACGTCTGCATCACGGAATTGGCCGCTTTCCGGCCCGCGCCCATCGCCAGTATGACGGTGGCCGCCCCTGTAACGATGTCTCCACCGGCCCAGATCCTGTCCCGGGAGGTCTTGCCGGTTTCCAGATCGGCAACGATGTTACCCCACTTGTTCGTCTCCAGGTTCTTGGTGGTGGACGGCACCAGCGGGTTGGCCGCGTTGCCGATAGCCACGATAGCCGTGTCGCATTCGATGTCGAAGAGTTTGCCTTCCACAGGAACCGGTCTTCGGCGGCCCGATTCATCCGGTTCGCCCAATTCCATCTCCTGGCACCGTATTCCAACGATCCATCCGGCCTCGTTTCCCAGGATCTCCAAGGGCGCTGTGAGCAGTTTGAACTTAATCCCCTCTTCCTCCGCGTGGTGCGTTTCTTCAGCTCTGGCAGGCAATTCCGCCATAGTTCGGCGGTAGACTATGGTGACCTCTTCCGCTCCGAGCCGAAGAGCAGTCCGGGCAGAGTCCATCGCCACATTGCCGCCGCCGAAGACCACCACCCTGCGCCCCTTGGCGATGGGGGTGTCGGCTTCAGGGAACATATACGCGCGCATGAGGTTCGACCGCGTGAGGTACTCATTTGCCGAGTACACGCCGTTGAGGTTCTCTCCCGGTATGCGCAGGAACAAGGGAGCGCCCGCGCCCGTTCCGATAAAGACGCAGTCGTGCTTTTCCAGAAGGTCATCGACAGTTTCAACGCGACCGACTACCCAGTTCGTCTTGAATTCGACTCCCAGGCGCCTCAGTTCATCGATCTCCGCCTTGACAATGGCCTTGGGCAGACGGAACTCAGGTATGCCATAAACCAGCACTCCGCCGAGTTCGTGGAGCGCCTCCATGACAGTCACCGCTATTCCCTTTTTGATGAGGCCGCCTGCAAGGGTTAACCCGGCGGGGCCCGAACCGACCACCGCAACTTTATGACCGGTGGGCTTAGGCAATTCAGGCAACTCATCCGCCGCGTGCTGCGCGGCCCAGTCAGCCACGAAGCGTTCCAGCCGCCCGATGGCGCAGGGTTCCCCTTTCCCCTTCTTATTCAGCACGCACGTGGCTTCGCACTGCGTCTCCTGAGGGCAGACCCGACCTGCGATCCGCGGAAGGCTGTTTTTCTCCTTGATCTTCCACGAGGCGCCGATTAAGTCACCTTGTTTGATCATTTCGATGAAGTCCGGGATATCGATTTCGACCGGGCATCCCTTCATGCAGTAGGGCTTCTTGCAACGAAGGCACCTACTGGCTTCCAGCAGAGCCAGATCGTTTGTATATCCGAGCGCCACCTCGTAGAAGTTGTGAGCTCGTTCGATGGCGCTCTGCTCCGGCATCTTTTGACGAGGGATCTTGGGCCTTGGAGCTTTTTTCGGTTCTTGTTGTTCGGTCATGCGCCACCCCCGGGGATCGAGCATTTGCAGCCGCGCTCCGTTTCTCTGAATCGATTGAGCGCGATGAGTTCCGGGCCCTTGTACATTGCAAGGCGCTTGGTCAGAAGATCGAAGTCCACCAGATGACCGTCAAATTCGGGCCCATCCACGCACCCGAACATGGTTTTTCCGCCGACCTCGACGCGACACGCTCCGCACATGCCCGTTCCATCGACCATAATGGGATTGAGGCTCACCACGGTGGGGAGATTGTACCCTCTGGTCAGATTGGCCACCGCCTTCATCATGGGAACCGGACCGATCGCGACCACCATATCCACCTTCGTGCCCTTGTCGATCAGATCCTTGAGGACCTGGGTGACGAATCCGTGAATGCCGTAAGACCCGTCGTCGGTGGAAATGAGCAGTTCGTGACTGACCTTTCTCATTTCCTCGGTCATGAAAAGGAGCCCTTCGGTCCTGGCCCCGATAATGGAAATCACATGATTGCCCGCAGCCATCATACCCTTTGTGATGGGGTACAACGGAGCAATGCCAATGCCGCCGCCAACGCCTACCACGGTTCCGAAGTTCTCGATGTGAGTGGGCTTGCCCAAAGGACCGCAAAGGTCTTGCAAGCGCTCCCCCACCTCCATAGTTCCAAAGTGGTACGTGGTAACCCCGACTTCTTGCCAGACGAGAGTGATTGTCCCCTTTTCGGAATCCTTGTCCGCTATGGTGAGAGGAATACGTTCTCCCTGGTCATAACACCTCAGGATAACAAACTGGCCGGGACGGTGCGCCCGGGCGATTTCAAGAGCGGATATCACAGCCCGATGGACGCCGGGCCCAATCCGCGCTTTCTCCAAGATTTCAAACATCGAAAAGACCTCCTCGCCTATGGAAGCATGGTGAGTTGCGATGATGTCTGCAAATGGGCAGGGATCTCCCAGCAGAACTTTAACTTGCAAAATTACCACAGCAACCAGTGTAGAACCAAACGAATTCAAACAAAGAGGCGCATGGGGAGGCCAACGCTTTGCCCCAACGACGCTGCCCATGTTTTTCCTTGAACAACCAGCCTCAGTAACGCTATTCTAGGCGGGACTATGCGCCTACGCCAAAGGAGCCTGCCGATGCGCGTCAAGTTCTTGTTCGTCTTTTCCCTCGTGGTTGCGTTTTCGTGCCTTGCCGTGACATCCGAGGCTCAGGACCCCGTGAAGTGGTCAGCCCCCATGAGTGAGTATCCCAATCCCTGGTATCCAACGCCTGCGCCGCCCCCGAGTCACTATTACCCGTGGGGGTATTACGGAGGGTATGGCGGGTATTATCCAGGCTATTACCCCGGCTACTATCAAGGAGGGTATCAGGGTTATGGAAGGCAGCAGGGATATTCGGGAAACCCGTATTATTATTATCAACAGTAGGGAGGCCCGAAAGCTCGGTCCGTCGCAAGAGTGGAGCTGTCAGCCTTGGCCCCAGGTCCGAATAAGTTCCCGCACCGCGTGAGGAACATCCCGCACAGGCGCCAGGGTCGTTTCTCCGGTCTTTCGACTCCTCAATTCCACCTTGCCTTGAGCCAGCGCTTTCTTGCCCACGGTAATCCTGAAGGGAATTCCGATCAGGTCCGCGTCCTTGAACTTCACTCCCGGACGCTCGTCCCGATCATCGAGCAGAGTGTCGATTCCCTGGTTCCACAGCTCCTGATAGACGTCTTCCGCGGTCCGGTCGATCCCTGGGTCCTTGGCGCCCACGGGAGTGACGATTGTGGTGAAGGGCGCCACTGCGGGCGGAAATATGATGCCTTCCTTATCATGGCTCTGTTCGATGGCCGCGGCTATCATCCGGCTGACGCCGATGCCGTAACATCCCATGATCATGGGCCGTTCCGCTCCCTCTGCGTCGAGAAAGCGCGCGTTCATGGCCTCGGAGTATTTGACCCCGAGTTTGAAGATGTGTCCGACTTCAATCCCCTTGCTCAAGGCCAATTTCCCGTCGCATCGAGGACATCGATCCCCGTCCCCCGCGAGTCGCAGGTCGAGGTAATGATGCACGCGGAAATCTCGATCGGGAACTACATCCAGAATGTGTGTGTCGTTCTCGTTTCCTCCCACCACTGCCCGCGGCAAGGCTCTGATAGCGTGATCGGCGAGGAGCGTGACTTTTTCGAGACCTATTGGCCCCGAAAAGCCAAGCGGACCGCCGGTGATCTCCTCGATGATGTGTTGATCCGCGAGCTCCAACTCGTCAACCTTCAAGAAATTTCGGACCTTGATTTCATTGAGTTCGTGGTCGCCCCGGATGAGAACAGCGACGGGCCCTTTTTCGGTGCGGAGTATGAGAGTCTTGATTAGGTCCCACGGTTCAACCTTGAGAAATCGCGACACCTGCTCAATCGTGCTCATACCGGGGGTTTTCGCCCTTCGCGGGGGGCCGTCCCACGCGGAGATCGAAGTCGGATCGGGCGCCCTGATCTCGGCCTTTTCCATGTTCGCGGCGTAGTCACACGTATCGCAGGAAACGATCGTATCCTCCCCCGTATCGGCCAGAACCATGAACTCGTGCGAAAAGCTCCCCCCGATGGGCCCGCTATCCGCTTCCACAGCCCTGAATCGTAAACCGCATCGCGTGAAGATCTTGGAGTAGGCCTCCCACATGGCCCGGTATGTCTCTTCGGCGTCCGCTTCATGCGCATGGAAGGAATACCCGTCCTTCATCATGAACTCACGCCCGCGCATGAGCCCGAATCGCGGCCGGATCTCGTCCCGAAACTTGGTCTGTATCTGGTACAGGTTCAGCGGCAATTCGCGATATGACCGAACGTCGCGTCGGACCAGGTCGGTAATCACTTCCTCGTGGGTAGGACCGAGGCAGCAGTCACGACCATGCCGGTCTTTGAAGCGGAGGAGCTCCTTGCCATAGAGATCCCAACGCCCCGACTCCATCCACAATTCCGCAGGCTGCACCGTCGGGAGAAAGACCTCCTGAGCTCCGGAAGCGTCCATCTCTTCCCGCACGATCTGCTCGATTTTTCGCAATGAACGGTAGCCAAGCGCAAGATACGAGTAAACACCCGCGGTGAGTTTTCTGATCATGCCGGCCCGCAGCATCAGCTTGTGACTGACCACTTCGGCGTCTGAGGGGTCTTCTTTGAGCGTGGGAACGAGAAGTTTGGAAAGTCTCATGAATGGCGCCTTTGTTTGGACGCTATGCTCGCGTCTCTCCGCTGGGAACAGGATAGGAGCGTCTGTGAGCTGTGAACCTAACACCGAACCTGCTTTCCGTCAACTGCGTCGTCATTCGCGAACTCATCGTTTCATTCGCGTGCAAATGGGCGCTGCTTGACGAAAAACATGATCGGACGCAGTATGGTTTTGGCGGAGCACGATTCATGCCGGATTCAGCGGAATTTCTCACAGCGCCGACCAGAGCCGAATTGGACCTCCAGCTCCTGGAGATCATGGAGCGCCGGGTGGCTTCCGATGGAATTCCCCGATTTCTTTATCTTTCTCCCACCAAAAGAAAGAACCGGGAGATGGCCCGGAAATTCCGCCAACGGCGGGTTTCGTGGCTGAGACCTTTCCTCGTTCCTGTGGAGCTGGCCGAGCAGATCCTTGAGAAGAGCGGACGAGTACGCCACGCCTGGGTTTCACCCGAACTGAAGACCCTGGTGGTTCACCACGTCTTGGAGACTCTTGGACCCCAAAGTCGGTTCGAGAAACTCGCGTTTCCTGGAGACGTTTCTCTGGGAGTGGCTCGGCATGTGATCGCCGCGCTGGATGCGCTCGTGCGGCGGGGTTTTTCCCCAGGCAGCCGCGCAAGCGGCGTCAGACCCGAACTTAGCCGCGACCTGGAACTCGTGCGAGACCAATACTCCCTATTTCTGAAAGAGCATTGTTTGGAGGACCCTCTCAGAGCGCCTGAACTGGCTGCTTCGCTCCTCAGCGCCTACCCGGACGCCCTCCCCTTCCCTGCGGATGTCTTGATTTTGGACGGATTTACAAATCCCGACTATCCTGAATCTCTTTTCCTCTCGCAATTGGTCCGGAAGTTCAAAGAAGACAGGGTGGTGGTTACGCTGCCGCCGGCCCTGATCGAGCACATCGAAAGAAAAGGCTGGAAAGAGCTGCCTGCGGGGCTTGAAGTTTTTCGCTTTGGCAGGTCGTTTCTTGAGGGCATTGGGCTCAATCGCGGCGCCGATTCCGGACAATCGACCGTGCTTCTTGGCGAGGAAGCCCCCTTGGCGCATCGCGCTTGCGAACTCTTTCGCTTTCCTGACAGGGCGGCAGAGACAAAATGGGTTGCCCGGATCATCAAACGGCTTTTCTTTGACGAACAAGGCGGCTCCGAACTGAAACCGGAAGATTTCCACGTTGTCGCGCCGCAATTGGATGCCTATTACCGCCTGTTCATTGAGATTTTCCCACGGTACGGCATTCCGTTCAACATCACGCGAGGTATCCCTCTCGCCTCAATCCCCGTGGTGGGTTTGCTACTCGCTCTGATGCAGGCCGCCATCATGAGGACTCATGATGCTCTTTTCGATTTTTTTTCCTCTCAGCTCGTGGCCGCGCCCATTTCCCGCGATGCCCAGAGTCTTCTCTCGTTCATCGAAGAGCATCGAGAATGGATTGCGCCGGCGCTCGGTCTTACCGAATCGGAATTCGAGGCGCCCGATCTCGCGGAGACTGAATTCAATATCGTGGCTATAGATCGGATCTGCCGTGATCTGGGAGTGAGAGGCGGCCGCGACTTTGTGAATGACTGGCTGGCGCCCCTTACGAGCCGACTCCGACGCCGGATTATTGATGCTCGCCACGGAGATGACCCTGACCGAAAGAATCGAATGAAAGAGCGTTTCCGCGAGATAGTTCTTCAACTGTGGCTCCTCAAGAATGAATTCCAGGCGTTTGATCGTTTGGAATCCGAGAGCGCCGCGCACGATCTTGTTACCGCGCTCGAGCGACTGGTGGCCCGGTACGATATCGAAGCGCGGCTCATCCGGTCTTTGGCCTCGATCGATGTGCCCGGCGAGGCCGACAGGCAGATCGTCACAGAGAAGAACATCAAAGGTTTTTCTCAGGCGTTGACGACGCTGGCTGAAATTCGTGACGACCTGATACTTGTGGGCCGCGAACGCCCTGACCTGCAAACTGTGCTGAACATCTTCCGGGACAGATGCCGGAGAGTGATGATCCAGGAGGCAGGCGCGCTAGCCGGCGTGAACATCTCACAGACCCTTGAGCTGAGGAACCTGAGCCGACCTGTGGTCTTCCTGGTCGGCCTAACCGCAGACGATTTTCCCGCAATCCCCAAACCGAGCTTTCTACTCCCGCGAGGCCCCGGCGGAGACTCGGTCGATCGGGCCGTGGCTGAGGCGCGATTCATCTTCGCTCAGGCAATGGAAAATTCCAGACGGCTGTTCATGTCATATCCGTGCTCTGACGGCGCGGACCCACTGGAGCCTTCCCCTTTCGTCCTTGACCTGCTGGCTGAGGGAAAAGCGAATGAGGGAACAGAAACCGGCCCTGAGGAGGAACAATTCTCCTCGCTGGAGGTTCTGGAGGCAATGGGCAACTCCTGGCCGGAAAACGCCCCGCTTCCCTGGGAACGTCTCTTCAGCCTGGTCGAACGCCTTCCTCCGAAGAGTTCGGACGCGGGAGAATTTCACGGAGAGATTCGGCGGGCTCTGATAGCCGGCGTGGAGAGATCGAGAACTGATCAATACGGTCTTTACGACGGTATGATCGCTGATGAGGCCGGCCTTCGGGTGATAAACGACCTGCTCGACGATCCAGGCTTTGCGTATTCTTACTCGATGCTCAACGAATATATCAGGTGCCCTCTCGCGTTCTTCTTTTCAAGGATCCTTGCCCTGGAGCCCATAGAAGACATACCGGAAGAGCCCGAGGCCCGCGAAATAGGTCGCGTCGTTCACTCCATCTTGGCGGAATTCTACCGCTCGTGGGTCATCCCCAAGAGATCGAGGATCCGCCCGGGAAATCGGCTCGATGCTCTGGTAGCTCTTGAGGCCGCAGCGGGGACGATATTTGAGGAGCATCATCCGCTCGACGAAGAGACTCTGGAGGCGGCGGTTATTCGTGAGAGCATCACACGGGGCCTGTATACCGCCCAAGACCTTGCGAATCCCTCTAAGCGGCGTGAAGTGGAAGAAGGAGTTGATATCGCGCCGTTTGTCCGCGGTCCTCTCAGAAGGCTTGTTGATTACGAAGCGGCGCTTGACCTGCCGCTCTATCCAATCGCAACGGAATACTCCTTTGGCGACGCTCAGGCTCCTCCGTTGACAATTACCTCGACCCACGGACGAACTATTCGTATCCGCGGCGTCATTGACCGGATAGACCGCTACCAGCCGTCCGAAGGGTCGGGCGCGGCCGCGCTCTGGATTTACGACTACAAGACGGGAAGTGTCCCGACCAAGCGAGATGTGCTATCCGGAGATGACCTCCAGCTCGCCGTTTACGCCCTGGCTCTCCTGGACGGGCTTGGGCCGGAGACCTCAACCGACGTGGCCGCGTGCTTCGTCTCTTTGAAGCCCGGGGAAGAGAACCTCTGGCAGCGCCTGATCTTCACAAACGGCGTCCCCGGTGATATGCTCCCCGATGAGAAGGGCTCGGGAGCGTTGTCCTCCGAAGATATGAACAACTTTCGGGAGCTGATCGGGAATATCGACATGGCCGTGAGGCGGGGGAATTTTCCCAGAGCGCCCAAGGCGGACAACTGCGAACGCTGCCTCTTTCAGTCGGCATGTTTCCGCGATGAATCTCGGGTGCGCCGTCTCTCGCGCGGCTGACGACTGCGGCGCGCTTCTCGAACGAGCCGCGCCGGCAGCCCCCTAGAGCCAAATGAGACCTGATTCCCAATTATTCTATAGGCCCACACGCCTCTCCGAAAAGGAGATCCTGGAACGAGCGCGTGAGGCCCGCAGGCTCTCATCGCCTTGCCGGCTGTGTCCCCGGCGATGCCGGGTGGACCGAGTGTCCGGTGAGAAGGGCTATTGCGGAGCAGGGCCTGTCCCCACGATCGCCGCGGCGCTTCCGCATTTCGGCGAGGAACCGCCACTGACGGGAAGCGGCGGCGCGGGCACGCTTTTCTTCAGCCGCTGCAACATGCGATGCGTCTATTGCCAGAACCATCAGATTAGCCAGGGGTTTGTCGGATACGAAGTTTCCCCGGCGCTTCTGGCTCGGGAGATGCTTGCGCTCCAGGATGCGAGGTGCTCAAATATCGAACCGGTCTCCCCCGGTCATCACTTATCAGGGCTTCTGGCCGCATTGGCCATCGCTCGCAGAAAAGGTCTGACGCTGCCCGTGGTGTACAACACCAACGGGTACGAGTCCCTGGAAACGTTGGACCTGCTGGACGGGATCGTCGACGTGTATCTCCCCGATCTCAAGTACGCGTCAAACGAGATCGCTCTGAGATACTCGGATGCGGCCGACTACGTGGAAACGGCTCGTGAGGCCGTTCTCGCCATGCGCCGACAGGTGGGGAATTTGGTGGTGGATATGCGCGGCCTAGCTATAAAGGGGCTAATCATAAGACATCTGACGCTTCCGGGAAACGCGGCCGGGTCTGAGGAAACCTTAGCCTGGATAGGCGAGCATATGCCTCGGACGGTCACCATCTCGCTCATGGCGCAGTATTCACCGCTTTACCGGAGCAACCGACACGCAGAAATCAACCGCAGGGTTTCGGAAGACGAATACGACCGAGTGGTGGATCTCGCGTGGCGGATGGGTTTTCGAAACGTCTTTGTGCAGGATCCGGCATCCCAGGAAGTCGGAATTCCGGACTTCGAACAGGAAGCGCCGTTCCACTGGCAAGGTGAACCCCCTAACTGACGCTTTGTCTTGCCGATGAGACAGGCGGACATATCACGTCGGCGCACCCGATAGCGTTGCTCAGGACGCGGAGAGAAAATCATGGAAGGAAGAACCTTTGAGTTGGCCTACGCAAAGTTCATCGAGAGGTTCCGAGACCAGATCAAGGAGAACTTTCTTGAGGACGCTTTCCATAAACGTGAACTCATGTCCCAGTACCAGGTGGGTGAAAAGATGCTCGAGGAGCTTTCGGACAACATTCTTTCGGAGTTCACAGTGAACATAGATCGCCGCACCTCGGTGGAGACGATCGCCGACCGGTACGTTCAATTAGGCATACGGTGCGCGGAAGACGGAGTGAGCTTTTCCGAAATGGTGCGGGTGTTCATCCTCCTAAAACGGCACATCTGGCTCTTCTTTCAGGAGAGCAATTTCGCTGGTCAGCCTTTCGACGTTCGGTCCATCGTGGCCCTGAATAACAGGACAGCCCTCTTTTTCGACCGGGCCGTCTACTACTTCCTTGTGGGTTACGAACAGGAACGCTCCGAAGACCGTTCGGAGGTTGAAAAGGTGTACGACGCGTTAGTGGATTTGCTCCGTCGCGACCTGGCTATTCCCAAAGAGCCGAAAGACAAAGAATAGCCCCGCATATCGCTCTTCTGAGGATCTGCCGATGCTCGCATATTTCGACTGTTTCTCCGGTATTAGCGGTGACATGACCCTGGGAGCGTTCCTGGACCTGGGGCTGGACCGGAGCTTCCTCGAAGAACAGCTCGCGACCCTTGGGCTTACCGGCTATTCGCTCAAAGTGGAGCGATCCACCCGAAGCGGCTTGTCCGGCGTTCGATTTGAAGTTCTGGTGGATTCGGATCAACCTCATCGGAGCTACAAAGACATACGCCGCATCATTGAGCGGTCAAGGATTCCCGAGCCTGCGCGGGACACCGCGCTCATGCTTCTTGAGATCCTCGCGGAGGCCGAGGCCGCAGCGCACGGCAAGCCCAAAGACGAGGTCCATTTCCATGAGATCGGCGCGGTTGACTCAATCATCGACCTTGTGGGCGCAGCGCTCGCAATCCATGCCCTCGGAATCACCCGCGCGGTCTTTTCCCCACTTCCGCTGAGTCGCGGCTTTGTAAAGACCGCGCACGGGACAATCCCTTCTCCCGCGCCCGCGACCGTGGAAATACTCAAAGGCGTTCCAGTCACAGGCTCACCTGCGCCCATTGAACTCGTCACACCGACAGGCGCGGCGATCGCGAAGGGATTGGCGTGCGAGTTTGGCCCGTACCCCGCCTTCGTTCCCGATCGCGTCGGGTACGGGTTGGGAAGGTCGGACCTTCCCGATTCGCCAAATGCGTTGCGGGTTGTCACCGGCCGAGAGCTTCTCGCCGCCGCCGCGACAGATCGGGTTGGTCTGATCGAATGCCAGGTCGATGACCTCGATCCCCGAGTCCTCGGAGACCTTATGGAAACCGTCATGGCGCGCGGAGCGCTGGACGTATGCTTTGCGCCGGTGCAGATGAAGAAGAATCGCCCGGGAATTCTCATCAGGGTCATGGCGCCGCCTCACCGAACGCAGGAATTCGCCAGATCGCTCCTGTCCGAAACCAGCGGGG
>Ga0194127_10003392_pt1 | contig 20481 bp, 13 predicted proteins | sample TA2KigC100mmetaG_FD_148624 | JGI IMG/M metagenome (GOLD analysis project Ga0194127, IMG submission 148624) | Freshwater microbial communities from Lake Tanganyika, Tanzania - TA2015036 Kigoma Deep Cast 100m | ecosystem: Environmental > Aquatic > Freshwater > Lake | place: Tanzania: Lake...
TCGCAGGGGGGATGCCCGGGACCTCGACGACGTTGCCCAGGCCGAGGCTGCCGAGGATCGGCATGGTCAGTCCGCCGACGGATTGCGCCGCGTGGACCAGCGTGTTGGCCCCGACGTCAAGGAAGTCGGCGGCATCGGGCATGGCCCCCACACCAACCGAGTCGAACACCACGATCAGTACGCGTTTCATAGCGACCTCCGGGACCGGCAGCAGAAGCGGGGCCCATCCGAACCGTAGCAACTATTCGATTCCCGGTAAAGCCCAGGCTGAGCGTACCCCGCCTCCCAGGTATTTTGCCAGCTTGGCGGACCGCAGGTACACTCGGTGCGGGCACATTCCGGGAGGTCGTCGTGCGCGCTGCCGTCATCCTGCTGGCACTGTTCGTTGCTTGTGGCTGTTCGGCCGCAACGGGAGGTGACTACCAGAAGGACGGCAGCAAGACCCGGAAGAGCTCGCACGAGGCCAGGAAGAAGTCGAAGAAGAGCTCCAAGGCATCGAAGTCCGCCTCTGCCGGGAAGTCGAAGGGGGCGGGTGAGCAGAGCACATCGTCGGGCAAGGCGTCCGGCAGCGGAACGGGGGCAGCGGCGGCCCTCCCGGCCGATGTTCCGCAGACCTACAAGCCCCGCAAGGCCGCGTGCGAGAAGTACCGCGACATGATCGAGGTCATTGCAGCCCGCAACGGGCTCGAGCCGGAGCTGGTGCTCGGCGTCGTCAAGGTGGAATCCAACTTCAACCCGGAATGTCGCTCGCGGGTCGGCGCCACGGGGCTCATGCAGGTCATGCCGCGTACCGGCGAGCACATGAAGTGCGACGACGATCTCGAAGATCCCCAGCTCAACGTGGAATGCGGTTGCCGTGTGCTGAAGAAGTACCTCGACCTGTACAACGGCAACGTGATCTACGGTCTTGCCGCGTACAACGCCGGTCCGGGAAACGCCAACCCGTCGGCCAAGGAGAGCAAGACCCCCTTCAACTTCTCGTACGTCGAGAAGGTGCTGCGCTGGCGCAACGTTTTCGTCCGCTACGGCTGTCGATAGCGGCGCATCCGCGGCGTTTCATCGGCCGGTTGCTCACTGCGACGTGGCTTGGGCCACGCCTCATTCGCACCCCGGCCTCGCGCCTTGCGGCTGCACCACTCTCGACCGCCGGAATGGAGCCGGCTGTCGATAGCGGCGCATCCGCTGCGTTTCATCGGCCGGTTGCTCACTGCGACGTGGCTTGGGCCACGCCTCATTCGCACCCCGGCCTCGCGCCTTGCCTGCCCCGAGCTTCGTCGAGGGGCGGCTGCACCACTCTCGACCGCCGGAATGGAGCCGGCTGCCCATAGCGGCGCATCCGCGGCGTTTCATCGGCCGGTTGCTCACTGCGACGTGGCTTGGGCCACGCCTCATTCGCACCCCGGCCTCGCGCCTTGCCTGCCCTGAGCTTCGTCGAGGGGCGGCTGCACCACTCTCGACCGCCGGAACGAGATCAGCGGACTTGGCGCTTGCGGAGTATCGCGACAGCCAGGCCGGCCAGGAGCAGTCCGAGTACCCAGGGGAAGTGGCGGCCGCCGGCCCGGTAGACGGTCCAGGAATCCTCCAGCAGGGGCAGGTCAACGACGAAGGTTTCGGCCCCCTCGGGATCGGTCATGTAGCGGATCTCGCCGGTGGCCGACACGAATCCGCTGATGCCTGTAGTGGTGGCCCGCACGAGCGGCAGTCGCTGCTCGACCGCACGGAACGCGGCCAGCACGAAGTGCTGCCAGGCCTCCTTGGTCTTGCCGAACCAGGCATCGTTCGAGAGGTTGACCAGGGCGTGGGCGCCGGCAGCCGCGACGCTGTTGGTGTGCCCGGGGATGATGTCCTCGTAGCAGATGAGCACCCCCAGGCGATGCCCCTCGAAGTCGAGCGGCTCGCTTGCCGGACCGGGCAGGAAGCGGCCCGACTCCGGGGACCACTCATAGAGAATGGGGAACCAGTCGCCGAGAGGGATGTACTCGCCGAACGCAAGCAGATACTGCTTGTCGTACCGGCCGAGAACGCGGCCGTCACGGTCGGCCACGAAGGCGCTGTTGTAGCGGATGTTGCGGAGGCTGTTCGGGTCCTCGATCTCAAAGACCCTGCCTGACGTGGCACCGAAGAGGATCGGGGTGTCGAAGCCGCGCTGGACTGCGTTTACCGTACGCTCGGGCTGTCCGAGATCCGCGATCACGGCATCCGGGTAGCGGGGCTCGCGCGGGACGGGGGCGGTGGCCTTGTAGATCTTCTTCGCGTCGTCCGGCAGCCACCAGTAGTAGCGGGAGAAGGGCAGGAGCGCGATGTGCGTGGCCTCCGGATTTCCGCCGGCCACCGGCTCGACCTCGCCGTCGGCCGTGACGCTGAAGATGCCGCCGTCATCCGCCAGGGCCAGGCAGGCGCCGTCGGCGTCGCAGCTCACCGAGCGCATGGCTGCGGGGTGGAGGAACCTGGGGACCGGCTCATGTCCGACGAGTGCGAGACCGGCCGAGGTCGCCAGCAGCAGGGTCCCGTCGGGAAGGAGGTCCACGGCCCGGATGCTGCCGTCGGTTGCGATCTTCTTGCTGGACAGCGAGATCTCGCCCGTTGCAGTCACCCTGGCGATACTCCCCGATTCCGCGACCAGTATCGCTGTGGGGCCCCGGGCCGCGGCTGCGGCCCACACCACGCCCGGGGTTGCGCTGCGGGCAATCACCCCCTTGGTGACGTTGCCCGCGAGGATCTCCCCGCGGCCGGCAGCGACGTACTTCCCGGCCGAAAAGCCGGCAAGCACCAGCAGGTCAGCGGTGGAGCCGGTCTCGAGCTTGACCCAGCCGTCCTTCGAGCGGGCCAGGAGAGTCCCGGAGTCGCCGGCTGCCATGGGGAGGCACTGGTCCTCGGGCGTGTCCAGGTACGCGGGCACGTCGGTGCAGCCGTACCATGCCGCACCGAGGTCCGTTGCGACCGGAGCGGCCTCGCGGGTCAGCCCCTGCGGAGTAACGGCATAGACCGTTCCCTTCCTGCCGACCACGAAGGTTCGACCGTCCCCCCGGGTGGCCACGGCCAGCAGCGGTTCGGCCGCCTCGAAGGCGGTGGGGCTTGCTCCCTCCCGGTGCAGCACCACGCGGCGGCCTTCGAGCGTGACGAAGTCGGCCTCCGTGCGCCGGGCATACACGGAGAGAGCGGGGAAGTAGGTGCTCTCGGGCCAGACCAGCAGGTCCGGGTTCTCCGTCTCGACCAGCCGGGCCGACGCGGCCTGGAGGCTGAGCGTGTTCCACTTGAGCACCGAGAGGGGGGATTCTTCTTTCGGGAAGCTCTTGAGCTGCTCTTCGAAGATGGGGATCTCCGGCTCGACGACTCCCAGCCTGAGGGTTTCGGCCGCGGCCTCCACACGTTCGACCTGGTCGAGCCGGACCAGCCCATACCCGAGGACGGCGACGAGCAGGGCGGAAAGAGTTGCCAGGGGAGCCAACAGGCTCCGGGCGCGCTCGCCATTCGTCTCCACGGCTGCGGTCTCACTTGGCGAAGCAATACCGATCAGCCTCCTGAGAGGCCGGACACGGGACTGCTCCGGGCTATCGCCGGGAGCCGTGCCTCGCGGTGCCGTCCTCGAGCGCAGGAAGCGGGCGACCTCGTAGAGCGCTCCGTTTGCCAGCACCAGGAGGAACGACAGGAAGCTCACCCCGAACAGGTCGCACACCTGGATGAGAGGGAGCAGCCGGTACTGGCAGTTGCCGAGGAACCATGGGAACAGGATCGGATGGAGGAACTTTTAGAAGGTGTAGGCGAGCGGCAGGAACAGCCACGGCCGTAGTCCGGACCTGCGGGAAAGCAGGAGCGAGAACCAGAATGCGAGTGCGATGGAGATCCCCTGCCACGCGGCTCCGGCCAGCGTGAGCGCGACGGAGACGACGTACGGCAGGTGTCCGAAGTTGTAGAGCATGCCGGACATCCAGAAGAAGCCGACGAAGTTCGCGGTGGTCCCCGCCAGCCAGGCCAGGAGGAAGGTGCGGCGGCCGGATGCTTCCTCGATGACGAAGAGCAGCGGGACGTAGGCCAGCCAGGCCAGCCACCAGACATCGAAGTGGGGGAAGGCCAATGCCACGGCGAGGCCGGAGAGGACGGCCGCAAGCGACGGCCTAAGCGCTGTCAGGAACCTTCGGGTCATGACTTGATCTTGAGCGCCCCCGGGAGAATCTCGATTTCGAGCGGCAGACGTCCCGGTTGCTCGCCGTCGACATCGAGCAGCACTTCGGCCTGGTCGCAACGTGCGACGATGCGGCGGGCCCTTGCCAGCGTGACGTTGGGCCTGGCGAGGTGACGTCCCTTGTAGATGGAGCCGCCCAGCGAGACGAAGCCGAAGGTGGACATGCCTTCGAAGCCGACCACATCGAAGAGCCCGTCATCGGGCCTGGCCTCCGGAGCAACCTCCATGCCGCCACCGAAGAAGCGGCCGATGGCCACGGCGACGTTGTGGATGCGGGCCGTGCGAGGTTCCCCTTCGTCCAGCTCGACCGTCACCTCCGGCGGGGAGAACCGGGCGAGTGCCCTCAGGGTGGCGATGAAGAACGATGCCTTGCCGCCCAGGGCTTTGGTCGTGCTGTTGACGAGCTTGTCGACCAGCCCGCCGATTCCGAAGCTGAGGATGTTGATGAACACCCGCGTGCGGCGGACCCCCTGGGCATCGACGAAGGTGTACCGGCCGACGTCGTGCGGGCGGACCGTGGTCCCGGAAAGGCGGTCGAGGGCTGCGAAGGGCCCCTTGTCCATCCCGAGGGTCCGCCGCAGGTCTCCGCCGGTACCGCTGGTGACAACTCCGAGCACGGCATCGGTGCGGATGGGGATTCCGTCGGCAAAGAAGCCGTTGGCGACTTCGCTGTGGGTCCCGTCGCCGCCGACCGAGACGACCATCTCGAAGCCTGCTTGAAGGGCGTCACGGGCCAGTGCCTCCCCCTCTCCCTGCCGGCTTGTGAAGCGGTGCTCGAAGGTCCCGATGCGCTTGCTCAGCTCGGCCTGGAGATCGGGCCAGATCCGGCCGGTCCGACCGTTGCTGGAGTTGGGGTTGACCACGACCAGCGTCTTGAAGCCGTCCGTCGTCATGTCTGTTTCTCCGCGAGGAGCTCGATTATGTGGCGCACCGGGAGGTCCGGTGCTGCATGCCTGAGCTGCCGCCTGCACTGTGCGCAGCCGACGAGGAGGAGGTCCGCACCGCAGTCCCGGAACTCATTGATGACGAGGGCGGACACGTTCCGGGCCACGTCGGGGGCCGCGCTGGGGACGGGCCAGCCTCCGCCGCAGCACTGGCTCTTCTCGCGGTGGTGCAGGAGCTCAACCGGGGGGTGGTTGCAGGCCCACTTGAGGATGTCCCTGGGGAGCTGATAGATGCCCAGGTGGCGGCTGAGGTGGCAGGGGTCGTGCCATGCCACGCGTCCCTTGTGGAATGCGGGGCCGGACAGGTCGATACGGCGTCCGACGAACTCGAGAAGGGTGATTGCCTGGCGGCTGCGGTCGAGGCCGATTTCGGGCCACCGGAGCCGCACGAACGAAGCACAATGCGGGGAGCCGAAGACCACCCGGCTGTAGCGTCCGAACCGCTTGGCCGCCTGGCGAGCCTCCTTGTCCGCTGCCTTGTGCCACGCGTGGGCGTAGCTGTGGTGACCGCACTCGAGCGCGGAATCCCGGTTGACGCCCAGCACCTTGTCCCCGACCTTGTCGAGCATTCGGAACAGTGCCTCGAGCAGATCGACGCAGTCTTCCCGGAGCATCTCCGTTCCCGGGACGAGGAGCGCCGGGCATTCCTTGACGCGGCGCCAGGATGGGGCGACGTCACGCAGGAGCCTCCAGGTGTGGTCCACATCGTGCGGGGCAGGCGGTCCGGACGAGGCGGCGAGCTCACGGTCGGTCTGTCGGCGGCGCTGGGTCAGCGGGAAGGACTGCCCGCCGTTCTCGAGCCGGGCGGCAGCGAGGTTGGATGGCACGTCGATTCCGTGCAGGCATGCCTCGCGGCAAGCCAGGCAGTCCAGGCACATCCAGAGCGGCGTCTGCGCGGCGGGGGATTGCTCGACCAGCTTGGACTTGAGGCGCCAGGCTGCGGATTGCTTCCCCCAGGGGGAGAAGGAGAGATTCGCTGTGGCGGTGCTGACCGGGCATCGGGAGAGGCAGAGGGTGGGGCAGTGCAGACAGAAGGTCGTATCGCGCGAGTCGGAGCGGGTCTTCATCCCCTTCCTCCCCACATTTCCGGGAGCCGCATGAAGACCCCGGAGCCGTCCAGCATGCCTGCGGCGGCATCGAGGATGCGGCGGCTTTCCCTGGAACCGCTGGGGGCGGATTCCTCCGAAGGGAGGATGGCGCACTCGGCCTCGTCGTTGCATCCGGCGGTGACCGAGACCAGCCCGTCCACAAACCCCCGGATCCGCAGCGTTACGGGTCCGCCCCCCGGCGGCAGCCCCTCCACGAGGTCCTTCAGCGAGTCCCGCGACAGGGTGACGTGGCGCGTCTGCCCCTCGACGAACCGGTAGGTCTTCTCGAACGCGAGCAGCATCTCGTACGGGACTTCGCTGGGCCTGGCCACGTCCCCCAGCAGCTTCCGGACGAGCTCCTTGCGCACGGAGAGCGCCTTTCCCTCCCCCCATAGCTCGACCAGCACGAATCGTTGGGGGAGCCCGCCCGGGGCCAGCCGGTTGACACCGATCTCGATGAGTTCCGGTGTCGCGGCGGAGGCGACCTCCCACGTGCGCTCGACCGCAGCGGGGAGGTCATCCAGGGCAAAGGTCAGGAACACCCGTTGTGCGGGCAGCGGGTGGATGCGCAGGTAGATCTCGAGCGGGAGGCCGAACCGTCCTGCGGAGTGGAGCAGCGGGAGCGAGAAATCGGGGCCGGTCGAGCGGGCCGGAGATACGCTGTTGCGGAACAGCCGGCCGTTGGGAAGCACTGCGGAGAGCGACAGCACCTGGTCACGCTTGAACCCGAAGCGGGGGCCGAAGCTGTTGCTGGCGGCGGAGAGCATGAACTCCCACAGCTCCATCTCGCACGACTGCTCGGGGTGGACCCCGAGCGCAAACCCCTTCTCCGCCAGCCAGTCCGAAAGCCGCTGCATTCCGGTGCCGCACTGGACGCACACCAGACCCGAATCGGGGCTGAAGTCGGTGATGGCGCTCAGCCGCGACAGCGAGAGGCGGATGTGCCAGCCGTCCACCGGAGGGATGCGGCCCAGGCAGGGAACCGGGAACACGGGGGCCGCTTCCCGGGAGGCCACCGAGACCACGTAGCAGACGTCCTGCGCGGAATCCGCCTCCACCTGGACGTAGCGACCGGAATCCGATACCGAGATGCGGTGGGCCGGGAGTTGCTTCCCCAGCTCTTTCCGCAGGCGGGTACCGGATACCGTGCCGTTCATCCGTTCCTCCTCAATCGAGGTTGTACACCTTGCCCGGGTTCATCACCCGTTCCGGATCCATGATCTTCTTGAAGGCGGAGAACAACTCGATTCCCCCCGGGCACTCCCGTCCCATGGCCCAGCGCTTGAGCACCCCCACGCCGTGGTGATGGCTCACCGTTCCGCTGTACCGTGTCACGGCCTCGATCCCTTCCCGCCAAGCCCGCTTGTAGATGCTGTGCGCGGCCCTCGACGTCGGCCGGTATCCGGCGAACGTGAAGTAGATGGAGCAGCCTTCCCGGTACGCGTGGGAGAAGTGCGCCATGAGGAACACCTCTTTGCCCATGGCCTTGAGCACCGCCCGGTACATCGGCACCAGGTTGTCCCACGTGGTCGCGGTCTCCAGGGTATCCACGAACGCTCCAGCCGCGAAGATGCGGCTCTGCTTGTAGGAGACGGCGTAGCGCCTCTTGAACCAGTGGTAACCCGGCTCCGGGCCGAGATCCTCGCCCCGGCACGCCTGGGCGATGGAGCGGACCTCGTCCCACTGCCGTGCCACCGAGGCCTTGTCCCCCTGGACTCCGATGATCATCATGCACCGGGCGGGCAACAGCTCTGCGATGCGGTTCAGCATCGACGGGCGCAGCAGCGCCACGGCGATGCCCGCCTCGTTGAGGTCCGTGAGCGCGCCGGCAAGCAGCCCCTTGAGGCCGGACAGCTTCGAGGCCGCCCGGTGCACGTCCTCTCCCGAGGCGGTCGTGGAGTGCATTCCCGCGATCAGCGAATCCAGCGGATCGTAGAGCCGCAGCACGGTGGGCCGCAGGCCGGCCCTGAGTAGTCGCCGCATGCACGCGATGCCGTCTTCGATGTCCACGAACGCGAACCCTGAGAAGTCGACCAGTTCGGGCAACGGCTCGACCCGCAGCGCCACCTGCGTGACGATGCCCAGGGTCCCCTCGGACCCGAGTATTACGGCCAGCATCGGGTCCCGCCTGTTTCCGCCCCCCAGGATGCCGAGGTCGAGCTGGTTCCCGTCGCCAAGGATCACCGAGAGCCCCACGGTCATGTCTTCGATCTTGCCGTAGCGGCTGGAATACTGGCCCGCTGACCGGCAGGCAACGTATCCGCCCACGGTGGAACAGGCGATGGATGACGGGAAATGGCCCAGGGTGAATCCCTTGGAGTTGAGCCAGTCCTCCAGGCGCTCACCGATGATTCCGGGTTCCACCTCGATGATCCCCGCTTTCGGATCGAAGCGCAGGATCCGGTCCATCCGCTTGAGGTCGATGACCACGGCCCCTTCCGGCGGCAGCGTTCCGCCGCAGACGCCCGAACCGGCACCGCACGGCACTACGGGAACTCGCTCCTGGCTGCAGAAGCGCACCAGGAGCTGAACCTCCGCCGCGTCTTCGGGGAAGCAGATGGCAGCTGGAGAGACCTGGGGAAGCATCTTGCCCAACTTGTCGATCTGGGTTGCCGGGTACATGTCGGAGGAGTACGTGACGATGTCCTGAGGGGCAAACGAGATGCGTCCCGGTCCGAGCAGTTTCTTCAGTTCATCCCGGAGTCTCCCACGTTCCATTCCCCGCACCTCGGCGTGATGGTAGCTCACATCGGCTCGAACGGTCAACCTTGACATCGAGTGGGAATCCCTGGTTGGATGTGAGGGGTGTCGAGGCGGGACCGGGGCGCAGCGGAGCGCTTCCGGGAACCATGGGCCGACCGGCCGCAGGCGGAGCAGGCACGGTGTCTACCGATTCGAATATCTACCTGGCATACCCGGACCGCGTGCTCACGTACGATTGCCGGCGATGCCCGGTGCTTTGCTGCAAGGGCGCCGGGGTCGCGTTCTCCGTGGACGAGGTCGAGGCGTTTCCCGACGGAGGGGAGACCCTTGCCGACCGGGCCAGGACCCTGGCGGGTCCGTACGTCTTCTTCGACATGTCCGGGTGCGGGTGTCCCTGGCTCGACGGCAGGAACCGATGCCGGATCGAGTCCGAAGCAGGGACGCGGGGCAAGGCCGCCAAGCCGCTCCTGTGCCGCCTGTTCCCGTTGAGCCTCTCGGTCAGGGTGGGGCGGTGGGTTGCGCTCAGGCCGCACTTCTCCTCGTGCCCGATGCGGCTCGTCCTTCCGCCCAGGAGGGGGCTCAACGGGAGCCACAAGGCAGCGCTCGACGCTCTCGGGACCGCGGACTGGACGCCGATCTGCCGGCTGGAGGCAGCGTTGCCGGACGGCGTCACGGACAGCGAGGTCGTCGCGCGCGAATCGACATTCAGGGACCGCTGCGCCAGCTTGCTGTCGTCAGGGGGCGCGTGGAACGAGCTGGGAACGTCGGGTTCCCGGGGCGAGGCAGCGGGAATCCTGTCGTTGCTCGGCATCCCGGCCGCCGCGGAGGGGAGACTGCGGGCGTGCGAGTCTGCCGCGGCGGAAGGGGGGCTTTGGTCAGACCTGCTGCTTGCGGCCGTTGCTCCTTCGCTCCGGCTCGACCTCCTGTCTCTGCCGGGGGAGCGCATCGACGTGGCGCTGGAGCTTGCACGCTTCCTGGGCCATGGCCCGCAGGCCTCGATCTTCCCCGGCGTTGGTCCGGTCCGTCGCCCTGCGAAGCGGGAGCGTTGCCGGATGGACGAATCGGTGGCCGGCAGGCGAGGCGGAAGGGCGGGTGGCCACAGCCGCCGGTCCGGCCGTGAGTTGTCCGGCGTCTCGGATCTGTTCGGGATGCTGCACGGCCTGTCACCGGCCGTGGCGCTGGTCGCATGGGGGTCTCTGCCCTGCCCGGGGCTTTCGGAAGGGGCGGCGCTCCCTGCATTCGGCCAGCTCCGGATGAAGCTCGCTGGCGCGGTGCTGCTGCGGGATCTGAGGGCCGGAATGGGGGTGGTCCCCGCTCTCCGCAGAGCTATGGAGGATTCGTTCTCGGCTCCGGAGAAAGTGGCCTTCCTGGTGCAGATGGGGCTGGCGCTCGGCACGACGCCGCACGGACAGGGGACGGCGCGCTCGAACGCATCCCGCCTACAGGCGTGACTTGGCTGTTGTGAGGATCGCAGCGAGCAGACGGGAGAAGAGGCGGACGCACAAGAGATCCAGGTGGATGTCCACACCCTTGCGACGGATCTGGGTGCAGCGGCCCAGGACGCGGTCTCTCGGCACGGGCGGGTCTGACGTCCGGTTCCAGTCGCCGCACGTGATCACGTGGTTCGCTTCCAGCCCGATGACCCGGTGGGCAAGCCAGCGGCCGTCCTCTTCGGTCAGCACGATGTCGCCGACGTGAAGTGCAAGAGGCGCCTCGAAGAAGAGGAGGCTTCCGTCCGGAAGGAACGGAAACATGCTGGAGCCTCTCGCCCGGATCACTGCCGGAAGGGGCTTTCGAACACCCGGCGTTTCCTCTCCGTTCCGGTCCGATTCCTGCCCACAGTGCGCCCGGCTGCACCCGGCCGGTCTTTCGCGCTCCCCTCGTTGAGCGGCGTTCCGATTGCCGTCCGGCGTCCTCCCTCGGTTGTCCGTGACGGTCTTCACGCGGCCCCTCTTCTCAAGCGTGCCAGGCGGCAGAACTCGCCGGGCGGAATGAGCGGGTTGCCGGTCAGCCGTGCGGCCCTGGCCGGGCAGTAGCGGCACCAGGCACGCAGCTCGCAGGCTCGGCACTTCTCGACGGCCCCCCAGGTCATGGCCCGGAAGTCCTTCAGAACGGCCGACTCGTTCCAGAGGGTCTCGATGCGCTCGGAGCGCACGTTCCCGGCCACCCCATCCACCAGGACGCATGGGCGAACGGTTCCGTCCGGGGCGATGTGGACGGGGGCGGACCCGGGGGCGCACACCGGCGAGTCGTCCCCGGGGCGGTCAACGGGTTCCGCGTCCGGCGCGTTCAGAGCGAACTGGCGGGCCAGGTGCTCATCCGTCGGGCACAAGTCCTCCATGCGCGTCCTGGCGTTGCACGAGTCGTCCACTTCATTGAACCCGACATGTGCGATTCCGAGAGCCTCCAGGCCGGCCCGGATGGTGCGGGCATCGTCGCCGTAGCCGCGCAGGAGGGTGACGGCAGCCTGTGCGAGGACTCCGCCGCTCTGGAGGGCGAGCACGGTCCGGAGGCTCGAATCGAAGGACCCCGGCCGTCCGGTGACCGCGTCGTGGGTTGCAGCGACGTGCGAATAGAAGCTGACGTCCACCAGGTTTGGGGCCAGCTTGATCAGGGAGTCGATTTCCGCCGACGGGACGAAGGCCCCCGATGTCTTGACGCGGATTTCGAAGCGGTGCTTGCGGGCATACGCCAGCAGGTCGAGGAAGTCGCTGCGTGCAAAGACCTCTCCGCCGGAGAAGCCGATCGTGAACACGCCCATGGCCGCTGCCTGGTCGAGCAGTTCCTCGATCTCGCGGCCGGACATCTCGTCCCCCCCCTTGTCGGAGAGGTAGCAGTGGAGGCAATCAAGCGGGCACCGCCACGTCACGTCGAGGTGGATGGAGAACAGCTTTCTCCGGTTCCGGTACAGGCATTCCAGGCGGTCTTCCAGTCTACCCAATTCCGGCCTCCTGCCCGGGGCCGGCCGGGGAATCGGGCCAACCGAGGGTAGCTGGTGAGAGGTCGCCCAGGCAGACTCTTGCAATGGTGACCGGAACGTCGGCGAGGAGTTCCCCGGCAGCCCCCAGTAAGGCCGCGTGGGTTTCGGTCTCGGCCGGGATGAGGACAGCGTGGGACAGAAGGCGTCTGAACGCCTCTGACCGGGGCAGCGGCGCCACCTCGGTGCGGTCTCCCCGCTCGAGCAGGTGGACGGCAGCGAGCGGGACCGGCAGCGATTCCCCGGGCCTCACGTCGATGCAGGCCCACCCCGCGCAGTCACGCCCCGGTTCCAGGACCCGCCACGGCAGCAGGATGCACTGGTCATCCGAGAGCGGCGTGCAGGGGGGGCAGAGGCGTCTGGCCGTGGTGCTCTTGCCGGTTCCGCTGCGGGCAGCAAACACCCTCGCCTGTCGATGGAGAGCAACAGCGGAGGCATGGAGGACCAGTCCGCCCGCTTCGACGACGCGCCGGCAGCCGAAGGCCGCGAGCCGGGCATCCAACGCGCGGACGGGGTCGCTGCCGGGGTGGCCGGCGTCGAGTGAGGGGCACGACAGTTCCCCCGGACCGATGCACCAATCGGGCTGCACCTCGTGCTGCCGGACGGTTGCGTCCACGAATGTCGAGCCGAGACGGACGGCATCTTCGAGATGCGGAGGAACTTCCAGGCGCCCGGGAAAGGGACCGTAGCGAAAGGGAACGGACACCGAGGGATTCATGCCGACGCTTTCGGGATGTTCAGCACCCCTTGCCGACGAAGAGCTTGGGGCTTCCCAACACCTGACGTTCCAGGGTCGGCTCTGTCTTGACCGTCGCTTTCACGTAAGGCCGTCGCTTCTGCGAATCCTGCCGATTCTTCATCTTGTCTGCCATGGCAACACCTCAATCCACGAATGGAGGATATGGGCAAGAGCGCCCACTGTCAAGCCGGCGCACAGATCGTCCCTCCTTGTCACCCGCGGCACGGCCCGAACATCGTGCCGTCCATCGAACCATCGTTGCGATCGACTCATTCCTGCACGGGCCCTTTCTCCACTGCCCTTCCCTGGACTCCGGACCCTGCCTCTGCTAGTACACGAGGATGTCGTACCCGGCGTCCTTGGAAGCTGCGACAATGTCGGGCAGCCCGTCGCCCGTGACGTCCCCTGCCGCAACGAAGCACCAGCCGCCGAACGCATGGTTCCCCGGCACGTAGGGATCGGTCACCGTGATGTCCTGGAACGGGAACAGCACCTCGTCGACGGCCAGTTCCTGCTGGTTCAGCCGCAGGTAGAGGTGCCCGAAGACCGAGGAATAACTGAAGTCGGTGCTCACCAGGTCGACGGACGGCCCGGACAGGGTCGGAGCGTGGTCGAAGTTGCCTGCGAACTGCACGTAGGAGTGCGGGCCCTTGAGCCTCATGCCCTTTCCCGGACTCACGAACACGTCGGTCAGGCCCGGGGAAGCGGTCGCGTTGAGCTGGAGGGTCTGGCCCACGTTGGCCTGGATGGCAGCGCCGTCGTAGATGTAGACCTGCGTGTGGTCATACGGCGACGTGTAGCTGTAGTGCACGAGCATCACGTCGAGCTTGCCGTCTCCGTCCAGGTCGTGTGCCCCGGGCAGTTCGGCCCCGTACCAGTAGGAGTTGACGTAGAAGGCTTCCGGGATGAGCCGCACCGACTTGGTGTCCTCAGAGCCTGTTCCGTCGAGAGTCTTCGAGACGGTCAGGGTCGCTGCTGCGGCCAGGGAGCGCCCCGGAATGATGAAGGCGGAGACGCCGTTGTTCTTCATCCGGCTGACGATGATGTCGTCGTACTGCGTGCCGGCGCCGCCGCCGTCGGGCAGGACGTTCCCCACCCCCATGGCGTTGCCGAAGGTGTCGTTGGCAACCAGCCCGACGCCGGTGATGGTGACGACCTTCCACGTCGTCAGGTCGGCCGCCTTGCTGAGGTCGATCGAGACCGGCGCTGCTGCCTTCCAGGCGGAGTTGCCAGGCACGAGGAATGCCTTGTTGAGCTCCGGGATTCCGAGGAGGACATCCTGGAGCGGCTTCCCGCCCGCAGCCTGGTCGCCGTTGAAGTTGCCGGCGGGCTTGAGCAGGGCGAGGGCCGAGTAGTAGTTGGCATGGAACAGCTTGACCGCCGGCGTCTCGAAGAGATAGCCGGTGGCCGGGTCGGTCAGGTAGATGCGGTACTCGGTGCGGAACACGGACCCGGGAGGCGTGGAGTAGTAGACCAGCGCCCCCAGGTCGCGGAACCCGTCACCGTTCACGTCGCCGATGCCGACCGCGTCGTAGCCCGCCCAGCTCGCATAGGAATCCTTGATGCACTGGACGTCCGGATCCGCTGCGTTGACCGCGTTGATGCCGTCGGTGAGCCCCGTGTTGCCGTGGACGACGCAGAAACCGCTGTAGGTGGAATCGCCGCCGACCACGGTCTCGGCCATGTTGTCGCCGTCCAGGTCACCCACACCGAAGACCCAGCTTCCCATGCTGGGCGCGCCGGCGACGACGGTAGTGAACTTGGCGTACTTGAGCACGACCTCCGACGTCGAGGTCACGGACTTGGCAGCAAACGGACTCATGTTCCCCACGTCATCCACGGCCCGGACCGCGAAGTAGTAGGTCGACGGTGCGGTCCGGGTCACGAACCGGCACGGATCGCTCGGGGCCCGGACATCGGGACCCGCCACCTCGAAGCTCTCCATCGCTCCCGGCTGCTTGGGGGCCCCGGGGGCCGACGTCCCAGCCAGGTCCATCGGATCGCACGCAGCGTCGAAATCCTGCCCGGTCAGGATGGGAGAGGACGAGTAGCGGAACTCGTAGGAGGTGACCGACGTACCTTCGGTCCCGTTGTCTCCGGGGGCATTCCAGGTCAGACGCACCGCGGGCCGCCGACGGTCAACGTCCTTGGCCGGGTCGACCGAGTTGAGCGTTACGGCCGCAGGCGCGGTGACATCCACGACGAGCGGTCCGAGCGTGACTTCGGCCCCGTTGCCGGCAGCATCCTGTGCCGCCAGGACGAACACCTGCCCGTCCGTCTCCGGGAGCGTGACCCCGGCGAACGAGTGCGCAAAGGGCTGTGCCCCGGTCATGGCCTTCGTGCCGAGGCTGAAGTCGCTGCCGCCCACCCGCCGCAGCAGGTCGGCCTTGCCGCCGTCGAGGTTGTCCCCGGCCACCTGCACGGAAACCGTGACCTGGCAGCCAACAGCGCCGGCCGACTCGTCCACGGCAGCGTTGCACGTGAACGGTCCTGCCGCGGGAGAGACGAACGACGGCGTCGGGTCGGTGAGGTCCACCGTGACCGGCACGAGCGCCGAGCCTTCTCCGGTCTCTGCCCCGCCCGATGTGAGCTTGGCCTGGAACGTGATGAGCTGGCCGTGCTGCAGCTCGACCGAGAAGCTGACCGTCCCGGGGATCTGGTCCGAAGCGGTGGTCGGCGTATCATCGACGAAGAGCACCACCTGGTCGGCGCCCCCGCAGGCGCCTGCCACGAGCACATCCACGTTGAACGGAACCTTCTGGCAATCCTGGCCGGCAGGGTTGCACAGGGAGTTGTTGACGAAGCCCTCTTCCGGCAGGCTGACGAGGTCGACCACGCAGGCCCCAGGCGCCACGGAGAACCTGGTCTCGCCGGTTCCCGGGTTTCCGTTGGGATCCGTGGCACTGACCACGAGGCGGCGGTACTCCACGGCATTGTACAGCTTGGCCAGGGAGATGAGCGCCTTGTACTCGCCGTTGCCGAGGTCCTGGACGTCGAGCGGGACCTTCACGGACGGCGCCTCGCAGTTGGAGTACTGGTCGTCAGTGCAACGGTAGCTCTCGATCTTCCAGCCCGTTCCGTCCCCAACCTTGAAGTGCACAACGACCTGGAAGCCGGCGATGCCGGCGTCTGCATCGTCCCCCGCGGCCAGGGCGGTCCCGTCGACCGGAGCGATGACCTGTACCGCCGGCGGAGTGCGGTCGACCAGGATGGAGGCAGGCGTGGTTGCCGCGGACGCAGCATTGCCAGCGGCGTCGGCAACGCTTGCCGAAAGCAGGTAGGTCCCGTCGGCAGCGAGCGCGGCGACGAACAGCGCGGTGCCGTTGGCCGCGGCCTTTGCCTTCTTCGTCGTCGTGTTTCCGTTCAGGTTGACGTTGAGCGTGACCTCGAGCCCCGGCTCCGTGAGCAGCGAGGCATCGGAGGAAGAGCCGACCAGCAGGGTGGGGGTGTTCTGCGGTGCGAGGAACTTGAGTTGCGGCACCATAGTGTCCACGTTGGTGTTCTTGCACAGCGGGTCGGACTTGTTTCCGACCACATCCTTGGTCTCGGTGCAGACCTGGTTGGCCCCCTGGAACAGGGTCATCTCCTTGATCACCTGCTCCACGATGTCCGAGCCGTTGGTGTGCACCTTGGCGTTGCCCCCGTTGCTGGTGAAGGTGGTCGTTCCCCAGCCGGCCGAGTCGATGGTCACCTGCACGTCGAAGTTGCTTCCCGAGACCGCCTCGGACTGGTTGAGCCAGCCATCGGAGGGCAGCTTGTCCCCCGGGAAGAGCAGATTGGACAGCGTGGGCTTCAGGGTATCCACGAACAGGTGGCGGAACTTCGTCTCGGCGTAGCCCGAGAGCGGCGAGGGCACCCAGTCACCCGTGTCGTTCCGCTTGACCTCGATGAACATCTTGTGGAGCCCCTGGGCCATGGCGTCCACCTCGGCCTTGGGGAATTCCACGGAGTGGAGGAATCCCGGGTGGTCGGTCAGCTTGAGGACGCGGAACGTCCCCTCCGCCGAGTAGGCGCAAGTCTCGCCACCCAGAGAAGGATGGTCGCTGCAGAAGCGGAGGTTCTTGGTCCCTGCGAACAGATCGGCAGGCTTGCTGAGCAGCGTGAGTGACTGAGCGGCGGACTTCCAGCCGGTCACGCACCGTTTTCCGGACTGGACCGGGGCACACACGCCGAGCCCGCATTCCGCGCTGGTGTTGCACGACTTGAAGTCGACGAACTCGAACGTGTAGAGCTCCACGGTCGTCGGGTCGGTGAAGAACTGGAACTGCTTCGTCAGTGACGCCGGATTCCCCGCCGCGTCCGTCAGCGAGACCGACAGGGTGTTGAGGCCGGGGGTGAACGCGTACTCGGCGAAGTACACGGTCTCGATGTCCGTGTCATTGACCAGCTTGCTCACGGTCGCGGTGATTCCCTGAGGAGCACCCTTTTCGGGCGCAATGGTCAGGGTGACCACGGTGCCCTTCTCAACCCCCTGCACCTGCACCGCCACGACGAACTGGAAGAACTCCAGATCGGGCTTGAGGTCGAAGTTGGCCGGGACCATCGCGGTCGCCGGCGTCGAGAACTTCAGGATCTTGGGCAGCGTACGGTCGATCGTCACGGAGACCGGAGCGGATGAAGCCTGTTGTCCGGCCTGGTCGGTTCCCAGGGCAACGAGCGTGCACGAGTTCTTGTCCGGCAGCAGCACCTTGCTGATGGAGAGCTTGCTGCCGGCGACCTTCCCCTTGTAGGTCTTGTCCGCCTGGCCCTGACAGGTGAGCGTCAGCGTGACTTCCTGGTTGTCCTCGATGAAGGTCGTGACAGCCTGGACCGTGATCTGACATCCCTGCACGCCCGGTGCGCACTGGGTGCTGGCCTTGTTGAAGACCTGGCCGTCGGCGGGGAAGGTGATGGTCACGGACGGCGCCTGATCCTTCAGGGTCGCCTTGCGCACGTCGGAGTAGCCGGGCAGAGCGTGGTTCGCGTGGATCGCCTTGAGCTGGAACAGCGTGGTGATGCCGGGCAAGAGACCGGAGAGCTGGAACTCGTAGTTTCCGCCGGGGCCGGCAGCGACGGTATCGACCTCGACGTTGCCGACGAGCAGCGACACGGTGGCATCCTCGAGCGGCAGAGTACCGTCCGGGCTGGTGACGAGCCCGATGATCTGGACCGGTTGGGTCGCGGTCACGACGTCGACGGGTGGAGCGACGAAGGTGACCCGGGGGGCATCCACTTCGAGCGTGATACCGGCCACTGCGGGCTGGCTTTCGTGGCCGAGCGAGTCGGTCCCGACCGCGGTGAGCACGTTGGCGCCGGCGATGAGCGTGATTCCGTAGAAGCGGGCGATGAACTGCCCTCCTTCGTCCACGGGGTTCGCACACGGAGTGACCAGAATGCCGTTGACAGACAGGCAGACCTGCGTCAGCTCGGGAGAGAGCTCGCCCGAGACCGAGAGCGACACCTCGATCTGGTGGCCGGTCATGACGTCTTCCGGAATGGTGTCTGCGCAGGCCGGCGGGGCGCACACCTCCCCGTCCTGGGGGGTGACGAAGGCCAGAGTCGGTGCCGCGGAATCGAGCTCGATGCCCACCGTCGTCAGGCTGCCGACCTGCTCGGAAGCCAGGTTGCCGAACACGTCGGTGGCGTCGATCTGGAGGACATATGCGCCGTCGGGAACGCTGCCCAGGGGCTGGTTGGAGAAGAAGTCGGTCTCGGCGGCGGTCGTGGTCCAATCGAGTATTTCGGCCCCGACGAGGGAGATGTCCACGGTCTGCCCCTTCAGGTTCGAGGCCTTGCCGGAGACCACCAGGTCATTGGGGTCGATGACCGCGCCTTCGACCGGGACTTCGAGCACGAGGACCGGGGGAGGCAGTGCCACCTTGATGGCCACCTGCGGGCTTACTTTGGGGTTGCCGTCGGCAAGCTCCGCCCAGCACACGGTGGAGGTGCCGACCTGCGCGATATCGAGCTTGACGTCGACGGCATACAGCCACTCGGCAGTCAGCTGCTCCACCGTCAGCGAGCCGACGGTCTTGATCAGGGAGCCGGGGGCATCCTGCTGGCACTTGACGGTGATCGTGTCCCCGACCTTGGCTGAGGGGGCCACGACCTGGAACTGTGCGTCGTAGATTCCCGTCGTGTCCTTGTCGAGGTCCTCTTTGGCCAGCAGCACGTCCCCTTCCTTCGGTACGGCGAGAGTGATATCCGACTCGCCCAGGATCGCGACCAGCGACTTGGAGGCGGTGTGCGTCTTGTCGCAGCAGTCGGTAGCGGTCACGTCGATGACGTAGAGGCCGGTGACCGGAAGGTCGACGACAAAGGAGAACTCTTCGCCGACCGGTGCCAGCGGCGCGAGTGCGACGCCATCCAGCGAGGGCTGGAGCAGGCCCTTCTCGCCCAGCGACTTCACGGTCCCTTCGACGGTCACCTGGATCCCGTTGTCCGGGTTGCCGTCCTCGTCTCCCAGGAGGTTGACCGCGTCCCCCAGGGGGGCGGTCAGGGTGACCACCGGTGCGCTGTTGTCCACCATGTACGACAGGGTCGAGAGGGCCTCCCGGTCGGGGTTTTCCGAGTCGAGCACGTGCACCTCGAGGTCCACCGGCTGACAGAGCAGCTCGCCGCCGGTCGGGCTGAGGGAGACCTCGATGAGCGCGCTTCCGGACTCGTCGAGCAGCGCGGGGGTCCCCGGGAAGGGGGTCTTGTCCGCGCCGACCGCGATGTAGGCCTGGTCGCAATCCGTGCCCCCGGCCGTGACCGTGAACTGCGCCTGGATGCCGGGCTTGTCCGGGTCTGCGTCGTCGCCGAAGCACCCTTCGTTGAGCGGGGCGATGGTGAGGCCGCACTGGCCGGTCTCGACGCACACGACCTTCTGCTCGAACGTGACATCGGGAATCCGGACCTCTACGATGTGGCAATCCGGTTCGGGCTTGTGGGTCAGCGTCACCTTGGTGAAGCTGAACTGGGCCTGCGGAATGTCCTGGGTTCCGAGCACCGCTCCGTCCACCCGCAGCTCAGCCGGGGTGCCGAGCGGGATGTTCTCGACCGTGACCGACACGTTCACCTGCAGGCCGATCGTGTCGTCGAACTGGTCGTCATCCATGGTCAGGTGGATGGGGGAATCCTCGGCGCAGGCATCCTTGGTCGAGATGCAGAAAAAGAGCGACGGAGGCGGTCCCACCTCGTCCGGCCCGACCTCGTCCGGCCCGACCTCGTCCGGCTCGGCCTTGTCGTCCGGCTCGACTTCCTTATCTCCCGGGATGTCAGTCATCTCTTCGAGCGCGTCCCCGGCGTCTGCCGTCATGTCGACCTCAGTCACTCCGTCGACATCCGTGTCAATGCCGGGCTTCTTCTCGCTCGAGCACGAGCAGGCATAGGCAAACCCCAACGAAGACAACATTACAAGCACAAGCCAGAACATCCTTCTCATCGAGGCTCCTCCAAAGCTGGAAGGGAACGTAGAGCGACCGATTCCTCTTTTCCCGGCATCGGGTGGCATCGGACCCGGGTCGCTCGCGTATCCTTATTTTAGGGCAGCGGCACGAAAAAGAAAGTGCTATTTCGCAAAAAAGGCGCAAGGCATCACTCCCGGGTTGATTGCGGGGCGCAGCAGGAGGCTGTTGCGGCCCCTCCCTCACGGTCGGGGTTCGGACAACTCGTGCGTACCTGTAGATCATTCGGCGGACACACTACCCAACAAGTAGTTGCTCCGGCCCCCCGTCAGCGGCGAGACTGAACGGCTACGCCCTGATCCCTCACCCGACGGGGTCGGAAGTCGGTAGATGAGCCGAGACCCTTGAGAAGAGCGGCCTCGGGAGTTGAGCCCGGGCTGCCTGGGGGCTTGTAATGGTGAGCGTGTTGCATCCTGATTA
>Ga0194127_10003393_pt1 | contig 20481 bp, 19 predicted proteins | sample TA2KigC100mmetaG_FD_148624 | JGI IMG/M metagenome (GOLD analysis project Ga0194127, IMG submission 148624) | Freshwater microbial communities from Lake Tanganyika, Tanzania - TA2015036 Kigoma Deep Cast 100m | ecosystem: Environmental > Aquatic > Freshwater > Lake | place: Tanzania: Lake...
CCCCCCTCCACTGCTCAACGGCGAAGTCGCGGAACGCGAACCCGGCGATGTACTGGTCGCTCATCGGGTTCACGAGGAACTGGCCGCCGAGCGCCGGATAGCCGAGCGCCAGCGCGGCGAGCGCGCAGGCGAGAGCGGCCCAGAGGGCGCCGCGCGGCGGTTCAGTGTTCGCTGGCGCGAGGTCGGGCGTGGTCATCTAGCGATGGGAGGAAGTCGAGGAAGAGCGTGCGGGGGGCCGCATTAGCAGCAGCACGACACCTGGGACGATTTCGAGGAGCGTGAGCCAGACGCGCGACGCCGCGACGAGCAGCGCCGACGTCGCGCCGATGGCGAGGCCGCTCCGCTGCAGCGCCTCGGCCATTGCCACCTCGCGGACCCCGATGCCACCCGGCGCGAAGACCGCGATGAAACCTAGCAGATATGGCCCAACAAAAACCGCCGTCCAGTCGCCGAGCGAACCGCCGACCGCCCCGCCGGAGACTCCGATGGCGAAGAACTCGAAGGCCACGCCATAGAGCGCCCAGGCGAGTGTTGTGCCCCCTGCGGCCCAGTAGATCGCGCGGGTCGGCAGGTGCGGCACGGCGAACTCCCTGCCGGCGAGACGGTTGATGCCGCGCACGCACCACGGCAGCAGCGACGGCGCGGCGATCGTGGCGAGCGCGAGCAGCACGACGCCGCCGATTGCGGCCGCCGGCACCTCCACGGCGCGCGCCCCCGCAATGAAGAAGACGGCGAATCCCGTGATCAGGTTCACCAGCTGCACGACGAGCGACGAGCCGACGGCGGCGGCGGGTGAAACGCCCCGCTCTTGGGCGAGCGCGCCCATGGCGGCAATCGCCCACACCTTCCCCGGCACGTACTTGCCGAGGTTGCTGACGAACCAGATGCGCGCGGCGCCGGCGAAGTCGAGCCGCTCGCCCCATGCCTCGACGACCTGACGCCACGTCTGGATGAGCACCACGTAGGCGACGAGGACGAGGACGCACGACAGCAGGAGAGCCCACCACTGCGGGCGAGCCACCTGGAAGACGCGTTCGTAGTCGCTCCAGTGGACGTACAAGTACCAGCCGACGAAGCCGAGCAGCACGGCCTGCAGGGCGTGGCGAATCACCCGGCGCATCACGCGCGCCCGCCGAGCGCGGCGTCGTACGCCTCGCGGTAACGCGCGCCGACCGCTTCGGGCGAGAACACAGCCAGCGCGCGAACGCGCGCCGCGGCGCCGAGCGCACGGGCCTTGGTCGGGCGTTCGACGACGCCGTCAATTGCGTGGGCCAGCGCGGCGACGTCGCCGGGCGGGACAAGCCAACCCGTCGCACCGTCGCGCACGACGTCGGTGAGACCGCCGCTCGCGTAGGCCACGGCGGGTGTCTCGCACAGCGCGGCTTCGACGCCGACGAGTCCGAGCCCTTCGTCGGTGGACGGGATCACGAGCGCGGCGCTCCGCGCGTAGAGCGCCGGCAGATCGTGGTGCGGCAGGTGCCCGAGCCACTGCACGCGTTCGGCGACGCCGAGCGCCGAGGCCCGCGCCTGCAGCGCGTCGCGATCCGGGCCATCGCCGACGACGTCGAGTGTCCAGGGCTTCCGCGATTGGCTCAGCGCCTGCAGCACGTCATCAAGTCCCTTCTGCGCGTTGAGGCGCCCGACGAACAGCATCCGCCCGCGGTCATGCGCGTCGGGGGGAGGCGGCGTGAAGAGCACCGTGGCGGCGGGCATCGGCGCGGTCCCTACCGGCCGGCCATTCAAGGCGGCGCTGGCCTGCCGCGCGAGCCAGGACGAAACGGCGAAGAGCGCCGCGGACTGCTCGGCGACACGCCCGAAGATCGCGCGCGCCTGGACCGTGCGCATCAGGCGCACATCCGAGCCGTGCATAGTGACGATCATCGGGACGTCATGCCCACCCGCTTGCATCCCCGAGGGGAACCACCAGTGGGCGTGCACGAGGTGCGGCCGCCAGGAGCGCACGTGATGCCGCGCGGCGCGTCGTCCACGCCAGATCATCATCGCGAGCGCAAGCTTGGCGCGGAGCGACGACGCCACCTGCTCGGCCATCGTCCCGGTGTATGCGAGGGTTTCCCACGCACGCGGCGCGTAGCGGTAGCGCACCACTCGCACGGCGTCGATCGTCTCTGCGTCGGCGAGTCCTGGAGCGCTGGGGGCAAGCACGCGGACCTCGACCCCCTCGCCCTTCAGCGCGCGGGCCAGCGCAAGGACAAACGCCCCTGCCGCGTCCCCGGACTGCCGTGGGAACGCGTGCGTGACGAAGAGCACCCGCAGGGGCGGTCTGCTCACTCCCCGGGGGGCTGAGAGGTTTCGTCAAGGCGCCGACGCAGCTCGCGCAGTTCGGCGCGCTGCACGGCGATCTGTTCGCCGAGCAGCCCGGTGGCGAAGAAGATGCCGCCGAGGATCAGGCAGGTCTGGATCACCGTCCACACCGCGCGCACCCCGACGTTTTCCGTGAACAGGAGGTAGAGGGCAACGAGTCCGGCAAGGAACCCGGCGCCGAAGAGCACGACGCCGAGCATTCCGAAGGCGAGCAGCGGCTTCTGGCCGAATCGCAGCTCGAACCAGACCGAGAGCATGTCGAGCACGCCGACCGGAATGCGCCCGATGCCGAACTTCGACCGTCCCGCGTGCCGCGGATACAGCGGCACGGGAATCTCCGTGACCGTGAATCCTTGCTGTGTAGCGAGCACGATCATGTACCGGTGCCAGTCCGGGCGCGACGGCTGCGCATCCATGATCTCGCGGCGGTAGGCCTTCACGTTGTTGAGGTCCTTCACGCGCACGTCGAAGAGTGCTCGGCTCAGCGCGTTGTAGATGCGCGAGACGAAAGCCTTTTCGTACTTCCCTTGCTTGAAACCGGTGACCATGTCGCTTTCGCCGGCGAGGATCGGCGCAACGAGCCGCGGAATGTCCTCGGGCTTGAACTGCAGGTCGGCTGGGTAGAAGACGAGCACGCCGCCCCGCGCGTGGAGATACCCGGTGCGCAGCGCATCGGCGATGCCGCGGCGCGCGCGGTGCCGGACCGCGCGCAGGAACGGATGGCGCGCGCGCAGTGAGTCGAGCAGCGCCCACGATCCATCGGTGGAGCCGTCGTCAATGACGACGACTTCGTACCGCTCGGAGCGGCCGGCGAAGGTCTGCGCGCACTGCTCGAGAAAGAGCGGGAGGTTCTCGGCCTCGTCCTTGGAGGGAACAAGGACGGAGACGTCCACTGAGGTCACGGGAACAGGCACGATGTTCTCTCAGTACAGGGGAACGGGCACGGACCAACCGGTCCGCTGGTCGAGGGCGAGGCGCCGCATGACTACACGCGCTTCCGCATGCGCGCCGGGAGCACGCGAAGCTGCTCGCGGTACTTGGCCACGGTGCGCCGAGCGATGCGGATCCCCTCTTGATCGAGGATTGCCACGATCGCCTGGTCGGTGAGCGGGTCCTTCGGGTCCTCGTCCTTCACGAGCTTCTCGATCTTGTCCTTGATGCCGCGCGCCGACATATCCTCGCCATCGGCGGTGGCGATGCCGGAGGAGAAGAAGTACTTGAGCGGGAGGACGCCGCGCGGTGTCTGCACGTACTTGTCCGACGTCACGCGACTGACGGTGGACTCGTGCATGCCGATGACGTCGGCGACCTCGCGCAGGGTCAGCGGCCGGAGGTGCTGCACGCCCTTCTCGAAGAAGTCCCGCTGCCGGTCCACGATGAAGTGCATCACCTTGAGCATCGTGTGCCGCCGCTGTTCGATGGCCTGGATCAGCCACTGCGCGGCGTTGAGCTTGCTGGCGATGAACTCCTTGTGTTCGGCCGTGAACCGCTTGCGGTCGCGAGCGAGGTCCTGGTACACGCGGCTCAGGCGAAGGCGCGGGACGTTCGTGTCGTTGAGGAACACGAGATACTGCCCGTCCACCTTCTGCACGACGAGATCGGGGATGACGTAGCCGTCATGTGCGTCGCTCTTAGACAGCCCCGGCTTGGGGTTGAGCCTCGCGATCTGGTCGGCGGCCCCCTGCACCACCGCGGCCGTGGTTCCGACCTTGCGCGCGATCTCTGCCCACTTGTGCGCCACCAGTTCCTCGAAGTGCTCGGCGAGCATGCGTCGCGGGAGCTCCACGTCGCCGGGCAGCTCCCGCAACTGGAGCAGGAGGCACTCCCGCAGGTCGCGCGCGCCCACGCCGGCCGGTTCGAGCCCTTGAATGATGCCGAGCATCGCCTCGGCCTCGGCCGCGGTGAAGTACGGCAGCGCGTCGCTGTCCCGACCGGCGGCCTCCGCGCTGCGCTCGATCTCGGCGTTGATGCCGCGGAGAATCTCGTCGAGACCGCACGCGAGGTAGCCGTCGTCATTGATGTTGCCAACGAACTCCTCGGCCAGCACCTGCTGACGCGGCGTCAGGTTGAGCAGGGCCAGCTGGCCTCGCAGGTCGTCCTCAAGTCCGCCCCGCGCGACGCTCACCGGTTCGACGTACTCACGCTCTTCGCTTTCTTCGCGCGCGCCGGAGACGTCGAAGCCATCAAGGAGGATGTCTTCCCAGTCCGTCTCCTGCGTGCGGGGATCCGCTTCCGGCGGCGGAGCCGCTTCCTCGAGCGGCACCTCAAACGCCTCGCCCTCGGCGGGCGACGAGTCGTCCGCGGACTCGCTGTCGCCAGTCTCTTCGTCATCGTCTTCCACGAGTTCGAGGAAGGGATTGACGAGCAGCTCCTGCTTGAGGTGCTGCTGCAGGTCCAGCAGGGGCATCGTGAGCATGTCCATCGCCTGGTACAGGCGAGGATTGATCTTCAGCTCCTGCCCCAGGCGGACGGACTGGCTCAGCCCCGTTTTCACGGCGACGCGGCCTCGTCCGAGGTGCCGGGCGGCGCCGGCGGCTCGGCGCCGAAGTCCGCGGCGTCGGTTTGCTCCGTCGCGACGCCGGCTCCGGCGGCGGACACTTCGCCGCCGCGTTCGCGCTGGAAGCGTTCGCGCAGGCGCGCGGTCAGCGTCGGGCCCAGGTAGACGCGCGAGACCGTGTCGTCGAAGACGAGTTCGCGCACGGTACCCGACACCTTCACCTGCCCGTCGAACATGATGTACGCGCGGTCCACGATGTCGAGCGTCTGCTCGACGTTATGGTCCGAGATCAGCACCCCGATGCCGCGGTGGCGCAACGATGCGACGATCATCTGGATGTCGTGGACGGCAATGGGGTCGACGCCGGCGAACGGCTCGTCGAGCATCATGAACTTCGGCTGCGTGACCAGCGCGCGCGTGATCTCCAGCCGGCGGCGCTCGCCGCCAGAGAGCTGGTAAGCCTTGCTGTGGCGCAGGTGCTTGAGCCCAAGCTCGTCGAGCAGCGCTTCCAGCCGCGCCGCCCGCTCGGCCTTGGGAAGATCGAGCTCCTCAAGGATGGCGAGGATGTTCTCCTCTACCGTCAGCTTCCGGAAGATGGACGGCTCCTGCGAGAGGTAGCCGATCCCCATTCGCGCGCGCCGGAACATCGGCATCTTGGTGATGTCGGTGCCGTCGAGCACGATGCGGCCAGCCGCGGGCGGAATGAGGCCCGTGATCATGTAGAAACTGGTCGTCTTCCCTGCCCCATTTGGTCCGAGGAGGCCGACGATCTCACCCTGACGCAGTTCCAGCGCAACGTTGTTCACCACGTTGCGCCGGCGGTACGTCTTCACCAGCCCCTCGGCGCGCAGGACGCTGCGGCCCTCGACGTGCGGCATCGTCGACGCCGACACGCGCGGCGCGGCGTGCTCGCCCGTCTGGCGCAGGGCATCGGTGTACACGTCGCGGCCGTCGCTCACCGACTGCCACAGCGCGGGGGTGATCGTGATCCGGACGTCCGGGTCCTCGAGGTCGCCGAAGGTCACCGATCCCGCATCGGCAAGGCGCGGCAGTGCGACGCTCGCGAGGTGCGTGCGGACCTCGTCGAGGCTCAAACGCCCGGCCTCCCGCTCGACGTCACGCCCTTCCGCCTGCAACGCGGACAGATGGTCGTCGCGGTATCGCACGGCCAGATCGTTAAACGCCGCGCCACCGCGCTCATCGGCGACGCCAATCAGCGCCCCCAACGCCATCGCCACCGAACGATCGCCGCCGGCAAGCCGCTCGGCGACGGCGCGCGCCTCTTCGCGCCGCGTATCGAGCGCGGCGGCGTCTCGCGAAGCGTCGGCGCTGGTCCCTTCAGCGGGATCCTGCGGGGCGGAGCCTGGATTCGTCACGGTTTCTTCGCGGGCGTTGGAGGTGGCGTGCGCGCGCCGGGCGACGCCGGCGCTTGCGGTGCGGTGGGGCGCTGACCTTGCGTGGCGTTGGCGGCGGGTGGTTTGGCGGCCGCAGTGCTGTCCGCAGACAGCGAATCAACGGCAAGCCGCTCGAGGTACACGCCCGCGGCCTGCTCACGCACGGACACCGACTGCACCGCCCGATCGGCGCCGAACTGCACGGTGATGGCCTGCCCCTTCACATAGTTCAGGTTGGGCGCGGCGCGCGCGCCCTGGGACGAGGCGACTTGATAGAACGACGAGGCGGCGCCGGACGCGAGGATGGTTCGGACCTGCGGCTTCGCTGCGGAATCGCCTGCCGCCCGAGCGCTGTCGAACGCGGCCACGATGGTGTCGCCGCGCAGCCAGTCATCCTCGGTCGAGGTGAACTTGGTGGTGTCCGTCTTGCTCTTGGCGAACGCGCTGCGCAGGGCCCGGAGCTCGCGCAACACCTGCCCCGGCATGTCGACGTCGATCGAATCGGCCAGGATGTCGCGGTCCGTGGCGACCGCCCGCGCCCGCGATACCCCCCACGCATAGGCACGGGACAGCTTCTGCTCGGTGAGGCGCAGGTCGATGCTGTCGGAGGCCAGCGTGACGTCCTCGCTCGTGGCGCGGGCACTGTCGGCAGAGAGCACGCGCGTCAGTTTCCGATCGCGCGACCAGAGGTCCACCTGCCGCCCGACGAGGGTGAACTTGGACTCGCCTCGCCCTTCGATGCGGGGCCGTCCGTTCAGTCGAGCCCATTCCGTGCCGCTGTCCATGGTGGCGCTGTCTGACGTCGCCGAGAGGTCGGGCCGGTTGATGACCACCGAACCGCCGGCGTAGAGCAACGAGTCGGCGACGTCCACGACCTGGTCGGCGATGACTTCCACAGTGTCCGTCGCGCCGCCGCCGGCGTCGGCGGGGCTCAGACGGGTGACCGGACGTCCCGTGGCGACCAATCGCGACTGCGCCCGCATCCCGGGCATCCCGCGGTAGTACTCGGCGCGCGGACCTCGCATCACGGTGCCGTTCTCGGTCACCGCCACGACGTTCCCCTCAGCGAGCACGCGTTCGTCGAGCTGATAGTAATTGATGCGGTCGGCGTCCAGGCGCACCCGCTTCTCCTCGTAGTGCGCGCGGCCGATGATCGTGTACGACTTCTGCTCGCCCATCGTCTCCAGCGAGTCGCCGGCGAGCCGCTGGTCGGTGTTGGTGCACTTGCCGCGCACGCCACGGCCGTAGTAGCCGTTGTACTGGCCGCTCGGCAGCTTGATGAGGAGCGTCGTCGTCGAGTCGAAGTTGTACAACTCGAGGTTGCAGGTGCGCTGGCGCGCGGGGGCCTGCGCCGCGAGACCCAGCGGCGCCAACAGCGCGAGCCCCCACCAGCGCGCGCGCATCAGGTGCCCGGCACCTTCACGTCGCGCGCCTTCGCCCGCGACGCGCGCAGGATGCGCAGGTTGTTCATGTCGGGGTCGGAGACGAAGCCCACGCCGCTGGCCTCGCGCCCCTCCTCCGTCAGCACGAAGGCGCTGTCCGACGAGATCTGATTGACGCGGGAATCGTACTTGACGTGTTCGGTCAGGAGCCGCCGGCCGTCGATCGTGTTGATGACCACGTTGCCGCGGGCCTCCAGCACGTTGTCACGCGTGAGGTACTGCCCGGTGCGGGACGTCATCACCGCGTCCTTGGCGCCGCTCGCACTGTAGAAAACCGCCCGCACGATGCGCATATCCATGCGCGTGTTGTCATCGTAGAACAGCGCCGTGTCACTGAAGACCTCGGCGCGGCGCAGGCCGCCATCGGTGACCAGCGTGCGCGATCCGAACACCACCTGATCGGCCGCCGGGTCGATGCCGGCGGTCGTGGACCCTGTCTTCGGCTGCTGCGCATCGCGGCAGGCGGCGGCGAGCGCGAGGAACGCCGCGCAGGCGGCGACACGCCACCGCCACCGACGGCGCCCATCCACCCTCCACCGTCCACCGTCCACCGTCTGTCGTTCCCTCACCCCGCCCCCGCCCGCATGAGGTCATGGAGGTGCACGACGCCCACGATCGCGCCGTCCTCCGCCAGCACGGGCATCGCCATGATGCCGTGCGTCTCCATCCGGTACACCACCGCGCTGCCCAGTTCGTCGGGGCTCGCCGTCTTGGGCGCCTTCACCATCACCCCATCCACCCGCACCGGGAACACGTCCTGCACCTTCTCCATCAGGCGCGTCAGGTCGCCCGTGGTGAGCAGGCCCATCAGCCGCCGACGTTCATCCGCCACCAGCACGATGCCGCGCCGCTCGGCGAGCTGCACCACCGCCTCTCGCATCGTCGCTGTCGGCGGGAGTATCGGCAGCCGGTCGGTAAGCATCACATCGCGCACCCGCGTCAGGAGCTTGCGCCCCAGCGACCCGCCCGGGTGCAGACGCGCAAAATCCTCGCGCCGGAAGCCCTTCACCTCGAGTAGGGCGACGGCCAGCGCGTCGCCCAACGCCAGCGTGACGGTGGTGCTGGTGGTCGGCGCGAGGTCGTGCGGGCACGCCTCCTCCTCCACCGAGGCATCGAGCGCCACGTCGGCCGCGCGCGCCAGCGTCGAATCCACCTCGCCCGTGAGCGCGATGACCCCTACCCCAAGCCGCTTGAGCTGTTCCAGCAGCGGCAGCAGCTCATCGGTCTCGCCGCTCTTGGAGATGAGAATGGCGACGTCGTCGGTGCCGACGATTCCGAGGTCGCCGTGCACGCTCTCGGTCGGATGCAGGAAGGTGGCCGGCGTGCCCGTAGAGGTGAGCGTGGCGGCGATCTTGCGACCGATGAGCCCACTCTTGCCAATGCCGGCGACGATGGTCCGCCCCTTCGCGCTGGCGATGCGCTCCACCGCCGCCGCGAACGATGGGCCGGTGCGCGCCGCCGTCCGGGCCAGCGCGGCCTGCTCGAGCTCGATGACGCGCCGCCCCCGCGCGATGATCTCCGCTGCCGTCGTCACTTGACGTGTCCCTCCGACCGGCTCTGCACGTAGCGCTCGACCAGCGCCTCCCACTCGCCGCGCGCGCGCAGCAGCACTTCACAGAACTCGCGTACGGCGCCCGCGCCGCCCGGGCGCGTGAGGCGAAGCGTCGCGCACTTCAGCGCGTCCTCCGTGGCGTTGCCCACGGCGACGGGAAGACCGACTTCGCGCAGGACGCCGATGTCGGGCAGGTCGTCGCCCACGAACGCCACGTCGCTCAGCGCGATGTGGTGCTTGTGACAGATCTTGCGCAGTGCCGGCAGCTTGCGGGCCTGCTCGTCCTGCACGAGGTCATCCAAAATCAGCTCGGCGGCGCGCAGCGCGACACTCTCCGAGACGCGCCCGGTGATGATGCCCACGCGTAGGCCCGCCCAACGGAGCAGCAGGATGCCGAGGCCGTCCTGGATGTCGTACTTCTTGAACTCCATGCGCCGGCCGTCGACGTCACCGAGGTAAACGCCGCCGTCGGTGAGCACGCCGTCCACGTCGAAGACGACGAACTCGATGCGTTGCGCGAGTTCCGCGTCGAGCGTGGGGGATGCCATCAGCGCCGTCCTTTCGCCGCGGCCCAGACGTCGATCGCGCGGAAGATGAGTTCGTCGAGCTGGTGCAGCGGCATCATGTTCGGCCCATCGCTAGGCGCGTGGTCCGGGTCCGGGTGCGTCTCCATGAAGAGGCCATCCGCACCGGCCGCGCAGGCGGCGAGGGTGAGATGGGGGATCATCGCGCGGAGGCCGCCCGACGCGCCGCCCTCACCCTTCCCCGGCTGCTGCACGGAGTGCGTGGCGTCAAAGATCACCGGACAGTCGCACGCCTCTCGCATACGCGGGATGGCCCGCATGTCCACGACGAGGTCGCCGTAGCCAAAGAAGGAGCCGCGCTCGGTAACTGCGACGTCGAGTTCGCCGGGGGCGCGCGCGCCGGTCGGATCGGCGGCTCGCACCTTCGATACCGCGCCGCGCATGCCCTCGGGGTGCAGGAACTGCCCCTTCTTGATGTTCACCGGCTTGCCAGCTCGGCCCGCGGCCTCGAGCAAGTCGGTCTGCCGGCACAGGAACGCGGGGATCTGCAGCGCGTCCACGACGAGCGCCGCGATGGCGCACTGCTCGGGCAGGTGCACGTCGGTGATCACCGGCAGGCCGGTGGCCGCGCGCACGCGGTCGAGGGTCGCGAGCCCCTCCTCCATTCCCGGCCCGCGAGGGGCGCCCGCGTTGGACCGATTGGCCTTGTCGAAGCTGGCCTTGTAGATGATGCCGCCGGGGACGCGTTCGGCGAGGCGCGCGAGATGCTCGCCCACGCGCAGCATCAGGTCGTCGGACTCGACGACGCAGGGGCCGGCGATGAGGAACAACTCGCCGCGTGGGAAGGCGGCGGGCATGCTACTTCGCCTTTGCGAGCGCTGGGGCGCTCCCTGCCCCGGCCCTCGCATTGCGGCGGTTGACGGCGGCGCCGATGAAGCTGGCGAACAGCGGATGCGGCCGCGTCGGGCGCGACTTGAGCTCCGGATGGAACTGGCACGCGACGTAGTACGGATGGTCAGGCAGTTCCACCATTTCCACCAGCGACCCGTCGGGCGACAGACCGGAGAGCCGCATCCCCTTCTCCACGAAGAGTTCGCGGAATCCGTTGCTTACCTCGTAGCGATGCCGATGCCGTTCGCTGATCTCCGGCACGCCGTAGATCTCGGCGGTGCGCGACCCGCGCGCGAGCCGGCAGGCGTAGGCGCCGAGGCGCATCGTCCCCCCGAGGTCCTTCACGCCGTGCTGGCTCTCCATCAGTGCGATCACGGGATGCGCGCACTCCGGCGCGAACTCGCTGGAGTTGGAGTCGTCGAGCCCGCAGACGTTGCGCGCATACTCGATGATCGCCACCTGCATGCCGAGGCAGATGCCGAAGAACGGTGTGCCGCCCTCGCGCGCGCCGGCGATCGCCTCGGGGATGCCCTCGACGCCGCGCACACCGAAGCCGCCCGGGACGAGGAGGCCGTCGTAGGCGCCGAGCAGGCGCTTGGCCGTCTCCCGGTCGGTGAACAGGTCGGAAGACGTCCAGGCCACCTCGACGCCAACGTCATTCGCGATCCCGCCGTGGATCAGCGCCTCTTGGATGCTCTTGTAGCTGTCCGCGTAGTCGGTGTACTTGCCGACAACCGCGATCCGCACCTTCGACTTGGGCTCGACCACCTTTTCGACCAGCGAGCGCCACGCCGTCAGGTCGGCGGGCTTGGTCTCCAGTCCGAGTTTCCGGCAGACCAGCTGATCGAGTCCCTGGTCCGCAAAGGCCAGGGGGAAGAAGAGCGCGATCTTGCGCTTCGTGTCCTCGCTCAGCGGACGCTCGGTGCGGCAGATCAGGATGTCGGGCTGGATACCGAGCTCCATCAGTTCGCGCACCGAGTGCTGCGTGGGCTTCGTTTTCACTTCGCCAGCGGCGGCGATGAACGGCACCAGCGTGAGGTGGATGAACAGCGCGTTGTCGCGGCCGATGTCGTGGCGGAACTGGCGGATCGCTTCAAGGAACGGCTGCGACTCGATGTCGCCCACCGTGCCGCCGATCTCCACCAGCACCACATCATTCTCCGGCGCCAGGCGGCGAATGGCCGCCTTGATCTCGTCGGTGATGTGCGGGATCACCTGCACCGTCGAGCCCAGGTACTCGCCGCGGCGCTCCTTGGTGATGACGTTCAGGTAGATGCGCCCTGTCGTGACGTTGTTCGCCTGGCTCAACGGCCGGTCGATGAACCGTTCGTAGTGGCCGAGGTCGAGGTCCGTCTCCGCTCCGTCGTCGGTCACGAAGACTTCGCCGTGCTGGAACGGCGACATCGTTCCGGGGTCGACGTTGAGGTACGGGTCGAACTTCATCATCGTGACCCGCAGACCGCGTTCAACGAGCAGGCGCCCCAGCGAGGCGGCCGCGATCCCCTTGCCGAGCGACGAGACCACGCCGCCGGTGACGAAGATGTACTTGGTGCTGGATGCGGTGGGCGTCATGCGGCGGTCCCGGCGGTGAGCTGTTCCCAGTGCGCGTTGGCGCGCACCAGGTCGTCCTCGGTGTTGACCTCGCCCCAGGACGGGGCGTCCACGATCGCGACGCCCATCGCCAGTCCGGCGGCCAGGGCGCGCAGCTGCTCGAGCTTCTCGACGATTTCCAACGGGTGCGGCGGCAGCGACACCCACGTCGCGAGCGCCTCGCGACGGGCGGCGTAGATGCCCATGTGCTGCAGGACCAGCGAGTCGCGCGTTGCGGCATCCTCAGCGTCGCGCAGGTGCGGAATCGGCGCGCGAGAGAAGTAGAGCGCTCGTCCGTCATCGGCACGCACCACCTTCACGCAGTTCGGGTCCGCCAGGATGTCGGAACCACGGCGGCCCGCCGCGGTGCCGAGATCAAATCCTCGGCCCCTGACCATCTCGATGGCCCCTGCCATCGCATCGCCGCGCATGAAGGGCTCGTCCCCCTGCACGTTCACCACGATGTCGTGAGCGGCGTATTCGGGGCGGCGCGCGACCTCGGCGACGCGGTCAGTGCCCGACGGATGATCAGGCGACGTGAGGACGCCCTCCGCGCCGTGCGCCCGCAGCACCGCCATCACTTCCTCGGACTCCGTGGCTGCGACCACACGGTCGGCCAAGCCGAGGCTGCGCACACGCTCGCAGACCCGAACCACCAGCGGGACCCCCCCGAGCAGACGCAGCGGTTTGCGGGGTAGCCGGGTGGCGCCCAATCGGGCGGGAATCACGGCAAGGATGCTCAAATGGCACCCCCCCGAAACGGGGACGCTGATGCAAAAATCACGCCACCCAATATATGGGCAGGACCGTCTATGGTCAAAAACGCGGCATCTTCAGAGCGGGCGCTGCCCCGGCGTACAGGAAGGGGTTAGCCGCCCCGGGGAAGGTTGGCGAGGAGGAAACGCAACGTGTTCTCCCCCATGACGGCCCGGATCTCCGCCTCCGTGAACCCCGCCTGCAGCAGCGCCTCCGTCACCTGCGCCACCTGATCCGAGCCGAAAGCCACGGTGGTGGCACCGTCCCAGTCGGACCCGAGTGCCACGCGCTCCAGCCCCGCCACGTTGACCGCGTGCCGGATGGCCTTCGCGATGGACTGCGGCGACGGGTCGCAGACCGCACCGTCCCAGAATCCGATGCCGATGAGCGCGCCGCGCGAGGCGAGGGCCCGCAGTTGGTCGTCGGTCAGGTTGCGCGGGCCCGGGCACGTCGCCTGGACGCCGGTATGCGACACGACAACCGGCCGACTCGAGAGAGCCAGCGCCTCAGCAAAGCTCTCGGGCGAGGCGTGCGCGAGGTCCACGAGGATGCCGAGCGCCTCCATGCGGGCCAGGACGCTGCGGCCGAGCGCCGTCAGTCCCCCCTTGGCCTCGCCGTGGGCCGAGCCGGCGACCTCGTTGTCGAAGAAGTGCGCCAGGCCCGCCATACGGAAGCCGTGGGCGTACAGCGTGTCCACGTTGGCCAGTGCGCCGTCGATGGCCTGCAGGCCCTCTGTGGCCAACACGCCGATCACCGGCTTGATCCCCGGCGTCGTGGCGCGGAACTCGAGCGCCTTCCGGAGTTCCTCGGCGCTGTGCGCGACGATGAGCCGCCCCTCAGAAATGCCCGCCGCGTGTTCCAGCTTGTCCGCCTGATACAGCGCGCGCTGGAGGCGACTGTCCCACGTGCGGCGCGGCCAGCGCGAGGCGACGGCCAGCAAGGTGATGTTGTCGGTCGCGGCGCTGTTCCGCTCGTAGTTCTGGCCCTTGGGCGTCTTCGTGACGGTCGAGAAGACCTGCAGGGTCACGTTGCCTTCCACGAGGCGCGGTACGTCGGTGTGTCCCCAGCCGCGTCGCGTGATCGGGTCCCGGTCCCACAGTAGCAGGTCATTGTGCAGGTCGGCGACGCGCAGCGTGGCGTGCAGGGCCGCGGCGCGCTCGGAGACGGCGAGGGCCTTGGTTTCGTCCACTTGGTTCATTCGCGCGCCCACGAACCGCGCCACGCCGAGGAAGAAGACGAGGCACGCAACGGCGGCGGTGATGGCGAGGGCCGCGAGCAGTCTGCGAACAAGCGTCATGCGTTGGCTCCCAATGCTGACGGGCGGGGATTCACGACGCGACGGGCGCGCGCGATGCCGCGAGGCGCAGAAAGTTCGCCAGCAGGCGTCGGCCTTCCTGCGTCAGGATGGACTCCGGGTGGAACTGTACGCCCCACACGGGGTGCGTACGATGCCGCACGGCGTGAATCTCCGCGGGGTCATCCGCGGCGCGCGCGGTGATGTCGAGGCAGGCGGGCAGCGTGTCATGCTCAACTACGAGCGAGTGGTAACGCATCACCCGAAGCGGCGACGGCAACCCGTCGAACAGGTCGCGACCGTCATGCAGGATGTCCGAAGTCTTGCCGTGCATCACACCGCGCGGCGCCCGGATCACCCGCCCGCCGTAGGCTTCGCCGATCGCTTGGTGACCCAAGCAGACGCCAAGGATCGGCACGCGTGCGCCGAGGCGTTGAATCACCGGCACCGTGATGCCCGCGTCAGCCGGCGTCCCCGGGCCGGGCGAGATCACGATCGCCGCGGGGCGGAGCGCGTCGACGTCCGCCACGGTTAGCGCGTCGTTGCGTTCAACGCGCAGCGTCGCGCCCATCGTGCCCAGGTACTGCACGAGGTTGTAGGTGAACGAGTCGTAGTTGTCGATGACGAGAATCACGATGCGAAACCTAGCCCCACGCGGAGTTCCCCGCCCCCTGCTCCCTGGCCCATGTCGCTCTACCCTCGCGGGTGGAACTGCCGGTGCACCGACCTCAGGAACTCGCGGTCCACATGCGTATACACTTGCGTCGTGCTGATGTCGGCATGGCCGAGCATCTCCTGCACCGAGCGGAGGTCGGCGCCTCCCTCGAGCAGGTGGGTCGCGAACGAGTGGCGCAGGGTGTGCGGCGTGACCGTCTTGGCGATTCCGGAGCGCGTCACGTACTTCCGCAGGATCTTCCACGCTCCCATGCGGCTGAGCGGGCCGCCGCGCGCGTTGAGGAACAGCACGCCGCTTCCCTTGCCCCGCTCAAGGCGTGGCCTGAGTTCGCGCAGATACAGCGCCACAGCCCCGATCGCTTGGGCGCCGACGGGCACCAATCGCTCCTTGCTCCCTTTGCCGAAGACCCGCACCACGCCGTCCTCAAGCATCAGGTCGGCGACCCGGAGCGAGATCCACTCGCTCACGCGCAGCCCCGCGCCGTAGGCGAGCTCGAGCATCGCGCGGTCGCGAAAGGCGAGCGGCTCCTCCAGCGGAATGGCGCCCAGCAGACGCGCGACTTCGTCGGCCGTGAGCACTTCTGGCAACGTGCGCCATTTCCGCGGCGTCTCGAGCCGCTCGCTGGGATCGGCGCTGACCACCCCCTCCGCCATCAGGAACCGGTACCATGTGCGGACGGCAGAGATGCTCCGCCGAATCGAAGCCGGAGCGAGCCCGAGATCCTTGAGCGTGTAGACGAACTCGCGCAGTTGCGCCGCCGTCAGCGTCTCCGGCGTGAGCACGCCGTGGGCCACGGCCCATTCGGCGAGCCGGCGAAGATCGCGGCCGTAACTCTCGTCGGTGCGCGCCGAGCTTCCCTGCTCGAGCGTCAGGAACTCCGCGAAACGCTCCAGCAGGAATGCCCGCGCGGTGTCGCGCGGATCGGTCACTCTGCCGGCCGATGCGGGGGCTTGGCGCGCGGCGGGTGCTTGGCGCGATGGCGCTTCCAGAGCACCCACCCAACGACGGCCAGCAGCATGATGGCCACCACTGCCGCCGATCCCACGCGGAGCCCGGCGAGGCGCAGCCCTTCCTTGACCGACTCCCAGTCGGTGCCCACCCGGAAGCCGATCCAGATGATGACACCATACCAGATGGAGCTCGCGAGCGTGATGACGAACGTGTAGCGCAGCACCTTCACACGCAGCGCACCGGCCATCGGCGACACAACGGCCCGCAGGCCCGGCACAAATCGGCTGACGAAGAGCGCGGCCAGCCCGTAGTGGGCGTACAGCCCCTCCAGCCGCTCCTCGGCGTTCAGCAGGTGCAGGCGCTTCATCTTCGTGTGCATCCAGTCCGCCCCGAATCGGCGTGCCACGGCGTACACGACGAGCGAGCCAAGCACACTGCCGACCACGATGGCCCCGACGACCGGCCAGAACTCGGCGCCGCGGCGCGCGGCGTAGAAGGCGCCGAAGGCCACCACCACGTCCGCGGGGGCCGGCGGGAAGATGCTCTCGATGAACGCGACGACGAGGAGCAGGGCGTACAGGGTGTTCACGTCAAGCGCGTTCACCCAGTCCAGCAATGGGCTCACCGGCGCTCCGTCTCGAACGCCACGAGCGTAGCCACCGCGATGGCGGCGACGCCCTCCCCTCGCCCCACAAACCCCATCCCCTCGTTGGTCTTCCCCTTCACCATGACATCCGCCACGCTGACGCCCAACACGTGGGCGAGCCGTTCACGCATCGCGTTGCGGTACGGGCCCACGCGGGGCGTCTCGGCGATGACGGTGACGTCCACCTGCGAGGGCGTCCAGCCCGCGTGCCGGACCCGCTCGACCGCCAGGTGCAGCATCTCAATGGAGTCCCGCCCTTTGTTCGCGGGGTCCGTGTCAGGGAACATCTCGCCGATGTCGCCCACGCCAGCGCCGCCGAGCAAGGCATCGGTCACGGCATGCGCCACCGCGTCGCCATCACTGTGACCCACGAGGCGCTGCGACGCCGGAATCAGCACGCCGCCAAGCACCACGCCGTCGCCGGGTCCAAAGCGGTGCGAGTCATAGCCGATGCCGGTGCGCACGCGCACGGCGGGACGCAACGCGGGTGAAGCGGGCCCTTCGGTCGCGGCCACGTCCATCGGCAGCTCGTCCAGGCGGTCAGCGGTGAGGCCGGCCTCGAGCAGCACCCGGCCGGCGCCCGAGAATGGGCTGTGCCCCATCGCGCGAATGATGTCGCCCTCAGTCACGACACCTCCACCGCGCCGCTCGGCTTCCTCGCCCGCGGCGCGCAGGATGGATTCCGCGGCGTCCTCGCTCTCGGCCATTGCCGCGGCGCCGGCGCCGGAGAGTCGCGACTCCACCGCCCGAACAAGCAGGTCGGTCGGCATGCCCAGCATCGCCAGCACCTGGCTGGCCGTGCCGCGGGGAGCGCGCAGCATGCCCAAGAGCAGATGCAGCGAATTCGGGAGGTCGAGGCCATGGCGCTCGGCCTCCACCATCGCCGCATCAATCGCCTTGCGTGCTCCCGTGCCGAAGCGGACACCCATACCCCTTCGCCTCCTAAGCCGCCGCCGTGGCGATCAGCTCGTAGTCCTGCCGCCGCCGACGTGGGCTGAATCCCGCGTCGGTGATGAGCCGCTCGATCTCGTCGGTCGTGGTGTGGAACGTCGTGTTCGCTGCCGACACGACGTTCTCCTCGATCATCAGCGACCCGAAATCGTTGCAGCCGTACGACAATGCAATCTGGCCAACTTTCAGCCCCATCGTCACCCAGCTCGCCTGGATATTTGGGATGTTGTCCAGCACCAGCCGGGCGAATGCCACGGTTCGAAGATACTCCACGGCGTCCGTCTTCGGCTGGGCGCTGAGCCGCGGCGTGTTCTCCGGCTGGAGGGGCCACGTGATGAAGGCGGTGAAACCGTTCGTGCGCGACTGGACCTCGCGCAGGCGGAGCAGGTGCTCCATGCGCTCCTCAAGGGTCTCTCCGATGCCGTACATCATCGTGCACGACGTCTTCAGTCCCTCCTGGTGCGCGATCTCCATGATCTCGAGCCAGCGGTCCGCCCCCGCCTTCTTTGGGGCGACCACGTCGCGCACCCGCTGCACGAGGATCTCCCCGCCCCCGCCCGGGATCGAGTCGAGGCCGGCCGCGATGAGCTGCCGCACGACCTCACGCGCATCCATCCGGTAGAGCTGCGCCCAGAAGTCCACCTCGCTCGGCGAGAAGCCGTGCACATGGATGGGGTGGTTGCGCTTGATGTACTTGATGAGCTCGACGTACCACTCGAACGGGATGTACGGGTTGTGCCCGCCCTGAATGAGAATCTGCACGCCGCCCAGCGCTTTGGTCTCCTCGATTTTCGCCCCGATCTCCTCGTAGGAGAGCGTGTAACCCTCGCCATGCTTCGGCCGACGGTAGAAGGCGCAGAAGCCGCAGTCCGCCACACAGACATTCGTGTAGTTGATGTTGCGGTCCACGATGTATGAGACGATCCCCCCGGGATGCAGCGCGCGACGGCGCGCGTCCGCCAGGGCGCCCAGTTCGAGCAGCGGGGCGCGCTGGTAGAGGTCGAGGAGGTCGGTGGTTTCGGACATGGCGACGCGTTGCGAAGGGGGCGAAAAGACGTGAGTCAGGCAGCGGAGAGGAAGACGAGACGGCCTTGCGGCACCTTGCCGGCAAGCTCGAGGCGGCGGAAGAACTCCGAGAGCCCCTCGAGGTACTCAAGGCTCAGGCCGTAGTCGAGGCCGGTGAGGTACTCTAGGATGACGGGAGACGGGAGACGGGAGACGGGTGACGCGTCGTCGGCGATGCGCGCGAGGTTGGCGAGGCCCCAGTTGCGGCTTTCGATCAGGGCGCCGTGCACCTGCAGCGCCTCACGGACATTGACCTCGCGGCGAGCGACCCAGACGGCGAAGACGAAGGGCAGCCCAGTCCACCGCTTCCACTCGAGCCCAAGGTCATACACGAACGGGTACTCCCGCCCGTGCGCGACGGCCACCGGATGCTCCCGGTGACGCAGCATCAGCGCGGCGTCGCCGATCACCAGGCGCGCGGCCACCGGCGCCTGCTCGCTGCGAAGGTCGTCCGCTTCGGCGTCGCCGGGCACGAAGACCGGCTTCGCCCTCCATACATGCTCGAACAGCAGCTCGAGCAGCGCCACGGAGGTCATCGAACTGCGACTCACCAGCACGGCCTCGCCATCCAGCGCCTCAGCAGGGCGCGTGGAGAAGAGCATTACGCTCCGCACCGGGCCGTTGCAGGAGATGGCGAGGTCGGGGAGCAGCAGGTACTTGCCGGCTTCACGGGCATACTCCACCGCGGACACGACCGACACATCGAGCGTCCCCTCGGCGATGCCGCGGTTGAGCGCCGACGGCACCCCGCTCACCAGATCCGCGTTGAGCGAGACGATACCCCGGTCCACCGCCCCGTACACGGGGGCACAGTTGAGATAGGGGATGCGGCCGACGCGCATCAGGCCACGCCCGCCGGCTCCGCGTCCGGCGCGAACTCCGTGCGCAGGATGCGGTAGAACGAGTCGCGCTCGGCGGGCGTCTTCCCCGCCCCGCGGATCAGGCGCAGGATCTCATCGAGCGTCATCGCCTGCGGCGTGTGCGCGCCCACGGCATGGTAGATCTTCTCGCGCACCACCGTCCCCTCGAGATCGTTGACGCCGTAGTGCAGCGCCACCTGCGAGAGGAAGGGCGTGACCATGATCCAGTGCGACTTGACGTGCTGGAAGTTGTCGAGGAAAAGGCGCCCGACCGCGAGCTGCTTCAGGTCATCCCAGCCGGTCGTCGCCGTCCCCGTGCGCCCCAGTTCGCGCCCCAGCTCGTTGTCGTCCGGGTGATACGCACGCGGGATGTACGCGAGGAAGCCCCCGGTTTCGTCCTGCAGGTCGCGCAGCATCTGCAGGTGCTCCAGACGCTCCTCGAGCGTCTCCACGTGGCCGTAGAGCATGGTGCAGTTGCTGCGGATGCCCAGTTCGTGCGCCGTGCGATGCACGCCGATGTACTCGGCCCCGGCGAGCTTCTTGTCGGAGATGCGCTCGCGCACTGCCGCGCTAAAGGTCTCCGCGCCGCCTCCGGGCATCGTGTCGAGCCCCGCTTCCTTGAGCGCCACCAGCACATCGCGCCACGGCATCTTCTCGATGCGCGCGATGTGAGCGATCTCCACCGCGGTCAGCGCCTTGATGTGCACGTGGGGGAAGTTCGCCTTGAGCGCGCGGAACATCTCTGCGTAGTACGCCAGCCCGGCCTTCATGTCGAGGCCGCCTACGATATGGAACTCGCGCGTCAGTCCGTCCGCGGCGTGCGCCGCCTCGGCCAGCACCTGGTCGAGCGTGTAGCGATAGGCGCCGGCTTCCTTCGGCAGCCGCGCGTACCCGCAAAACGTGCACGTCTTGCGGAGGACGCAGATGTTCGTCGGATTGATGTGCTGGTTCGACGCGAACGTGACCACGTCGCCGTTCTTGGCGCGGTTCACCGCGTCGGCGAGGGCCCCAAGGCCGGTGAGGTCGCCGCTGCGGAAGAGCGCGAGGCCGTCCGCGGACTCCAGTCGGGG
>Ga0194127_10003395_pt1 | contig 20472 bp, 20 predicted proteins | sample TA2KigC100mmetaG_FD_148624 | JGI IMG/M metagenome (GOLD analysis project Ga0194127, IMG submission 148624) | Freshwater microbial communities from Lake Tanganyika, Tanzania - TA2015036 Kigoma Deep Cast 100m | ecosystem: Environmental > Aquatic > Freshwater > Lake | place: Tanzania: Lake...
AAGCGGGCGTGTCTGGGATTCTTTGCCAATATCAAGGACCATCGAGTGGCGCTGCGAACTCTGCTAACCGAAAATTTCGAAATCATTGCGGCCGCCTAACTGGACATTTCCAGGTGGAATGGGTATAATTATTGCACAGGCACGTTTCAGCATGCCCGTGTGGTTGTGGATTTCGTCACCGGCGGCGCTGAAATTACAATTACCGTCGCAGGCGTGACGGTGTATGATAAATATTTTATCGCCGGCATGACGCCTTACGGCAGCCGGGTCGCATTCGGCGGACGAACCAGCGGAACAATGACCACTCTCTACCTCGATAATATTTCCGTCGCGTATGAAACCCCGACGACAACACCGCCTGCGCCGGTTTCGTTTCGCACGTTCAATCAGAAATTAATGAACGGTAGTTTCCGTACCGTAAAGCAGACATTCAGCTTCCCGGCGGCGGCCGTTATCTATGAACGGGTTATTTTGAAATTAACCTTAGCAAAGCCTGCCGACGGCTGGGATCCATGGGATCGCATGATGGGCATTTATATGTGGAATTCCGGCAATCGTTACGAGATCGCCCGGTTTATGACGCCCTATTCCAAGGCCGGTTCGTGGTGGATTGACGTGACGGATTACCAGGGATTGCTCACCGGCAGCCAGCAAATGGAAATGTGGCTGGATAGCTGGGTTTCACCCAACGGATACCTGATTACAACCGATTTTTATTATTATGAAGGCGACCCGCAATATCGGGTTCTCGGTGGCGCAAATCTGTGGATAGGAACGCCGACGTATGGCGTCCTGACGGATCCGACCATGTCGTCATTCTTTACCGACAAGAACGTATCGATTCCTTCTAATGCGGTTAAAGTGAAGCTGCATTTCATGGTAACAGGCCACGGGCAAAAGCCCAATAGCGAAAACGCGGCGGAGTTTATCAGTCGTGGCCGGACGGTCACCGTCAATGGCAACACCTTTTACAACGTCCTGTGGCGTAATGACTGCTATCTGAATCCGTGCCGAAATCAGAGCGGCACATGGAAATACAGCCGTGCAGGCTGGGCGCCGGGCGACAGGGTCTGGCCCTGGGATATCGATATTACAACGGTCGTGGTTCCGGGACAAACATCAGTTATCGATTACAGCGCCGACCCCTATTACAACTATACGCCGGATACCAGCAATAACGCCAGGCACTGGGTGGCGTCACAGATTATTTATTACGGCACATACACCCGCCCTGTAACGCCGTATATCAGCATCAATGACGGTGCACTGCAGCAGACCGCCAATGCGGAGCTGCAGGTCAACGACAGCATTACATTCAGTCCGCAGCCGACTTACTATGGTTCGTGGAACTGGACGGGACCCAACGGATTTACCGCCGCGACGCGACAAATTACCCTCAATAATATCCAGCCCGACCAGGCGGGAACCTATACGGCTGTGTACACCAGCAGTTCCGGAACACAGAGTACCCAGGCGCATGTGATTACCGTGTCATACTGGAACCCGACGGCCATTTTAAATGATGGTTTTGAAGCCGGCTCGACCTTGGCTATGAATGGCTGGACAGTTAGTTCTGGAGCAGCATGGCTTGTTGATTTGACTGGAGGAAATCCGGGAAAATATGCCTATGGCGGCGGCAGCAGTTCCGTCAAAGCCAACCTCAACAGCGGCGTCATCAGCAAGAGCACCGGGTATGTCATCGTCGGCGATGAGATGTTGTGGCTGAGTTTTGATATCAAGCGAATGACGACATTGGATTTTGACGGGGCGATTTTCGCAAAACTTTATTATTACGACGACAGCAGCAATATCGTGGTGCTGGGCAGTGCCGAATATCATGAAAATTTATTTGCGTCAGTCGGATGGTATTCGGTGGGCGATGTTTACGCTGTCCCGACGGCAGCCTCGGTAGGCAAGACCCTGTATGTCAGCTTTGAAGGCGGACCTTCTTCCTGGAATGGCCTGTCGGCTCAGCAGCTTGGGATTGATAACGTCCGTATTCGCAGGGCGGTGTACTGTGACATGACGGATATCAACTATGATACGCAGGTGGACATCGAGGATTTAATGATTTTCTGCCAGGCATGGCTTGACGTCTCTCCGGATGAGACCGTGGACTTATGGCCGGATAATATCGCCAACTTAAACGATTTCCTGTTTTTCTCTACATGCTGGAACCGGTAACCGCTTTCGTTTCCGCCAAAACCCGGGGAGAACGAAACGGGGTCAGATATGCTCTGTAGAAAACCTGTGTTTTGGAACCCCGAAGGGGTCAAATAAAATAGCCGGGGGTGGAAACCCCCGGAAAGAATGGCTTCCTTCCCTTTTTTTGAGCCCCGCCGGAAATCATCCAGCTTGGCGGAGAGTTCGGCATTCCAGTAATCATCGTAATCCAAGGCCCGGGGGTCAAGGTTGTCACACAACAGCGGGCCGCAGGAGGAAACGATACAGCCCCGGTCGTCGGTTTCGATGGCGAACAGGTCGCCGGATAGTTTGTGGCGGTAGAGGGATTTCATTTAGTACCCAATTTGCTTTTCAATAGGCTCTAATTATTTAAATAACATGTAAGATTCTTTTTAGGATCATCACAATCAAGTTCTGCCAGTGCGTACTTCTGTTTTTTGGATAATTCTCTTGTTTCCCAGCATGTATTATCATTTCTAACCCACATATAAGTCTGGTATATACTTTTTTTCCCATGGATCGATTCAAGGATGCCAAGAAGAACCTTTGGTGAGAGAATAATACACTCCACTGACTTCTCTGTGAAACTTTGCATTACAAATACCCATAAATCTGCTTTTGAAACTTTAATCTTTTTCCGGTTCAAAGTCCACCAACCCCATGCCCTAAAACGATTATGAAACCTGGATGTCATATGTGTAGCCGCCCAGTCTTTGGAATACTTCACCTGAAGGGAGACGGTCTTATCGTTTTTTGAATTTGTAACCAATAGATCGATTCCAGTATCTTTCGCGGGCACCCATACATTATAGTTCTTGAAATGCCGTTCAATGAAAGATCCGACTAAGTATTCACCTGCATGAATCGTAAACAATGGCTGCATATCGGCCTCACTCGTTATTTATCTTTGGTTTTCCTTGGAATATTGCCAGAGGGCACGGTCCAGGGTTCGCATGTCCACCTTGGTTGCTTTTGCCAGATCTCGACAGGTATCTGTGTATGCCTTCCAAAACGTGTAATTATACATGGGCGGCTTATCGATTCCCAATGACCACAGAGCACGGAAGTCTAAGATTGGATATTTTCCAGGGAATACAAAATGCAGGATTGCCGATGCGACCGGCCATTCAACACCGTCCAGCAAGGTCAACACCTCGACCTGCAATCGTTCCTCTTTAGTCTTAAATGATATACCTGTCAGTTCCCGAACATAAGATTCCAGATTCTTCTTGCATCGCGACTGTCCTCTGCCGCCGGTTTTCCACACGAAAAACTGGAGCAACTCGGCGCTTGTCAGATATCCCTGCTTGTATGCCTTTTGGCCGAGTTCCGGCATACCCTCTTCACCTCGGCTGTAATTGTATCGTGAAGCCCAGTAGGCTATATCCTTTGGACTAAATCGTAATTTAAAATTTGTAGACCCCATCTTATTCCTGTTTTAAGTGTTATTTATCATTCCTAAAGGCACTATTGTATACACATATTTCCTTCCCAACGCCATGTTTGAATGATTCCTTTTTCATTCACAGTAAATGTAGTCTTACAGGCGCGCCTCACGGCATATGCCATATTTCCAATCGGCATTGCAACGGCACCGCCATCAACCACCCATGTGTACATAGTATTTCCATTTGGCATTTTGTAGACATCTGTTGGAGGTCCCCAACTTTGGATTAAATTACTGACATCTTGGCCAACCCAGAGGAAATAAAGGGGTCAGGTACATTTTTCGCCCAATTTCCCTCCGCCCTGAGTCCGCCTCCGGCGGACCGAACGAGCCTTTTATTTTCTTCAATTTTAGAATCCTCAATCGTCAATTTTTAGCCCCGTCTCCGGCGGATTTCTTCGCCCTGCATCCCTATATACCTGCGTTTGCCCGTTGCTGATGTACCCATATTATACAATCCCCCTGCGATTTGACAACCCTTTATTTTTCTTTTTCCGGACAATCAAAACTGTCTTTTGCTTTTTTCCTTTTGACCTTTTTTCCCCTCCTTGCGTCTCTTGCACCTCTTGCGTCTTTCGCGTTAAAATCTGTGTTAATCCGTGTCTTTCGTGGTTTACACCTTTGATTTCTCAATTCTAAATTCTGCATTCTCAATTCGCAACACGTTTTATCCTCTTGAGTTAAGTTCTTACACTTCCTCATCTCTACATTCCTGCATACTTAGTCACAATTGCGATTGCACTATTCTGCTGTCTTATAAAATTCCACAGATTTTTAACTCCATTCCACATAAAGACTTACAGCTTTCCCGCCCTCGAAAAATCACAAATTTTCGACACAGATATGCAAGTCCGCCCTATATAAGAGGCGCCTCTTTTGCGCCTCGTAGTTCTGTCATTCCGGCGAAGGCCGGAATCCAGATTTTCTACGAACTACGAACTTTGAAAAAGAAGGAGTATGTTGTCGAAGAACTTGACAGAACAAGAGGCCCGTCATTCCGAACCCCTTGTGGGTGAGGAATCCGCTTATTTCAGCCGTCGGCCCTGCCGACTCCTTAATTTTGATTTTTGCACTTTGATTTTTGATATCCAAAAAATGGTTCACCATCATTTTTTGGAAAAACAAACCCAATTTGAAAATCGTTAACTCATTGCATAGAAAGGACTAATCCCAAAATTGCAAAACAAAAGCAAACCCAAACAAACCCATTTGTGGATAACTTTGCCTGTTCGCTGTACGCTGAACGCTGTCCGCTAATTACAGCTCAATTACCAGGGCCGTTTCGTCGCAATGGTCCTGTTTGGGGCACTGGGCACAATCGCTCCAGACCTTCATTGGGAATGTCTTCTTATCCGCCCGCGTAAAGCCGGCCTTTTCAAAAAACTCCGGCACTAATGTCAGCGTAAAGACTTTTTTGAGACCCAGCCCCCGTGCTTCCTCTAAGCAGGCCCCAACGAGCGCCCTGCCGACGCCCTTGCCGAACCAGCTTTCCTCAATCGCCAGCGACTTAATCTCCGCCAGGTCCGCCCAGACGACCTTCAGCGCGCAGCATCCGACTACTTTGCCGTCATCGTCGGCCACCTTGAAAATCTGAAGATTTTCATAGATATCGGCCATCGAGCGGAACAGCATCTTGTCCAGTTCTGCATAGCTGCCGATCAGGGCGTAAATACTCGGCGCATCCTTAACTTGTGCATTTCGTATATCCATAGTCCCAATAAATTCTCCACACAGACGCCCGTTATCATAACCCATTTCAAGAGAGAAAGCAATAGAAGACCGGCCGGATGGAAAACCTGAGAATCAAAGAAATGCCGATGTTTCTGGCCGTGTTTTTAATGCGGTTATCTTGCAGTGCTGATAATTTCCCGGTTTTTAACGGTGTTTTCAGGCCGTACGACCTATGCCCGTTTTCTCGCATCGACGGCCAGGGCCGCCAGCAGGATATGCCGCAGTTTGTCGAGTGCCAAACTGTCCAGATAAGCCTCCGTAAAATCCATTTTCAGCCTTCCCTGAAAGTGGAGCAGCCGGGCTTTGAGCTCGTTTCTGCTCAATTCCGCGACTTCTGAACACAGTTTTTCAAAGCCAAACTCCCCAGACATAATACGTTTCCCACAAAAAAGCTGTTGTTTTCAAACTCTGCGCAGAAGTTTCATCGGCCGGGCCGCGGGGAGTGTTAACATGAAATCCATCTAAAATTGCCGAATTTCGGATTTGTCTTTAAAATACCAGAGTTGGACTGGGAAAACCACGGCAAAAAATGCTTCATTTGACGTGATTGGGTCAGATTGCAAAAGAGACAAAGTCCCCTGTTATAAAGCGCCTCATGACAGAGGACTTTGTCCCTGAGATTTCTATCCGGCTAAGTAACGGATGAAATTAGCGTCTTCCAAAACCGCCGTCGCCGCCGCGATTTCCACCAAAACCACCTTCGCGTCTGCCGCCGCCGCCGCGAGGTCCGCCAAATCCGCCGGGCCGTCTGCCGCCGCCGCCGCGAGGACCGCCACCGCCGCCGCCAAACCGCGGTTTTACCTTCGGTGGATTCGCTTCAGCCACTTTCAGCATCCGCCCTTCTACTTCCTTGCCGTTGAGTGCCTGTATCGCCGCTGCCGCTTCCGCGTCGGAACTCATCTGAACAAAGCCGTATCCTTTGCTCTGACTTGTTTCACGGTCGGTCACGATGTTCACGCTTTCCACCGCGCCGAACTCGGCAAACCATGTCTCCAGCATGGCGGAGTCCACACTCAGACTCAGATTTCCCACATACACTTTCTTAGACATTTTGTTTCTCCAAAAAAATTGACGACCTATACGCCATATACCGACAGACAGGTCAGACCCTTATGGACGGAAACAGTTTTCCATCCTGATTGGGCCTTACTATACCAACCCCGCGTCCGGAAAGCAAAATAATAAAAATCAATTTCCACAGCCCGGAGGCCCCCTTTTTCAGTCGGTAAAATCCACTCCCACGACCCGAAAAGTCCTTTTTTCAAGGTCAATCAGGCATTTATTCGGGCATCGCCCATTCTCCCGCAACTGGCCGGGCAGACATTCGCTCGGTGATAAAACCTCTTTTTCGAGAGTCCCGTCGTCACTGACAAACCACACGGTTTTCCGGCCGGGAAATACAAAAAGCCCCTCCGGCGTAAAAGCCGCAGGAAAAGCGACCTTGACCTGTATGAGCTCCTTCGCCGCGGCACGATAACGAAAAACTGCGAAATCCGGCCGGGAATTTGAAGGGCCGGCGATAATCCAATACTCTTTCAAGCTTTCCGCGTAATCAATTGAACGAATACCCCGCCCGCCCAAATCCAGCAAAAGCACGTCGCCGAATCGCGCCGGCATCCCATCCTTAGTTACCTCATCCGGATTTAGCAACGGAATGACGATTGCCTTGCGTTTTCCCGTCCCATCATCGTAGAGCGGGTTTCGCAGACCAATCCAAAGCGACTGTCCATCCGGCCCGACAGCCAGCCCTTCGATGTTCAGCCCTCGCTCCTTGGGCGCCAGCATAGCTTGTTCTTTTTTGGATAGCGTCTCATTCAAACGCGTCACCACCTGCAGATTCAACGCCTTTAACTGCGGAGCGTTCAGCATATCCTGCACAAGACGAGCATAGGATTTACCGACGGGAATAATTTGCGGCGAAGTATTCGGGTCGGCGGATGACTTGACATCCGCGATTTCCATCGCAAAAAAACGATACCGACTGGAACGCACATGGCCTTCTTTATTTCGGCCGTGCGACGTAATCCAATAAATGCGATTGCCGCTTCGCGCGGCCCCTTCAATATCCGCCTCCGGATGTTTTGCATCCGCTCCCAAAAAATACGTTATATCAAGACTGAAGACGGGCGCAGAATTCCCCATCGAATACATCCGCAAAATATTGATTTCATCGTCGGCGGTGACAAAATGGGCTGCATCGACCGCCGCCGCCGCGGACGGGTCGCTGCCGCCGGTATAGGTAAAAACTGCATCCGCCGCATACAGACTTGCCGCTGACAATAGCCAGACAACGCCCCACAATTGAATAATCCATCTTCGATTCAAAATTCATCCCCGAATTTTAAAATCAATCCAAAGACACTGTCTGCCGATATTCCGGAACCATCACATTCCAGCCGGTATTGTCAATTAGATATTGGCAGAAGTTTTTGGCGGATTCTTTTTCGCCGTGTACCAGAAATATCTTTCGCGGCGGCTGCTTGAGATTCTTCCCCCACTCCAGCAACTCTTTTCGGTCGGCATGACCGCTGAACCCGTGAACACGCACAATCTTTGCCTTAACGGGATACAACTGCCCCAAAATGCGCACTTCTTGTCCGGGGGTGCTGTCAAGTATCTGCCTGCCGAGTGTTCCGCCGGCCTGATAGCCGACAAATAAAATGGTACACTCCGGCCGGGTGATATTATTAACCAAGTGGTGTTTGATACGACCACCGGTACACATTCCCGACCCGGCAATCACCATCACCGTCCCCTTGATATGGTTAATCGCCTTGGACTCCTGCGTCGATTGCACCTTGACCAGCCCCTTGAAACTGAACGGCGAATTATTACGGCTCATCAAAACACGCATCCGCTCATCATACAACTCCGGGTGCTTCTCAAACACTTCCGTCACCTTCACCGCCATGGGACTATCCAAAAACGTCATCACATGCGGAATACGGTCTTCCCCCAAAAGTTCATTCAGGTAATACAGCACCTCCTGGCTCCGTTCGACGGAAAAACTGGGCACGATAATATTCCCTCCGGCCTTCCACGCCGCATTGACCGCCGCCGCCAATTGCTGCTTGGTATCTTCCGGGTCGCCGTGCTCGCGATCTCCGTAGGTGGATTCCATCAGGATATAGTCCGCCTGCCCAAACACTTCCGGATCACCGATGATTGGTTTGTTAATTCGGCCCAGATCGCCGGTAAACAAAACGGTGCGGATGCAGTCGGCCCGCTGCAATACGACTTTGATAATCGAAGCGCCGAGAATATGCCCCGCCGTATGAAAGCTCACTTTTACGCCTTCACCAAGCGAAAATACGTCACCGAAATTTACCGGACTGAACGCACTGAAACATTTTTCCGCTTCCTCCATCGTATAAAGAGGCTCAATGGGGCGGGAATCCTCACGTCCTTCTTTCTTATGACGTTTGCGTTTGAACTCCGCATCCTCTTCCTGCAGCTTGCCGGAGTCCAGCAGCACAATTTTCGCGATTTCCGCCGTCGCCGGAGTACAATAAATCTTCCCGGCAAAGCCTTCCTTCACTAATTTGGGAATCAACCCGCAATGGTCCAGGTGGGCATGCGTCAGCAGCACCGCGTTCAGCTCGGCCGGGACAAAACCAAAGTCTTCCCAGTTTCGGCTTTGCAGCTCGCGTTCCTGAAACAGTCCGCAATCCACCAGAACCTTGAAACCGTCGCATTCCAGCAAATGCCGCGAGCCAGTTACGTTCTGCACCGCTCCGAGAAACTTCAGCGTAAAATTCATTGCCACCCGTCACATTGTAAAAACAGTGATTATTGAACCGGATTTCCCGCCGGCGTCTGATTTTGTGTTTGCGGCTGTTCCTGTTCAGCGGCAACCGGAGCGGCCGGCGCCGCCATCAACTGCGTCTTGAGGAAAATATAATACAGCTTGCCTTCTTCATATACATGACCGGCCAGTTTCGCCGCATCGTCGCCGACGCCCATATACACATCGCAGCGTCCCGGCGCGCGAATCGCCCCGCCCGTATCCTGGTCCAAAGCAAAGCCGATATACTGCCGCGGCGCCACGTTCGTCCCAACCATCCGCGGCAGGGTCGTCTTAACCAGCGCGATGCAAGCCCGCGGATAAATCGATTTATCCGTCGCTATCGAACGCATCGTCGTCACAGGCTCATTGAGGCTGCCTCGCGGTTCGCCCGTGTCAAACTGGAAAAACACATATCGCGGATTGCGATATACATAGTCATTGACCTTTTGCGGGTTAGCCTTGAAATAATCAATCATCGTCTGCAGACTCAGGTTCTCCCTGGCCATTACGCCGTCTTTAATCATTTCCTGCGGCACACTGTGGTACTCATGCCCGTTATTGGCCGCATAGCCCAGCGTCGTAAGATTGCCGTCGTCGGTGCGTATCTTCGCCGAACCCTGCACCTGTGCAATATACACCTCAAACGGGTCGGAAAACCACGCCAGTTCCAGCCCCTTCAATTGGCCGCTTTCTTCCAACTCCCGTCGAGCCGGATACGGCGTAAAAGACCCGTCCGCCATCTTGCGGCCCAAAATCGCCCCGTCATCCCCCTTGACCAAATCCTTGGGCTGTTTATAAAGCGGATATTTATAAACATCCGTTTGTTTGAACGACCCGTTAAATATCGGCGTGTAATACCCCGTGTACAAAACCGTCCCTATATCGTCACACCCGATCGACTGATAAAACTCGAATTGCTCCTTAATCGCCGCCGCCAGAGGCCGACCCGCAAGCCCGCTGTCCAGCAGCTTCGCCAATGTATTCAGACTCGCCAACGCGCGCTCATGTGTGATGTCGCCGCACGGATAATACTTCTTGCTGCTCGGCTTGTTCAGATACCGCAGGCTGTAGTCAATCGACTGCCGCAGATCCAATGTCTCATAGCAGGCAAACGTAATATCCGGAATCATCGCCGGGTCCGTGATTTTCCGCAGCGCATACTGCCCCGGCGGCAAAGGCCTGTCATACTGAGGCTTGACCACCTTGACCGGCTTCTTACAGCCGGCAAACATTGCCATCGCTATTACCAGTGCCAATCCAACCCGAACCGCCATTGTACGCTTCATATTTTCTATCTCCATAAATTAAAATCCTCTTCCCGGACTTTCCATAACTCCGGCAAAAAACCACAGTTAAACAACATTATCCAGAAAAATCCCCGCCTGTCAACGCACGAAGGAATATTTTGAACATCTAACTTTATCGTCTAATTCTCCCAAAAACCATCGAAAAATGCAAGTGGGATGGCAGAGAGGTTGTTAATTCATCTTTTATCAGGTTAATGAAACAGGGCGTAAAGCTTAATCTATGCGAATTCTAAACCACAAGCCTTCCCGCCTGATACACAATTAGCGTCAGTATATATGCCAAAGCCGTCAGTCCGAAATACTGCATCGCCGCCCATTTCCATCCTCCCGCCTCGCGCGCGGTAATGGCAACCGTGGCAACGCAGGGCGTCCCAATCAGGCAAAACAGCATAATACAAAATCCCACAAGCGGCGAATAATCCTCCCTCAAATGCTTCCGCAGCGATTCCGACCTTTGGCCCGCGTTGGCAACCGAATATACAATCCCCATCTGCGATACAAACACTTCCTTGGCGGCAAAGGCGCCAATCAAGGCCGTCCCGATTTTCCAATCGAAGCCCAGTGGTTTTATCGCCGGGGCCATCATCTTGCCGACACGCCCCGTGATGGAATACTGCAACTGGACAGACTTCCGTTGTGATGCGTCCAACTTGATAAGCTTTTCCGCCGGTGCTTTGGGATATGTCCCTGCCGCCCACAGCAGAATCGAGAAAAACAGAATCACCGTTCCCGCCTTGTGCAGATACATCAGCCCCCGGTCCCACATGTGCAGCATCAGGCTCTTAACCGTCGGCATCCGGTACGGCGGCAGTTCCATCACGAACGGCGCCGTCTCACCCCGAAATACCGTCACGCGAAGCAGTTTGGCGCACACAATCGCCAGTGCAATCCCGATGACGTAAATCATCCACATCATCGGCCCTTGCCAAACCGGCGCAAAAAACGCAGGGATAATTAACGCATAAATTGGTATCCGCGCCCCGCAACTCATCAGCGGAATCACCATCATTGTCGTTAAACGGTTTCGGCGGTTTTCCAGTATCCGCGTCGCCATAATCGCAGGCACCGAACAGCCGAAACCCACCAGCATCGGGATGAAACTTTTGCCGTGCAGGCCGATTTTGTGCATAATCCGGTCCATCAGAAACGCCGCGCGGGCCATATAGCCGGTGTCTTCCAGAAACGCAATTCCCAGAAACAAAAGCAGAATATTGGGCAAAAAAACAATCACACCGCCGACGCCGCCAATGACTCCATCGACGAGCAGCGACCGCACATCCTCCGGCCATACCGCCGGCCAATGCGCAGTCATCACCGACCCCATCCAGCCGAACAGCAACTCCAACCAGCCCATCGGATACGCCCCAACCGTGAACGTCAGGTAGAAAATCACATACATCATCACCGCAAAAATCGGCAGCCCCCACAGATGATGCGTCAATACCCGGTCAATCATATCGCTCATATCATGCCGCACCTGGACAGTCGTCCTCACCGTCTCCTGGCAGGCGCCGGAAATAAAACCATACCGCCGGTCGGCAATAACAATATCGAGACTCTCGTGGTAATGTCTTTCCAGTTCCTTGATCGCCAATTCAACACCCGTCAGCAATTGGCTGTTGTGAGGCAAAGCCAAAATCTGCCGGTCGCCTTCCAGCATTTTTAATGCGACCCACCTCGCCCCGAACCGGCGGGCGTAATCGGACTGGGGATTGACTAAAGGAGCCAACTTTTCAAGCTGCGATTCCACCTGCTGACCGAACGGGATTTGAATTTGACGTGTACCGCAGGTCCGGGCGGCTTTCAGCGCCACATCCAAAAGCGGCTCTATACCCTGTTCCTTACGGGCTACAATCGACACGATCGGCACAGCTAAAAGCAATTGAAGGAGGTTAAGGTCGAACTCCAGCCCCCGGGCCTTCGCCACATCAGCCATATTAAATGCCAGTACCAGCGGCACATTCATCTCCATCAACTGCACCGCCAGATATAAATTACGCTCCAGATTGGACGAATCGATCACATCCACCACGACATCGGGCTTCTGCTCAAGGATAAACTGCCGGGCGACCAATTCTTCAGGTGAATACGCCGTCAGGGGGTACGTCCCGGGCAGATCTACCACCTTGATTTTATGCTCCCCATACCGGCACAGACCGTTTTTGATTTCCACGGTCACGCCGGGGTAATTGGCAACATGCTGCCGCGATCCCGTCAGGGCGTTAAACAACGTCGTCTTGCCGCTGTTGGGATTCCCCGCCAGCGCGATGGTCAGTTTCTGATCCATTGTTCTCCAAAGTTAGCCTTGGCTAACTATTGCCTTAAAAATTTTTATTGTACGAAAATTTTATGCGACATCCCGCGTCCCAGCACGATTTTACTGTTCTTGACGGCGATAATCACCTGCCCGCGGTGGTCATTGCGAATGACCTCGATAGGCTCGTCAGTCAAAAGCCCCATCGCCGCCAGACGATTCTTCAAACCATGCCCCGCCTCAACACGTGCAATACGCACTTTGCCGCCGCCTGGAACCTGATCCAGCGGTATTTCTTTGGAAGGTGTCTTTGCCGGTCGTATCATAAAAAATTTTCTTTTTATCCCTGCGTTTTGCAAAAATGTGCAAATTCACTTGCGCGGCTGTTCCCCGCAGAAGTCTGAATCGTTGCAAATTCAATATATTTCATCAGCCGGCCAACCACCCGCTGCCCGAGGGCATGTTCAGCCCGGCAGGCCGATTCCCGGGCCAGTTGGGGATTTAATCCAAGAATGTCCTTAAAAAACGACTCCAAAACCGTATGCCTGCGAATAATTCTTCCGGCTTCGACCCGGCCTTTCTCCGTCAGGCTTACAACATCGTAAGGCTTGTAATGAATCAGGCCTTTTTTCGACAATGCCCGCAGCGCCCCCGTCACCGAGGCACGCGACACCGCCAGTTGGTCAGCGATATCCTTGCTCCGGGCCACGGCATTCTTAGCCGCCAGGTTGAAAATAGCCTCCAGATAATCCTCCAGTGAAGCGCTGAGTTTTTGTGTCTTTATTTGCGTCATAAACCGGCCACTTCCATATATTAGATATAACTAATATAGTATGTTTTGCCTAACAATGCAAGAAAAAAACGAGAAAATTTCAAACGATCTAAACCACCTGCTTATTGCGAGCGGAGGGAGTCGAACCCACAAGCCCTTTCGGACACAAGGACCTAAACCTTGCGCGTCTGCCAGTTCCGCCACGCTCGCCTGCCGTCAATGCAAATTTTCTTCGTCCGGCTCTTCCGATTCCGCCGATGCGGACTCATTCTGCGACGAAATCTGCTCGATGCGTCTCTCGGCGTCCTGCAGGATACCCCGACAGTGCCGTATCAACTTCATTCCCTTTTCATACTGTTCGAGACTTTCCTGCAATGGAACCTGCCCTTGTTCGATACGAGACACGATCTGGTTGAGCTGGTCAATGGCCTGCTCAAAAGTCAAATTCGTTTTATTGTTTTTTTCTGTTTTAGCCATAATCTATGAATCCTGTTTGTTCGGCAGAATTTTTTCGACAACGCTCTCAATTTGCTGCTGTCGGGCCAATTCGGTTATTATCGTATCTCCCGGTTTTACCTCCGTCGCCGCGGTAATCACACGGCCGGTACGACGGCTGGTCGTAATGCTGTATCCGCGTTCCAGCACGGCCTTCGGATTTAACGCCTGTAATCTATTCTGGACCGCAGTCATTTGCAACAGCTTTTCCGAATGACATTTGTCGAAGGCCCGTCTGGCCCGGCTCTCCAATTGCACCAGCCGAGTCTGCCCCGCCGACAAAAACCGCCGCGGCTCAATCCGCACCACCGCCATCTCGCCGTGCTGAATAATCCGAGCGGCAGAATCCAATTTGTCCCGCAAGGCATCTTTCAGACCCGAAATCATTTCATCCAGCCGTTGAACATTGTTTTCCAGCACACGTTGCGGCTGACGAAAAATCGCGTCGGCCAAAATGGTCTGTAGTTGTTGTTTTAGATGCCGTAATTGTCCCTGTACCGTACCGCTCAAACGTTTCTGCGCCGAATGCAGGCCGGCCAGCACCTCTTTTACATCCGGCACGGCCACCACCCCGGCCTGCGTCGGCGTCGAAGCCCGCACATCGGCTACAAAATCAGCAATTGTAAAATCCACTTCGTGACCGACAGCGCTGATGACCGGCAATTCAGAATTAAAAATAGCCCGGGCGACAACCTCCTCATTAAACGCCCATAAATCCTCCATCGACCCGCCGCCCCGGCCGACAATCAGCATCTCCAGCCCCAGTTGTTTCCGCATTCGGTTTGCCTCGCGAATCGCGTCGGCGATTTTCCGGGCCGCCCCTTCGCCCTGTACAGGCACGTCGAATAAAAACAGCTTTGCGCACGGCCAGCGTTTGAAAATACTGTCGCGAATATCTTCCACCGCCGCACCGCTGGCGCTGGTAATAATGCCCATCCGCATCGCAAAGCGAGGCAGCGACTTTTTATGCGCCGGCTCGAACAGCCCTTCGTTCTGAAGTTTTTGTTTGAGCTGCTCAAAGGCCAATTGCAGCGCTCCCACGCCGGCCGGGTCAAGTTTCTCGGCGTAAAACTGGTATTTCCCGCCCGGCACATAAACCTCCACCGAGCCGGTCGCCAAAACCGCTATCCCATTTTGCGGGCGAAATTTAATGGCCTTGGCCTTGCTGGCCCACATCACACACGGCAGGATACTGCCCTGATCCTTCAGCGAAAAATAGCAATGACCGCTCGAATGCACCTTAAAATCGCCGATTTGGCCGTGGACAATCATCCGCGGCGGCAACCCCTGCTCCACCGCCGAAGAAACCATCGCATTAATCTGGGACACCGAATAAATTGTTAAGGGATTCCTTGCCATCGTCAAAATTATACATTCGAGTGCGACAATAGTACAGCCCCGTTTCATAATCACCGTTTCATCCCCGAACAAACAGCGGATGCCGGTCTGATTTCATTCACGTGGGACTATCAGACGTGCTTTAACTTTCGATGGACGCAGCAATTCGTTTGTTTTGCGATTAAAACCACAGGGCGGTTTTTGCCATTTGCGGTTGGACAGCTTCCGCACTCCTTATCCCGCAAAAAGAATAAACAGGCAATGAAACAACAAACCTGCAACGACGCTCTGACCTGAGATCCGCTGCACCGATTGGTTTCGAAGACCTTGAAAAATCAAAAAATACCGGCCTTCGTATTTCTGTCTTTAAATTCGCCGCACCAGTTGGCATCAAAAACCTTAGGCCAGTGGCTGTCGGTTTTAATGGAACCGATTCCTTCGGTGCGGGGGACATAGAAACTGGAGTTTGGGGAGGGGGCGTTTCGTCGGCATTCGCCGGCCCCCTGCACACCCTGTTCAAAATAAATACAGCCGGCACAACTCATTCCCTCTTTCGGTGCAGACATAATAATGTCACTCCTTTCCGATTAAGGTTATCCATAAAACAGCCGTTCGGTCTTTTACCGCAGGTATTGTCCGCTGTTCCGGAGGGAATGTCAACAACCAAAACCGGTAAAAAAATTAAGGGATTATCCATCCTTTAACGTGGGTGAGATTGTCATAGGATTAATTTTTGCCGGAAGATTGCGATTTGACAGGTTCTTCTTTCTGCACCGGCCAAAAGACCGCATCACCCTGGTTGAGCCATAAGTCAAATTTGCCCTTTTTATTCCTGCCGGTCTGTCCACCATTATCGATAAAGTCAGCTCCAACACTGTAAAGAATGAAATCATTTTCTGTCTGTTTATAAATCAGTGGTCGGTCACTAAATGGATCAAGAGGAATTTCGGCAAGATACCCCTCTTCGATCAATGCTGCCAACGATGCAGGAAAGGCTCCTTTTTCCTGTTTATATCGATGCAAACTGATAATTGTATCAACTGCAAAACTGGATGTTCTGACCTGCCAGGAATAATCACATATCCGCTCCACTGACGGTACCAGAGAACCAATGATGACATTTCCCATAAGAATATCTTCAGCTTGCTGATGAAACTTCGGAAGTTTGGTTCTTAAGGTGGCTGGTGTTGTGACTGTCAATTCATCATAGAGAGTATAGAGTTGATTTGCCGAATTAATAGTATCCTGCCGGTTGGGATGAGCAAATAATACCCACAAGCCTCCCTTTATGCCTTGCATAGTCAATAGTTTCTCCCACTTGATATTGGGATTTATTCCCTTTAAGCGATGCACATAAAGATGTTCTTTCCCAATTCTATCGAAAGTATAACACCGCTGAATCTCATCATACAAAACAAGCCTTTCACTCTGAAAATCGACCGTAAAATTTTCCTGCATCCGGGCCGCAGTAAATACTTTCTGAACCGGCCCAAGAATGTCCGCATCAACCACATATTCAGAAAGCAGGTCTATCATACACTTACAGGCCATACCTTCAATACCAAAACCCGTAAGCTGTTCAATCATAGCATTGCCATTTTGCATGCGGACATGCCTGCCAAAATTATAAGTCATTATCAATTGTTCGAATGCTTCTTTATGCTCCCCTTTTGCAGATTTAAAATAAGCTTCCCAGCAAAAAAGCTGAGCCAGCCTTTTATACTCAATCAAATTCGTAATTCTAATGCCTATCATTGAAGGAATCGTTTCTTTTTTGATATTTTCGGTAGTAGTAGTATAAGTTTGCCAATAATACTGTCTCTCCGTTCCAAGCCGGATTAGTTCCATTGCCTTCTGATTATCCACAATCCATTTTTCAATTACCTGGAGTTCATTTTCATCTAAAGAAGACAAAGGTCGAAGCGATAGATCAAACTCATTTACATCGGGCTTCTTGTAGCAGACAGCCGCCTCTCGATATAATGGCTCTGCGTTTTGATTGTCATCAGCAAGAGGCTGAACCAGTTGGTTTAACTCGGCTACATAATTGGTCGTAATGACGGGCTTGCCGCTAAAAAACCAGCCGACATAAAAAACCAGCAGCAAAAACAGTATGCCAATTGCCTGAAACATCCGCACCAGCATCGTTTTCCACAATGGCCGGCAGCGTTTTTTGCCTCGGCGGATCAGTACCGCCAGCAGTTTGGCATCCCCGAATTCCCCAATAAGCTCCTCTGCCCGCTTGAGTTTGTCCTGCTCATCCGCACACTGGGCCAGCGCATCAGTAAAGTGATCCGTTAGTTCCTGCCGCACCTCAGCCCGCACGCTCCGGCGGTATTTCATCGCGTCAATGATTCCGTCGATCAGTTCAGATATAGACAAAGGCAGAGAATCAATTCCTTCTGTCTGAATCCCTTTCAGGCTCGTTTTCCATCGCATCATCAGCCACAAAAAGAAAAAGGTCCAACCGGCAATAATAACTGCCAACAGCCATAGATTCACTCGAGCGCGGCTAAAAGGATTCTCACTGGGCAAAATAGCATCCAGACCAACAATCGTCAGTAAGCTGAACAGTAATCCCAGTATAATTCCAAGAATGATTTTCAGTATCTTGATAAACACCTTCATAATCGGGCTCCTGTCAATCCAATAAACTCTAACTCTGCCAAAGGAAGAGTACACCGAAGGAAAGAGAAGGTTAATTTACGCCGTTGCCAGTCCGCCCAGCCCAAACACCAGCCCGATTGCGTCCCGCAGGCTCATAAGCTGTTCTTTCTGTCGCGCCAACTCCCCTTTGCCATCGCTGGTGATGGAATAGTACCGTCGTTTGCGGCCGTTTTCGGCTTCCTCCCACTCGGCGACAATCAGTCTCTTGGCCTCAAGGTTATACAACAAGGGGTACAGTGTCCCCCTGCCCAGATTCAGCAGCCCTTTGCTGCGAGATTCCACCGCTTCGCTCAATTCATACCCATACATCCGGCCCCGCGACAAAATCTCCAAAACCACCACAGGCGCCACGCCTTTCAATAACTCCCGTTCATATTTCATAACGTTCCCTTTCTTTGTGTATTACTATACATATTATGTATCACATAATATGTATAGTCAATCATTTTTTAAATATTTTTCAAAAAAATGTATCTCTATTTGCGAGCGATGGTTATGATTATTTAGACTGAGGCTGTAGAACCTGTTTTTTATTGAGATGTTTGCGGATAACTTGTTCCATTTTATTTCGATCGATGGGTTTTGTGAGATAACCATCGCAACCGGCGTCAATACATTTCTGCTCGTCACCCTTCATCGCATGAGCGGTTACGGCAATAATGGGCGTCGGAACCCCCATCGCTTTAATTCGACGCGTGGCATCGTAGCCATTCATCACCGGCATCTGCATGTCCATTAAAATAATATCAAATGTATCCTTGCTGACACGCTCGACCGCCTGCTGGCCATCCTCGACCAGAATTACCTCAAATCCCATTTTCTCAAGCAGAATCCGAATCAGCGCCTGATTAGCCTTGGCGTCCTCAGCCACCAATATACGCCCGGACAGAGGCAGCGACGAAACATTTTCCTGCTTCTGTAATTGCTCCATCGTATCATACCGGTTTATTTTGGGCTGCTGATTCACGTCCGTGCCAACCGGCAACTCTATCGTGAACACGGAACCTCGACCCTCTTCACTGCGAACAAAAATCCGGCCTCCCAGCAATTCGACAATCTGCTTGGTAATGGTTAAGCCAAGCCCTGTGCCGCCGAACTTGCGGGTATGACTGCCATCCGCCTGCGTAAAGGGGTCAAAAATGACCTGTTGTTTTTCCTGGGATATACCGATGCCCGTATCTTCCACATCAAAACGAATAAATGGCGTACGCTCAATCGTTTCCAAGCTCACATCCAGATAAACATGCCCCTTCTCGGTGAACTTAATCGCATTGCCCAGCAGGTTGACCACGCACTGCCGCAGACGAGTGGGGTCGGTGCGAATCATTTGCGGTATTTCACTGCAATACAGAATATCAAACTCAAGATTCTTCTGTTTGCACATCGGACGAAACAGCGATTCTATCTCCTCCAGCATCTGGGTCAGCGAACAATCCACGATTTCCGTTTTCAGCTTGCCGGCCTCAATCTTTGAGAAATCCAATATATCGTTAATAATCTGCAGCAGGCTCTTGCCGCTGGACAAAATGACATCCGCATATTTTTTCTGTTCCGGCGCCAGCACTTCCTCACTCAGTAATTCCCCAAAACCCAGAATGGCGTTCATCGGCGTGCGGATTTCATGGCTCATATTGGCCAAAAATTCGCTCTTGGCCTTATTGGCCTGCACGGCCTGTTTGGCCAGAAGATTCGCTCGCTCGGCCGATACCTTTAGCCGCTGATTGGCCAATTTTAATTCGCCGGTTCGTTCATCCACGATCTCTTCCAGGTGATCCCGGTGCTTACGCAATTCCTCTTCAGCCTGTCGCCGTTCGGACATTTCCTTCTGAATCTGAATCAGCATCTGGTTGAATGTCTCAATCAGAACGCCGACTTCGTCGTTATAGTATTTATACGCCCGAACCGAATAATCCTTGCGATTCGAAACCTCTTTTGCCGTTTCCGTCAGCGACAAAATCGGCTTGGAAATCAGCCGCTGCAGACGCGACAATAACAAATATCCCACAAAGAACGCAAACCCGAACACGCCCAGAAGAATCGTTGCATTCCATCGCAAATTCGACGTCAACGGCGACAAATCCGAGCATAGAATCACACGCCCCAGAACTTCTCCATCCAGAACAATATTCTGCTGAACAACAATCCGGTCCGCAGTAACCCACCATCCATCCTTGGACAGATGCAGATGATTCCCCGGCGTCGTTCCTTTACGGCGGTAAACGGCGAATTCCTCCTTGGCAGCGGTATCAATGATAACCGCCGTAATAGAGGGTTTGACACGGAACGACTCCAGCAAATGAACCGCGGCCTGAGAATCATCAAACGCCACCGCGGCACGACAGTTATCCGACGTCATCTGTGTCTAAAGTACTCCCTATTTTCAATACCAAAATATCTTTTGTATAAGATAGTAGCTGTAACGAATTATCCCATACTATTTTCATCTTTGTTACCATGCAAGGCTACCGTATTTCGCTAACGTAGCTGCGT